>RCUH01000665.1_pt1 | contig 32019 bp, 27 predicted proteins | sample 2166191 | NCBI WGS metagenome assembly RCUH01 (sample SAMN09932848, study PRJNA488358) | compost metagenome | feature: garden; material: soil; isolation source: compost soil in an enriched community after 214 h of incubation | place: Germany: Experimental Botanical Garden Goettingen | collected...
GCCTTTTTTTACACGGAAGCCCTTGCTGGAAACAGTCAAGGGCTTCTTTCGTTTATATACTCCCGTAATTCCATGTACAAGCTATTGCATATCCTCCGCCTATTGGTTATCACAGCACATGGCCGCCGGTGAGCCCGGTCCATCGTAAGCTGTTCCGCAATGGTCGCTATCCTGCAACTGTCACTGTCCTGCAGTGGTAATGGTACACCGCTCATTGCAAAACTCAGACGAGCTTATATTTTCTTTTACGAATCTTTACTTCCTGGCTACCGGCGAATAGCGAAATAAGTCTGCAGATTTAGGTTTGCTACTCTGATGAGGTTTGACGCGCTATAGTTACAATTCACTTCGTGCCGATAGTCTCGCTATTTGTGGAATAAATTCATGTGTATGGGACAGTGATGTTAATTCATATTGCCATTGAAACATGGTATTAAACTGCAGGAAATGTGACTACGGTCACTTTTGATGTCTGATCTAATTGTAAAAAGTATCTTTCAAGATCTCAATTTTCCCTAAGTCATTTACAACCAATGGTCGAAATTGCTAACTAAGCCTTGTAATCGGGTAATAAAAAAGTGACGTACATCACTTTTGTACGCATTGTCCATCATTAGATTGTCATAAATTGCTGCTTATTTTTGAATCAGAATCAACAATTTAAGTAATGCAGTTAGAGCAATTTAATTACGACAACAAGATTGTCAGGAATTTCGGAATCGCTACCATTATTTGGGGGATAGTTGGTATGACCATAGGATTGCTTGTGGCGACGCAGCTTGTTTGGCCCCAGATGAACTTTGGATTGCAATTTACAACATTTGGCCGTGTACGTCCTGTACATACCAATGCGGTGATTTTTGCTTTCGTAGGTAATGGTATTTTTATGGGAGTTTATTACTCCTTACAGCGGGTGCTTAAAGCAAGAATGTTTAGTGATGCTTTGAGCAAGCTCCATTTTTGGGGTTGGCAATTAATTATTGTTGCCTCGGCTATTACACTCCCACTCGGTCTTACTTCAAGCCATGAGTATGCCGAAATGGAATGGCCTATTGATATCGCAATTACCCTTATTTGGGTCGTATTCGGAATCAATATGTTCGGTACTATTATCAAACGACGCGAACGTCACATGTATGTCGCTGTTTGGTTCTATATTGCCACATTTGTTACAGTAGCCGTATTGCATATCGTTAACTCCATCCAATTACCTGTAGCTGGCTGGAAAAGCTATTATGTCTACAAAGGCGTACAGGATGCGCTAGTACAATGGTGGTATGGTCACAATGCAGTTGCTTTTTTCTTGACAACTCCTTATTTGGGAATGATGTATTATTTCCTTCCTAAGATGGCCAACCGTCCAGTTTACTCTTACAAGTTAAGTATTCTTCACTTTTGGTCTTTAATCTTTATTTATATCTGGGCAGGTCCTCACCATTTGCTCTATACGGCGCTACCTGGTTGGGTACAGTCTTTAGGGGTTGTATTCTCCATTATGTTGATTGCTCCGAGTTGGGGTGGTATGATCAATGGCTTGTTGACCTTACGTGGTGCTTGGGATAAGGTACGGACAGAACCTATGTTGAAATTCATGGTCGTGGCCCTTACTTGTTATGGTATGGCGACTTTCGAAGGCCCTATGCTATCTTTAAAGCAGGTGAATGCAATTGCTCACTTTACCGACTGGATCGTAGCACACGTACACGTAGGTGCATTGGGATGGAACGGCTTTATGACATTCGGTATTCTGTACTGGTTGATACCACGTATTTATAAAACGGAGTTATATTCTAAAAAGTTGGCATCAACGCACTTTTGGATAGGTACCTTGGGTATTTTGTTCTATGCGATCCCGATGTATTGGGCAGCTGTAGTACAAGGTTTGATGTGGAAGGAATTTACACCGGAAGGGGTCTTGAAATATCCAAACTTCCTTGCGACAACATTGGAAATTTTGCCAATGCACATGATGCGTGCACTAGGTGGCGCACTTTATCTATCGGGAGTGTTTCTGATGACGTTCAACTTGATCAAAACTATGCAAAAAGGGAAGCTTTTGGCCAATGAGCCTGCAGAAGCTCCTGCATTATTGCCGGTTCAAGTAAACGAACAGTCTCAACACCGTCGCCTTGAACGTAAGCCAATTTTATTTATGGTACTGGCTCTTATTGCCATCCTCATTGGGGGTATGGTGGAGATGGTCCCGACTTTTACAATTTCTAAAAACGTTCCGACGATTGCGAGTGTAAAACCTTATACAGCATTGGAACTGCAGGGAAGAGATCTCTACGTGAGAGAAGGTTGTGTAAACTGTCACACGCAAACTATTCGTCCATTTAGATCCGAAACCGCCCGTTACGGAGAGTATAGCAAGGCGGGAGAGTTTGTTTACGATACACCGTTTTTATGGGGTTCGAAGCGGACAGGACCTGATCTGCATCGCATCGGTGGAAAATATCCCAATAAATGGCACTTTGATCACCTGTTGGATCCGACGATTACCTCGCCAGGAAGTATCATGCCAACATATCCTTGGTTGATCGATCAGAAGCTGGATAATTCTATTCTGCAAGATAAAATGAAAGCATTACGGAAATTGGGAATCCCTTACACCGACGCGGAAATTGAACATGCTGAACAGGATCTCACCAAACAGGCACAAAAAATTGCTGATGATCTAAAACAAAATCAAGTGAATGTGTTAGCTGACCGTGAGATTGTAGCTGTAATTGCATACTTACAGCGATTAGGAACAGATATAAAAGCAGCTCCAAAAGTAGCTGATAATGTTAACGCAAATCAATAAAGCCATGTTTAAGCAAATAACAAATCTAAACGGCAGTGAGCTTTATCTAATTGCATCACTTTGGATCTTCTTGCTGTTCTTCATTTCAGTAGCAATAATGTTGTTTCGAATGAAAAAAGACTATGTTACTTATATGAAGGAATTGCCTTTGGAAGAAGATGAAACAGAAAAGGAACTGAATCATTCACCTGAAAGTCTATAATATATGAGTTTATTATTGGATACTGCACCAGCTACCGCAGAAGTTGTTCAATCTACGATAGGATTCGGTACAGATAATTTATACACAGATATCTTAATTGTTGTATTGATCGTTGTGATGCTGGCTCTTCTTGCTTCGGCATTGATGGTCAATCGCGCGATGAAATCCATCATTAAGATTACCATGCCTGAATTGGCCGAGGAGGAAAAACTCAAAAAGGTGGCGAATAAGGGCTGGATGAAAAGGTCGTGGAACAAGATCATGGGGATCAGACCGATTTCAGAAGAAAAGGATATTGTCATAGACCATGAGTATGATGGTATCCGCGAGTTGGATAATCCGATTCCGATCTGGTTTAATTTCCTTTTTTATGGAACGATTTTTTTCGGCCTTGTTTACTTATTTGTTTATCAGGTATCGGGCATCGGAATGAACCAGGACCAGGAGTATGAACATGAGATGGTCGTCGCCGAGAAAGAGCGCCAGGCTTATCTTACTGCTTCTGCGAGTAATGTAGACGAAAGTAGCGTGGAGTTTCAGCCGGAAATGGCAGCTGATGGAAAAGCGATCTTTACCGCAAACTGTGTCGCTTGTCACGGTGGTAGTGGCGAGGGAGGCATCGGACCTAATTTGACCGATAAGTTTTGGCTTCATGGTGGCGAGATTAAAGATATCTTCAAAACCATTAAGTATGGTGTTCCTGATAAAGGAATGGTGCCATGGGAACAAACGTTAAGTCCTGCACAAATCGCACAGGTTGCCAGTTATATTGTCACTTTGAGGGATACAAACCCTGCTAATCCAAAAGCTCCACAAGGTGAAGAGGTATCCTATGGCGGTGGTCAGGGGGCAAACGGAGAGAAAGCAGCGGATGAGGCCAAAACAGGTCCAGCTGAAGCAGATAAAAAAGCAGAGTAGTAAATTGAAATAGCAATGAGTACAGTAGTCGTGAATAATACCAATAACGGTGGATCTAAGTCAAAAAAAAGACAATGGATTTATGCCAAAAAACCGCAGGGAGAGCTTTACAAAAAGAGACAGTGGGTTGGGTATTCACTACTGCTGTTCTTGTTTGTCGTTCCTTTTATCAAAATAAATGGTGAACCGTTTCTCATGTTCAACATTATTGAGCGAAAGTTTTCCATCTTAGGAAACCTGTTCTATCCACAGGATCTCTACATATTCGTATTCGGCATGTTAATCGTGATGGTATGTGTGGTTTTGTTTACTGTTGTCTTTGGACGGGTATGGTGCGGATGGACTTGCCCCCAGACCATTTTTTTGGAATTAATATTTAGACGGATTGAATATTGGATCGAAGGTGATTGGCAACAACAAAAGAAATTGGATGCTGGACCCAATACGGATCAAAAACAATTGAAAAAGTTTTTGAAACATGGTGTATTCCTGATCATATCATTTTTCATTTCAAATATCTTTTTGTCTTATATCATCGGCGTTGATGCGCTGATGAAGATCATCACTGATCCATTGGACCAACATATCGGTGGATTGATATCAATAATCATATTTACATTGGTTTTCTATGGTGTGTTTGCCTACGTCAGGGAGATTGTATGTATTGCAATTTGCCCTTATGGCAGACTGCAGGGCGTACTCCTCGATGACCAAAGTATTACTGTTGCATATGATCATAGACGTGGAGAGCCAAGAGGAAAACAGCAAAAGGATGCAACGACGACACATGGAGATTGTGTAGACTGCAAACTCTGTGTACATGTATGCCCCACAGGAATTGATATTCGAAATGGTCTGCAATTAGAATGTGTAAGCTGTACGGCCTGTATAGATGCCTGTGATGCTGTCATGGATAAAATTGGAAAGCCTAAAAAGTTAATTGGTTTTTATCCAATGGGTGAGATTGAAGGAACACTGAAGAAAAAAAGCAATACGAGAGCAATAGCCTATTCTATCGTGTTGGTTGCATTGATGTCGGTCTTTTGTTTTCTGTTGTTCAATCGTTCTCAGGTGGATGGAAGATTGCTTCGGGCAAAGGGAAGCACCTACCAGCTTCGTGATGATAAGACAATAAGCAACCTGTATTCTTTGGAATTGATCAATAAGTCTGGTAAAGAAATGCCTTTTAAATTGGTCTGTGATGATCCGCGTTTAAAGATTCAACTGGTCAATCCTATTCAAAAATTGAGTAAAGATGGGCATGCGACACTGAGCTTTTTTCTAATTATCGCGAATAAGGATGTTGAGACCTATAAAAGTAATATAAAATTAGCTATCTATTCGGGAGATAAGAAAGTGGAAAGTTTAAAAACCACTTTTATAGCACCTCCGGGTATGAATTAAAATGAAAAACAATGAATTGGGGTACAAAGATTTTTTTAACCTTGGCGGTATTTATGTTGTGTATAGTCGGAGCAGGAATATACATGGTGAGTCACGATTCGGATAGTCTGGAAGAAGATGACTATTACGAGCAGGGACTGAATTATGATCAAGCTTACGATAAAAAGCAAAATGTATTGATTATGAAGGAATCACCGACAATAGAAATCAAGCAAGATACCTTGTATATTCATTTTGTCTCCAAAGTAAATAAAGGGAAATTGCTGTTTCGAAAACCTTCGGATAATCGATTGGATAAAGAATTACCGTTTCAGACAACCAGTAATTTATATACACTGCCTATCTCCACGTTCGATAAAGGAATGTGGAATTTGTATATTGACTGGAAGAGTGTAGGTAAAGATTTTTTGTTTGAAGAGCATATTTTATTTTAACGAAATGAGCTATACCTATTTTGCATTTTTCATGGGATTGTTTGGAAGCATACATTGTGCAGTAATGTGTGGCCCATTAATTTTTGCTATTGAAGGGAGGCAGGGTTTTGGTTGGAACGTTTTTTTTAATAAAATACTGTATCAATCCGGTAGAGTACTGACTTATGGATGTTTAGGACTTTTACTCGGTACGATCGGAACATTTGCGCAGATTCAAGGTTGGCAGCGAAGTTTGAGCTGGGCCACAGGTATTATTCTGATCGGAATTGCTTTATTCCAGCTTATTGGTAAGCATAATAGAAAAATCGCCAGCTGGCAGACGAAGGCTGTGCAGCCAATTGTACGCTTATTGTCGAAATGGCTCTATAAACCGGGGGGGAGTTTTATTGCCGGCGTACTGAATGGCTTATTGCCCTGTGGTATGGTCTACATGGCACTCATGTCGTCCATAAGTGCAGACAGTCCACAGCAAAGTTTCTTTTTTATGTTATGTTTTGGCTTAGGAACTATCCCGCTATTGTTTGCGTTTTCTTTTCTGGGAAATTTCTCCAGATCTTTCAAAATCGGATTTTCGAAATGGGTTCCCTTTCTCTATTTCTTATTGGGAATTTGGTTTATACTCCGGGGTGCCAATTTAGACATTCCTTATTTAAGTCCATTCATTCATGTCGATGGTGCAATAAACTGTGTTTAACGACAAACAATATGTCGATGCTAAGTATTATATTTGGTAAAACCCTTAGCACACAATATGGAGGTACTTCATCATATTTTACAGATTGCATTAGAATATTATTGGATTCCCTTACTCATCCTTTATATTGGTGTAATCGGGACGATTTTGATCGAAAACCGTAATCCTTCCAAGACCATTGCCTGGATTATGGTCATTGTTTTCTTACCTGTCGTCGGTTTGCTCAGTTACTATTTCTTTGGTCAGAAGTTTAAGAAGGTCAAAAGGATGAAACGCGTGTATCGTGAGCAGTCCAAAAAGCTACTGGATGCCTGGCGTAAGGAATCCGAAATTATGGAGGAACATATTGATACGTTAAATGAGCGGATCGGTAGTTTGGCCATGGTATACCGCTACCTTAAAAATCAGAAGATCTCTACATTCTCCCTCAACAACGATGTAACCCTGTTTATCAATGGGGAAGAAAAGTTTCCGGTACTTATTGATCGTCTTAAAGCTGCGCAGCATTCCATTCACATGGAATATTATATCTGGGAAATGGATGAAATAGGGAAGGAGATCTTACATATTCTAGAAGAAAAAGCAAAAGCTGGGGTCACCGTACGGCTGATATTGGATAGTTTTGGTGCTCCGGATGTGATCAAATATTTACGGCGGCATAAACCCGACTTTGTGTTTCAAGCTTTCCTTCCAGTAACCTTTAGTTCCTTGGCGAATAGCAACTACCGAAATCACCGCAAGATAGCGGTGATCGATGGAAAAATAGGTTTTGTCGGCGGAATCAATATTTCAGATCGATATATCAACAATGGAAAAAATGAGGTTTATTGGCGGGATACAGCTATGATGGTTGTCGGCGCGGCCGTAAATACGTTACAAATCCAGTTTTGGAACAGCTGGAACCAGACAGATGCGGAATCGTTTGAATTGGGCCGAGGTTATTTAAACCGATTTCCCCTTACCGATGAAGATGCGAGTGGAGTAGGATTTACAGCCAGTGATCCGGGGTCGCCAGCGCCTTTCAATATGGAAGCAATTATTGCCGGTATCAACGAAGCAAAAGAATATGTACAGTTGTGTACACCTTATTTTATTCCCAGCGATCAACTGACGACCGCTTTAATGCTCGCGGTATCTTCAGGAGTCCGTGTGGACTTGATGTTGCCGGCCCAGTCTGATTCGTTTTTTGTACAGCATGCCTCATTCTCTTTTATAAAACCACTGTTGGAAAGAGGAGTCAACGTATACCTCTATACAAAGGGGTTTCTGCATGCCAAAACCATCTGTATTGATGGGAAGCTTGCCTATATCGGTACGACAAACTTGGATATCAGAAGTTTTTACATCAATTTTGAAATCTCGGGAATTGTCTCGGATAAAGCGCTTTGTGACCGTCTTAATGCGCAATTTTTGGCTGATATTGAGGTCTCAGATCTGATTACAATCCGAAAATGGATGCAGCGAAGCCGCTGGAAAAGAGGAGTAGATTCGATCTGTAGACTTTTGGCTCCATTGCTTTAGATTACCTTTAGCGAGTCGGTAATAACCCTATGAATAGGTATAATAAATGTTAAAAATACCCCAATGGGGTTGGTCTTTGCTCAAAATTGAATATATTTAGCTATTCATTTTTTATTCTAAGACTTTCAATGAAGCACATAAAACTATTGACTTTATCGATAGGACTGTTAGGAATGGGGACGACTTATGCCCAGACTACACCTACACTGCCTATTAATACGATCGTAGAACGAGTTCAGAAATATTTTCAGGTTTACCCCGTTGAAAAGGTACATTTACATTTCGATAAACCCTATTATGCTGTAGGGGATACGCTCTGGTTTTCGACTTATTTATCCCGCAATTTGGCCGAATATGAGCCGAGTAAAATAGCTTATGTGGAAGTACTGAACAGTCGTGATTCCCTGATTCAGACACTAAAAATTCCGTTGGATAAAGGGGTAGGAAATGGGCAGATTGTACTTGATCCCCAATTTATGTCGCAGGACAATTATCGATTTAGAGGTTATACAAAATGGATGGCCAATTTTGATAATGCCTACTTCTTTAATAAAGTGGTGCCAATCGGTGATGTTATCAATAAGAAATTGATTACGAACATTGAATTTCAAAATAACATTGGTGGTAATAAAACCCAAGCTGTCATACAGTTCCGTGATCGTACTGGTAAACCGATGATCAATTCAAAAATCAATTGGGAGTTTGTCTCGGGATGGGAAACGTTCGACAAGGGTAAAGGTGAGACTGATGGTCTAGGGAAAGTAACGATAAATTTGTCTGCAAAGGAAAAAGCAAATTTGGAGAAAGGACAACTGAAGATTAGCATTCAGGAGAATAAAAATGAAAAACCTTTGTCTAGTTCTTTCTTGCTCAAAAATGCCCTGTGGGATGCAGATGTGCAATTCTTTCCTGAAGGGGGAGATATTATCGCTGGATTGGCAAAAAAAGTGGCATTTAAAGCCCTCGGATCAGATGGAAAGGGGCTAAAGGTAAAAGGAAGTATTTTAGATTCAAAGGGCAAGTCTGTAGCAGAATTTACGGACTTTGGAACTGGAATGGGCTATTTTTCTCTTCTGCCGCTCGCAGGAGAAAATTATCAAGCTGTTGTGAAGTTTGAGAATGGACAGGAACGCAAATACAAATTGCCTGCTGTTGTCAATGACAAGGCAAATGTTGTTTTTGTAAAACAGGATGCCACGAATGCTGAGTTTGCCGTGGTAACCAGTGAAGAGAATTTTTCAAAAAACCAGGGGCAATCCTATTATGTTTTGGTGCAGTCGAATGGGCATCTCTGTTTTGGCGCGCAGGTGAATTTAAAATCTTCATCAGCATTGGTCAATATTCCGAAAGAGCGTTTACCAAATGGTATTGTCCAGGTAACCTTATTGAGTCCTGATGGAAAGCCTGTCAGTGAGCGCTTGGCATTTGTTCAAAGTGAAAAGCTTTTAAATATTCAGGTTACCAGCGATAAGCAAAGTTATAAGGCTAAAGACTTGGTCAATCTTAAACTTGCTGTAGACAACAATGGGCAGAAGTTCCCGGGGAGTTATTCAGTAGCTGTAATAGATGAATCCAAAGTTCCCTATAATGATCAGGCAGATCTATCGATTGTGAGCAACTTTTTGTTGACTTCGGACCTCAAAGGAAATGTAGAGAACCCAAATTCATATTTTGATGAAAAAAATCCCAACCGGGATAAAGCTTTAGATGCTTTATTAATGACGCAGGGCTACCGTCGATTTGACTATCCGACGCTTATATCGGAGAAGTTGCCGCAGATCAGTTTTCTTCCTGAGCAAGGCATCGAATTGTCAGGCATACTTCGGATGAATACGGGACGTCCTTATCCAAATGGTGGGTTACTTTTATCGGTACCTTCCCGTAATATTAAGAAGGACGTTTATACGGATCAAAATGGACGATTCACATTTAAAGATCTTGTGTTCCCGGATTCGTCCAAAGTAACGGTTAATGCTCGATCGAATGACAATTACCGAAGCTTGGTTATTAATATGGACCAGAGCTTTTATCCTGAGATCGATAAGAATAATGGCTATAAGAGTTATTTTGTACCTAATATAGACCAAGCTTTTGCTCCTTATTTAGCAAATAGCCGAAAAGAATATCGTAAATCGATTCTCTTGGATGAGGTCGAAGTGACGGCGGTCGTGAAGAAAGTCATCACAAATAAAGATTTTCCTTCTATTTCGGGACTGTCTATGCCGGAACACCGTATTGAACCCGAACGTTTGACCGGTTGTAATGTGTTGACCATGTGTCTTCAAACGGTATTGACGGGCATTACCTATGATCCACAGACATTGAAATATTATGTTTCTCGTGATTATAATGCGGGTGGGCGTACACCTGTTCAATTCTTTCTGAACGGTATGGCTATTGATGAGCCCGGATTGAATAGCATCAATGTCGCGGACATCGAAGGTATCGAAATCTTCTTACGTGATGAATTGGGTACAGTCTCCAGAATGTATCAAAATAATGGTGTCGTGTCAATCTATACGAAGAAAGTGGAAGCGAAGAAACCACGGATGTCATTGAGTGAGATTGAAAGCTTATTACCTAAATCGAATGTAATCGATATGTATCCATTGGGGTATATTAAAGAACGGAAGTTCTATGTTCCAAAATATGATACGCCGGAAAGAAAGGCTGCGAACGACTTGAGAACGACCATTTACTGGAATCCGAAAGTCACGATCACAGAGACCGGTGAGGCTGCCATTCAGTTTTATAATGCCGACGGAAATGGAAATTACAAGGTAATCGTCGAGGGAATGGATCAAACGGGGAATATTGGCCGTAAGGTCATAAACTACGGTGTTCAACCTTAGACTTTGTATATAGGAGTTCATGAAAAAGAACGCTGTTCTCAGTAACCTGGGAACAGCGTTCTTTTTTTGTTTAAAAAAAACACCTCCTTGATGGGCAAGGAGGTGCTAACTAACCAATTATAAACCTAAATTATGAAAAGTATTTTGTCGCTATTAAAAGCGTTAATCTTCTTATTTATATAGTATATTTCAAATCCTATGCCAAATAGTTTTTATAGCACTTTTGGCAGATTTTTAGTTGAGTTTTTTGATCAGGCTATTTATTCAAGTGGAAATAACAGGGTCTACAACGTGGTTCATAAGCGTCTTTTTCACCTAAAAGTACGGTTTCCGTATCCTTGGTCAGGCGATAGGAATAATTCGCTGGAGCGCCACATTGCATGCAAACCGCATGTACCTTGGTAACGTGTTCGGCTACTGCCATTAGATTGGGAATTGGGCCAAATGGTTGCCCTTGAAAATCCATATCGAGTCCGGCAACAATCACGCGGATACCACTATTTGCCAATTTGACACACACCTCTGTCAAACCGTCATCAAAAAATTGTGCTTCATCGATTCCGACAACTTGGGTAGATGAACTCAAGAGTAGGATCGCTGAAGAATGATCAACGGGTGTTGACGGGATGCTATTACTATCGTGAGAAACGACCAACTTTTCATCGTATCGTTTGTCAACAGATGGTTTAAAGATTTCGACATTCAAACGTGCATATTGTGCTCGTTTTAGCCTGCGAATCAATTCTTCTGTCTTGCCTGAGAACATCGAGCCACAGACAATTTCAATGCTACCATATTGAGCGGGGCGCAAAGCCAAATTATGTTCGGAAAAAAGCATTTGATTAATTTAATTTTGTCGGAAGGTCTGCAAATAAGGTGATTTTTGTAAAATGACCTCCCATTATATTCTGTTTTTGACACCGCTAATATCAGAATTAAATATTAAATTTGGGTAGCAAAAAAGTGAACGTAAATCCAAATATTTCTAAATCAAAGGATTGAGTTTTCCACTTTTCGGTCGGTTGAAGGTATAAGTATTATAAATGATTAATTGGTGATTTCAAATAGAACTATGGGTACTAAAGAGGAAATTTTTAATAAGATAGGCGATTTATTACAGGATTTAAATGGACAGTATCTAAGCTTGTCAGAGCAGGGGAGTTTGTCCGAAATTAACGAATTAGTAACACTGGAAGCGAAAGCACAGGCTGTGACAGCATACATAACTTTACTCAAGACCAAGGCTGTTCTTCAGGAAGGTCAATCGCAGCATGCTTTAAGTGCTGCAGCCTTGGACAGTAAGAAGATTGCTTTCAACGATTATTTTACACCACCTTCGACCATTAGAACATCAGCGCAGCAAGTTGTTGCTGAACAGCCTCAAAAAGAGGTTCAAGAAGCTCAACCAGTTGAAGATTTCAATCGTGGAAATGAAGAAAGCATTCTGGTAAATGAAGAAACTATCGTGGAGGAAAAAGAAGTCCCATTTGTTTCTGAAAGTGAACCTGTAAAATCGGAAGAGCCTAGCCTTGAAATTGTTGAACCTGTTGCACCTCCAGTTGCTGCAATTCCTCCGGTTTTTGCGGCTGCCCCAGTGGAGGAATTAGCTTATCAGGCAGAAGAGGAAGCTACTACGCAAGTCGAAGAACCGACTGTCTTCGTTACAGAAGTAATCGAAGAACCAAAAGAGGTCGTTATTGAACAGCCGCAAGAAGTTCTTATTCAGGAAGAAATCAATACGGTCATTGAGGAAGCTCCAGCGAGACCATTGACCTTAAATGAAATTATCTCTCAGCAAAAGCAAGCCGGCGTGCAGAACCGTGTTTATCAAGTAAATCAATCTGGATCTAGCGATAAACTCACGGATATTAAAGCAGGGATAAGTTTAAATGATAAGCTCTTATTTATTAAGGATTTGTTTAATGGGTATAGTTTAGCGTATAGTGAGGCTGTCGAATTATTGAATAGGTTTACAAGCTATGCAGAAGCGGATGCATTTTTGCAGACAAATTATGCGATTAAAAATAAATGGGCAGATAAACCGCATACCGTTGAAAAATTATACGACGTCCTGCGCAGAAGATATAACTAAAATTATAAAACATAAAAAACAGCTCTCGTTCTACCGGAGCTGTTTTTTTATGCCTATATTTTTGGTTCTTTAGCTTAGTTGAAATTGTAGCCAATCGTTTCCTTCATGACCATACACAAAATACTTTGGTTGAAGAATTTCGGCTAAGGATTCGAGTTCGCTCAAATAATTGTAGCCGGGAATCTGTGCAAATTGTTCCCCGGTCATTATGAAGACCTGATCGAGTTCGATAGCTTTGGATGAAGCGATAGCTGCCGAATTCAACAATTGTGGTATTTGGATAAATGTCTGTTCTCCCTGGCCGATGACAATGATTTTATCGGCTTCATTTTCTGTTGTAACTGGAATACCACCGGCTATTTTTATGGCTTCCTGTAGATAGGCAGAACGGTTTATTTCAAGGGGTTGTATTCGATCCAGTACCAGTACTTTGGGTCTGTCTGTAGCTGAAATAAACTTAAGTTTATGTATTAGAATACTTGTTTCGTCTTCAATTTTTTCAACCAGTTCAACTGTTTTATCGATTGCGTCGAGATCAGTCCCGATACTTTTGACATAAGAAATCATATCATCGATGTCGACAAGTTGAGGGCGATCTGAAATTAATTTGTTGTAGGTTTCAGCTGGAATAGCTGCCGGATTTAGGTCCAACTGGTCCAAAATATGGGCGACTAGTTTTTCTTGATTGCTTTGCATATTGCAAAAATACAAAACCTTCACGACTTCGCAGACACCAAGAGCAATGAAAGCGAACTGAAGGTTCTTTCTGGCCAATAAGATCAGACACTTTCAAAAACAAGGGAAGCTTTGTCGAAAGTAAATTAGCAATAGTAGGTATGGGCATATTTTTGTAAATTGGCCTGAAATAAATGATATAAATATGTTTGACAAATTATTTCAAGCGCAGCAAAAGGCGGAGGAAATTAAGAAAAGATTGGACTCAATTTCTGTATCCGGTGAAGCGGAAGGCGGTTTAATCCGTGTTGTAGCAACAGCAAACAAAGAGATAAAAGAGGTTATCATCGATCCCGTCTTTTTATCAAACGCAGATAAGGAAGAGTTGGAGGAGTTACTTGTGGTAGCTTTGAATAAAGCAATTGCCCAAGCTGAAAATATCAGCCAGGCCGAAATGCAGGCAGCAAGTAAGGATATGTTGGGTGGATTAGGCGGACTGTTTAATCAATAAGAATATTATCATGATGAAAGCAACTTATTACGGACAATCGTGTGTTGAGTTCGATTTTGACGGAACAAAGGTTCTTTTAGATCCGTTTGTTACCTATAATCCACTTGCAAAAGAAATCGATGTAAATACAATTAAACCGGATTATATCTTTTTAAGTCATGGGCATCAGGACCATGTGGCCGATATGGCGACAATTCAAAAAAACAGTGATGCCACTGTTTTAGCGATTGTTGAAACGGCAGGCTGGGTTAGAAGACAGGGGGTACCTGATGATAAGGTGATCGAGTTTAACTTGGGCGGAACGGTTCAACTACCTTTTGGTTCGGTAAAGATGGTCTATGCCGCACATACCAATAGTACACCTGATGGTCAATACGGTGGGTTTCCTGTAGGTTTTGTCTTTAATGTAAAAGGCAAGCGAATTTATTTTGCTGGAGACACTGCATTAACCATGGAAATGAAATTACTGGCAGACATGAAGCTGGATTGGGCATTTTTGCCTATTGGGGGGCATTATACAATGGATGTGGATGATGCAATTAAAGCCGCTGAATTTGTGAATTGTGCTCGGGTTGTTGGTATCCATTACGATTCATTTCCGCCAATAACGATCGATAAACAACAAGCTTTGGATAAATTCCAAAATGAGGATATTTCATTGTCATTGCCTGAAATCGGTTCGACATTTGAGCTATAAGCAATAAAACAAAAAGCCGAGTTAGCTCGGCTTTTTGTTTTACTGCTTTACTGATGGTATGCAGATCTGCGTTGTGCTCATTTAGACATGAGAATCTTTAAGAAATGACAATCTTTTTAAGATCTTCCAGGCTGAAAAGAGGGATATCGATGATTTTATTCTTCAGGATTTGTTCTTTATTTTCCTCAAAATAGAATAGCTTCCATTCCCCATTTTTATATTCTAAACTACTGAGGTTTTCAATCCAATCCCCTGAGTTCATATACGTGCAAGTACCTTTTCGGGTAATGACTTCTTTGATTTGAGGCTGATGGATGTGTCCACAGATGACGAAATCGTAATTTTTTTCAATTGCTAATTCAGTCGCTGTATGTTCAAAATCCGATATATACTTGACGGCCTTTTTAACCGAGTTTTTGATCTTTTTAGAAAGAGAATATTTCTCTTTGCCCATTTTATCTAGGCAATAATTAATGATATTATTGAGCTGGATAAGTTTGTCATAGCCCCATCCACCCAATTTGGCCAACCATTTAGAATGATGAATGGATGCGTCGAAAACGTCCCCATGAAAGATCCACACTTTTTGATTATTGAGTGAAAGAAGGAGTTTATTGCTCAGCTTGATATTACCTAATTTTAGATCGGTAAATTTGCGGAGCATTTCATCGTGGTTGCCCGTGATGTAATGCACTTCTGTACCCGAAGAGCTCATGTCAATAATTTTTTTGATGACTTTGAGATGTTCCTGTGGAAAATAACTTTTTTTAAATTGCCAAATGTCTACGATGTCTCCATTGAGTATCAGTATTTTGGGAGATACGGACTCTAGGTAAAGTAAAAGCTCTTTAGCTCTACTACCGTAGGTACCTAGGTGTAAATCTGAGATTACAAGTATATCAAGGCTTCTTTTCATTTGCAATAAATTTGTTTATTCATCTATGTCTACAAAGATGTCTCGACCTTTGTTGATTTTGTTGTTTGTCCCGCTGTTGAGGACTATATTTCACCTTTGACGGATTTGTCTGAAATGAATCGATCGTTGACTGCCTATTTTACCGTTTTTGGGTTGTTGTAAGCCACAATTTTTCATTTAATCAATCTGTTAACTTCTATTACAAAAAAAGGATACTTTTATTTTGTACCGATGAAATTCCTGTTATTAAATCATTAAAATGTCTTGTAAAACGGTATGAGTTAGTTTATTGGAAATTAATATTAGCAGTAAATTTTTGGTGCAGATAAGATTGGGAAATCGTAGGAGCGGAGTAAGAGCAATAAAAAAGGTATCCAATTTTATTGAATACCTTTCATTATGTTAAAGATTATTTTTCTTTTTTATTTGGCAGTTGCTGCCGCTCTATCGATGTGGAATTGTACTAAATCATCAATAGGGGAGCGCAAGATCTTACCTACTTTCATTCCATATTGCTCAGCTTTTTCAGCTAATACATTTCTGAAATTGTAACCTACAGAACCTATACAGTTGAATGTATAGCTTTGATAATTAGGGTATTTGCTGACAAGATTTCTGAAAAATGCTTCAAAAGCTTCATCAACGATATTGCGTGTATATTCGATATTTACATTGTTGTCATACACAAATTTGCTAAAGCTCGCACAGAAACGATTTGGCATTGGTTTGGTATAAACCGCGTCCATAATTTCGTCTTTTGTCATTTTATACGTGTTATAGAATACTTCTTTAACATCTTTAGGCATCAAATTACGAACATAATCTGCCAGTAATTTTTTACCGATATAACTACCAGAACCTTCGTCACCTAAAATGTAAGCACCTGAGTCGATGTTTAATGTGATTTCTTTACCATCGTATAGACAAGAGTTTGTTCCTGTTCCTAAGATCGCAGCAAATCCGGCTTGAGTTCCTAATAATGCTCTTGCTGCTGCAAGAAGATCGTGACCTACTTCAACTTCAGCTGTAGTAAATACTTGTTTTAAGGCATCAACAACAATTTGTGCTTTTTCCTTGTTATGAACACCTGCACCATAATAGTTTACCTCTGAGATTTTTTCAAAAGGTAAATCTTGCGGTAGTCCTTTTTTTAGGGAGTTTACAATGTATTCACTATCAACAAAATAAGGGTTATATCCTTCTGTGTTGAAGTAGATTTTTTTATTCGAATCGTCTAACAAACACCAGTTTGTTTTTGTTGATCCCCCGTCAGCAATGATTATCATTATTGAGTAGTTTTAATTGTGTTTATCGTTATAAAATGAGTAATCAATTCATTAATCAATTCCCCGAAAATACATTTTTTAATTTTAAATATCATAATTTATCCGCGTATTTTTCAAAAAATAAATTTTTGTACTTTGGTGACTATATAAAAAAACTGGCTTAACGATATTGTTAAGCCAGTTTTTGAGCTGTGTAATAAAATTGTTTAAATAGTGTACTATTTACAATTAGTAAGGGTATTAATGGCCCCCTTCAGCCTCTATTTCGTCAATATTGATTCCTTGTTTTGTTAATATTCCCTTAACAAATATCGCAAAGAAAACAACATAACAGAATCCAATTAATGGTAGAATATACGAGTTATGGATGCCGATAATATCTGCTAATTTTCCTTGGATCGGAGGAAGAACACCACCTCCAAGAATCATCATGACAAGAAATGCCGAACCTTGAGCGGTATATTTACCTAAACCTACAATGGATAAACTGAAAATCGAAGACCACATAATTGAACAAGCAAGACCGCCCGACAAGAAGGCATAGATTGCAATAGTGCCCGATGAGAATAGGCCAATTAACATCGCAATGATTCCAAATAATCCGAAAATAATCAATGTGCGAGCAGGTTTTTCTTTACTTAGGTAGAATGCTACAATTTGAAGAAGAATACATATTACGTAATAATAGAGATGTGACATTTCAAATCCTGCAAGCGTATTGACTCCGATGATAATGGAGAATGCAATCAGAGGAACGATAATCAATAGGCCATTTTTAGCCGATTTACTCAAGTTAAAGGCTGTAATTGCGCCGGCCCAACGACCAATCATCATACTCCCCCAGTACATGGATACATAAGGTGTAATTTGCGATGATTGTAAATGACCAAATTCCTTTAATGTCAATAATTCGCCGAGGTTACTACCGATAGCAACTTCGATACCGACATAGATAAAAAGCGCGAGCATACCCAAAGCCAATTGTGGATATTTCATCGCACCCCAACCTTCTGGATTTTTTTGTGCGCTCTTATTGGAGAACAATAAACCGCCGATTACAACGACCAATGCTCCAGCCAACCATAGCATACGTTGCATTTCGAGTGGTTTGGCAACTTCTTTAATGTGCAATTTGAGTTGGTCAATCTGAACCTGATCCGTTAAACTTGAAACCTGTTTATGCAACTGCTCTACCTGCAAGGCTAAATCGCTCTTATAGCTTAGAAAAACCGGTGTGAACATACCAAAAAGTAGTACGGTCATAATGATCAATGTACGTAAAGCTTTATTAGCCTTTTCCATTGGTTCATCACTAATGCCAGCAGGAACTTTTTTACTGAAATTAAATAATGCTGCTGCAAGCAGGAACAATAGACCAACACCTATGTAAAGATAAACAACCTTGTTTAAAGGAAGGTTAGCGATCTCGGAGTCAGAAATAGGCTCAAAAGTTCCGAATAAGGAAAATCCGATAACAAGAGGTCCTATTGTTGTACCAAATGAGTTGATACCACCACCTAGGTTCACACGGGAAGCACCCGTTTTCGGATCGCCCAATAAAACGGCAAATGGATTTGCTGCAGTCTGTTGTAATGAAAAACCAAGGGCTACAACGAATAGTCCCAACAACATACCAACATATAAGTTTACTTCGACAGCAACAATCATGGCTGCTGCACCCAAGGCCGAGAAAAGTAAACCGTAAACGATACTCTTTTTATATCCCCATTTTCCAACCAGGTCCTTTCCCCCGATTGAACTGAAAATAAATAGTAACAATGCACCAATATAATAGGCTGTATAAAAAGCAAAGTCTATTAACTGGGATTGAAACTGGTCTAAATGAAAGTAATTTTTGCAGAACGGTATAAAAACACTGTTCCCTGCCGCAATGAACCCCCAAAAGAAAAACACAATAATCAATGTGTAGAGTGCGGGGTAATTGGTTTTAGTTTGTTGCTGTTCCATATAAGGGATCTAAAAACTTAAATTTTGAAAGGTACGAACTTATGAAAAAAAATATAAAATTCAATCTAAAAATGTTGTTAAATCGTTTTACTAGCTACAATAGTAAATATTTTTTTTGAAATATTTTGAAATAACAAAATTTGTTTTTTTCTTTGTCTAGGTTCTCAATATTTAATCCACTTCGGGTTTAAAAGAAATCATTAAGTTCTTCATCACATTTAATCATGGAAACTTGTTTAAGTGTGTAATCAGAATTCAGAAAAAAGCTCAAAAAAAAATCCAAAAATCATACACAACACATTAATGGATATTAACGAATTAAACGCTAAACTCGTATCGGAATTGCGCGAGATTGCTAAGTTGATCGGTATCGCAGATGCTGATAAATTGCGTAAACAAGAATTAATCGAAAGAATTAGCAATACTGGTGGGGAAGAGGAAGCAGCTCCAGCGCCAGCTGAAAAAGCAGCTAAAGTAGAGGATGATAATCAGGAACATGCTGAACGTACACGTAAACGTGTGCGGACCGTAAAGACTGCGGAACCTGTCACGGTAAGAAAACGTGAAGTTTCTGAGCATGACGAAACCCCGGTTGCAACCGAAGACGCACCATCAGCAGATAAAGGTCCCCAACCTGAAAAAGCAACACAAACTCCTAAAGCAGAAAACACTTCTTCAAGTACAGATTTCGATAATGTGATCGTTAATGAGGGTGTATTGGAGATTATGCCTGATGGTTACGGCTTCTTACGTTCATCAGATTACAACTATTTGACTTCTCCTGATGATATTTATGTATCACAATCTCAGATCAAATTATTTGGTTTGAAAACGGGAGATACGGTACGTGGTTGTATCCGCCCACCTAAAGAGGGTGAAAAATACTTCCCTTTGGTACGGGTTGAGGCTATCAATGGGCAAAATCCTGCTGAGGTTCGTGACCGTGTGCCATTTGATTATTTGACACCATTGTTCCCTGATGAGCGTTTAAATTTGGATATGGGCGTTGGAAATTACTCTACGCGTATCATGGATTTATTTACGCCTATAGGTAAAGGTCAACGTGGATTAATCGTTGCTCAACCGAAAACGGGTAAAACAAACTTGTTGAAAGAGGTTGCAAATGCTATTGCAAAGAATCACCCAGAAGTTTATTTGATTATCTTATTAATTGATGAACGTCCTGAGGAGGTTACTGATATGGCGAGAAGCGTGCGCGCTGAAGTTGTTTCTTCAACATTTGATGAGCCGGCTGACCGCCACGTGAAAATCGCTAATATTGTGCTTGAGAAAGCTAAACGTATGGTAGAGTGTGGACATGATGTCGTTATTTTGTTAGACTCAATCACAAGATTGGCTCGTGCATATAACACAGTTGCGCCTGCGTCTGGTAAAATTTTGTCAGGGGGTGTGGACGCTAACGCTTTACATAAGCCAAAACGTTTCTTTGGTGCTGCCCGGAATATCGAAAACGGTGGTTCATTGACAATTTTAGCAACAGCATTAACAGATACAGGTTCTAAAATGGATGAAGTTATCTTTGAAGAATTCAAAGGTACAGGTAATATGGAATTACAGTTGGATCGTAAGTTGGCTAACAAACGTATCTTCCCTGCGATTGATATCACAGCTTCCAGTACACGTCGTGATGATCTATTGACCGACAAAGAAACATTACAGCGTATTTGGGTACTTCGTAACCACTTATCTGATATGAATTCTACAGAGGCCATGGAATTTTTACAAGGTCAATTGCGTGGAACTAAATCAAATGAAGAATTTTTGATCAGTATGAATGGGTAATCCCATCAAATTTTGATATTTTAGCCATCATTTTTAATCGAATGATGGCTTTTTTTATAAATTAGATCCTGTAAATGAAAAAACATATCCCAAATCTACTAACTTGCCTAAATTTATTTAGTGGCTGTATCGCTGTATTAATGGCATTGCAAGGCAATATTCAAGTGGTTACTATTTGTGTCTTTGCGTCCGGGATATTCGATTTTTTTGACGGAATGGTGGCAAGACTTCTTCATGTTAAATCGCCAATCGGAAAGGAGCTTGATTCGTTGGCCGATATGGTCAGTTTCGGGTTTTTACCTGGGACAATCATGTTTACCCTATTGACAAAGGTATTTCCTGATGGCTCTCTGTTGCCTTATCTGGGGTATATCATTACTGTTTTCTCAGCCTTACGTTTAGCAAAGTTCAACCTGGATGAGCGTCAAACTTCTGATTTCATTGGTTTGAATACGCCAATGAATACATTTTATGTGCTTTCATTGCCTTATATCGCAGACAAGTACCCGCAATTGGTTTTAAATCCGATTGTATTAATCGTTAGTATTCTTCTAACCAGTTATCTTTTGGTGAGTGAAATTAGGTTGTTTTCGATGAAATTTAGTTCGATGGACTGGAAAACGAATAAGTTTCGCTTTATATTTTTGATCTTGACGTTGATCTTGTTTATTGTTGATCAATTTATGGCTTTACCGATTATTTTAGTTTTATATTTCCTATTATCGGCATTGCATTTTAATAAAAAAAACGATCTGGTTTAGATCGTTTTTTCATATTGTTCCAATTCAAACAGGAGCTCTTTCATTTCGATATCTATAATATCAAAGGTGGCCTGAAGGCCCTCGAGAGACTCCTCATTTTTTGCATTGGTTTCTAATTCCTCAAATTTTTCTTTTAAGTGAAAGGCACCGATATAGTCCATTGTCGGTTTGATATGATGGGCTGTATCACCAATCTTTTGAAGATCACCTTCAGCCAGCGCTTGTCGGAGTTTGTCGAGATCTACAGGTGTTTGAATAAGATACATGGATACAAATTGTTTGATTAATTCGTGGTTGTCAAACATGTTTTGGCGGATCAGTTCAATGTCGATATGGTTCATCGTCGCTAATTTTCTTTACAGGTAAGTCGTCTGTGCATTTATCCAATAAATATACATTATTTTTTTTGTAAACGGGGTGGATATAGCCTGGAGCTATTTCTACCAATGGTTCGAGTGTGAACCTCCGTTCGGCGATATAAGGGTGTGGAATCTGCAGTGAGGGCAAGTCGATGATTTCCCGGTTAAAGTAGAGTATATCGATGTCAATTACCCTTTCCCCCCATTTTTTTATACGGATACGTCCTAATTCCTGTTCGATATGTTGTGTTAGATCTAAGCATGCCAAAGGCTGTAACTCGGACGCTATTAAAACGACCTGATTCAAAAAGGCCGGTTGGTCTTCAACTCCCCAGGCCGCTGTTTCATAGATCGAAGAAACTTCAATAATTGCTCCAACATGTGTCTCAAGTTGTTTTCTCGCTAGGTCAAGCTGTTGAAAACGGTCTCCAAGGTTAGTGCCCAAAAGTATATAAATCTTATTCATAATGCTAAATTAAGCTTTTGTGGAACTTAGTTGTTTGAATTTCGGCTATTTCTTTGGATTTAGGGTATTCATGATCTTTGGATATGTAAGTTTCTTTCGGGCTAGGCATCTTAATTTCGCGAATAAAATATGTTGTAGTTGAAATAAAAGACTGGGTGAATAAAAAATATTGCATTACCTTTAGTGAAAAATAGGTCTTTCTATTGGAAGATATCTTATGGATCGGATTTAATTACAAAATATGAAATCATTTTTTAAGTACGTACTGGCAACAATTACGGGGATTGTGATCTCTTTTGTTGTGTTGTTTATTGTTTTGATGGGAATTATTGGGGCGATCATCAGCTCGGCGTCCTCTGATCAGGAGATTGTTGTTAAAAGCAACTCGGTTTTATACCTATCTTTTGATTATGATATTACAGAGAGAAGTGAAGCAAATCCTTTGGGTAGTCTCAATCTTCCAGGTTATTCTACTAAAAATATTGGACTAGATGATATTTTGGCGAGGATCAAGTATGCAGCTACGGATGGGAATATTAAAGGGATCTATTTAGATGCTAGTCATATCGGTGTTGGTTTTGCGAGCTTAAAGGAAGTAAGGGACGAACTTTTGGCCTTTAAGAAAACCGGGAAATTTGTTGTTGCTTATAATGCCGGGTATGACCAAAAGGCCTATTATGTAGCGAGTATCGCTGATAGAGTATATGTTAATCCACAAGGGACGATTGATTTTAAAGGTTTGGCAAGTTCTACGATGTTCTATAAGGACCTCTTGGATAAGGTTGGGGTAGAGATGCAGATTGTGAAGGTGGGGACATTTAAAAGTGCCGTTGAACCTTACTTTTTGAATAAAATGAGTGATCCCAATCGTTTGCAGGTAACATCATATTTGGGAAGTATATATAGTACTTTTATTAATGAAATAGCAGCGAGCAGAAATATTGCTGCCGATTCATTACGGGCTATAGCGAATGACTATCGTGTTCGGGATGCGGACGATGCGGTAAAATATAAGCTTGCGGATGCCAAGTTGTATAAAGACGAACTTCTGTCAGACTTGAGAAAACGTTTGAAAATTTCGGAAAAAGATGAAATATCGTTTGTTTCTCTACTGGATTATAATAAAAAGGTAAAAGATGATGTGAGCGGATCTGAAGTCGCGGTCCTTTATGCTGCAGGAGAAATTGTTGACGGTGAGGGTACTGGACCTGGCCAAATCGGCGGTGATAAATTCTCCCGCGAACTACGGAAATTAAGAGAAGATGATGCGGTTAAAGCTGTTGTTTTGCGTGTTAATTCTCCAGGTGGATCTGCTTTGGCTTCAGATATTATTTGGCGGGAGGTTATCTTGACCAAGAAAGTGAAGCCTGTTATCGTTTCCATGGGAGATTTAGCTGCATCAGGAGGGTATTATATCTCAGCGGCAGCGGATTCGATATTTGCCGAACCAACCACGATTACAGGATCTATTGGTGTTTTTGGCGTGATTCCTAATTTCCAAAATCTGATGAACAATAAGATTGGAGTACATTACGATGGTGTAAAAACGGGTAAGTTTGCCGATTTGATGACTTCTTTTGATCGCCCGTTGACAGCAGAAGAAAGGGATATCATCCAGCGGGAAGTTGATAAAGTATATGGTACATTTACGAAAGTTGTTGCAGATGGCCGTAAATTACCCATTGCTGATGTTGATAGTATTGGGCAGGGAAGAGTTTGGACCGGTGCGCAAGGAGTGAACAATAAATTGGTTGACCGTCTCGGAAATTTGGATGCCGCTATTCAGGCTGCCGCTAAAAAGGCCAACTTGAGCAAATATAAAGTGTCCCAGTATCCGGAGAAAGAGGATCCTTTTACCTCAATATTGAATAATTCAAAAGAAAAAGTCCAAGTTTGGGTTGCAAAAGAGCAAATGGGCGAATACTATCGTTATTTTGATGTCATGAAAAAAGCTACTGCACAGACGGGCGTGCAGGCGAGATTGCCTTATAGCGTTGAGATTCACTAGCAATTGATTCGCAAAGGGAGTCCAATCGTCGGATGGTTATAGATTATTATGATTTATGACGATGTAGGTAATTCTTACGTTGTATGACGAGAAGTTCGATCCAAGGTAAGAATTGCCATTAATAAATAATTATTTCTAATGAAAGCAAATGCTTTTTTTTATATTTAGCTGTTCGTTTGACAAAACGACCTAATCCCAAATCAATAAAGTTACAGAATGAAAACAGTAGACGATTTAAATTTTGCAGGTAAAAAAGCCTTGGTACGTGTGGATTTCAACGTGCCTTTGGATGAAAATTTCAATATTACGGATGATAATCGTATCCAGGGAGCGGCTCCAACAATAAAGAAGATTTTGAATGATGGTGGAAGCGTGATATTGATGTCCCACTTAGGAAGACCAAAAGATGGTCCTACTGATAAGTATTCATTAAAACATATTGTTGCTCATCTTTCACAGGTTTTAGGTACTGATGTTCAGTTTGCCAATGATTGTATCGGCACAGAGGCTGTAGAAAAGGCTGCAGCTTTACAAGCTGGTCAGGTTTTATTGCTAGAAAACCTTCGCTTCTATAAAGAAGAAGAAAAGGGAGATGTTGAGTTTGCAGAAAAGTTGTCAAAATTAGGTGATATCTATGTAAACGATGCTTTCGGCACCGCGCACAGAGCTCATGCTTCGACAGCAATTGTTGCGCAATTTTTCCCAGGAGCTAAATATAGCGGTTACTTGATGGCAGCAGAAGTTGGAAATGCAGAAAAAGTATTAAACAATCCGGTTAGACCTTTTACTGCTATTATGGGAGGTGCAAAAGTTTCTGATAAAATTCAGTTGATTGAGGCCTTATTGGATAAGGTTGATAATCTTTTGATTGGTGGAGGTATGGCTTATACATTCATCAAAGCTAGAGGTGGTGAAATTGGTCAATCATTGGTTGAAATTGATAAACTTGATTTAGCGAATGAGTTGGTGAAAAAAGCGAAGGAAAAAGGTGTAAACCTGGTTATTCCTACGGATGCTCAGATTGCAGATGCATTTTCAAACGATGCCAATGTGTATGATGGACCAAATGATCAAATTCCGGCAAATTTGCAAGGTCTTGATATCGGTCAGGAGTCTGCAGCAAATTTCGCAGCGATCATCAAAAATTCTAAAACAGTTCTTTGGAATGGTCCGATGGGTGTTTTTGAATTTGATACCTTTGCGAAGGGTACCAAAGCTGTTGCTGATGCTGTTGTGGAAGCAACGAAGAATGGTGCATTCTCTTTAATAGGGGGTGGTGATTCTGCTGCTGCGGTGAGTAAATTTGGAATGACTGAAGATGTAAGTTACGTCAGTACAGGTGGTGGTGCGCTTTTGGAATACATGGAAGGAAAAGTTCTTCCAGGTGTGAAGGCACTTGAAGATTAATATAAATCAAATTTTTAGAAAAGGGACAACGTTATGTTGTCCCTTTTTTATTAAAAAAGACCGTATTATGTACTAAACTATAGATGTAATGTCAGATTAAATCAATTATCTGTTAAATGTTTGTGTAGTACTGGTGAGTTTTTATTGTATTTGCTAAATTTATCATGACATGGGTTATATATGCAGATATTGATGGATGCTAATAAGAGTAAAGAAAAAGGTAGTTCTGGTTTTTTTTCGGTACTGACGTATAATGTAGCGGGTTTGCCCGGGATTATTTCTTCTGCGATTACAGGCAGAAGTAGAAGTATTGCTGAAATTGGAAAGAAGATCAATCCTTTTGATATTGTTAATGTACAGGAGGATTTCAATTATAATAGAAGTTTATATTGGGGTGGGAATTTACATCCGTATCGCACGAAAACCAAGGGGCGCGTTCCCTTTGGTGATGGTCTCAATACCCTGTCACATTTTCCGATGACCGATGTTGTCCGTGTGCCCTGGAAGAAACGTACTGGAGCTGATTTTCTGACACCGAAGGGCTTTACCCTTGTTCAGATAGAAATCGTTCCTGAAGTTTGGTTGGATGTTTATAACGTTCATGCAAATGCACAAAATAGCAGGAAAGCTTCAAGTGCACGCCGGGATAATCTCAATCAGCTACGTGATTATATCGGGGAACATTCGAGCGATAAGCCACTTATAGTAATGGGCGATTTTAATGCACATTATAGTTTTTGTGATGATAATTTGCATGATTTTATGGATTCCACAACATTGGTTGACAGCTGGGTTGAGCTCGAAAATGGAGGCTTAGTGCCAGAGGTGCGACATGAGTTTAAGCCTCCACATATGTTGTCTATTGGTAATCAGAGCGAATCTATCGATAAGATTCTTTACCGGAGCAGCAGTCACCTAAGTCTTACTGCCCGGGATTATAACATAGAAAATAATCTATTCACTAATCTAAAAGGGCTGCCTTTATCGGATCATTATGCTTTGGCACTGAATTTTAACTGGGCGATTCATCCTTAAGTCGTTCATCCTAATAGGTGTAGTTTAAACTGAATGTTGGAACTACACGTTGTGTGGTCGTGTTGTCATTGATATAGGTGCCTTTAACGACGAATTCGAAATCTGGAAGTGGGTACCTAAAAGCATTGAAATCAAGCGAGAGATAGGCTCCAAAACTTTTTGGTGAAACTTCCCGGTGTTTGTGTATATTTTGATAATCGGCAAATACTCCTCCTTTTACACGTTTAATATAAGCTAAGGACCCTAAACCAAGGTCGGGATAAGCTATAGGGAAACGATAGTTGACTAATACCGTGTTTTTTATTTTTTCATATTTGTAGTAGCTAAATCCACTCACTAGAGGGATATCGTTGATGTATTGATAAATTCCTGATCCTGTTTGGGCGCTCAGTCTAACTTGAAAACCGTGATTGCTCATAAATCCAGGTAGATAAAATACTGTTCTTGCAGATAAAATTTCACCTTTTGCATTGTTTTCAAAAGGCGTATGTCGGTAGGTGATACTAAAATTTTGTCCCCATCTTGGGTAGAGGTCCATACTAGCCATTCGGGCATTGCGATTGAGGTAAAGCTGGTATGTCAATGGAAATGCAGTCTCGTAATTAAAGTTTTTGACGTCTGTTCGGCTAAGGTCATAGCGCCTTAGATAGGCTGTTGCCAGATTGAATCCAGTGGAATAGACGTAGTCCCTTCTGTAAAAGGAGAGCGGGATGGAGATCTGTGAGGATATATAATGTTCGCGCCAGTCGAAACGGATGCTGCTGTCTGGTTTGTTAGGGATGCTTGCAGCTGCAATTTGCCCTCTGTTTTCATAACGGAGTGAGAATTTTGGGAAGTACTTGTTGTAGGTCAGTTCGGCCGAGTATACCCCTTTTCGAATGTCAGTATCATATTCATACCCCAGTGCAATTTGTGTGGTGTTTAAGATGTTGTTTGATAACCAGAAGACTCCGGGTTTAAAATTGTCGAAGCTTTCAAAATTGCTGCTACTTAGTGAAAGACTATGAAAATTAAACGTTCTACCTAGTCCACGATAGGGGACAATTTGGTAGTGCTGACTAGTATCAACTGAGACTGAAGTGATGTTTTTTACGCTGTCTCTGGTCAGTGCCGTGGCGTAATAATGCGAAAAATAATCCGTTTCGGGAGCGATATCAAATGCTGTATCTATGGGTGTTTGGGCGATCTTGTAGCCATTGTACTGGTAGTCGTTGAAGAATAATTGTCTTGTATCCTTGTCGTAAAATGGGTTGAACGCGCCAAACTGTGCCTTTGTCAAAAGCTGTTTTTTGCCAGATATGAGGTCGATGCTGTAAATGTTATCGATACCATTGAAGTTAGCTTTTGTGATGATCTTCATACCTGAAAGGTATTGCGGTCTTTCATATTGTTGGTTATCCCATGGTGTTAGGTTGGTAATTTTGTCATTTTTCAGGTCGATTTCACATAGTGCGGTTCCGGATTGGGATAATCGTATACCTATTATTTTATCTCCTTGAGGGTTGAAAGCAGGGTGTTGCAGCTGTTCGGCGTTGCCTATTTTAATCCGTTTGATGATACTGTTGTTTTTAAGGCTTATAAGCGTTAGATAGCTGTCGTTGGATAAATCTACCTCAACGCAGGCGATGGTTTCGTCTAGGGGGCTTAAAATCGGTGAATAATATCTCGTCTGTTTGCTGAGCTGGTTAATTTTCCTTGTTTTGAGATTCATGATATTGATAACGCTGTATGTTCTTTTGTTGAAACGCGGATCTTTATGAAGCTCATCCCATAAGATGTAATTGCTGTTTACGTCAAAATGTGGCGTTAACTGTATGCCGGTTTTGACGAGCTTATTTTCTGTTTTTGTTGCCACATCATAGGTATAAATTGCATTGGTCTTTTGGGGATTTTGTTTAATAAAATAGATCAGACCATTCTTGTATTTTGGTAATAAATTACTGTTGTAATAACCGCTGTATTTCTTGTCTATTTCTGTGTATTTTTGGTATTGATAATCGCTTGTTTTTTTATTCCAGATAGCGTCCAAATTTGCTATTGTTTTGTTGTATAAATAAGCGCTATTTCCACCTATTTTTTTCTTTAAAACGCGATTGATATTATAAGGGTATAACGGTTTTTTGTTAAGCTCCGAAAAGAGGTCGGCTTCATAATTCGAAGGTAATTCTGACTTTAAAGTGGAGGTCATCAGATAGCCGATTGTATAGTAACTTGGGACAATGTCTTTGTAGGATCCTAATAAATATTTATTAAAACTATAACGGTGATTAGATTGAAAATTTGCTTTGATTGGCATTTCAAAAGCGGGTAATCTTCCTCTTCCTCCCTCTGAATATATCGTTTCGGTCAGCGTTGCATCCCCTTCGAAATACCAGGAAGGAACCGTCAGTCCATAGTAGGCAAGGGCTAATTGTTCAAAAAATGGGGCGCGTAATTTTCCTGTCAATTTGTCAAATTGACTTACGTGTCTTGATTCATGAAGGATCAAATTAGGTAGCCAGGTCTGGTTGTCAGGTTCTGCTCCGGCGGTGCTGTATAGTTCAGATTTACGTGGAGACAGCTGTACAAAACCATTCGTTTGTAGATTCGTGTTGTGGATAATGAATGGAATTTTCCGCGGTGTTATTTTGTAATTTCTAGAAGTTGTACGCAGCGATCGGTTAACCTGGTCAGCTAGGGTAGGGGCCTTGCTCTTCATCTCCTCCGGGAAAATTAGTTGAAAATTCTTGGTTTCAATTTTATACCATTTTTGGCTTAAAGGGGCTTGGCTGTCTTCAAAAAATTGAGCGGAACTTTTTTGTGAATATATTATTAATGACAATAATGATAACGTGCTGATAATTATGTTTTTATGTCTCATTAATTTCTGTATATCGTGTATTTGCTATTTTTTTTAGTTTTATTATTCCTGTTTATATGAACTTTAAGTTTTATTTTAGATTATTTTATCTTTGAATAATAGGTTTTTATGTTTTTTTTATTTTACTTTTTTTATGCTATTTTTTGTTTAAAATAACCTGATAATAAGGGGTCGTTTTGAAAAAATGCGCTATATTCAACAGGTTAAAGCATATGACGAATATACTTAAATAATTGGCGATTCTAAGACTGTGTCGGGAAAATTTGTTTGCTTTTTTTGTGTAAAAATCTGACGATTATGGGGTGTTGCTTTCGGGGGAGGCTGTTGGCGAGTTGGGTGTCGTCTGATTTATTTTATTCGATAAAATAATGGATCGGTGATTAGACGATAAATTTCGTCGTCTTTCTTTTGTCTAGACCTGTTGAAGTTATTGGCGAGAAAGGTTTTCTCTTTTAATTTTTATTGATGACAAAATGTCTTGTTTTTGATTTGAGCATTGAACGTTGCGTGGGGGTATTTATCCCAATTACAGCGACAGACAGCAGGTTTTTATTATTTATTTTTTTATGCAGAATTTACTTTAAAAAAGCGATTTTTGTAACATATAAATTTTGTGTAGATGTAGGATTTTTAAATTGATAGGAGATATGGAAGAACTGGAAATGCAGGTGAATCAAATAGAGCAATTGATAGCAAGTGGAGACCTTGTTGGGCTGGAAGAATTTTTGAATGAATTAAATATTTCAGAAGTAGAGGAGCTGATTGATGAGTTGCCAGAGCATGGTTCACTATTTATTGAATCATTAAATTTGAATCGCGCAGTTAACGTTTTTCGTATTCTGGATTTCCCTACTCAAAACAGGATTTTTAAGAAGCTTTCTAAAGCGAAAATTAGCGCACTAATTAACGAGTTACCCCCCGACGATCGGACTTCTTTTTTTTCAGAAATGAAGGACGATATTAAGCATTTAATTTTACTATTACCACCCAAAGATCGTGTTGAAGCATTGGCGTTGTTGGGCTATCCAGAAGACAGCGTTGGGCGTCTAATGACCCCGGATTATATTACGGTAAAAGAGCATTGGAGTATTGAACGAATATTGGGACATATTAGGCGTTATGGAAGAGATTCGGAGACGATAGATGTACTCTATGTGATTGATGGAAATGGGAAGCTGGTAGATGATATTCGGATTAAAGATGTGTTGATGGCGGAGCCGGATAGAGTCGTTGGAGAACTGATCGATCATCGTCTGATTTCGCTGAATGCTTACGATCCCCAGGAGGAAGCGATCAACATCTTCCGGATGAATAACCGAGTGGCCTTGCCTGTTGTCGACGAACAGGGGGTAATGTTGGGGATAGTGACTGTCGATGATATTCTTTGGGTAGCAAACGAGGAGTACACGGAAGATATGCAGCGTATCGGGGGAACGGAGGCTTTGGATGAACCTTATCTGGATGTGTCGATTAAGAACTTGGTCAAGAAAAGAGCTGGTTGGCTTATTGTGCTTTTTTTGGGGCAACTTTTGACCGCTACAGTTATTGAGCACTTCGAGGAGCAAATGGCAAGTGCGATTATGTTGTTTGCGCTGATGCCTGTTATTATTTCCAGTGGTGGGAATAGCGGTTCGCAAGCGTCAACATTAATTATTCAAGCGATGGCCTTGGGGGAAGTTACTTTGGGTGACTGGTGGCGTGTGATGCGACGAGAGATTCTGTCGGGTTTACTGCTGGGGCTTATTTTGGGAGCGCTGGGTTTTATAAGGATTATGGCATGGCAGTCTTTTGCGCATAGTTATGGTGAGTATTGGGTGTTGGTTGCATTGGTTATTTCTTTGTCCTTGGTCGGTGTTGTCCTCTGGGGATCGTTGATGGGGTCTATGTTGCCTTTTGTGATGAAACGGCTTGGGGCCGACCCTGCGAGTTCTTCAGCGCCTTTTGTGTCGACATTAGTCGATGTAACAGGTTTGCTGATTTATTTTAGTGTAGCGACGCTTATTTTGAAAGGTGTGCTACTATAATCGTACTGAATTTACAATATTGCCCATTGATCAGCTAATAGCTATTGAAGGTAAAAGAAGGATAATGTTGGTTTAAGTGCTGAAAAGGGGATTTTGTGGAGCAGTATGAAAAATAAAAATAAATTATTCTAATTGGAATTTAGGAAGTTGTAAAAAATGTGCTCAAAAAATTTGTAGTATTCTAATAATCTTCCGATACTTGCATCACGGAAACGCGATAGGGTCTCCGGAAAAATTGAAGAAAACATTCCTGAATAGCTCAGCAGGTTAGAGCATCTGACTGTTAATCAGAGGGTCGCTGGTTCGAGCCCAGCTTCAGG
>RCUH01000667.1_pt1 | contig 31968 bp, 26 predicted proteins | sample 2166191 | NCBI WGS metagenome assembly RCUH01 (sample SAMN09932848, study PRJNA488358) | compost metagenome | feature: garden; material: soil; isolation source: compost soil in an enriched community after 214 h of incubation | place: Germany: Experimental Botanical Garden Goettingen | collected...
CGGTGTATACGAGCAGTAACACCGCTCGGGCTTTGGTAGACGCAGAGGGTCTTATGACAATACCTCTTAACGCGACTTTCGGCACGGTTACAATCACAGTCAAGAACGGGATTTCCCAAGCAACCGTCACTGTAACAGTAGGGAAGGATCCCGCTACAGAGATCAAGAGTATTGCGGTCACCCCAGGAACGGTAACCTTGGCGCCTGAAGACACCAAACAATTAACCGTTACTGCAACTATGGGAGACGGGAATACGAAAGATGTAACACACAGTACTGAAGGAACCGTATACTTGAGCAGCAACGCAGACCGAGCAGTGGTGGATGCAGAAGGCAAAGTTACCATACCGAAGTACGCAACTGCAGGTACAGTGGTGGTCACAGCCAAGAATGGGACTTTCCAATCGACAACCGTTGTGACGGTGCTTAGGAATCCGGCGACAGAGATTAAGAGCATAGCCGTAACACCGGCAACCGTAACCTTGGCGGCGGGATTCACCAAGCAGTTGGTCGTTACCGCAACCATGGGCGATGGGAATCTGAAAGATATGACGAGCAGCAGCGAAGGCACGGTGTATACGAGCAGTAACACCGCTCGTGCTTTGGTAGACGCAGAAGGTCTTATCTCAATACCTGCTAACGCGACTTTCGGTACGGTTACAATTACAGTCAAGAACGGGATTTCCCAAGCAACCGTCACTGTGACGGTTGGGAAGGATCCAGCAACGGATATGAAGAGTATTACAGTTACTCCAGGAACTATCACCTTGGCGCCGGGAGATGCGAAGCAACTATTAGTTAATGCAACCATGGGCGATGGAAGTCTGAAGGATGTAACAGCCAGCAGTAAAGGGACTGTGTACACCAGCAGTATCCCTGCTCGAGCACTGGTGGATACAGAAGGTAACGTCACAATACCTTCCAGTGCCACCTTTGGCACAGTTGTAATCACGGCTAAGAATGGAATTCTCCAGTCGACAGTCACAGTAACGGTGGGTAAGAACCCGGCAACCGAGATCAAGAGCATATCAGCTGCCCCAGGAACTGTAACCTTGGCAGCCGGAGAATCCCGGCAGTTGACAGTAACTGCAACTATGGGAGATGGTAGCTTGAAAGATGTAACGGGAAGCAGCAGAGGAACTGTGTATACAAGTAGCAATACTTCCCGTGCGGTGGTGGATGCGGAGGGCAACATCACAATACCTTCGAATGCGACTCTAGGTACGGTTGTGATCACGGCTAAGAATGGAATTCTTCAATCGACAGTCACAGTGACAGTAGGTAAAAGCATAGCGACGCAGATCAGTAGTATAACAGTTACTCCAGATACACTAACATTGGTGGCAGGAGATATCCGGCAACTGGTAGTAACTGCAACAATGGGAAATGGAAGCTTAAAGGATATAACAGCTAGCTCTGAAGGGACCGTGTATATTAGCAGTAATTCGGCCCGGGCCATTGTAGATGCGGAAGGTAAAGTAACTATCCCAAGCAATCCCTCATTAGGCACGGTCACGATTACTGTGAAAAATGGTATATATACAAAGACAGTTGTTATTACGGTAGTAAAATAATAGATAGAGATTAGGGTTCAACTTACTTGTCTCCCGATATAGGTTATGCTATGTATTATGTATTAACAGCCTATATCAGTGTGACGCCCATCAGTACACAGGGTCTTTCCTTGGAAAGGCCCTGTTTGGTTTCTCGTAGATATTGTATAGTTGAGCAAAAACACATTTATAGCATTGGCTTTTTCATGTATTCTTACCAAATTTTCTAATTCCCTAAATTCAGGTAACCCTATTGCCGATATAAACAATATATAAATTTTCGTCGGAGGTTATTAGGATGAATGTACAATTCTCACTAACAGCGAGTACGACATCTCAGAATAAGCCAGAACCGACTCCTGTTGAGTCAGCGGCTTCAGCGTATAATGCATCAACTATTCGTAATGTTAAAGATCTATCACTTAAAGAACAGCAAGGAATGTCCATACCTCTAGGTGAAGAACAACTGATCCGAAATATAGATCGGGCCGTAAAGTCCCTTCAGGGACCAGAGACAACCCTGGATATCAGTATCCATGATAAAACACATCAAATCATGGTCAAGGTACTTAACAAGGATACCGGCGAGGTTATCCGTGAGGTGCCCCCAGAGAAAACGCTGGATTTGGTAGCTAAAATGATGGAATTAGCTGGCCTGATGATAGACGCTAAGGTGTAAGGAGGATTATTAATGACGATGAGAATTAACGGCTTCTCGGGTTTTGATGTAGACGGTACGGTCACGAAGTTAATGGCTGCGAAGCGAATCCCACTTGATAAATTAAATCAGCAAAAGACGTATCTTTCCTGGCAACGTGACAGCTACCGGGAGATGAACAGCAAGTTGTTTGACTTTAAGCAAAATAAGTTGACAGATACCTTTAATAAGTCGATTGCGTTGACCACACGCTCTGCGTCGGTTTCAGGTAATACGGGTGCCCTTATAGCTCAGGCAACTGGTGAAGCATCGGATGTTCCTATGAAGGTTGTAGTTACCCAACTGGCAACTAAAGCTAGCATACAGCCAGAGGGTCCCATGGTGACAGATTCGAGCACTACTCCGCCGAAAACGGCTACACTTTCGACTACGCTCGGTGGATTAGCTGAGTATAGCAATGTGGGAACTCCGCCAGCTGATGGAAGTGCTGAAACATTGCGTTTAACGATTAATGGTAAAGAGCTTAAGTTCTCAAGTACAGACACCATTTCTTCTGTTATTAGCACAATTAACAGTTCAGCAGCGGGGGTTTTAGCCGCTTTTGACGAAGTATCTGGGAAATTCTCACTTACTGCAAAAGAATACAACAGCCCCAAAATTGTACTTTCGGACAACTCTACAAAATCTGCGATGTCCAAACTTTTAAATCTAAGCGTGGATCCTGCATCTAGCAATAACAAGGCATCTAAAGGATCAATCACCAGTGTTACTTCGTTAAATCCAGATGGTACAGACGGAGCAACGAATACATTTACTTCGAAGGACAATTCAATTCTTGTTAACGGAATTTCAATGACATTGTTGAAGGAATCAGATGCAACCAATCCTTCTACTATTACAAGTGCAGTCGACCCGACTAAGGCAGTGGATACGCTTAAATCTTTTGTCCAAAGCTATAACGACTTGTTGAACACCTTGAACAATAAGGTGGGCGAAGCCAAATATCGTGACTTCCCACCGTTAACGGATGATCAGAGAACATCCATGAAAGAAAGTGAGATAACGAGTTGGGAAGCCAAAGCCAAGAGCGGTCTCCTCAAAAATGATGATATTCTTAAGGATACCATTAGTTCTATGCGGTCGATTATTAGCAATAACATGGGGCAATTATCCGCACTGGGAATCACTACAGGGGAATACTTTGAGGGAGGCAAATTGTATTTAAGCGAAGACAAGCTAAAGACGGCGCTTATGAATAATCCTCAACAGGCGATTAATTTATTCCAGGGTAGTTCTGATGCTAAAGATGGTTTGTTCAGCAAATTAAATACTGTAATGACCAATTCGATGCAGAAATTCTCAGATCGGGCTGGTACAAATAAATATAGTGGGGATTTAAGCAGTGTTTTCAAAAACGATAGTGTCATGGGCAAGCAGTTGAAAGATTACACCGATCAAATTAGTACAATGAAAACTCGCCTAAATGACGCTGAAACACGTTATTACAAACAATTTTCTGCAATGGAAACGGCCATCAACAGGCTTCAGTCTCAGTCGTCCAGTCTCTTCGGAAGTACACAATAATATTTAATTAGTAAAGGGTGAAGGCAATTGATAACATCTCCTTATGAAAAATACCGTCAGTCATCCGTTCAAACGTCTACACCAGGACAACTGCTTCTTATGCTGTATGATGGAGCAATCCGCTTCGTGCGTTCGGGAATTGGGGGATTACAAAAGCGGGATATAGAATTGGCCAATTTAAACCTTGGAAAAGCACAGAGTATCGTGAATGAACTTCTGTTAACCTTAGATAGATCCTACGAAGTGTCTGAAGGACTTGCCTCGCTATACGATTATATTAATCATCTTCTGATTGAGGCCAACATTAAGAAAACGTCAGCACCTGCGGAAGAGGCGCTTGGATATTTGACGGACTTGAGAGAGACTTTTGCGCAAGCAGCCAAGATGTCAGTGGCTGCCCAAGGCCAAAACCAAGAGACTTTGCATGGATAACTTAATTTCATCTTTGGAGGATCTAACACACTCCGTGGTTAGCCGCATTCAATATATTTCATCAGAAGATTTGGAAGTCTATGTGGAGGAACGTCAGCAGATCATCGACGAGATTACCTCGTTAAAACAGCAAGTCCCCTACACTCCAGATCAAAAAGAACGTTTGAATCATATAGTGAAGCAGGACTCCATTATTCTTGGTCGCATGTCATCTTTAAAGAATGAAGCCTCGAATTGGCTTTTACAGCGTGGACAAGCCAAAGTGCAGCGAAGTGCTTATGAGGCGGCTTACACGCCGGATAGCATGCTCATGGATCGCAGAGAATAGATTAAGGGTCAGAGCCGACATGTTAACCGATTTGATATCGGGGGATGTGGAATTTTCCAAATATAATAAATAAAATGTTCCACTAACGAGTCCCGCATCCTTTGCGCAGGGCTCGTTTTTTGTCGAATCTAACCCTGTGAGAATCTGATGAAATTAGACAAAATATCACATTTTATTTACAGAAAAACCTTTTCATTTCCAATTGACAACGCTCAATTGAGGGTGGTATATTCCAAATGTGAAGAAATCTTCACACTTTCATTTGACTAAGAAGGGAATGTTAGTGCATGCAAGGTAAAGTTAAATGGTTTAACGCTGAGAAGGGTTACGGTTTCATCGAAACTGAAGACGGAGGCGACGTATTCGTTCACTTCTCCGCGATCCAATCCGAAGGCTTCAAGACGCTTGAAGAAGGACAATCCGTAGAATTCGATATCGTCGAAGGCGCACGCGGACCTCAAGCCGCTAACGTAATCAAGCTATAATCATCCCGGCTCTAGCCGACCTATATACCTGGTAACGATGGTTAACAATTGAATTCGCTAGCAACAGACTCTGGACTTTCCAGGGTCTTTTTTTGACCTTTCTAAATGTTACATAGGCCGTCACAAATAAGTTCGATTTTTGGCCTTTTTTGCAGAGTTAACATTTTAACTTGGGCTTTACATATGGTATAATATAGAGGCAAAGGAGGAGTGCCCTATGAATTACAGTATTCGAGGACAACAGATTGAAGTGACTGACGCCTTGTATGATTACGTGGACAAGAAACTCAGCCGGCTTGAGAAGTACTTTGATGCACCTCCCACCTCAGAAGGGCATGTAACGCTTAATGTCATCCGAGGATTGCACACGGTGGAAGTAACTATTCCACTAACCGGTGTAGTGCTCCGGGCAGAGGACAAGAGCGATGACATGTACTCATCCATTGATGAGGTAGTGGACAAGCTCGAACGCCAGATTCGTAAGCACAAGACCAAGGTGAACCGCAAATTCCGCCAGGAAGGCAGTCTGAAGACGTTATTCGTCGAAGAGCCTGTTGATGGCCCTATGCTTGCGAGCGAGGAAGAAGATGCGCTAACCGATGATGAACTCGAGGTTGTCCGTACCAAACGCTTTACCTTTAAGCCGATGGACGTGGAGGAAGCCATACTTCAAATGAATATGGTTGGGCATGATTTCTTTGTATTCTCCAACGTGGATACCCGTGAGATTAACGTGGTTTATAAACGTACCGATGGGAAATACGGACTTATTGAACACGCTTGATCAAATGACCCAATGAAATTAGAAACACTTGAATTTATTTTATTTAGCTAATACGTAAGAGACCGAGCCTCATCCGCCTCGCGGGTAAGGCTCTTTATTCATATATGGGGGAATTTGCCGCGGGAAAGCGCTCTAGCTTAAGTTGCGGCAACCTTGACAAACTGTTACAATTTAGGCAAATCATCTGTTTATGCGTGAAAGGGGAAAACCATGCTAGGACTAGTGAAAAAGATATTTGGCGACACGAATGAACGTGATGTCAAACGTCTTATGAAGACGGTCGACATAATTAATACATTGGAACCTAAATTTGTGGAGCTCTCGGACGAGCAGCTTCAACATAAAACGGTAGAATTTAGAGAGAGATTGGAGAAAGGCGAGGATATCGACGATATTCTTCCTGAAGCTTTTGCAACCGTACGGGAAGCCTCCAAGCGTGTGTTGGGCAAGCGTCATTACGATGTGCAGCTCGTTGGCGGTATAGCGCTTCATGAAGGCCGTATTGCGGAAATGAAAACCGGGGAAGGGAAAACTTTGGTCGGAACCCTGCCGGTTTATTTAAATGCACTCCTTGGCAAGGGCGTTCACGTTGTGACCGTGAATGATTATTTGGCACAGCGTGACAGCGCGGAAATGGGCCAAATCTATAACTTCCTGGGTATGACCGTAGGGGTCAACCTGAACGGTATGGAACATGAAGAGAAGCAGGCGGCTTATGCTTGCGATATTACGTACGGAACGAACAATGAATTCGGGTTCGACTATTTGCGTGACAATATGGTTCTCTACAAAGAGCAGATGGTTCAGCGTCCGCTCTATTTCTGCATTATTGACGAGGTGGACTCCATTCTTGTCGATGAGGCGCGTACTCCGTTGATTATTTCCGGACAGGCCCAGAAATCGACCGAGTTGTACTATGCAGCCGACCGTTTCGTGAAGCGTCTGGAAGCGGAAGAGGACTACAATGTAGATATCAAAGTTAAGGCAGTATCTCTTACCGAGAAAGGTGTGGCGAAAGCCGAGAAAGCCTTTGGGATTGAGAATCTGTATGACCACGCTCATGTAACGCTTAACCACCATATTGTACAAGCGCTCAAAGCCAATGCGATTATGCGCCGTGATGTGGATTATGTGGTAACAGAAGATGAAGTCGTGATCGTTGACGAATTCACAGGCCGTCTGATGGCAGGACGCCGTTATAGCGATGGTCTTCACCAGGCGATTGAAGCCAAGGAAGGCATCGAAGTCCAGAACGAGAGTATGACGCTGGCGACGATTACGTTCCAGAACTACTTCCGTATGTACCGCAAGCTTGGCGGCATGACCGGTACGGCGAAGACCGAGGAAGAAGAATTCAAGAAGATCTATGGCCTTGAGGTTCTTCAGGTTCCTACGAACCGTCCGAATCGCCGTGTGGATAACCCGGATATCGTGTATAAGAGCGAAGCAGGCAAGTTCAAGGCTGTAGTGGAGGAAATTGTGAAGCGCCATGCCACCAATCAGCCAGTTCTTGTAGGTACGGTGTCCATTGAGAACTCCGAGCTTCTTCATGAAATGCTGAAGCGCAAAGGCGTTCCGCACAAGGTACTCAATGCGAAGTACCATGCGGAGGAAGCAGAGATTATTTCCCGTGCGGGTGAACCGGGCTCCGTAACGATTGCGACCAATATGGCCGGACGCGGTACCGACATCATCCTCGGTGACGGCGTATCCGAAATTGGGGGTCTGCACATTATTGGTACAGAGCGCCATGAGTCTCGCCGGATCGATAATCAGCTTCGCGGACGTGCGGGACGTCAGGGTGACCCGGGTTCAACCCAGTTCTATCTGTCCCTTGGCGATGAACTGATGAAGCGGTTCGGGGCTGACAACGTGCTGGCTATGATGGACCGCCTTGGCTTTGACGAGGATTCACCGATTGAGAGCAAAATGATTACCCGTGCCATTGAGTCCGCTCAGAAACGGGTAGAAGGTAATAACTTTGACGTGCGTAAAGTCGTTCTTCAATATGATGACGTGATGAATCAACAGCGGGAAATTATCTACAAGCAGCGCCGCGAGATTCTCGAATCCGAGAACATCAAGGAAATTGTGCTTGAGATGATTAAGCCTGTAATCGAACGTATTGTAATGGCGCACTGTAGTGATGATATTCCAGAGAACTGGGAACTGGAAGAAGTAGCGGAGTACATCAACAGCAAGCTGCTTGATGAAGGCCAATTGACCAAGGATGAGCTGTGGGGCAAGGAAGCTGATGAGATCATCGAGTATATCTTTAACAAGGTTGTCGAGAAGTACGATGCCCGCGAAGAGCATATCGGCGTTGAAATGATCCGTGAGTTCGAGAAGGTTATCGTGCTTCGTGCCGTTGACAGCAAATGGATGGATCACATCGATGCTATGGATCAACTGCGTCAGGGTATTCACCTCCGTGCATACGGGGGAACGGATCCGCTTCGTGAGTACCAGTTCGAAGGCTTTGAGATGTTCAACGAGATGACGGCGAGTATCCAAGAGGAAGTCGCAACATATATTATGAAAGCACAAATCGAGACGAATCAGGAGCGTCAGACCGTAGTGGATGAGAACCAGATCTCCACCAACGGCGAACCTGCTGAGAAGCGTCCCGTTCAACGCGGCGAGCAGATCGGACGCAATGATGATTGTCCATGCGGCAGCGGCAAGAAATACAAGCACTGCCATGGACAGAACGATTAAGTGCAGCTGTTCATATATAGGGTGGAGTAAGCTCAGCCTATATAACAAGTAGAAGAGGTGACGAGCAACATGATCGATCCAAGTATCAAGCAGGATCTGCGTGAAATAGCGAAGAAATTATCCAACCTTAGGGGGTCTCTTTGACTTAGATCTGAAGCAGGAAATGATTGCGAACTTTGAGGAAAAGATGGCTGCGCCCGATTTCTGGGATGACAACGAATCCGCCCAAAAAGTAATTGCAGACATGAACGCCGTCAAATCTTCAGTCGACCAATACGAGAAACTCCAGTCTGAGAATGACGACATTGTCGTCATGATCGAGCTGGCAGAAGAAGAAGGGGACACGGCGCTTCTCTCGGAGATTGCCGAGTCCGTAGAATCTCTGCTGAAGCGTCTGGAAGAGTTCGAGCTTCAGCTGCTCCTGAACCAGCCTTATGACAAGCTCAATGCGATTCTTGAGCTGCATCCGGGTGCCGGTGGTACCGAGTCCCAAGACTGGGGGCAAATGCTGCTTCGGATGTATACAAGATGGGCGGAGAAGCATGGCTTCAAGGTGGAAGTACTCGATTATCTCCCCGGGGATGAAGCGGGGATCAAGAGTGTGACGCTGCTGATCAAGGGATATAATGCTTACGGTTATCTGAAGACAGAGAAAGGGGTTCACCGGTTAGTCCGGATCTCCCCATTCGACTCTTCGGGCCGCCGTCATACTTCCTTCGTATCCTGTGACGTGGTGCCTGAAATTACGGAAGATGTCGATGTGGAGATCCGCACGGAGGATCTGAAGATTGACACTTACCGGGCCAGCGGCGCAGGCGGTCAGCACATTAATACTACGGACTCAGCCGTGCGGATTACCCATATTCCGTCAGGCGTGGTCGTAACCTGTCAGAATGAACGCTCCCAGATCAAGAACCGGGAGCGGGCGATGACGATGCTTCGTTCCAAGCTCTATGAGCGTAAGCTCGAAGAGCAGCAGAAACAGCTGGACGAAATCCGCGGGGAACAATCCGAGATTGCCTGGGGCAGTCAGATTCGCTCCTATGTCTTCCATCCTTACAGCATGGTTAAGGATCACCGGACCTCCATTGAGACGGGGAATACGGGCGCGGTCATGGATGGCGAGCTGGATGCTTTCATCGATGGATATTTGCGAAGCCAAATCAAGACTGAGGCGGACCAAGCTTAAGCCAATAAATATAAGATTCCTGCACAAGCTAACTTGTGCGGGAATTTTTTTGGCCATTAACACTTTGACGTAGTGAAGGAGAACGGAATAATGCCCCCAAAAGGCCGTAAACGCAGAATAAATGAAGTATTTCCTATGAGTGGTCCAGCCCGTCATGTGCTGGATAGTTTGATGATTGTGATTGGGTCTTTTATAACAGCAATAGCCTTCAATATGTTCTTACTGCCAAATCATATCGCGTCAGGGGGAGTATCCGGACTGTCCATTGTGGTGAATTCCCTATTCGGCATTGAGCCGGCGTATGTCCAGTGGGCCCTGAACATTCCTTTGTTTGTTGCAGGCTTCCTGATGCTTGGCCGTAATTATGCGATTCGTTCCCTACTGGGTACGGTAGTGCTGCCGTTATTCGTCTATTTGACAAAGGATTGGATCGTTCCTACCACAGATCCGCTGCTCTCCTCTCTCTATGGAGGGATTGGGGTTGGACTGGGGCTGGGGATTGTGTTCCGTGGACGTGGCTCCACGGGCGGTCTGTCTACCCTGGCACAGATTATCCAGAAATACAGCGGGCTTAGCTTATCTACGTGCGTAGTTATGATGGATGGACTCGTCATCACGCTGGCGGGTATTGTACTGTCACCCGAAAAAGCACTATACGCTCTCATTGGCCTCTATATCACAGGCAAAATTATAGATGCGGTGGAGCTGGGGCTAAATTATACGAAGGTGGCTTATATTATCGCTGAGAAGGCGGATGAAATCTCGGAAGCGGTACTTATTCACCTGGACCGGGGACTGACGAAGCTAAGTGCAAGAGGCGGATACACCGGCGATGAGCGGCCTGTGCTGATGGTCGTAGTAGGGCAAAGTGAAGTAACTCGCCTGAAGACGCTGGTTCAGCAGCTTGAACCGACCGCTTTTGTGATCATCACGAATGCGCACGAGGTGCTTGGAGAAGGGTTCAAGAGACAAGCGTAGTCGAAAGTAAGCTGAGCTAAATCAACCTTTCTGCTGCTCATTATAAGCATGTGCATATTCTCCGGGAAATGGGCGAGAATCGTGAATTTTTCAGGGATTAATGCAAATTCAGAAATATCATTTATATATGATTCGACATGATGAAAATTTTGTCGATTAATATCGAAAAAAGTAGTTCCATCTCGCTTGATCTCAGTTATACTGAAATTGTTGGTAAGAGTAACCAACTAAGCACATCATGAGAGGTGGTCTTCATTTTGAAAAGGGGAAAATCAGCAAAAACAGTAGCAGCCGGAGTTATGGCATTCTCTCTGGCACTAGGCGGGGGTATTCTGACGACCGGACATGCAAACGCAGGAGCCGGAACAAGCACTGTGCAAGAACAGAAGACCACACTGCAGCAGGGAGACAAGCTTGAGGGCTTGGGTAAATTCGAGAAACAGCTTCTTCTCCTCTTAAAACTGGATGCGGTAACTCTTAAAGAAAAGCTGCAGACCCAGACTTTGGCAGAGATTGCTGTGGAGCAGGGAATATCCAGAGAAGATCTTAAAGCTAAGATCGTAAGCTGGATTACTGCCGAGAAGAAGGCCCAATTGGCCAAAGAAAAAGAAAAGCAGAAGCAGGCTGAGAAGAAGAAGCAGCAAGAACTTGCGAAGCAGCTGAAGAACAAGAAATTAAGTCCGAAAGCGAAACAAAATCTGGAGCAAAAGCTGAAGCAGGAGCAGGAACAGCAAAAGAAACTCGACCAGAAGAAGGAGCAGGCTCTGAAGATCGAAGCTGCAAAAACAGCAGATAAGCTCCTCTCGTTCACGACAGAGGATAAGGTCGACAGTACACAGGATGCTCCGCATACAGGGCTTCAGAATGCCGATGAAATTGCAAAGCTATTTAACATAACTACGGTTCAACTGGAAGAGGAACTTAAGGCAGGCAAGACGCTTACCGAGATAGCTGGTGAGTATAAGGTTGAAGCTCAGGCCATCATTGATCTGTTAATTGCAGCTGATGTCAAAGATCTGGATGCCAAGCTGGCAGCTGGTGAAATCACTCAGGAAGAATACGATGCTCAGAAGGCAGCCAAGACGGAGGCGGCTGCGCAGCTGGTAACTGCCAAGTTCCCAGGAGATGTAGAGGGCATTGAAGATGTTGAAGGCTCAGGGAAGTTTGGTGCTCTGACTAAGCTGCTGGGAATTACAGAATCAGAGCTTCGAGCAGCTATGAAGTCGGGCAAGAGTCTTGCGGATATCGCTGCGGCTAATCATATTACGGCGCAGCAGGTGGTGGATCTTCTGGTCAAAGACCGCCTTGCGAAGCTGGATGAGAAGCTGGCAGCCGGTGAAATAACTCAGGAAGAGTACGGCAAGTTCAAGAAGAGCCTGACCGATTATGTGACTGCACAGGTGAACAGAGTTCCTTCTTCCAAAGGATCGAAGCCGGAGGACGGCAGCAAGGGTCACGGTTGGAATTTTAATGAGTCCCAATCGATGATGAGTCACGGCAAGAAGAAATAAATAGGTGGACCAAGGGAGACGCAGGCGTGCGTCTCTTTTGCTTTTGCCGAAAATAGCCTTCATATAAGTTGAATTTAAGAATTACCCATAGGCAAGAGTGTGAAATGATTCTGGAGAAGCGAAGCGTTCGTCTACAAGCTTTCTGAAAGAAAGCTACATCGGAAGCATATTCTTTGTGACCGGATTTCCATCTTATAAATTTAATTCAAAAATCTGGGGGCAGCAGCGATTGGAAGAACATTTCACACAGCCGCCTTACGTGTAAATCAATAGCTTAAATTATATAGATGTTTGTTATCCCAAAATTACCCTGTATAATATGATTAATAAATAATTGACCAAAGGGTGATTAATGATGAAATTCAATGAATATCCGTATTCAAGACCCGACATCCAAGATATTGAAAATCAGTTCAAAGATTTACTGAAACAATTCAACGAAGCTGCGAGCTTTGAGGAGCAAGATATTGCTTTTGAGAAGATTAACAAGCTGCGTAGTGAGTTTGAAACTCTGGGTACGATAGTAAGTGTACGTCATTCGATTGATACAACTGATGAATTTTACAAGGCCGAGCAGGATTATATGGATGAAGTGGGACCGCTGTATCAAGAATACGTTACCAACTACTATAAAGCTGTTGTACAGTCTAAATTCCGGGCTGGGCTTGAGGAGAAATGGGGGCGTCAGTTGTTCAGCCTGATGGATGTGTCCCTGAAAACATTCAAGCCCGAAATTATTCAGGACCTTCAACAGGAGAACAAGTTGGTTACCCAGTATAGTCAGCTGATCGCGTCTGCGAAGATTCCTTTTGAAGGAGAAGAGAGAACCCTTCCGCAGCTGCGTCCATTCGAAATGTCCACAGACCGCGGTCTAAGACAGCGTGCGGCCGAAGCTCGTTATACTTTTATGAGTGAGCATGAGGAAGAGCTTGACCGGATCTATGATGAGTTAGTCAAAGTACGGACACGGATCGCGGGGACGCTTGGCTATGAGAATTTCATTCAGCTGGCCTATGACCGGCTTAACCGCACCGACTACAATGCAGAGATGGTTGCTAATTTCAGAGATCAGGTGAAGGAATTCATTGTGCCTGCAACTCAGAGACTGAAGGAGCGTCAGCGGGCTAGAATCGGTGTGGATAAGCTTACATATTATGATGAAGATTTCAGCTTTGCTTCTGGAAATGCTACACCTAAGGGTGATCCGGATTGGATCGTTCAGAATGGAGCCAAGATGTACGCGGAGCTGTCTCCAGAGACGAATGAATTCTTCACGTTCATGCAGGATAATGGACTGATGGATCTTGTCGCCAAGAAAGGCAAGCAGGGCGGGGGCTATTGCACTTATCTCAGCGAATACGAAGCGCCATTCATCTTCTCGAACTTCAATGGAACGTCTGATGATATCGATGTGCTGACTCATGAAGTGGGTCACGCTTTCCAGGTGTTCCAGAGCCGTCAGTACAAAGTACCTGAATACAGCTTCCCTACACTGGAAGCGGCTGAGATTCACTCCATGAGCATGGAATTCCTCACATGGCCATGGATGGAGCTGTTCTTCAAGGAAGATACCGAGAAGTATAAATTCAATCACCTGTCCTCAGGTCTGCTCTTCATCCCTTATGGGGTTGCTGTCGATGAATTCCAGCATTACGTCTATGGAAATCCGGAAGCCACTCCGCAGGAACGCAAGCTGGCTTGGCGGGAGATTGAGAAGAAATACCTGCCTCACCGTGACTACGCAGGCAATGCCTATCTGGAACAAGGCGGATTCTGGCAGAAGCAAGGACATATCTTCAGCTCGCCATTCTATTATATTGATTATACGTTGGCACAGCTCTGTGCCTTCCAGTTCTGGAAAAAGTCACAGGAAGATCGTGAAGCGGCCTGGACATCTTATCTTGAACTCTGCCGTGAAGGCGGAAGCAAGTCGTTCACGGAGCTTGTAAAGGTTGCGGGTCTTATTTCTCCATTTGAGCAAGGGAGCGTGTCTTCGGTCATCAATGAAATTGAGCATTGGCTGGGTCAGGTTGATGATAAGAAACTGTAATTATTAATATACGGTGTACGTGAGGCCTGTCTTGTCCGGAAGCACTTTCGGATGAGGCGGGTTTTTCTTGCATAGGAAACTTTTAGCTTACGTTAAGGATTCATTCAGCTTGAATTCAGTTAGGTTGGATAAGATGCAAGTGTAAGCCAAACTAAACAAACCTATGCAAGCGAAAGGTGGTAATTCAGTGAAAACGACAAAAAAATCAACAAAAACTTTAGCAGCCGGTGTATTGGCCCTCTCTTTAACTCTTGGAGGAGGGGTTCTTGCAGTACAGCATACAAACGCGGCTTCAGCAAATACTTCATCCTCAGCAGCACAAGCTCAGAAAGCGGGGCATGACCGGGGAGACAGACATATTGGCTTTGGTAAAATTGAAGAACAGCTGCTTACTTACTTGAAATTGGATGAGGCAGCTTTCAGGGAGAAGCAGAAGACCCAGACTCTTGCTGAAATCGCAAGTGCTCAGGGGATTGCCCGCGCGGACCTGAAGGCGAAGCTGGTAAGCTGGATTGAAGCGGAAAGCAAGACTGAATCCGCGTCCACCATGGCAGCTAAGAATGGGAAGACCTTTGATGCGTCTGCTATTGCGGACAAGCTGCTTGACTCCAAGCGGGGAGAAGGGTTCGGAGGCAAGGGACATGGGCCGCTCGGATTTGTAAAGAATAATGAGGCGATTGCGAAGCTCCTTGGCATTACATCAGACGAACTGAACACACAGGTGAAATCAGGCAAGACTCTGGCGACGATCGCAGGTGAACATAACGTAACCGTACAAGCGGTTATCGATCTGGAAGTAGCGGACCTGAACACCCATCTGGATAGCCAGCTGGATGCAGGTGAGATTACACAGGCTGAATATAATACGCAAAAGGCAAAGCTGACAGAAATTGCAACTCAAATTGTGAATGGTCAATACTCGGCTCTGGGTGATGGAAGAGGGCACGGAGGTGGGCATTTCGGTAATTTTGACGAGGTGGCTAAGCTGCTGGGGATTACAAAGGATACGCTTCGTACTGAATTACAAGCTGGCAAGACCTTAGCAGCCGTAGCAACGGCGCATAATGTAACTGCACAGCAAGTCATCGATCTTCTGGTTAAGGACCGCACGGCCAAGCTGGATGAGAGACTCGCGAGCGGTAAAATCACACAGGCCGAATATGATAAGCTCAAATTAGGCTTGACCGAGTCGGTAACCAAGGAAGTGAATAGTACCCAGCCTAAGAATGGGAAATTCAAGGGTAATCGCGGCTGGGATAAGGATAAGAAGAATTCAAGTGCAACTTCTTCTACCTCCAAATAAATAACCATTAAATTAGTGATGCAATTTAAGACGCCAATAGGCGTCTTTTTGCATATAAAAATAGTCTATGGGCCAGATAACGGTTGTATTTATATGAATCGGTATGTATAATAATACATAAATTCACTTCGGATATGCATAAATATAAATGTGGAAATAGAGAAAGTGGGGATACATGTGAGCGGGGATTTTGTAAAAGTGGCTATAGTCGGTTCCACCGGGTATGGAGGGGTGGAACTGATTCGTTTTTTATTGGAACATCCAAAGGTGGATATCGTATCGGTTATTTCGGCATCGAGCAGTGGGGCTCCCATTACAGACGGTTTTCCTCATTTAACGAATCTGGTTGTGCAGAACCTCGACGGGGTCGATGTGCAGGAGATTGCAGGAAAGGCGGACGTGGTCTTCACGGCAACTCCATCTGGAGTCAGCGGCAAGCTGGTTCCGCAGCTGGTTGAAGCTGGCCTGAAGGTCATCGACCTTTCTGGCGATTTCAGGATTAAAGACGGGGCTGTATATGAAGAGTGGTATAAACATGATGCACCAGACCGTGCACTGCTGGAGCAGGCTGTATACGGACTTAGTGAAATTTACGGGGAGAAGGTCAAGGGTGAGCAGCTCATATCCAATCCGGGCTGTTATCCGACCGCAACGCTGCTGGGTCTGATTCCTGCGGTGAAGGCAGGCTGGATTGATCCGTCAACCCTTATCATTGATGCGAAGTCCGGTGTATCCGGAGCGGGCAGAGGCACAAGCCTGACGGCCCATTATGCAGAGATTAATGAGAATTTCAAGGCTTACAAGGTTAACAAGCATCAGCACATTCCAGAGATCGAACAGGTGTTAACCGATATATCCGGCTCGCCGGTTACGGTAACCTTCACCACTCAACTGGTACCGATGACACGGGGGATTATGAGCACGATGTACGCTACATTAACAGGTTCTCATACTAATGAAGAACTAGTAGAATTATATAAACATTTCTATGAAGGTCGCAGGTTCGTACGTATTCGCCCAGCAGGGCAATGGCCGGCGACGAAGGAAGTCTACGGCTCGAACTATTGTGATATCGGTTTTGCAGTAGATGCACGCACGAACAGAGTAACGATTATCTCTGTAATCGATAATGTGGTTAAAGGAGCCGCTGGTCAGGCGATCCAGAATTTGAACTTGATGATGGGCTGGGACGAAACCCTCGGGCTGAAGAATGCCCCGGTATATCCATAGAACGGAGGACATGATGGGAGTAGCAAGTTTATTTAAAGTAGTTGAGGGCGGTTCTGTAACCGCCCCGAAAGGGTTCAAGGCGGGTGGACTGCACTGTGGTCTGAAGAAAACAACCCGCAACGATCTGGCTGCAATTCTATGTGAAGTACCGGCGGTTGCAGCTGCTGTATACACCACAAATGTATTTCAGGCGGCGCCGATCAAAGTGACTCAAGATAGCCTTGCAGCAAGTCGCACCCTTCGTGCAGTTGTTGTGAACAGCGGTAATGCGAATGCCTGCACAGGCAAGCAGGGCGAAGCAGATGCATATACGATGCGCGCTGAGGCAGCCAAGGTGCTGGGCGTTACACCTTCTGATGTGGCCGTGGCTTCTACGGGCGTGATTGGTGAACTAATGAAAATGGACCGGGTCACCAGCGGTATAGCCGGACTTCCTACGGTCATGAGGGCGGATGAGGATGGTGCAGAGCAGTTCTCCCAAGCGATCCTGACTACGGATTTGGTCAAGAAGGAAGTCTGTGTCTCACTAGTGATTGATGACCGTGAAGTGAAAATTGCCGGAGCAGCGAAAGGATCAGGAATGATCCATCCGAACATGGCAACCATGTTGGGATTTGTCACTACGGATGCGGCCATCCACCCGGATGCACTTCAGTCCTTGATTAAAGATACGACCGATGTTACCTTCAACATGATTACTGTGGATGGAGATACCAGTACAAATGACATGCTGCTGGCTATGGCCAGCGGACTTGCCGGTAATCAGGAACTTACGGAGAAGCATCCGGACTGGGACGGATTCGCTGCTGCGTTCAGACATGTGTGCCAGATCCTCGCCCAGGCCATTGCCCGTGATGGCGAGGGTGCGACACGTCTAGTCGAAGTAGAGGTTACCGGTGCGGTAAGTGACTTGTCCGCACGGGCTATCGCGAAGACGATTGTGGGGTCCAGCCTGGTGAAGTCGGCTGTATTCGGAGCAGACGCGAACTGGGGCCGTATTATTGCCGCGCTTGGACGCGCAGGCGAGCCGGTGAATCCGGAGACGGTCGATATCCACCTTGGAGAGATTGCGGTATTGACCAGTTCGAAGCCGGTCGCCTTCGATGAAGAAGAAGCGCTGGTCTACCTCAAAGGTGACACGGTTCGCATTGTGGTAGATTTGAAGAATGGCGAAGGAACAGCCACGGCATGGGGTTGCGACCTGACCTATGATTATGTGCGGATTAACGCGGCTTATCGGACTTAATGTTATCAATACAAAAGGCGCGCTTGGAATTTTAACATTTGGATGGTTGTAACTACGGGAAATGCTTGGACTTTCGGCCGCTGCCCCCTCCAGATTTCTTGACTTATACGAATCTTTGAGGTTGAAATCCGGAGACAAAGGCATATGCTTCCGATGTAGCTTTCTTTCAGAAAGCTTGTAGGCGGTCGCGTTCGCTCCCGCAGTTCCAAGCTTCCCCTCCGTTACGCCTTCCAGTATGTTTTTTAAGTGCATTATATAGGTTGAATAAAAGGGAGTTACGCTGAGCGGCATATCGGATTTAATTGAGTTAGGTCATAAGCACCGAACTCAGCGGAGAGGTCGGAATCGTTCTGAAGAAGCGAAGCGTTCGCCTTTGTCCACGGATTTCTACCGCCTAGCGGTCTAATTAGGAAATCGGGGGACAACAGCGATCGTAAGAATGATCCGACAGCGCAGCGGCATATCAGATTTAATTAAGTTAGGTCATAAGCATCGCAGCGGCTTATACAATTGACAGACAACATATAGAATCAGAAATACCCATAGGAGAAGGGAGCAGGATCATGAATTCAGCATTGCAAGGTGAACAGAAGGAATTGGCTGGAGAACAGGCCTACAAGACATTCGTCATGAAATGCGGAGGCAGTACGCTGAACGAGCTGCCAGATTCTTTTTTTGAGGATTTAATCGCACTTCAGCATAAGGGAATTCAGCCCGTGATTGTTCACGGCGGAGGTCCTGCGATCTCGGAGAATCTGGCGAAGCTCGGGATTGAGACGAAGTTCGTCGGCGGGCTGCGTTATACGTCCGAAGAGGTGCTTGATGTGGTGGAGATGGTGCTCTCTGGCAGTATCAACAAGCAGATTGTCCGCCGGATTCAGACACTGGGTGGGCAGGCGCTTGGACTGTCCGGGGTAGATGGCTTCCTGATTCAGGCCAAACCTGTAGCCGCAAGCGCTGAAGTCGGCCTGGTCGGAGATGTGACCGAAGTGAAGGCTTCCATCATTGAAGGTGTGACGTCCCTCGGATATATGCCGATCATTGCTCCTGTGGGTGTGGGTGAGAATGGACAGCGGTATAATATCAATGCGGACACGGCGGCTGGGGCTGTAGCCTCCAAGCTGGGAGTCCAGCAAATGATCGTTGTGACAGATGTGCCAGGAATTCTGAGTACCGTGAACGGAGAGAAGCGGGTTCTTCCAACCGTAACGGTACAGCAGATTGAAGATATGATTCTAACTGGCGAGATTTACGGCGGAATGATTCCGAAGGTTCGTGCAGCAGTGGCCTGTATTCATGGCCAGGTGAAAGAGGTTGTTATTGTTAACGGCAGCGAGCCGAATGTGCTCAGCCGCGTGCTGTCGGGAGAAGCCATCGGGACCCGGATTGTCCGAATGAAGACCAGCCGTTCCTAGCAAGCAGCGGCAGGAATTTGTCGGAATTAAAGCGGGTACTTTTATATGAATCATACAAATTAAAGGAGGCAACGAAAGCGATGGCAGAATCCAATTTGCAGGAACTGGGGCACGCTGATAACAAGGAACAAAAGGCCAAGAACAATCGCAGCGAGTCGGTAAGCGCGCTGTTTCCGAACTATGGGGCGAGATTTCCGATTTCTCTGGTAAAAGGGCAGGGGAGCTGGCTCTGGGATGATCAGGGCAACCGCTATTTGGATTTTTTCAGCGGTATTGCGGTCACCAATCTCGGCCATGCGCCTGAGAAGGTCAAGAATAAGATCAAGGATCAGCTTGATCAGCTGTGGCATGTATCCAACCTCTTCGAGATTCCTCAGCAGGAGACAGCAGCTCGTCTGCTGACCGAAATAAGCTGTGCGGACCTTGCCTTCTTCTGCAACAGCGGTGCCGAGGCAAATGAGGCGGCCATCAAGCTGGCCCGCCGCTATCACCAGAAGATCAAGGGCGAACAGCGCTATGAGATTATTACGTTCAAGCAATCATTCCACGGACGTACACTCGCAACGCTTACAGCAACCGGACAGGATAAGGTGAAGGAAGGCTTCCTCCCGCTTCCTGAGGGCTTTAAGACCGTGGAGCTTCATGATATTGAGGCGCTTAAGGCTGCGATTGGGCCCAATACAGCAGGCATTATGCTGGAAATGGTTCAGGCCGAAGGCGGCATTCATCTCGTGCAGCCGGAGTTTTTGAACGAAGTAGCGGCGCTGTGCAAGGAACATGGCATTCTGCTCATTGTGGATGAGGTTCAGACCGGAATGGGCCGTACAGGTAAATGGTTCGGTCACCAGCACTACGACGTGGAACCGGATATTTTCACATTGGCCAAAGGGGTAGCGAGCGGAGTCGCTGCTGGTGCTATGCTGGCCAAAGGCTATTTGCGTGAGGCCTTCTCGGCCGGCAGTCATGCTTCCACGTTCGGAGGGAATCTCATTGCATCGACAGCGATTGTGGCAACCGTAGAAGCTATGAAGGAAGACCAGGTGCCTCAAAGAGCCGCGGAGATGGGTGAGTATTTACAGAACAAGCTGCAGGAGAAGCTTGCTGGTCATTCATTTGTACAGGATATCCGGGGCAAGGGCCTTATAGTCGGAATTGAATGCGGCGGACCTGTCGCTGAGCTTGTTGTGGAAGGACAAAAGAATGGCATTCTATTCATCACGGCCGGACCGAATGTGATCCGTCTGCTGCCAAGCCTATTGGTAACCCGTGAAGAAATCGACCAGGCTGTGGATATGATCGCAGGAATAATTCAGCGCCATCAGGCCAAAAAGGAGTAGATCGATATGAGTCTTACGGAAGCGAATGCCGCATTCGACCTCAAAGGCCGGGATTGCGTGGAATTGACAGACTTCAGTACGGAGGAAATCCAATACCTTCTTGATCTCGCTATTGAGATCAAGAAGAAGCATAAGAACGGGGAAGAATACCAGCCGCTGAAGGGGAAGACGGTCGGACTTATTTTTGAGAAATCTTCAACCAGAACCCGGGTCTCTTTCGAGGTGGGTACATATCAGCTGGGCGGTCACGCCCTCTTCCTGAGCAAGAACGATATCCAGCTTGGACGCGGCGAGACGATCAGCGATACGGCCAAGGTCATGTCCCGTTATCTGGACGGGATCATGATTCGTACATTCGGCCACGACAACGTGGTGGATCTGGCCCGGCACGCGACGGTGCCTGTCATTAACGGTCTGAGCGATCTGGCCCATCCATGTCAGGTGCTTGCGGATTTCCAGACGGTGCTTGAGCATAAGGGAACTCTTAAAGGACTGAAGCTTGCTTATGTTGGCGACGGCAATAACATGGCTCATTCCTTGATGATCGGCGGTGCGAAGCTGGGGGTTCATGTCTCTATTGCAAGTCCCGAAGGCTATGAGCCGGACCAGCAGGTGGTCGCACAGGCCCAGGAGATCGCAGAATCTACCGGAGCCAAGATCGAAGTGCTTCGCAGTCCGGAAGAAGCGGTGAAGGATGCGGATGTCATTTACACCGACGTATGGGCCAGCATGGGATTTGAAGAGGAGCAGAAAGCGCGGGAGGCTGCGTTCCAGAACTATCAGGTGAATGCCGACCTTGCCAAGCATGCGAAACCGGATTACTTGTTCCTGCACTGTCTACCTGCTCACCGCGGGGAAGAAGTCAGCGAAGATGTAATTGACGGAGAGAACTCTATTATATTTGATCAGGCCGAGAATCGGCTTCATGCGCAGAAAGCGCTGATGGCGGCTCTCATCGGATAAGCTTTTGTGATAGACTTAGGTCTAGATAGTATGTACAGGGTTATTTAAGGGAGGACAATGAATATCATGGCAAAAGAAAAAATTGTACTGGCGTACTCAGGCGGACTGGATACGTCGGTCATTCTAAAGTGGTTGAAGGAGACCTATGATGCCGAGATTATCGCGTTCACGGCGGATATTGGTCAGAAGGACGAGTTGGACGGGCTGGAGGCAAAAGCGCTGGCTACCGGCGCCTCCAAAGTGTATATCGATGATCTGCGCGATGAGTTCGCCCAGGACTTCATCTACCCGATGTTCCAGGCGGGTGCCCAGTATGAAGGTCAGTATCTGCTCGGTACAAGTATCGCGCGCCCACTGATTGCGAAGCGTATGGTCGATATCGCCCGTGCGGAAGGCGCAACTGCGATTGCCCACGGGGCAACAGGGAAAGGGAACGACCAAGTGCGCTTTGAGCTTGCGGCAGCGGCTCTTGCTCCAGAGATTAATGTGATCGCGCCTTGGCGTCTTAGTGAGTTCCGCGACCGCTTCCCAGGCCGTGCAGAGATGATCGCGTACGCTGAAGAGCATGGCATTCCGGTAACAGCTTCAGCAGCCAAGCCTTATTCGACCGACCGCAATCTGCTGCACATTAGCTATGAGAGTGGAGTGCTGGAAGATCCTTGGTTCGATGCAAGTGCAGAGGACAGCAAGGACATGTACCTTCTGAGTGTATCTCCGGAGGACGCACCGAATGAAGCGGAATATGTAGAGCTTGAGTTCGTTCAAGGCAACGTGGTTGCCGTGAATGGCGAGAAGCTCAGCCCGCTGGGCGTGATGGAGACCCTCAATGAGCTCGGCGGCAAGCACGGCATCGGACGTGTGGACATGGTGGAGAACCGCTTTGTCGGCATGAAGAGCCGCGGCGTGTACGAGACACCGGGCGGAACTATTCTTTTCACGGCTCACCGGAAGATGGAGTCCCTCACGATGGACCGCGAAGTCATGAATCTTCGTGACAGCCTGATTACGCGTTATAGTACGCTTGTATACAATGGCTTCTGGTTCGCTCCTGAGCGTCTTGCCCTGCAAGCGCTGGTTAACGAAAGCCAGAAGAACGTATCAGGAACCGTACGTCTGAAGCTGTACAAGGGCAATGTTATCGGTGCGGGTGTGAAGAGCCCAGTCAGCTTGTATAATCCGGATATTGCTACGATGGAAGCTGATCCTACTCAAGCCTATGATCAAGGTGACGCTACCGGATTCATTCGCTTGAATGCCCTGCGGCTTAAAGTAAGCTCCGGCGTAGAACAGAGTAAGTAATTACTTCGATAAATATACAGCATAACCACGAGGCCGTTCTCTTCATCGGGAGCGGCCCGCGGTCTGCATTCAGAAGAAGGAGTGGATTTAGTGAGCAAGCTGTGGGGAGGCCGTTTTACGAAGCAGACGAATCGTCTGGTAGAAGAATATACTGCTTCGATCGGTTTTGATAAAGCACTGGCCGAGGAAGATGTTCAAGGAAGTCTGGCGCATGTGACCATGCTGGGGAAATGCGGCATCCTGCCGTCTGAAGATGTAGACCGGATTAAGGAAGGCCTTCATTTGGTTCTGAACAAGATCCGCCGCGGTGAAATTGAATTCTCCGTCGGAGATGAAGATATCCATATGAATATTGAGAAAAATCTGATCGAAGAGATTGGTTCGGTAGGCGGGAAGCTGCATACCGGCCGCAGCCGTAACGATCAGGTGGCTACAGATATGCATTTGTATCTGCGTAAGCGCGTAGTTGAAGTAACAGGACTTCTTCATGCGGTGCAGGAAGCGTTGATTGGACAGGCTGAAGCCAATCTGGACACGATTGTTCCAGGATATACGCATCTGCAGCGGGCACAGCCAATTCTGTTCGCCCACCATTTGATGGCTTATGTCTCGATGTTCCAGCGCGACATTGAGCGTTTCCAGGACAGTTATAAGCGGGTGAACGTGCTTCCTCTGGGTGCAGGCGCCTTGGCAGGAACCACATTCCCGATTGACCGTCATTTTGTGGCAGAGCAGCTCAATTTTGATGCGGTATATGAGAACAGCCTTGATGCGGTCAGTGATCGGGACTTCATTCTGGAATTCCTGTCGAATTCCTCTATTCTGATGATGCACCTGTCCCGCTTGTGTGAGGAACTGGTTCTCTGGAGCAGCACGGAATTCCGCTTTGTGGAGCTTGATGATGCTTATTGTACAGGCAGCAGCATTATGCCGCAAAAGAAAAATCCGGATGTGGCAGAACTTGTCCGCGGTAAGACCGGCCGTGTGTACGGCAACCTGGTTGGCCTGCTCACCGTTCTGAAGTCCCTTCCTCTTGCTTATAACAAAGACATGCAGGAAGATAAGGAAGGCATGTTCGATACCGTGGCTACCCTTGAAGGCGCACTGCAGCTGTTCGCGGGAATGATTGCTACGATGAAGGTGAACAAACAGCGGATGCGTGAAGCTGTGAATCAGGACTTCTCGAATGCGACCGATATCGCGGACTTCCTTGTCGGCAAAGGCCTGCCTTTCCGTCAGGCTCATGAGGTTATTGGAAAGACTGTGCTGTACTGCATTCAGAACAGCAAATACTTGCTTGATCTGACGCTGGATGAGTTCAAGACTTTCTCTCCACTGTTCGATGACAGCATTTACGGTGTTCTTCAGCCGGAGACTGTAGTTAACGCGCGTAATGTATATGGAGGCACAGCTTCCACTCAGGTTGCTGAAGCGATCTCAAGAGCTGGGGAGAAGCTGAAGGCTACCGAGCATTGGGTAACCGAGTACGTGGATAAGAGCAAATAGAACGTGGATATACAGGATTCTCGCCGGACCTTTAGGTTCAGCGGGGGTCCTTTTTTAATTTCTATAGAGATATTCCAGATAAAGCCCTGAACATAGGGGAATTACATAATAATCTCATTCATATATGCCGATATATATATTAAAAAATGATGGGGAGTATGTGAATTTAAATGTCCGACAAATTGCTGGAACTACAAAAGCGAAATAAACTAATGGTATGGCTCCTCTGGGGATCGTTATTACTCGGTATCGGAGTGTCCTCATCGTCCCACCTAAAGCTGACGCTGGCTCTATGCGGGTTACCCATCTGTATTGTATGTGTACTCTTGGTATGGAGAAAGACCGCTGTCCCCTATGTGATGTACCTGGTGTCTATAGGACTTAGTCTGATCTCGTTTTTCTTTATAAAGGAGAGTTTGGCGTTTAGCAGTTATTTTCTAATCTTCTTTTCTTTCGGAGTTATCTCCATCTATCACAACTATCGTCCGCTTCTCCTTAACGGCCTGATGGCCATGGGAATGACGACATACTTTGTGCTGACAAAAGAAACTTTCAAGGGTGAAAGTGTATTTTATATGAATGCTTATCTCTTTGTTATCTTGGTTGCTATGATAGCTCAAAGTCTTATTGGTGCGAAGTTGAACCAACGGCAGGAAGCCAGCGCAGCCGAATCGGCATCTGCTCAGGAAAGAACGGAGAAGGTGCTGGTAGAGGTGAAGGATTCTGTCCATGTACTTGGGACGTCAATTACAAACCTTCAACAAAATGCAGCAGACACAGGGGAAATATCGGGTCAGGTTGTCCTGGCTTTCAACGAGATCGCCAGCGGGATTGCGACTCAATCGGTCAGTGTCTCGGATATTTCAGAAGCAATGGAGCAGGTGAATCAGAACGTAAGTGCCGCCACAGAGGCCTCCATTAATCTGAGTGATAAATCTAGGGTTACCGCTGAATTTACAACCCAGGGCCAAGGTCAAATGAAGGATTTAGCCAGTAAAATCAACCAGATTGATCATATCGTCTCTGATACCTCGGAGGTTATGGAAGAAGTCAATCAGGAGAATCAGAAGATTGGTAGTATTGTAGAAATGATCGGAGAAATTGCCAATCAGACGAATCTGCTCTCCCTCAATGCTTCCATCGAAGCGGCCCGGGCAGGCGAGCACGGGCAAGGGTTCTCGGTCGTTGCAACCGAGATCCGCAAGCTGGCCCAGCATGCACAGGATGCCTCGACCGAGATTGCCAGTATCCTGGCAACCATACAGAGCCGAATCGCCCAGGCTTCCAGTTTGGTTGGAGACGGTCTTCATGTAGTGACAGAGGGTAAGGAGTCGGCAAATCGTGTGGAACAGCTATTTGACGGGATCCGTGCCAACACGGCCGAAGTACTCCAGCAGGCTGAACAGATCCGTGACATGAATGCCCAATTGCAGCAGTCTTCTCAGACGGTTCTTCATGAGGTGACCACCGTGGCGGCATTTACAGAGGAATCGGCTGCTTCGGTTGAAGAGGTGCTGGCGAGCTCGCATGCTCAGCAGCAGCATATCGTGGATATCGTGGACTGGGTCAAGCAGCTGGATGGGATGATGAGTAAGCTTGAAGAGGTAATTAAGTAACATAGAGACAAGCTTTAATCCATTCATGTAATATGAGCGGTAATTCAGAGCAGGCTGTTCTGGATTACCGTTCTTTTTTGTTGTTTTTAGTTGTTTGGAAAATAGGTCTATTGCGTAACGTAACAATGTTATGTTACACTGTTTTTGCAAGAAGGAGGAGTCGTAATGAATGATGATTTGATCTCCAAAAAAGAGCTCCTTGACCTTACAGGGATTTCCTATGGTCAGCTGTACCGCTGGAAACGAAAAAGTCTGATTCCAGAGGACTGGTTTATTCGAAAGTCTTCTTTCACGGGACAGGAGACCTTTTTCCCTAAAGAGAAGATCCTCTCCCGGATTGATAAAATAATCAATATGAAAGACGGACTCTCGCTCGATGAGCTGGCAGACGTCTTTTCGCCCAGCCTGAAAGAGATTTCTTTGACAGCTGAACAACTACTGGAACGTAACATTGTTACTCCGATTGCACTCGATGTGTATCTGAAGACAACCGGGCATGAAGGTCTCTTCATGTTCGAGAAGATTCTCTCTGTATTCGTTCTGGAGAAGCTGCTGAGAAGCGGGGATATTTCACTGGATGAGGGGAAGCTGCTCATTCAGACCCTTGCTGAGCATTATCCGGCCTTTGCGGGAAGGGACTGTGAGCTGAGGCTTATCCGCAAGATGGGTGTAGCGGCGTTCATTCTACTGTCCAGGAATAGCGAGATTTATTTTGACCAGGGTGTGAAGGAAGTTGTCCGGCTATCGATGGCTCAGGCTACGGAAGAACTTAAGCTGAAAATTGGAGAAGGCGGGGAATAACTGTGGAACAATCTATAGGGGATATGAAGATTAATGGTGTGGGGAAAGCCTCGGGAGGCCGCTACAGCCGCGTCCTGCTCGATGGGATTGGGACAATTAATGGTGAAGTTCAGTGTGAGGAGCTGCAGTGTAACGGCCAGATGAAGCTGAATGCGCCTCTTACGGCCGGGAGAATCACCATTAACGGAACCGGGAAGATTACTGGACCTGTGCACAGTGGGGATTTTCGTACGGATGGGATGCTGAATGTGGAGCAAGAGGTTCGTTTCAACACGCTGGTGATGAATGGCATACTCAAGTGTGGTGCGGGGGCGAGCGGTGAACATGCAGAGATATACGGAACCCTAAAGATTAAAGACAACCTGCAGTGTGAGACTCTTGAAGTATCGGGAAATCTTCAGGTAGAAGGACTTTTGAACGCAGGTACGATTAAGGTTGATATGATCGGTAAATGCAGTGTGCGGGAAATAGGTGGGGAGCATATCACTATCCGTAAGCTTAACAAGGCCCCTGGGCTGCTTGAATTGTTCTCTGGCAAGCTGCTTGCTTCCAGGCTTACGGCGGACGTGATTGAGGGCGATGATATTGAGCTTGAGCATACAAAGGCCCGTGTGGTGCGCGGTAGTAGGGTGCGCATTGGTCCCGGTTGCGAGATCGATTATATTGAATATAAAGAAACCTATGAGGCTGACCCAAAGTCAGATGTATCTAGAGCTAAGCATATATAAGGAAAGAAATACTTCGGCGAAAAGGAGCGATGGGTCGTGGAAGGAAAGAATACGTTACAGGAACGACCGGATGTGAAGATCGTAGGCAGTGGCGGATCGGCCGGAGGAATAGTTGGGAAGCTGAACATTGTGGGTGATGGAGAGTTTAATGGAGACGTTGATGCTCTAAGCTTCAAGTGTACGGGGAATGCAGTGGTCTACGGCAAGCTGAAGACGGGATCATTAAAGCTTACCGGCGAACTGATTATTCATGGCTCTCTTGAGGGGGGAAAGCTGAATACTACGGGCAAACTTCAAGTGGGCGGTGACCTGTATGCCAAGACCACCAAGCTAAGCGGGGAGACCATTGCCCGAGGACAAATAAACGGTGAACAAATTGAATTGTCCGGTTATAATACCGTTAGAGGCGGGTGTCAGGCAGAAGAGTTCAAGCTGCATGGCTCCATGCAGATGGATGGGATGCTGAATGCGGAGATTGTTGAGATGAAGCTGTTTGGGGACAGCCGGATCAAGGAAATCGGCGGGGGGCAGATTCGGATTAAGCCTTCTGGCGGGGTCTGGGCAGTGCTCGGCATGTTCAATAATGGCGGATCGAAACGGCTTAGTGTTGATTCCATTGAGGGCGACATTATAGAACTGGAGAATACGGAAGCTGGATTTGTACGGGGAAGTAAAGTTACAATCGGTCCGGGCTGCAGGATAGGCCTGGTTGAATATATAGAGTCATTTCATCAGGACACAACCTCTAAGATAGAACAGTGCAACCAAATAGGAAAGTGAAAAGGAGAAATTAATACGTAATGGAAGTGAAAAAGAAAAATATGGGCCTGGTTCTTGCGGGTCTGCTGCTCGGTATTCTGATGGCGTCGATGGATAATACCATTGTAGCTACGGCCATGGGGGATATCGTCGGCAAGCTGGGCGGACTGGACAAATTCGTCTGGGTGACCTCGGCTTACATGGTTGCAGAGATGGCGGGAATGCCGATTTTTGGCAAGCTGTCGGATATGTACGGAAGGAAGAGATTCTTTATATTCGGTATTCTCATGTTCATGCTCGGCTCCGTGCTGTGCGGAACGGCAACGTCCATCGTTGAGCTGAGTATTTACCGTGCGATTCAGGGGATAGGGGGCGGAGCACTTGTTCCAATCGCGTTCACTATTATGTTCGATGCTGTTCCGATGGAGTCCAGAGGTAAGCTGGGCGGTCTGTTCGGCGCCGTGTTCGGCCTTTCAAGCATCTTCGGGCCACTCTTGGGTGCTTATTTGACAGAATATGCACAGTGGGAATGGATTTTCTATATTAATCTGCCGCTGGGTTTGATTGCCTTTGTATTTATCGCTTTCTTCTATCACGAATCACGTCAGCATGCCAAGCAGCAGATCGACTGGGCTGGGGCGATTACCCTGATTGCCGCTGTCATCTGTCTTATGTTCGCCCTTGAACTGGGCGGTAAGAAGTATGCTTGGGATTCGTGGCAAATTCTTGGCTTGTTCGCAGGCTTCGCGGTCCTTGCTATCTTATTCCTGATTGCAGAGAGTAAGGCGAAAGAACCGATCATTTCTTTTAAAATGTTCAAAAGCCAGATTTACTGGTCAAGTAACGTAATTGGTATTCTTAGCGGCGCTGCATTTATTACCGCGTCGGTGTATATCCCGATCTTCATCCAAGGGGTACTCGGCGGGAAACCGACGAACTCCGGACTTGTACTCCTGCCTATGATGCTGGGGTCGGTTGTGACAGCAACGATGGGCGGCTTCCTGATGACGAAGCTCAAATACCGCACCATCATGATTCCTACTCTGGCTCTGCTTATTGTTGGAATTGGCTTGCTCACTACGTTGAATGAGTCCACAACCCTGTGGACCCTGCGCTTCTTCATGATTCTTGTGGGTCTTGGCATCGGGGCTTCGTTCTCCGTGCTCAGTAACGCAGCCATCCACTCAGTGAAGCCGCAGGAACGAGGTTCTGCGAGTTCAACGCTTAACTTCCTGCGTTCTCTAGGGATGACGCTTGGCATCACGGTATTTGGTATCATTCAAAGTCATATGTTCACGAAGAAGCTTGCCGAGTCGATGAGCGGGACGGCCGGAGCGGCGGGCGGACTTCCTAAAGAGCTGGATCTGAAGGATCCTCATGCGCTGCTGTCTCCAGAGTTACGTAAAGCGATTCCTCCGCAAATTCTGGAGAATATCTCTACGGCCATGTCGTCTTCTATCGTACAGACTTTCGTATGGGCTATCATTCCGGCTGCCTTGGCTTTGCTAGCGGCATTCTTCATGGGACGCGATAAGATGGACCCGCATACTGAGCTTGAAGGAGAGTACCAGGCGGGGCACTAACATAAATTGATGTGAAAGGACTCTACGCACAGACCTTGGTCTGCGTAGAGTCCTTTTTGTCATGGTCTAGGGGAAAATTGGCCCCTCTACGCCATCTTCGATCAAAGGAGCCTTTGCCCCTTTGGGCTCAGAAGGAGCACTGCTCTGAGCAGGCATGTTGATCGCAATTATAGTCGGCTGAGGGCTGTAGGTATCCCGGGATATTTTGCGAGTCTCGGCGATCACTCCGTCTACGTACTTGATCCGGTAAGTCTCGACGATATAGCCGATCTTACCCTGCTGTATAACTTCCTGCTCCCCTAGCGCAAGCGTATTGTTCTTGACGAACTTCTGCGGGATGGGCAAGACTTTCACGGTCCGGGAGTCCAGTCTGTAGCTAATATTGCTAGGAATATCCCCGAATAACTTGATGTTCAGATTGTCCATAATTAGGGTTGCCTTAATCAGAATGTAGTGGGAAGTTGTATTCTTGAACCGGAAATTAATGAATCCCTTGGCAAAAGTAGCATCCTGCCCCTTAGGCAGATAGCTGACCGGAAGGGAGTGATTGCGCCGCTCCACAATGCCAAGCCCAGCCTGGATTGCTGCATTGTACAGCGTGCTGGAGATCTGACAGATCCCGCCGCCAATCCCGGGGACAAGCCGGCCTTGTACAATCACCGGCGCGGGCTTGAAGCCGTACCTCGCTTCAGCCTGATCAATCACTTTGGCATAATCGAATACATCCCCGGGAGCGAGCAGCATTCCGTCAATTACACGGGCGGCCGCATCGATATTATGCCGACGTCCTGCCTTACTGGATGCAAGTCCTGTGGCAAATTCAGATATTTTGCGCTGGATTCCCTGGCTCTTGAGCTTGTCAAGTGTAACAGCCGGATTCTCGGACCTCAGAGCCACCTGAATCCTTGTTGGTGAGTTCTTCTCATCTCCATGAATAGAGGTAGGGATAGACTGCCTGAACGCCTTATTGAACGCCGTCCAATCAATGCGGGTAACCGGCCTCCCCTCTACATAACGGATCATATCATCCGGTCCAATTATCCGCTCTGCATTAACGGCTTCACCGAACTGCTCGGCCTCCCAGGAAGGACTTAGTGTACGCCGAAGCGCGCCTTGGTCCCAACGAATGTTCAGGTTCCACTGTTTTGCAAGATTCCACCTCGCTGAAGCGCGGCTCCAGACTGAACCCCTCGTAAGCTGCTGCACCGCACTAAGCCAATTCTCAGCTGAATAGTGAACTCCCGCCCGTCTCCAATTGGTTTGAATTTCGAGTTCGGGGCTTTTCCCACTTTCCGGGATGGAGAAGACAACGGGTGTATTCTCCAATTTGGATAATTCCTCATTGATTCTTATCTGAGCCGACTGGAGAGGTAATCCTCCGATATCGATCCCGCCAACCTGTACGCCTGAAGGTACGGTATTTCTGGAAGCATACAATTGCAGAAGTCCGAAGGCGACAGCCGCAATCAGCAGAAGAGAGCCAAGGATAATCAGAAGAACATGAAGTTTTTTCATTCGCATCACCCTTTATTTTAGTTGTGGAACAGGGCGTTATACTTAGGTAACCTGGCATCGTTATATGTGGTGACTATATAAGACGCAGATGAAAAATTCACATTTTGGGGTGCGGTTGTAACTACGGGGAATGCTTGGACTTTCGGTCGCTGCCTGTCTCCAGATTTCTTGATTTATACCGCAGTGCGGCCCAAAATCTGGAGACAAAGCTTCCGATGTAGCTTTCTTTCAGAAAGCTTGTAGGAGCTCGCTTTCGCTCCTACAGTTCCAAGCTTCCCCTCCGCCCACGTCTTCCCTCATGTCAGTTTTTTAACTGCGTCTAATATGGGGTTGAGACTTGAGATGGCTGCTTGCTGGGCACCGTTACATTCGTGTGAACAAAGGGACTTAAGCTATG
>RCUH01000668.1_pt1 | contig 31952 bp, 35 predicted proteins | sample 2166191 | NCBI WGS metagenome assembly RCUH01 (sample SAMN09932848, study PRJNA488358) | compost metagenome | feature: garden; material: soil; isolation source: compost soil in an enriched community after 214 h of incubation | place: Germany: Experimental Botanical Garden Goettingen | collected...
AGTCACATGATGCGACACGGCCGCGCTTTGCGGGTCGCGCACAATGCGGGAATGCGCCGGGGGCCGGTTGCCCGGAATGCGGGCGCGCACGCTGGAAACGTGCAAATCCTGTATCTGTTGGGCGGTCAATTGCATGGCGTCATTGCTCCAGGTCGTCAGCATAGGCGAGAACGTCAGACAACGGACCATCGGTCAAACTGACTTCGCCCAGCACGGGCGAGCCGTCAGGGAATGCGCCAAAGTTCGTATCTGCACATTCCAGCACGGCGGCCAAGATGCGGCGGGCGTCCGCCACGGTTTCAGCCTTTACGCTGATAGCGGCGATTAGCTTGCAATCGAATGTGAATCTTTGCATGGGGATAGCTCCAGGTGCGGGCGTGGTCATGGCGTCATTGCTCCAGGTCGTCTAGGTCGAATTCAGCAGCCAGCAGCGCCGCAAGGCGTGCGCGGCGTGCGGGGTCCGTCAATACCGATTCAATCGCGGCTATCGCGTTCGAGTGGCGGCCGTCGTGAATGTGCAGCATGGTTTGCAGAATGGCGGCCGCTTCGTTGTCTACGTGCTGGCGGGCGGCCTGAATGGTCTTGAACGTTTGTCCGTCGATCGCGTAGCGGGTCAGGCGTTCTAGGCGTAGCGTGGTCATGGTCAGGCCCCGGCAACCGTACCGCCCACGGGGTAGGCGTTATGGCGTTCGCGGAAATAGGCGGTTGCCTGTTCGAGCGTTTCAAAGTGGCGGCCGGCAGTCCCGCCCACGTAGGAAACCCACGGCGCGGACTTGCTCCAATCGGGGCGATACGTGGCGCGGCCGATCTTGCCTTGCCCGGCCTTGCCGTAGTCAACCGTATGGCAAAGCGGGTATTTCGGCGCGGGCCGAATGACCACGGCGGCGGGCGTGCCCGCGTTTACGTGCGCCTCGAATTGTTCGATAGGGGTTTGCATGGCGATAGCTCCAGGTCAGGCGGGCAGGCGTTCCAGCAGCGCGGCGGCGCTGGCGTATTCGGCAATGTCCAGGGGTGCCCACTCGGGATTATTGTTTTCCAGGTCCGCGCGGATGTAGGCGCAAAGCGCGCCCAGTGCATCGGCCAGTTCCGTATACGTGGGCAGGGCGGCGTTATTGGTATGGGCGTCCGCGTTCGCGATGGCTTCGGCTTTCGCTTCGGTCGCGGCGTCCGGCACGGCGTGAATGCGCGTTTCTTTGCCTTCGCGGGTTTGGCCGGTAACCGTCACGCCTTCGGCCTCCAGGGTGCGGCGCACCTGCATTTCCGCCGTGCCGATGGCGTCGCCGTCGTCACTGGTGAAATAGGTAGCGCCTTTCGCCTTAGTGCCGTCCGCCTGAAAAAATTTCACGGTGAATTCTTCGGTGCTGGACTTGAACGCCACCACGGCGCGGACGTTGCCAGCGGGGCAGTAAACGGTATGCAGTTTGCGGGACATAGGGATTAGCTCCAGGGATTGCGGTTCAGTCGAAAGCGACGGCCAGCACCGAAGCCAGCGCGAAGAACGTAAGCCAGAAAGCGACGGCGATTAGTTCCATGTGTCTAGCTCCGGTTGATTTGTCAGTGTCGCCATTCTGACGGAGTTTCAACCGCTAGTTGATTGTATTTGTTAATCGCACCCATAGCGAAAACCTATCGCATGCCGGGGGTCCACTCGCCCCACGGGCTTACGGCTTGGCGTAGCCCCACGTAGACAAGGGCATTCGCGTTCAACCTTTCAGGCCGGACTATTGGCGAAGCCCCTAAAGCCGGAAATTCCGAAATACCGAATTGATAGCGGGGGCATGCGGTGCATAGGGCCGCCCTATATCCGGGGTATGTGCGGGCAGTGGGAATGCGGGAATGCCTGAACTCGGGAATTCGGGAATTCGGCAATGCGGTAATGCCGTAATGCGGGCAATCCGGGCGTAAGTCATTGATAAATCAGGGAATCCGCTTTGCAGGGGGCGCGGGCGGGTCGCTTCGGGTCCTTCCCGGCTTCCGGGCTGGGCGCGGGGGCGCAGAGCCGCGGTTTTCGAGAATTTTGGAAATTCGCTAATAGGTTGATCCCGGTAATAGCCTGCGTCTATCGCGAACCCCGGAATTCGTGGAGCCGCGCGCGGATCGCCGGGGGTTTGGCCGCGTGACCCCCGACTTTCGATAGGGCCTGGCTATGGCCCCCCGGGCGCCGGGCAAAAAGAAACCCCGCACTGGGCGGGGCTGGAGATCAGGAGTGGTTGGTGGGGCCGGACCATCTACCCCGGGCGCCGGGCTTTCGCTGCCACGGCCAGCGGAACGGGTACTGGCGCTGGAGCTTCAGCAGGACCGGCAGCAGGGCGGCCTGGATTTCACGGGGTTTCGTCAGGGCCTGGACGCCGAGCAGCACGCAGACAATGAACATGCCGACCCGGATCGTGACCGCCTCGATCGCGGCGCGAGCACGGGACCGGCGCATCAGCGGCGCTTCCTGGCATTGGCCTTGCGGTTGCGGCGCTTGCGGGCTTCCCGCTTGTCCTGCGCCACGGTGCGCGTGCTGGTCCGGCTCTTGGCATAGAAGCTGGGGAACAGGGCGTCCAAGGAGCGGCCGCGGCTGGAGCGCTTCGGCGTCGCGGGCAAGGCGCGGCTCAGGTCTTGCGCGCTGACCTGGAGTGCGCCCATGCCGAGGGACCCGAGAACGGCCATAGCCAGGGCGCGGCCGATAGAAGAATTTCGCATGTGTGGTCCTTGTGATTCAACAAATGGTGGAAACCGTACCGCGCGCGAGGTAAGCTCGGCCGGCAGGTCGCATTCTCCCCGCGTCTGCGCCGACAGTCAACCGGCTGTTGGAAATTCACCACGAGGTTGAAGATGAATAAGATCGTCCTCGGGGCAGGCGCGGTGCTCGTTGCGCTGCTCTGCCTCACCACCTGGCGCTGGTCCGCCGCCGTCGAGCGCGAGGGCAAGCTGTCCGCCACTGTCGCGCAGCGTGACCAAACCATCCGCGACCAGGACAAGGACCTGGCACTGGCGCGCGGCCGGGCCACCATCCTGGACCAGTCGCTTACCCTCCTGGCCGGCGACCGCCAGGCCGTGCGCGATGACCTCGCTCAAATCCAATCCCTGATCCAAAACCTGCCCCGCTCCGAAGGAGATAGCGATGCGTCGTTCCAATGCCTTGATGTCCCTCTGCCTGCTGCCGCTGCTGGCCTCCTGCGCAAGCCATGATCCAGTGGTGAGGACGCGCACGGTGTACCAGCACTTGCCGGACGTGTACCTGCTGCCGTGCCCGGTGCCCTACGGCGCGACCACCTACCGGGGCGCCATTGACCTGGCCGAGCGCCGCAAGGCCGCACTGGAGGAATGCAACAAGCAGATCGCCGCGGGCCGCCAATATCAGGCTGACGTGAAGGCCAAAGAGGGCACCACCCCGGACCAGTGACGGCGAAACCGCCAACCCGGCCTGAATTCGGTTTTTTCGGAATTCAGGCTATTTTTTCGCCCAAAACAGGCTGGGTTGGATTGTTGGGTTTTGGTGCCATACCCTTTAACATATACGAAGCATTATCGAGGTCTTCCTTTTTTCTTCGCATACGTAAAGGGTTAGGGGGGTAAATCCAACAATCCAACCCACTGGGACAAAAAAGTGCCCGGACTGGCCGGGCGGAACTAGGGAAAAAACCGAATTCAGTTTTTTCGGAGTTCAGAAGAAGTCTTCGATGTCCTCCGGGTAGGTTTCTGCGGGGCGGGTTGGGTTTGTGGTTGGCGCGCTTCCCAACCCATTTTCGCCATCACCGTCGTCGAACGGGTCGAACTCCGGCTTCTTGAGCACCAGGCCTCGGAACGTCAGAACGCCCTTCGGCGTGTATTTCGTGACCCCGGGCACCGAGCACAGCTCGTCGTAGAAGTTATTGCGACCCCACTTGTTGCCGGCGTTCTCGTTGGCGACGTAGGCCTGGAACGTGTCCCAAACGTCCGACGCGCGCTCGCGGTGGTCGTCATCCCCGGTGACCTGGATGTGCTCGCTGATGAAGGCGGCCACGACGTTGCGCCGGCCGAGCCAGACGGCCTTGGCGCGCTCGCACGCGGCCGGCACCTCGAAGCGCCCACGCGCCTTCAGCCGCTCCCACCCCTCGATCAGGTGGTTCAGGATGCCGGGCAGCTCGTTCTTGCGGATGCGCGTCAGCAGGCCGCGGTCAACTTCGGACTCGACCAGGGTCGTGTTGAAGTGGAACACCAGCGCGCGCCTGGTCAGGCCGTAGGACAGGTCGGCGGTCTTCGGCCAGTGGTTGGTCAGGATCAGCGGTGTGGCGCGGCACACGAAGTTGAACGGCGAGCCGTACTTCGGGTTGGCGGTCATGCGCTTCGATTCCGAGAACTTCTTCAGCGTGCCATCCGGCAGCATCAGACCCTTCTCGAAGTCGTCGTCAACCATCAGCAGCTTGCCCACCAGCGACGATTCCGCGTGGTTGGACTTGCCCGAGCCGAAATCCCGCAGGCTCTGGCTGACCGAGCTGTTGGCGCCCAGCAGTTCCTGGAGCACGCTGGTCACGAAGCTCTTACCGTTCGAGCCCGTGCCGTAGAACATCACCCAGCAGGCCATGTCGCGCGTCGTCTGGACCAGGTAGCCCATCACCTCGTAGAGGTGGCGGATCACCAGCTCCGGCTCGTGTTGGTCCCGCATGATGCGCGCAATCGCCGCGTCCCATTCGGGGCATTCAGCCATAGGGTCGTAGTCGGTCGCGAGCTGGCCGGTGAGGCGGTTCGACGGGTCATGCTTGCGAAAGTCGTAGTCGTCGTCCTCGAACCAAAGCTCGCCGTTGCGGCAGTTCATGATCGAGTCGGACGGCATTTCGCGCACGCGCATCGGGTCTTCCGTACCGTCGCCGCCGCACTTTTTCTCGATGATGCCGCGCACCGAGTTCGAGAGCGCGTTCAGCGTGTCGGCACGGCCGGAGTCTTCCAGCACCGCCAGCAGCGCCTTGGAGTTCTCGTCGCCCCCGCTCAAGACCTTGGTGATGAGACGGTAGACACGGTTGTCCACCACCGAACCCGGGTACGGCCGCCAGAGGCCCTTGTCGTAGGCCCAAAACAGCTTGTCCAGGAACAGCAGGTGATCGCCCTCGTTGAAGAACAGGCGTAGCGTCTCGTCGGCGAGCCAGTCTTCCAGGCTCTTGCGGCGGCGCTGCTCGGATTCCTTGACGGCTTCCTTGCGCTGTTCCTTGATGGTGCGGCGCAGGTCTGCGTCGGACGCCTTCAGTCCGTCCTCTTCCGCCAGCTTCTTCAGCCGCGGCAGGATGGTGGTCATCTCGATGGGCGACAGGTCATACTGCGACACGTCGGCCAGGGCCTTCTTCAGCGTGGCAGCGATTTCGAGCTTCTGCTGGAGCTGGGCGAAGTCGCTACCTTCCTCGCGCACCTCCTTCATCACCGTCGCCATGGTCACGGACGACGACGATTTCTGGCGGAACGAGCGCCACACCTGCTTGCTGTTGCGCAGGTCGAACTTCTCGCTGCGCTCGGAAAAGTCGCACCAGATTTTGAAGCCGAGTTCGTTGCCGTTCGTCTCGTGATGCAAGGCCATGCCGACCTTCAGCCAGCCTTCGCGGTCCTCGCACCATTCGTCGATGTCCAGCGCGAACACGGCGTCGCGCATCTCTTCCTCGGTGAGCCCGAGGGGCGGCTGCCGCGCGAGCGCCAGCAGCATGTCGGTGTCATCGCCGCTGTCGGTCGATCCGCTCGCCTCGACGGCGCCGGCCGCGATCAGCTCCTTGGCTGACACGACGGGGCCGAGGCCCAGGTCCAGGTCGTCGAAGTCAAACTCGCGAAGCCAACGATAGGGCTTGCCGCTGTCCGGGTGGATCGAGGGCGGCATGGCAACCTGCTTGCCGGTGCCGAACAGCTCGATTTCCCAGTCGCGCTTCTTGACCTCGCGCTGCTTCTTGTCGTCGAACACCATCTTCCAGCCTTCGCTGCGCGCGAGCTTGCGCGAGGAGAATGCCGTGTCCGACAGGATGTAAAAGTGCCGACTGGCGCCACCCGAGCCGGACTGGACCACCGGGTAGGTGTCGATGTCCGGGAACAGTTCGTGCAGTGCCTCCAGGGCCTCGTCCGCGTGTTCGTCACCCCGGATGTCCACGTCGATGACGTGAAGGTACAGGTCGCCGACCTGCGAGTGCTCACCGAGCCGCACGCCGACGTTGAAATTGTCACGATAGGAGCGCTCAAGTTCGGCGACGGACTGCACCGGAGCGGTGGACCACTCGTCTCGAACGGGCGCCTTTGATTTCGGCTTCAGCCAGTGGAGGGCAAAGCCCCTGCCGGCCAAGGCCTTGAGTTCTTCCAGCATATCGGTCCCTTGGAGGAGTTCTGTTTCCCTACCAGGGCGCGATTAGGACGCCTTGAAAATGTGGGGATAGAATTCTTCCAGGGTGACGCTGTTCTTGGACAGCTTGACCACTTCCTTGGCGCGATCCGGCGTCATGCGCTCGTTCTCGATCCAGCGATAGATCGCCCAGGGCGAGAGCTTCATGGCGCGTGCCAGAACCGGGATCGACTTCACACCATCGGCATCGGGCGGGCAGGCCTTCAGCAGCAGGTCATGCAGGGGCCCCTTGTCGGACAGACGGCGGATGGTGGGGTCGGGTTTTTTGCGGGCCATTGGCTTCTCCAGTAATTCCACAAACGGTTGAATGTTCGTATTCTAAACGTCTGTGAACGGCCAGCACAAGCCGGTGAATCTGTAACTCCCAACCACTGTTTGCAATTATGCAACACGAGTTTGACAGATCGAAAGCCTTTATGTTCCAATGACTTCTCGCTATAACGCGATTGACGATTTTTCCTACGAATCTCCCACGGAGCAACAAGATGAGCATCGAACAGACCCTTCAACAACTGGTGGAAGCCCAAACCGCGCACACTGCCGCCGTCAAGGAACAGACCGCCGCGATGACCCTCCTGGCGAACCTTCTGAAGGCGGCCGGCACCACGGTCGCTTCGGCTTCGGTCAGCGCCAAACCTGGCGAAACGGCCGACCAGGCAGGCGAGCGCGTCTCCAAGGAACTGACCGACGCGGGAAACGCCGACCGTTCTGCGGAACAGCAGACCCAGACCTCTGCCGCGGCCTCGGCAGGTTCCTCGCGCAAATCGACGAAAGCCAAAGACGTCGACAAGAAGACGAACGCCGATGCCGAGCCGACCTCGAAGCCCTCGGCCTCTGACGACAAGGGTGCCTCGCTGCCGGCGCCCACGCCCGAAGAGCTGGCCGCCAAGCTGCGCCCGTGGCTCAACGAGCACGCCGAGGGCTCCGACGAACGCGAAGAGCGCAAGAAGTGGCTGATGGACGCCCTGAAGCGCGTTGGCTGCAAGAAGGTCACCGAAGCCGACGATGACGGTCGCAAGAAGCTGGTCCTCTGGATCGACCGCAAGCTGAAGGACCCGAGCTTCAACGTGGCCGACAGCTTCAAGGAAGACGGCGAAGCCGACGACGAGCTGCTGGGCTGACGCAGAACGGTGAATGACGTGGGCCCGCTTCGGCGGGCTTGCCAACTGGAGCACCAATGTCTGAACACGCAACACTTAGGCCTTCGAGCGCGGTGCGCTGGCTCAAATGCCACGGGTCCGTGCAGGCCGAGGCCAACTACCCTGACATCACCACCGAGCCCGCGGCCGAAGGGTCAGCCAAGCACCTGGTTCGCGCCGAGTGCTTGGAGAAGGGCCTAGACGCCTACGACCTGATCGGCCGTGATTACAACATCGCCGGATACGAGTTCACCTGCGACGACGAATGGGCCGACCGCATCCAGCCAGGCCTGGACGCCATCCGTGATTTTGGCGGCGAGCTACACGTCGAGACGCGAGTGGACCTGGGCACCTGGATGCCCGAGCAGTTCGGCACGCTGGACGCCGGGGTCATCCTGCCCGACCTCATTGTGATCGACGACGCCAAGTATGGCCGCGGCGTGCGCGTGGAGGCCGTCCGCAACCCACAACTCTCGCTCTACGCGCTGGGCTTTTGGGACAACATCGCGCGCCACAAGACGAAGACGCGCAACGTGCTGATCCGCATCGACCAGCCCTACCTGGGCGGCATGAAGGAATGGCACACCACCATCGACGAGCTGATCGTGTTCGGCGAGATCGTCGTGGCTGCCGCGCAGCAGGCGATGCGTCCTGACGCCGCCCGCGTACCCTTCCTGGAAGGATGCTTCTATTGCCGCGCCCTGGGCCACTGCCCGGAGGCCAACGAATTCCTCCTCAACCTGCTGGACAAGGACGCCAGCGAAATCCTGACGGGAGAGCAGATCATGCCTGATCTCGACAGCATGCCGGCCGTCCAAAAGGCCAGCATCCTCAAGCACGCGCCGCTGATCGAAAAGTGGCTGGATAACCTGAAAGAGCAAGCCATCGCCGACGCCCAGGCGGGCCAGGTGCTGCCCGGCATGAAGCTGGTCAGCGGTCGCCCTGGCCCGCGCAAGTGGTCCGATCCTGAAGCGGTCGAGAAGTTCATGAAGAAGCGCTTCACCCACGGCGCCACCTACACCAGCAAGCTCAAGAGCCCCACGCAGCTCGAAAAGTCGCTGGGTCCGCGCAACTGGCCGAAGCTCGCCGGCTACGTCATCCGCGCTGAAGGTAAGCTTCATATCGTCGACGAGAACGACCCGCGCCCCGAACTGGTCACCGCAACGTCGGCCTTTGATGCCCTCGGTGATGAAGATGACCTCCTCGGCGATATCGCCACCCCAACCGCAACACCCACCACGTCGGACATCGACGACCTTCTCTAAGGAGCATTACCACCATGGCTAAGAAAGAACCCAGCCCCTTCCAGATCACGCTGAAAGACGTGCGTCTGCTGTTTCCGAAAATCTGGACGCCCGTCGCGCTCGAAGACGGGCAGAAGAAGAAGTACGGCGCCATGTTCGGCATCGACCCGAGCACGGCCGAAGGTAAGAAGACCCTCGCGCTGGTCGAGCGCACCATCGACGCGCTGAAGAAGGAAACCTGGAAGGACAAGGCCGACAAGATCAAGATCAAGGACGATCGTGTCTGCCTGCTCGACGGCGACGAAATGACGAACCAGGAAAGCGGCGAGGTCTACGATGGCTGCGCCGGCATGATGATCGTCAGCGCCAAGAACGAAAAGCAATTCCCGCGCGTCGACCGCAACCGCAACCCGGTCACCGAAGCCGACGACGTTCTGTACCCCGGCTGCTACGTCAACGCCGTGGTGCGCCTCTACGCCGTCACCGGCCAGGAAAAGGGCGGCAACGGTATCTTCGCCTCGCTCGAAGCCATCCAGTACCTGCGCAAGGGTGATCGCTTCGGCGGTGCGCCGGTCGAGGCCGACGACGTGTTCGACGAGCTGGGCGACGAAGACGACGAAGACGATCCGCTCGCATAACCGCAGCATCGTGTTTCCGGGGACTGCCGAAGGGTGGTCCCCGTTTCCTTGTGGGGGCTGTGTTCCCCCGTTTCTCTTCCCGGAGAACTTATGACTACCCGCCAAAAGCCGCAGGCCCTGTGGGACTTGGAGTGCTATCGCGACTACTTCCTGATGGGCTGCAAGCGCGTCGACACCGGCAAGACCGTGATGATCGAGATGTACGACGGCATGCCGTTCGATAAGGACCGCGCGCGCGCCATCATGGAGAACTACGAGACGGTCGGCTTCAACACGCGCAACTACGACGCGCCGATGATCGCTCTGGCCCTGCGTGGCTTCTCGTGTGCCCAGCTCAAGGAAGTCAGTGACTGGATCATCACGGGCGTGAACGACGAAGGGGGCGGCGTCAAACCCTGGGACGTGGAGCGCCGCTATGATTTCCGCATCCCGCGCGCCTGGCAGCAGATAGACCTGATCGAAGTTGCGCCCGGCCAAGCCTCGCTGAAGATTTACGGTGGCCGGCTGTTCAGCCACAAGATGCAGGACCTCCCGATCGAGCCTGACGCCAGCATCTCGCCCGAAGACCGAGAGCGCCTGAAGCTGTACTGCGGCAATGACCTGGGCACGACCCACGACCTGCTGAACAAGCTCAAGCCCCAGCTCGACCTGCGCCGAATGTTGAGCCAGCGCTACGGCATCGACCTGATGAGCAAGTCCGATGCGCAGATCGCCGAGGCGGTCATCAAGCGCCAGATCGAGGACATCACGGGCGAGCGGCCGGCCAAGGGTACGCTGAAGGTCGGCCGCAAGTTCCACTACGTGCCGCCCAGCTACATGCGCTTCGAGACGCCTGAGATGCAGGCCGTGCTCGACATGGTGGCCGAGACGGAATTCGTCGTGAAGCGTGACGGCAAGGTCGACATGCCCGAGTCCCTTGAAACGGCCGAGATCGCCATCGGCAAGGGCGTCTACCGGATGGGCATCGGCGGCCTGCATAGCAGCGAGAGCAGCATCGCGCACTTCAGCGATGGCAACGACACGCTGATCGACCGCGACGTGCGCAGCTACTACCCGTCCATCATCCTGAACGAGGAGCTGTACCCCGCGCACCTGGGCCGCGTGTTCTTGCAGGTGTACCGCGCCATCTTCGAAGAGCGCCTGGCCGCCAAGGACGCCGGCAACGACATCGTGGCTGACGCACTGAAGATTACGATCAACGGGACCTTCGGCAAGCTCGGCAGCCGCTGGTCTATCTTCTATTCGCCCGACCTGCTGATTCAGGTGACGCTGACCGGCCAGCTCTGCCTCCTGATGTTGATCGAGGCCCTGGAGGAGGACGGCATCCCCGTCGTCAGCGCCAACACGGACGGCATCGTCATCAAGTGCCCTACCGACCGCGAGGACGACCTTCTCGCCATCGTTCGCTGGTGGGAGGAGACGACGGGCTTCGAGACGGAAGAAACGCGCTACAAGGCCGTATACAGCCGCGACGTGAACAACTACCTGGCCGTCTACGACGCGCCGAAGAAGGGCAAGCATTACAAGGCCAAGGGCGCCTATGCGCCGGCCGGTTTGCAGAAGAACCCGACGACGGAAATTTGCGTCGACGCGGTGGCCGACTACCTGATCCATGGCACGCCCGTCGAATGCACCATCCGGTCCTGCACCGACATCCGCAAGTTCATTGCCATCAAGAAGGTCGACGGGGGCGCGGTCCAGGGCGCCACGTTCCGCGAGGAGGTGGTCGGGACCAAGATGCGAAAGGTCAAAGGCGAGTACCAGGAAGTCGATGCGACCGAGCGCGTCTGGAACGGCGACGGCAACTACCTGGGCAAGGCCGTGCGCTTCTACTACTCGACGCAATCGCCGGGCCCGATCCAGTACACCCGTAACGGCAACATGGTCGGTCGCAGCGAGGGCTCGCGCGCGCTGATGGAGCTGGTCGACGAGCTGCCGGACGACCTCGACTATGATTGGTACATCCGCGAGGCCAAGGACCTCATCGGCCAGGTCGGGGCGGGCGAAGTGGTCTATCGCCATGACCCGGACACCGAATATCTGCTGACCTGACTTTCAACCAAATGTCGAAAAATCACCGAGTGCTTGAAGCTTCAATCGAAGCCATCGTGATCGCCTTCGCCGAGGAGCGAGGCTGGTTCTACCGCAAGGTGGCCTGGTTGGGCCGCCGCGGCGCGCCAGACCGGCTCTTCGCGCGTGACGGCAGGATCGTCTTCGTGGAGTTCAAGCGCCCCGGTGAGGAACCGCGACTGCTCCAGAAGCGAGAGATCGCCAGAATGCGCGCCGCTGGGATCGAGGTACATGTGATCGACGACGTGGACGCCGGCATGGCGCTGTTCGTATGAAGCTGCGCGAGAAGAAGGACCTGCGCCACTACCAGGGCTACATGGTCGACCGCATCGTCAACGACCGCTACGTGATGCTGTGGGCCGACATGGGGTTAGGCAAGACGGTGGCGACTCTCACCGGTATCCAGCAGCTCCTAGACATGCGCTTCATCACCAAGGTGCTCATCGTGGCGCCGCTGCTCGTTGCGACAACGACCTGGCCCGATGAGATCGAGGCCTGGGCGCACACCCGCCACCTGACCTACACGGTGATCCGGGTCGAGGACGACCACCCCGAGGTCCGTGCTGCATACAACGAAACCTACAAGCGACGCCGCGCCGAGGAACTGATGCTGGGCGTCGACCCCGACGAGGCCACGCGCATCGCCCGTGCGGCCGCCCAGCGAGCCGAGACAGAGAAGAAGGAAGAGCTGAAGCGGGCGCTCGTGATGGAGGACACCCAGGTCCACATCATCAACCGCGAACAGCTTATTTGGCTCGTTGAGTTCCTGGGCAAGGACCGGCCCTACGATGCCCTTGTCTACGACGAGGCGAGCCGACTGAAGGCCGGCAAGAAGCGCGTCAAGCCCAGCAAAAAGCTCGGACCAGATGGTAAGCCAGTCAAGCCAGGTCTGTCCGAGTTCGGGGCAGTCGCCCGCATGCGCGCCGGCATGGACTGCGTGGTCGAGCTGACCGGCACACCGTCGCCTAATGGCCTGGAGGACCTGTGGGGCCAAGCCTACATAGCCGACCTCGGCAAGCGCCTGGGGACCTCGAAGTCGGCGTTTCTTCAGCGATGGTTCGACTGCAACAAATACGATCATTCGATCAAGCCGAAACACTTCGCCGAGCAAGCAATCATGCGAGAGCTTAGTGACATTGCGGTAACGCTTCGCAGCGAAGATTACATTGCGCTGCCAGGTCGCGTTGACAACTTCGTGTATATCGACTTGCCTGAACCGGTGATGGACAAGTACCGGAGATTTCAACGTGAGTTTGTACTTGAGGAGCACGACATCGAGGCCGTCAACCAGGGCGTGTTGACCAATAAACTACTACAACTGAGCAACGGTAGCGTATACGACGAGGACAAAAGACCTATCGAAATACACGACGGTAAGCTCAATGCACTAGAGAGGATTATTGAGGAGGCTAATGGAAAACCTGTCCTAGTGGCGTACAGCTTTCAATTCGACTTGGAAAAAATCAAGAAGAAGTTCAAGCACGCCGTCTTGCTCCGCGATGAGCGAGATGTCGTCAGAAAGTGGAACGCCGGGAAAATTCAGCTCCTGGTCACGCATCCCGCGTCAGCAGCGCACGGCCTTAACCTCCAGTACGGTGGGAACATTGCCGTGTGGTACGGCCTGACATGGAGCCTGGAGCTTTACCAGCAATTCAACAAACGGTTGGATCGGTCGGGCCAGCTATTTTCAGTGATTCTTCACCATATTCTCGCACGCGGAACCTATGACGAAATCCAGCTCAAAGCCTTGAATTTCAAGGACGCTACGCAGGATTCAGTGACGCAAGCGGTGAGACTCGTATTGCCCGCGACCTCTTGACTCATGTGGGGGCCCTCCGTATCTGTCAACATGTTGTTGAATGAGTGACACGGAAGGGAAAAGCCGAAAATGAAAGATAAAGCGTTCGCCCAACGCCTCAACGCGGCGTGCGACGGTCATCCTCACATCCCACCATACGGCCAAGGACGCCAGACATGGATCAAAGAAAATGCTGGCGTGAGTCACGAAGCCGTCCGCAAATGGTTTACCGGCGAGGCCCGCCCCCGACCGAACAAAATGCGCGAGATATCGAAGATACTGGAGGTCGACGAAGCGTGGTTGTCGCTCGGCATTGCGCCTGACCTTGACCCGAAAGAGCGGCGCGCGCGAAACGCAATTGCCGATGGCGCGGTGAACGTAGTTGCCGGCCTGATCCAAATGAACGGTGGGAACTGCGCGTTCCCCGACGACAAGGACCTTCGTGCGGCTTTCGTAGACCTGTACGCCATCATCCGAGGCGCGCAGTTTTCGATCCACGTAGCGCTCGCCCAGCAGGTCAGCGAGGGCGTGTTCAAGTTCAACGTGCCGAAGGAGTTCGAGGACTGCACGGTGCTGGGCGCCGTCCACCCGTACCCGATGAGAGTGCATGTGCTGAACCTGACGCAGCAGTTGATAATGAAGCACAAGGGCCGGAAGGGTGGCTACTACGAGATCACGGTCCACAAGGACGGGCCGGATTACAAGACGGGCACCGACGTGTGGCCGCGTGTCCATAGCTTCGCGGATCGCTTGTGATGGCGGTCGACATTGAATGTCCGTGGGTCGCGCTGCGCGAAGTCGTCCACCTGTTTGGCGTCACGTATGAGACTGCGAAGAACCGCATCTATGCGCAGACGTTCCCCGTCCCCGTGCGACGGGAGGGTAAGCTGCTCGTCATCGACAAGGCTGTGATGGCCGCATATTTCGAAGCGAGACGGCAGCAGGACATGGCAAAGCTTAGGCTTCCGCGCGTCTCACCAAGCGGTTGAATCGTCAACCAACAGTGCGGTAAGCTGGTCTGGTCCCAACAGTGAAGGATCAGACCATGACTGCCAAACTTACTGACAACGACTTCCGCGCTGCGGCACTGGTGCTCGGAGTGCCCGAGGCCTCGGTTCGCGCCGTATCGGAGGTCGAGTCTAACGGAGGCGGCTTTCTACCGGATGGCCGCCCGAAAATACTTTTCGAACGACACATCTTCCGGCGCGAGCTGCTGAAGCGCGGCGTCGACACCCGTGCCTTGGAGCAGAGCCGGCCCGACCTGGTGAACGTCAAGACGGGCGGCTACAAGGGTGGGGTGGCCGAATGGGACCGCCTGGCCGACGCCATCAACATCAACCGCGCCGCCGCGCTATCTGCCGCTTCCTGGGGCCGATTCCAGCTCATGGGCTTCAACTGGGAGGTCGCAGGCTTCACCAGCGTCCAGGACCTCGTGAATGCGATGTACCGCAGCGAGGGTGAGCACCTGATGGCCTTTGTCCGCTTCATCAAGGCGGACGGCGCGATGCACCGCGCGCTGGTGGCTCGGAACTGGACTGACTTCGCTCGCCGGTATAACGGTCCAAGCCAGAAGGGCTACGACACGAAGATGGCCTCGGCCTATGCGCGCTTCGCCAGAACAGCCGCGTAACTGTGGAAAAACGCCACCGGGGTTCGAGTCCAAGGACGACCTTGTGAAGCGCGTCCGATTGTTGGCCTTATCGTTGGCCTCGGCGCTGTTGGCCTTCACCTAAGATGCTGGAATTGTTGCGTTATCTCGCCTGTTGTGGTTGCCTCCGGGCCCACCAATTCTTCGTCCAAGGTCGTCCATAACCGTCCAGGAAGGACCGGAAAACCCAGCAATCACAAGGGTTTCCGGTCCAGCATCGTCCACAAGGGGCCTTGCGCAGCGCGCGAAAATGTTGGCTTTATTGTTGGCCTCGAAGGAAAGCCAACAGCGAAAGGCCAACAAATGCCCCTTACCGATACCTCTGTCCGCAACGCCAAGGCCCGCGACAAGGCCTACAAGCTCTCCGATGGCGGCGGCCTGTACGTGCTGGTGTCCACCAGCGGCGCGCGGCTCTGGAACATGGCCTACCGCTTCAACGGCAAGCAAAAGAAGCTTTCTTTCGGCGAGTATCCGGCCGTGTCGCTGTCGGATGCGCGTGCGCAGCGCGACGAAGCGAAGAAGGTCCTGGCGGCCGGAACTGACCCAGGTCAGAAAAAGAAGGCGGACAAGCTGCGGGCCAAGATCGAAGAGGCCACGACGTTCAAGGCCGTCGCCGAGGAATGGTTCGCGCACGTCAAGGCGAAGTGGGTGTCGACCTATTCGACCCGTATCTGGAGCCGCCTGGAAGACGACGTGCTGCCGGTGATCGGCACCATGCCCATCGCCGAGATCGAAGCGCCCGAGCTGCTGGACATGGTGCGCGCAGTCGAGGCCCGCGGTGCGATCGAGATGGCGAAGCGCGAGCTTCAGTCGTGCAGTCAGATTTTCCGATATGCGATTGCGACAGGCCGCGCGCGGCGCGATCCGTGCGGCGACTTGCGGGGAGCGCTCAAACCGCGCGGGAAGAAAAATCATCGGGCCTCGTTGAAGGCGCCCGAGCTGCCGGCGTTCTTGCAGGCCCTGGCGAACTACGACGGCGAGCCGCAGACACGAATCGCCCTGCAACTCGTGACGCTCACCTTCGTCAGAACGCAGGAGTTGCGCTTCGCCCTGTGGTCAGAGTTCGAAAATCTCGATAGCGACGAGCCGATATGGCGCATCCCAGCAGAGCGCATGAAGATGGGTCTGGAACACCTTGTGCCGCTGGCCCCGCAGGTCGTGACCTTGCTGCGCGAGCTGCGTCCGCTTTGCGGCGAGAGCAAGATGCTGTTCCCTTCGCCGGGCAAGAAGGGCGTCATGTCCGAGAACACGATGATCTACGCAATGTACCGCATGGGCTACAAGAGCCGCGCGACGGTCCACGGCTTGCGCTCGACGGCATCGACGATCCTCAACGAGAGCGGTTGGAACGCAGACTGGATCGAACGCCAGCTTGCGCACGCCGAGCAGGATGAGGTCCGTGCGGCCTACAACGCCGCCGAATGGCTGCCGGATCGCACGCGCATGATGAACTGGTGGGCCGACTACATCGACGCCCGCGCCGCAGGAAAGCATGTGAGTCGCCTTCGCGCGGCATGATGCACCACGAAACGCCACGACAAACTGTTGGCATTTCCACTGCTTGTTGAATATCTGTTGGCCTTCCACACGAAGCAAAGGAAGGCCAACAATGTCCGATGTGAAATTCCTCCGTCTCCCCGAAGTCCGTGACCGCGTGGGCATGTCCCGCAGCCAGATTTACAAGCTGATCCAGCAAGGCGATTTCCCGGCCCCCGTAAAATTGAGTGCGCGCATGTCGGTCTGGCCCGACCCCGAGGTCCGCGCCTGGCAGGAAGCCAAGCTGGCCGCCGCTGGACGATCTGCCGCCTAAGCCGTTAGAATGCAACGGTTATTTGACTTTCGGGGACAACTGTGACGACCGAACTGCCGAGGCGTAAGCGCGGCCGACCGAGCAATGCCGAGAAGGCAGCCCGCGCCGCGATAGAGGCAGCAGCCAGCCAGAGCATCGACGACCTGCTCGGTGACGATCCTGGGCAAATGGAGCACGAGCAGGACGCGATCCCGCACGACGAACTCGACAACGACAACGTGTTCGCGGGCGTGAGCGCAACCTGGCTCGCCAAGGTCTTCCGCATGGCGCCCGAAACCGTGAAGAAGCGCCTGGCCGAGTGCCCGCCGAAGTCCCGGCGCCGCAACTACTCCGTATACGACCTGGCTCAGGCCGCCCAGTACCTGGTGCCGCCGAAGGTCGACGTGGCCGCCTACATCCGTGGCATGCGGCCGAATGACCTGCCGCCGATCCTCCAGGACAGCTACTGGTCGGCCATGCGCAAGCGCCAGGAATGGCAAATCAAGGCTGGCGAGCTGTGGCCGACCGACGACGTGCTGAATGTCTTCGGCGAGCTGGCAATGACGCTGAAGTCGTCGATCCAGTTGTGGGTCGAGAACCTGGACCGCGTGCATGGCCTGACCCCCGAGATGCGCCAGCAGATGACGCAGCAGTCCGACAATCTGCTGATGGAAATCCACCAGATCATGATCGAGACGCCGACCAAGAAGCGCACCCCCAGCTCTGCATCCGAATTCGACGCGCTGCCCGAAGAGGCCGAAGGCGGGGACGATGGCCTTTGACTCACTGGAGCAGATGATCGCGGCTGCGGCAGCCGGGGTGAAACCGCCTGAACGCATATCGGTGGCCGAGGCCGCAGAAAAGGTCCGCTACCTGAACAACCCCGGCTCCTACGTTGGATACTGGGACAACGATTTCGCGCCGTACCTGGTCGAGCCCATGCAGGTGCTCACCAGCTTCGACTACACCGGCATGATCTTCGCCGGCCCAGCCCGGACGGGTAAGTCCGACATGTTCTTCAACTGGCTGGCGCACACAGCGAAGTACGACCCGGCCGACATGATGGTCGTCAACATGACGATCAACACCGCGCGCGACTGGTCGCAGGGTGACCTGCGCAAGTTCTTCCGGCACTCGAAGGAGATCGGCCCCCTGGTGGCGCCAGGCAAGCAGAATATGTCGTCGCATAGCATCCGGTTCCTGTCCGGCATGCGCCTGCTCGTGAAGTGGCCGACCATCACGGAACTGTCCGGCAAGACCTCGCCGCGCAACTGGCTGTTCGATTACGACCGCATGCCGGAATCGGTCGACGGCGAAGGCTCGGCCTACGACCTGACCGCCAAGCGCGCGCAGACCTTCAATCGCTACGGCATGACCGTGGCGGAATCGTCGCCCGGCTATGCGGTCGAAACCACGAAATGGATGCCGCGCACGCCGCACGAGGCGCCGCCGACCCGCGGAATCCTTGCGCTGTACAACCGTGGCGACCGCCGCCGCTGGTACTGGCGCTGCCCGCATTGCGAGGAGGCATTCGAACCGGACTTCCATCTGCTGCACTGGCCCGACAGCAAGGACATGGTGGAGTCGGCCGAGGCCAGCTTCATGGCGTGCCCGCACTGCGGCGGCGTGATGTGGCACGACAGCCAGAAGGGCGTGCCCGGCAAGCACGAGCTGAACATGGGTGGCCGGTGGGTGAAGGACGGCATGATTTGGCTGCCGGACGGGACGATGCAGGGTAAACCCTACCGTTCCGACATCGCCAGCTTCTGGATGAAGGGGCCGTGCGCGGCGTTCACGGACTGGCGCGGCCTGGTGCTCAAGTACCTGAAGGCCGACGAGGAGTTCGAGCGCACCGGCAGCCAGGAAGCCCTGAAGACCACGGTCAACACCGACCAGGGTCTACCGTTCTCGCCGCGCGTGATCGGAGAAGACCTGTTGCCTGAAACCCTGAAGGCGCGGGCGAAGTTCCTGGGCGAGTACGGCCAGGTGCCCGAGGGCGTGCGCTTCCTGATCGCGACCGTCGACGTGCAAGGCAATCGCTTCGAAGTCGGCGTGTGGGGCATCGGTGTGGGCGGCGACGTGTGGGTGGTCGATCGGTTCGCCATCCGCAAGTCCAAGCGCCTGGACGATGACGGCGATCCGCATCGGATCAACCCCGGCTCCTACGCCGAGGACTGGCACCTGCTGATCGACGAGGTGATCCTGAAGACCTACCCGCTGGCGGACGACTCGGGCCGGCGCATGCAGATCAAGCTGACGGGCTGCGACTCGGGCGGTGTGCCCGGCGCCACCCCGAACGCTTACAAGTTCTTCCGCCTGCTTCGCGACGGCCCCGAGGAGGGTAGCGACCTGGCCGAGGGTTGGACGCCGGACCTCCACCGTCGCTTCCAGTTGCTCAAGGGTGAGAGTCGACCAGGCATCCCGCGCTACCGGATCACCTATCCCGACTCCGACCGCAAGGACCGTCACGCTGGCGCCCGCGGCGAAATCCCTGTGGGCTTCGTCAATACCAACGACGTGAAGGACTGGGCGCTGAAAATGCTCCTGCGAACGTCGCCGGGCGGTGGCATGGTCCATTTTGCGGATTGGCTGCCCGACGAGTTCTACACCGAAATGACCGTCGAGCGGCGCACCGGAAAGGGTTGGGAAAACCCGAACAAGCTCCGAAACGAGGCCTGGGACTTGCTGGTCTACACCCTGGCCCTGATCCTCGACCGGCGCGTCGGACTGGAGAGGATTCACTGGGACGACCCGCCCGGCTGGGCCGCAGATTGGGACAATAACGACTTGATTTTGGAGGCGAATTTCGACAGAAGGTTTGAAGCTCAACTGAAAGTGGAATACACTTTGCAAGACCTTGCTGCCTCTCTCGCCTGAAAAGACCCTATGACCGCATGTCTGCCTATCTCCCCTGAAGTGCTGCGAGCGCGCCTCGCTGAAGCCGAGTCGGCGTATCACTCGCTGACCATCGGCGGGCAGGCGCGCGTGATCGTCGATCAGAACGGCGAACGTGTCGAATTCGCGCCGGCCAACGCGGGCCGCCTCATGGCCTACATTCAGGACCTCCGGCGCCAGCTCGGTTGCGGCGGCACCTCCGGCCCGATGATGGTGCTGTTTTGAGCGCGGTTCAGGTTTACGCCGACACCGAGGCCTTGCTGGGTGGGGCAGTCCCGGCCGGGCCGCTCGCGATTGGTGGCGCCTACGAAGGTGCCAGCCGGACGAACCGCGAGCTGGCGATGTGGTCCCCGGCGATCATGTCGGCTGACAAAGAGATCATCCCGGACAAGCTCCAGCTAGACGCGCGAAACCGCGACATGCACCGCAACGATGCCTACGTCCAGGGCGGCGTCACGCTGCACCAGGACAACATCGTCGGGGCGGCCTACCTGCTGAACTCGAAGCCCTCGTTCAAGGTCCTGGGCCTCGACGAAAAATGGGCTGAAGAGTTCCAGCAAGAGGTCGAGGAAAAGTTCACCCTCTACGCGGAATCGCCGAACAACTGGATGGACGCCGCGCGCCAGAACACGTTCACCGAGCTGGTGCGCCTGGCTGTCGGCGTCCATACGGTCGGCGGCGAGGTCCTGGCGACTGCCGAGTGGCTGCGCGACGCCTGGCGCCCGTATAGCACCGCGCTCCAGATGGTCGACACCGACCGTCTATCCACGCCGATGGGCGAGGTCGAGGGTCCGCGTATGCGCGGTGGCGTGGAGCGCAACAGGTTCGGCGCGCCGCAGGCCTATCACATCCGCCTGGCTCACCCGAATGACCTGGCCTTTGCCAACGGTGACGCCTTCCTGTGGAAGCGCGTGCCGATCCGCAAACCCTGGGGCCGGATGCAGGTGATCCACCTGTTCGAGCAGACCCGCCCGGATCAAAGCCGTGGCGTCGCCGCCATGGTGGCCGCGCTGAAGGAAATGCGGATCACCAAGAAGTTCCGCGACATCACGCTTCAGAGCGCCGTGGTGAACGCCACCTACGCAGCCAGCATCGAGTCCGACCTGCCGTCCGAAGCCGTGTATGCGGCCCTCGGCGGCGGCAACGTGAACGCGCAGGCCATCAACGACTATGCCACCTCCTACCTCGGGGCCGTGGCGCAATACGTCGGTAACGCGAAGAACATGCACATCGACGGGGTGAAAATCCCGCACTTCTTCCCGGGCACGCGCCTGCAATTGCGCAACGCCGGCACGCCGGGCGGCGTCGGCACGGGCTTCGAAGAATCGCTGCTGCGCTACATCGCGGCCAACCTGGGCGTCAGCTACGAAGAGCTGTCCCGCGATTACACGAAGACGAACTATTCCAGCGCCCGCGCGGCGATGAACAACACCTGGAAGCACATGCAGGCGCGGAAGAAATTCACCGCCGACAAGTTCGCCACGCATGGCTTCCGGCTGTGGCTGGAAGAGGCCCTGAACTTCAACCGCATCAGCAGCGCGCCGCGCAACTGGGCCGAACTCTGGTACAGCAACGCCGAGTTCGCTGACGCCTTCTCGGCCTGCGAATGGATCGGCGCCAACCGTGGTCAGATCGACGAGCTGAAGGAAACGCAGGCCGCCGTGCTGCGCCTCAAGTACAATTTGACGACCCAGGAAGACGAGCTGGGCCGCCTCGGCAAGGACTGGCGCCGCGTGTTCGCGCAGCGCAAGCGCGAAACCGAGATGGCCGAAGAATACGGGCTCGTCGCCCAGGAAGACAATTCGATCAACGCTGCGAGCGGATCGCCCCAAGAACGCCAGGCCAAAGGCGAGAAGGACGACGGCTCGGAGGACAACACTGATGCCTAATTCGATTCCCGCCCGCTTTGCCATGTCGCCCGTCCTGGCCGCCCCCGAGCGCGCCCAGGAATTCGGTCATCTGATCCAGGCCTTTGCCACCAGCGAGATCGGCGCCAAGCTCATGACCGAGCAGGCCTCGACCAACGACGACGGCTTCTGGTTCGCCCCGGACGACTGGCGCGCGGCATACCGCCCCTACAACGTCAAGGATGGCATCCTGTCGATCCCGGTGCGCGGCGTGCTGCTGCACGGCTTCAGCTTCCAGTTTTTCGGGTACGCCACGGGCTACGAGTACATCCAGCGTGCATTCGAGCGCGGCATGGCCGACGACGCTGTGCGCGGCATTGCGCTCGTCATGGACACCCCGGGCGGCGAGGTCGCTGGCAATTTCGACCTGGTGGACAAGATGTTCGCGTTCCGAGGCCAGAAGCCCGTGCGAGCCTTTGCGTCCGAGAGCGCCTATTCGGCCGGGTATTCCATCGCCTCGGTGGCCGACAAGATCGTGGTCAGCCGCACGGGCGGCGTCGGCAGCATCGGCGTCGTCACGTCGCATGTGAACCTGAGCAAGATGATGGAGAAGGCGGGGGTCGAAATCACCTTCATCCACGCCGGAAAGTTCAAGGTTGAGGGCAATCCTTACGAGGCCCTGAGCCCCGAAGCCAAGGACCGGATTCAAACGCGCATTGATTCGCTATACAATATCTTCGTTTCGACGGTCGCCCGGAATCGCGGCATGGATGAAAAAGCTATCCGGGACACCGAAGCGCTGACGTTTGGCGCTGAAGACGCCGTGGCGAATGGCCTTGCCGATGAGATCGGAGCCCTCGACACCGGCCTGGCCGCGTTTTCCGCTGAGTTCAAACCCCAAGGAGTTACGATGAGCGACCCCACCCAAAAGCCGGCCTTCGCGCAGGCAGACCTGGATAAAGCTCGCGCAGAAGGCAAGGCTGAAGGTGCCAAGGCCGAGCGCGATCGCGTCCAGGGGATCATGGCCCTCGACGAGTCCAAGACTCGCCGTGACCAGGCTTTCAACCTCGCGATGAATACCGAACTGTCGGTTGAAACCGCCAAAGTCGTGCTGGCCGCCGCGCCCGCCGACCCCAAGCCCGAAGCGGCTGCCCCCGCCGCCCCCACCCAGGCCCAGGCATTCGCCACGGCCATGGACAAGGGCAACCCTGAAGTCGGCGCTGACACCGCCAAGGGCGAAGGCGCGCAGTTGTCCGCCAAGGACCAAATCCTCGCTGACGCTCGCGCGGCCGGCGTGATCCCCAAGGCCAAGTAAAGGAGCGCCATCATGCCCGAAATCAAATACGACGGTATCCACATGGCCGGCAATTCCAGCGAAAGCTGGTCGTCCAAGCCGGTCATCCTGGGCGATACCCCGCCCATCGTTTCCGAGCGCGCCCTGGCCGCTGTCAGCCTGCCGGCCTATTCCGTGGTCGGCAAGGATGTCGACGGCAAGCTCGTGCTCGCCACCATGGGCGGTGCTGACCCGATTGCTCCTGTCGGGATCACCACCAACGCCGTCGACACCACCGTCCCCGGCGCGCAAGGCTGGGTGCCCTACTGGGCGGCTGGCAAGTTCAACTACGACGCACTGAACTTCGACGCCAGCTTCGCCACTGAAGCCGACAAGAAGGCGGCCTTCGAAGGCACGGGCGTCCAGATTTTCCTCGACAAACCTCGCTACGACTAAGGGGCGCCAAGATGCCGATCGACTTTCAACCCTATGACACCGCCACGCTGCTGGGCATCTACCGCGAGGTTCCGCCGCCCAGCAACTACTGGCTGAACCTGCTGTTCCCGCGCGTCGTGACGTTCGATGACGAGTACATCGACTTCACGAAGATCGAAGAAGGCCGCAAGCTGGCGCCGTTCGTGGCACCGACTGCCCAGGGTCGCCCGATCTACAGCGAAGGCTCGCGCATGGACCGCTTCAAGCCGGCCTACGTCAAGCCGAAGGACCCGGTGAACCCGTCGCGCGTGTTCAAGCGCCTGGCCGGCGAAGTCGCCATCAGCGGCCAGCAAACGCCCATGCAGCGCCACAACGCCATCGTCGCCGACATCGTTCGCACGCACCGCAACGCGATCGACCGTCGTCAGGAATGGCTGGCCGCGCGCGCTGCCATCGACGGCAAGGTGCTGATCGAGGACGAAGACTACCCGGCCCGCCTGGTGGACTTCGGTCGTGACCCTGGCAACACCGTTATCCTGGGGGCCGGCGCCCGCTGGAACGAAGCCACGGCCGACATCATCGGCGACATCAACCGCTGGCGCGCGCAGGTTCGCCGCGCGAAGTTCGGCGGCCCGACCAACCGCCTGACGGTGGGCTCGGACGTGCTCGACGTGATGCTGAAGAACGAGGGCGTCAAGAAGCTGCTGGACACCCAAGTTCGCGGCACCAACGCCAACCTGAACATCGGCATTCGCGAAGGCGAATACGTCGAGTACATCGGCACCCTGGGCCCCGGCCTGGAGCTGTGGGTGTACAGCGACTTCTACGAACTGCCTGACGGCAGCACGGCCGCGTTCATGAACAGCAAGGACGTGGTGCTGTCCGGCCCCAACGTTCAGGGTGTTCGCGCGTTCGGCGGTATCGTGGACGTGAGCGCGCAGTACATCGCGACCGACGTGTTCGTGAAGTCGTGGATCGCTCAAGACCCGAGCGCCATGTTCATCATGAGCCAGTCGGCCCCGCTGATGGTCCCGGTGAACCCGAACAACACGCTCCGGGCCACCGTCCTGCAATAACCCGCGCCTCCCAAGCGCCCCAGCCCCCACCCAGCCTCGAATTCGATGCCCAGGTGGGGGCATTTTTCCAAGGAGCCAATCATGGCAAAACTGAAAGCCCTGCATCAGATCGAACGCCGCAACGGTCGCGGTGAACTGGAATCCATCGCAGCCGGCAAGCCTTTCGAGGCCGAGGGTGACGAACTGGATTACTACCTGCGCACCCGTGCCGCCGTCCGCGTCGCCGGTACGTCCAAGGTCAGCACTGAAGGCGACCCCGACAAGGACGTGGCGAAAATGAACAAGACCCAGTTGGTGGCGCTCGCCACGCAATTGGAACTGCACGAGCCGGAAAGCCTGACCGTGGCGCAGCTCAAGACGGCCATCGCTGAAGAGCAGGCCAAGCGCGCTGCCGCCGTCAACACCGACACGGACCCGCTGTCGTAATGGGCTGGCGCGACCAGAAGCGCGTTGCGCGCCAAGTGCTGCACAAGGCCATGCGCCTGCCGTGCTGGCGCGTAGCCGCATCTGGCGCCGCGCCGACCCCGGCCTGGGCCCGACTGCATGTCGCGCGGCCCACGGCCAGCAATGAGGGTATGGGCGATATCGAGAGCCTGGGCTACGCGCAGCGCCTGGAGATCGACCCACACCTGCTGTTCATGCGCAGCGAAGTCGAGCCGGCGAAGGGCGATGTGTTCGTTTTCGCGCCGGAAGAAGCTTACCGCGTCGAGGCCTCCCGGCCGTTCGACGACATCACCGTCACCTGGAAGGTCGTGCGCCTGACGAAGGGCCAGCTCGAAAAGCTGCCACCCCTGGCGTTCCCCGTGCCCGAGGCCGTTTAAATGAGCGCGTACCTGGTTGCCGTCGAGGGCCTGGACAGCATCAAGTCGTTCGAGGACGTGCCGCAAGCCGTGGTGCGAGCCGCGCGCATGGCGATTAACCGCACGTCCGAGCGCGCCAAGGCCCAGGCTGCCCGGGAAATCCGCAAGCAGGTCAACTTCGCCGCGCGCTACCTGACCGGCGAAGACGGGCGCCTGCGCATCAGCAAGAAGGCCAGCGGCAGCAATCTCGAAGCTGTCGTGACCGGCCGCCATCGGCCGACCTCGCTGGCCCGCTTCACGTCCACCCGCAACCCCGCGGCCGCGCGCAAGGCGGGTGGTGTGACCGTCGAGGTGAAGCCCGGCGTCGCGAAGTTCATGAAGAAGGCATTCCTGATCCGCCTTCGCGCCGGGAACACTCTGACCGACACCAATCACAACCTCGGCCTGGCCGTGCGCCTGAAGCCCGGTGAAACTATCGCCAGCAAGCGCAAGATGGTCCAGATCGGGCACAATCTCTACCTGCTGTACGGCCCGTCCGTAGACCAGGTTTTCCGCACCGTGTCCGGCGATATCGCTGGCGACACGTTCGACTTCCTCGAAAAAGAGTTTCAACGCCTCATGGGGGTGGAGCTTGGCTGACCAATACCCGTTCCGACTGCGTGTGCTGCGCGCCCTGACCGCCCGCCTGGAGGAGATTTCCTCGGCTGGTGGCCTCTACGAATTCGATATGGCCGGCAAGGTGTTTCGCGGCCGCCACTGGTACGGCGACGACGATCCGCTGCCGCTGATCTCGATCCTGGAAGCCCCGCTGCCACTGGATCAGATCGGCTCGGCCAACGACAATACGGCGAGCGCCGGCCAGTGGGAGCTGCTGATCCAGGGCTTCCTGGATGACGACGATAAGAACCCCACCGACCCCGCCCACTTCCTGCTGGCCCTGACCCGGCAGAAGCTGACCGAGATCAGGTCGGAAAAGAGCGATCAGCGTGTGCCAGGAAGCCAGTACAATATCCTCGGGATGGGTCGGCGTGTCACTGGATTGACCATCGGCCCGGGGGTGGTACGCCCACCCGACGACCTGTCGGCCAAGGCATATTTTTGGCTTTCTGTCACGCTGTCCCTGGCGGAACAACTCGACAAGCCATTCGAGTGACCCGCTTTCAACCAACTGTTGCATCTTCAACCAAGAGGTAGACCATGGCAACTCCGCAAAACTACACCCTGGGCCGGGGGGAACTCTGGTTCTCCCGCTTCAAGCCGGGTACGCAAATCCCGGAAGGCTTTCGCTATTTCGGCAACACGCCGGAACTGAGCACCACCAGCGAAAGCGAAAACCTGGATCACTACTCGTCCGACCGCGGCATCCGCGAAAAGGACGCTTCGATCATGCTCCAGCTCGACCGCACCGGTTCTTTCACGACGGACTCGATCCAGCCTGAAAACCTGGCGCTGTTCTTCCTGGGCGACGCCAATGCGCTGACCGTGGCCGCGCAGACCGGCGCCACCGACTCGTTCGACGAAGTGACTCCGGGCTATGCCTACCAGCTCGGCATGACCGACGCATCGCCGTCCGGCGCTCGTCTGGTCGAGAACGTGGTGGTCACGGACGATGCGGCGACGCCCGTAACGTTCGATGCCGGCGTCGATTACGTCGTCGACCTGGATCGCGGAACGGTGACCGTGCTGGAAGGCGGCGCAATCGAGAAGGGCACCAACATGCGCGTCACGTTCGACATCAAGGCGTCGACGCGCGAGGTCGTGGTGTCGGGCTCCAAGCCGGTCGAAGGCGCGATGAAGTACGTGTCCTACAACCCGGAAGGCAAGCAGTTCGACCACTTCTGGCCCTACGTGAAGATCACCCCCAACGGTGACTACGCGCTGAAGTCCGACGAATGGCAGACCATCCCGTTCAACTTCGAAGTCCTGAAGAAGACGGGCCTGGAAGCGGTCTACATCAACGGCGCCGCCACGGCCAACTAAGGAAAAGTCGATGAGCCTGAAGAAAGTAGTTCTCCCGAAGGAACTCATCGACATCCCCGGCAGCGAGCCTTTCGCTGTCCGGGGTATTTCGATGGCTGACATTACCGTGCTGCTGAACCAGCACAAGGCGCTGCTTGAATCGCTGTACCGGCGCTTCACGGCGGACGGCGCGGCCACCAGCACGATGGACGCCAATGCGATCATGCGTGACCTCGCCGCGACCGCACCGGCCCTGGTGGCGAGCGTCATCTGCTTGGCGGCGGGCGACGGCGAGGACGAGGAAGCCCTGCTGGTGGCCGCCTCGCTGCCGCTGCCGGTCCAGATCGAAGCCCTGGAGAAGATTCTGAAGCTGACCTTCCAGCGCGAAGGTGGCGTGGGAAAGTTCCTCGAAACCGTCACTCGGGCCGTGGCGGGGCTGAATCTCCAGGTGGCGAAGCTCTAACCCTAGCCTCCTGGCTATGGAGCCTCCGGCGAGTGGTCAGCCTGTTGGTCGACCACGGCCACCCGGAGGCGATGCAGTACCCCATCGCGATGTTGTGGGACGAGTCTGACCTGGTGATCGAACGGCTGAACGGCCAGGCGATCACACAGGCGGTCCTCTTCCAGATGGCGGCGGGATCATTGCTCTCGAAGGACGCCGCACGAGAGTTCAAGAAAATTGTCACGGGACTGAATGATGGCAAATAAGGGTGATGTCGATCTCGTAATCCGGGCACGGAACGAAGCCAGCAAAACGCTCGGAGCGATCAACGACGCCCTCGAACGCCTGACTTCCGGCCAGGACAAGCTGACCAACAGCTCCGAAAAGACGGGCAGTGCTCTCTCCAAGCTTGGGGCAGAGACTGCTCGCCTCTTCGCGCAGGTAGAGGGCAGCAAGGCCTTCGGCCAGCTCACGGCCGACGTGGACCGTGCGACGGCTGCATTCCAGCGCCAGGAAGCCGAGCTGGCCGAAACCGAAGCCCAGTTGCGCTCGATGCAGGCGCAGGCGTCGGCGGCAGCCGGTGTGCAGGCCAAATACCGAGCGCAGGTCGAGCAGAGTACCAAGAGCACCGCTGACCTGAAGCAGCAGATCAAGGAAGCCGAGGCGTCCTACAAGGCGATGTCGAAGACGGCCCAGTCCGCTCGAACGCCCGGCGCCGGCTTCCCCACGACGGAATCTCAAACTGCCGCCGCTGGCGCCGAGCGCGCTGCGAAGCAGATCGAAACCCTGAAGGCCGCCCTGGTCGACCAGGAGCAGCAGGGTAAGCGCGCGGCCGACAGCCTGGCGCAAGTCACCCGTGCGTACCGCGACCTCGACAGCCAGGCCTCGCGTCTCACGAACAGCGTCGAGCGCCAGCGCGCCGCCGTCGCGCAATCGCGCAACGCGATGCAGCAGTTGGGCTCGACCGCTAACGCCGCCGAGGCTGCGGTCAAGCAGCTCGCCGCCGAGCAGGACCGTGCCGCCGCGAGCGCGAACACCGTATCCGCCGCCCAGCGGCGAGCTGCCCTGGAGCAGAAGCGCGCGGCGACCGAAACCCTGGATCAGGCCAAGGCTGCATGGGCGCAGGCGCAGGCATCCGTCAAGGAGCTGGCCGGCGAAATCTCGCGATCCGGCACGGCCACCAAAGCGCAGACCGACGAGTTCACTCGCCTGACGGCCGCCGCGCAGGCGAGCAAGCAGGGCTACCTCGACCTGCGCAACAATATCGCGCAATTCACGACCACGATCCGCGCCACCACGACGGATAGCGCAGCCCTGGCTACGGCCCAGCAGACGCTCCAGGCGTCCATGCAGCGCGCCGCCACGGCTGCCACGCAGGCCCAGGCCAGCGCGCGTCAGCTCGGCGCCGCCAACCAGGCAGCCGCGACGGGCGGTCAGGCCCTGGCTTCCGCCACCAATCAGGTCGGGACTGCCGCCAGCAGCACGGCCGCCCGCAAGCGTGCGCTCAACGACGAGCTGCGGAAATTCAACGAGGGTAGCCGCGAATCCCTGAGCCTGGTGCAGCGCCTGCGCGGCCAGGTACTGTCGCTTGCCGCAGCCTATATCGGCCTCTACGGCGCGATCGAGCAGATCAGCCAGACCGTCAAGGCCTTCCAGACCCTGGAGGCCGTGCAGAACCGCCTGGGCGCGGCGATGGAAGGCGACACCGCGCGCGTGACGCAAGAGATCGACTGGTTGCGCCGGCAGTCCGACCGCCTGGGCATCAGCTTCCAGGTGCTGGCCGACGACTATGGCAAGTTCGCCGTGGCGACCAAGGGCACCAACCTGGAGGGTGAGGAAACCCGCAAAATCTTCCTGGCAGTGGCCGAGGCCGGGCGCGTCAACAAGCTCTCAATGGAGCAGATGAGCGGCACCTACACCGCGCTGACGCAGATGGTGTCGAAGGGTGTCATCCAGGCGGAAGAACTGCGCGGCCAGCTCGGCGACCGCCTGCCTGGCGCTTTCCAGGACATGGCGAAAGCGGCCGGAGTTTCGACGCAGGAACTGGGCAAGATGATGGAGAAGGGCGAGCTGTCGTCCGACATGCTCTCCAAGTTTGCTGACGTGCTGCGCGACAAGTACAGCGGCCAGCTCGCCCAGTCCCTGGAATCGACCACGAAGGAGATCGGCGAATTCTGGAACGAGGTGTTCAAGCTTCGGTTGCTGTTCGCCGAGTCGGGGTTCATTGAGTCTTTCACCGAGGCCCTGCGCGGTCTGAACGATTATTTCCGCAGCGCCGAGGCGGCGTCGTTCGTGCAGACGTTGAGCAAGGCCTTTGGCGCGCTCGTGAAGGTGCTCGCGGAAATCCCGCAGCACATGGACGCCCTCGTCCTCATCACCAGCGCCTTCATCGGCCTGAAGCTGTCGGGCTACGTCACGACGCTGATCGCCAACTTCGGCGTGCTGGCGGCGCGCTTCACGATGTCGTCGGCGGCCGTCTCGCGCCTCGCCGTAAGCACCGGCAGCGCGCGCGCCGCGATTGTGGCTGCCACGGCCGCTACGCGCGCCTGGAACATCGCCTTGGGCCTCCTGGGCGGCCCCGTAGGCATCGCCATCACCGCAATCACCACCGCCATCGGCTGGTGGGTCACGCGCACGGACGAAGCCACTGAATCCCTGGTCGAGCACCAGCGGATCGTCGACGAGGTGAAGAACGCTTACGACGAGGCCGGCCGCAAGGTTGACGACTGGTCGGCCAAGCTCAAGGGCGTGACGAAGGCCCAGGCTCAGGCCAACGTGGCATCGCTGCAAAAGCAGTTCGCAGACCTGACCAGCGAGATGGCCGACACGGGCACGATGTTCCGCCGCGTGCTGGACATGGGTCGCACGCCCGAGCCGCTGGCCGGACAGGTGCGCGCTGTGCTGAACGCGCTGGAAGAGCTGAAGCAGCGTTCGATCACGCTCGAAGACTTCAAGAAGCGCGTCGACGAGGTGAACCAGGCCACCGAGAACTCGAAGGTCAAGGAATGGACCCTGGGTCTGCTGAACGCTGCGGACGGTGCCAAGGAGGTCGAAACCTCGCTGACGCAGGCCGAGCAGGTCGTGACCGCGCTCACCGGCACGAACGAAGAAGCGAAGGCTGCGCTCGACAAGCTGAACGGTGGCCTGAAGGACGTGAAGCCCGCGGCCGCCGATGGCGCCGAAGGTCTGAAGAAGTTCCAGGACGCGCTCGACGGCATCAAGAGGATGATCCCGGCCCTGAGCGCCGAGATGGAGAAGCTGAAGGACCTGGCGAGGATCGACGAGTTCGCCAAGCAAATCCTGGCGTTCGGCCCTCCGACCAAGGAGAACTCCGACCTCATCGCGCGCGCTCGCGCCGCCGTCGAGGAGAAGTACGCCGACCAGGTTATCGCGGCGCTGCCCGGCGTGGCCGAGGGCTTCTACAACCGCCTGATCCAGGTCGAAAGCGGCGGTGATCCCAACGCGCGCGCAAAGACCTCCTCGGCCACCGGCCTGGGGCAGTTCACCAAGGACACCTGGCTCAGGCTGTTCGACAAGGTGTTCCCCGCCCTCGCGAGCTACGACCAGGCCGCAAAGCTCGCGCTGCGCACCAACGAGGAGATGTCCAAGAAGATGCTGGAGCGGCTGACCGCCGAAAACCAGCAGCAGCTCGCGCGCGCCGGGGTGCAGGTCGACCCGACCAGCCTGTATCTGGCGCACTTCCTGGGTGCCGGCGACGCGATCAAGGTCTTGCTCGCCAACCCGCAGACCTTGGCGAAGGACCTGGTGCAGGCGCAGTCCGTCGCGGCAAACCCGACCGTCTTCAAACCTGGCATGACGGCCGGCGACCTGATCGCATGGTCGAACCGCAAGATGGGCGGCGGCGACCCGCTGCTCGGCACGGGGCGCACCCAGGTCGAGACGGATTCGGCCGCCGCCGACAAGAAGCAGGCCGACGCCCTGGCGCGCATCAACAAGGAGCTGGACGAACGCATCAACAAGATGCGGATGACCACGACTGAGGCCGAGGTCCAGAACAAGTTGGCCGAAGCCGGCCTGACCCTGGAATCCGAAGCCGGTCGCGCCCTGGCCGAGAAGGTGCGCGCCTCCCGCGAAGAAGCTGACCTGCAAGAGCGTATCAACGAGCTGGTGTCGATCCGCAGTTCGTTGCAGGAGCAGATCAAGTTCAACGAGGAGCAGGGCAACTTCGACGGCGCGGAACGCATCCGCCAGCAGCTCGAAGGCGTGAACATGCAGCTCCGCGAGGCGATCAACAACGCCACGCTGTACTGGCAGTCGATGGGTGGCCCGCAGGCTGACGCTGCCATCGCCAAGCTGCAAACCATGAGCACCACGATCGTCAGCACGCGCAAGCCACTGGTCGACGTGAAGCAGGCCATGGACATGTTCACGAACGGCGCCATCGGTGCGTTCGACACGATGGCAAGTTCCATCGCCGGGGCTATCGACGGCACGATGTCGTGGAAGGACGCCCTGGGCGCCACGCGCGACGCCTTCTTGCAGATGGTGGCGGATTTCCTGTTGGGCATCGCCAAGATGATCCTCCAGCAGATCATCTTCAACGC
>RCUH01000671.1_pt1 | contig 31929 bp, 24 predicted proteins | sample 2166191 | NCBI WGS metagenome assembly RCUH01 (sample SAMN09932848, study PRJNA488358) | compost metagenome | feature: garden; material: soil; isolation source: compost soil in an enriched community after 214 h of incubation | place: Germany: Experimental Botanical Garden Goettingen | collected...
AGATAATACTGACCGCAAAAATCACCTTTCCAGCACCAGTGATGAATTCCCAAACTTTTCCTAAAACCAATTTGAAATCATAGCCGAACAAAGGCATTTTGTATGTTGGTAAATCCATTACCAGGAAACTTTTGACTTTGGTTTTGATAACGTATTTTAAGATCAATGATGAAAATAATGACATTCCGAAACCTAAAAGATACATCGCCAAAAGTGCTAAAGCTCTGTATTTGATGCCGTAAAAATTCTCGTCTGGAATTATTAATCCAATGATGATGCTGTACACCGGCAACCTCGCAGAACACGTCATAAAAGGCGTTACGAGAATAGTAATCAATCTTTCCTTGATGTTTTCGATATTCCTCGTGGACATAATCGCTGGAATTGCACAAGCCGTTCCGGAGACTAATGGGACAATACTTTTTCCATTGAGTCCAAAAGGTCGTAAGAATCTGTCCATCAAAAATATAACTCTAGCCATATAACCAGAATCCTCCAAAAGATAAAGGAAATATAGCAAAATCCCAATCTGTGGAGCAAAAATAACGATGCCTCCAATTCCTGGGACAATTCCGTTTGAGATTAATGAATTAATAGGACCTTCCGGAAGATTTTCTCCAGAGAAATCAGAAAGCCAACTGAAAGCGCCTTCTATCCAATTCATCGGATATTCTGCCAGAAAGAAAACACTTTGAAATATAATTAATAAAATAAAAAGGAAAACCAAATAACCCCAAATTGGATGAACCAAAATCCGGTCGAGTTTCTCCGTCAACAATTGTTTTTTTTGTGGCGTTTTTTCTGTAGTTTCAAGGATTATTTTATCGATATTCTGATAACGCCGAACCGTTTCCTGAATTTGAAGTCGCTTAGGAACATTGCATTTCGCATCTTCTTGGCTGATGATTTCGTTGATTCTTTCAATCTTACCAAGATAAGTGTCGGCCGCTAGAAGTGTCCAGATTTTGTAAAGATTGTGGTCTTTCGTATTTTCTGCAATCTTGTGAACCAAGCCTCTTTGTTCAATCGGAATTTCAAAAGTGCTTTGCGAAGCTTTTTTGAATTGATTATTAAAAATAGCTTCACGCACATCCTCGATCCCCAAATGTTCCTTCGCATTTGTTCTTAGGATTTCAACATTCAGCTTTTTGGAAAGCTCATCAGTATTGATTTTAATGCCACGTTTTTCTGCCTCATCAATTTGATTCACGACCATTAAAATTGGAATTCCCAAATCCTGAATTTGCTGAAACAAAAGCAAACTTCGCTTCATATTAATCGCATCAGCGATGTACAAAACGCCAACGTAATTCTCTTGCTCCTGAATCAAATATCTGGAAAATATAGCCTCATCCTCCGAAGTCGGGTAGATGCTGTAAGAGCCGGGAAGATCGGTGATTTCTACTTCCTCGTTTTTGTAAGTATAGTTTCCGGAAAGGCTCGCAACGGTGACGCCAGCGTAGTTTCCGGTTTTTTGTTTTCTGTTGCAAAGACTATTGAAAAGCGTGGATTTCCCGACATTCGGGTTTCCAACTAATAGAATTTGCTTCTTGTTTTTTTGATTCTGCATTATGCCCAAACTTCTACATTTATAAATTCCGCTTCTTCTTCCCGCAATGCGACTCTGGTTTTTTCGGAGCCGTATTCTATGTAAAGTGGACCGCCGAATGGTGCCTGATAAAGAACTTGAAAAATGGTTTCCGGAAGTAGTCCCATTTCTAATATCTTCGTAGGCATTTGCAGATTATCATTGTCATAACCTGTGATTTTACCCAATTTGTTTTTGGGAAAACAGCACAATTTATCGGGATGTTTGTTTTGCAAAATTCATCTTTTTAGAACTGCAAATATAGCTTGTTTTAAATAAATCTAAATAAGGATATTAGTCATAAAAAAACCGGGAAGCAATTTTCCCGGTTTGTGATTTATTTTTTCTTCTTCTCTTTTACAACTGGTAATTCTATCGGATTGTCATTCGCATCGTAGAAATCTTTCAACATTTTTTCCTGTTTTTTTACCATTTCGCCGATGCTAAGATCGCTTCCGGGAATTTTTTGAGACATCATTTCTGGTTTCAACATTGGACGGATTGTAGCAAAAGGATCTTTCTTGAAATCTGCAATTGTTGTTTCAAATTTGTCTCTAGAAACTTCCACACGTTTTGAAGTTCCTCCAGGAGAGATTTTCTCGATGTAAGAAAGCTCTTCAAAATTGTCAATTTTCTTATTTCCTTTCAATTCCCAAGAATAATTTCCGCCGTCATCTTCGATTTTAACAATCAATCCTGGCAAACCATTGAATTTATATGGTCCATCTTGAAATGGTAAATCTGCGGTAAACCAAGCGTTCCATTTTCTACCTCCGAATTCTGTCGTCGCTTTCTGAGTATTATAAGTTCCGATTTTTACTTTTTCAGATGTGATATTCCAATTGAATTTTGTGTTGTCAACATAGCCTAATTTCATTGGCGTCATTCCGTTTTGAAGTCCTTCTTCTAAGATTACCTTCATATCTGGATAAACTTTTTCAACTTTGTAAGCAAATTTTGGCATTGTCATAGATTTGGACATATCTTGGAAAACGCCGGATTTTTGCATCGCTTCCACCTGAACTTTCATAATAGAATCCTGAGCAACCCAAGTGAAATCTCTGTAAAGTGATTTTTCTTTTGTGATGTCAAGCGTTGTCATTACTTTTTCAACTTTTGCAGAATCTTTTTTCGGTTTGAAAGTCAATTCGTAGAAGAATCGGTTGGATGCTGTTTGAGCAAAAACCATTGTTCCAAACATCAAAACTGGAACAATGAATAATTTTTTGAGAGATTTCATTATTTTATATTTTTAAATTTTTTGTTTCTGAATAATTAGTGCAGGATTTTGCAAAATGTTACAGAATTATTGATACATTTTTTTAATCGATTCATTCAGCGTTTTGTAAATATGGAGTTGCTCTTCGTTTTTAATCAATTCTTCGTGAAGTTTCAAAACTCTTTCGTCACCTCTCACAGCTGGCCCGGTTTGCGCAGATTTTGGGTCGAGGTGATAAATTTTTTCAACGGTTTCATTAATTAAAGGAAGAAAATAATTGAAATCCAAATACTGAGAATCTGAAATTTCCTTAGCTCTTGCAAACAGATGATTCACAAAGTTGCAGGCGAAAACTGCTGTCAGATGAATGTATTTTCTTTTTTCATAATCTGAAACTTCAACGTTGTCAGAAATAATAGAAGCCAATTCAAACAATGATTTTTCATCAATTTGATTGTCAGCTTCAATGAAAAACGGGATTTTGGAATAATCGAGATTTTTGGTTTTCGAGAAAGTTTGCAAAGGATAGAAACTTGCTTTTCGGTAATTTCCTTTCAAAATTTCTTTCGGAAGAGAACCAGAAGTGTGAGCAACGAGCGCATTTTCATTTTTAATTAATTCTGAAACATTTTCCACAGCAGAATCCGAAACAGCGATGATGAAAAGTTCAGCTTCTTCCAAATTTTTATTTGAATAAGGGATACTAAACTCATTTGAAATCTTAGAAAGTTCAATTTCGTTTCGTCCAAAAATTTGATGAACCTTAATATTACTTTGAGTGAAAGCTTTTGCCAAATGATAGGCCACATTTCCCGAGCCGATGATTACTGTCTTCATAGGAACAAAGATAAGAATTTGATGATTTGGATTTGATTAATAATATTTAAGGCTCGATTTTAGATTTAGCTTTATCCGAAGAAATTGAAAAAATAATTTAACTTTGGTCTTATTTTTTAATCAAAACTACGAAACATCTGAATGAAGCTCAAAGATGAGGAAATTGTAAACCTGCTAACTGCACCTCAAACGGTAGAGAAAGGTTTGCGTGCGATGATGGATGCTTATCAGAGTCGTCTCTATTGGCATATCCGCAGGTTGATTGTCGACCACGACGGCGCTCAGGATGTTTTGCAGGATACATTTATCAAGGCGTATCAGAATATTCATCAGTTCAAAAGCGATAGCAAATTGTACACTTGGTTGTATAGAATTGCTACCAATGAGGCTTTGCAGGCGCTCAACAAAATGAACCGGATGAAAAAGACAGATGAAGATGCGGAATATCATATGCAGAATCTGGTGGCAGACAATGCCGGACAAGATGCAGAAGAGATTCAGGTGTTTTTGGCGAAAGCAATTCAAACGTTGCCTGAAAAGCAAAAGCTGGTGTTCAATATGAGGTATTATGATGATCTGCCTTACGAAGAGATCTCGAAGATCTTGGATATGTCCGTCGGAACTTGTAAAACGAATTATCATTACGCCAAAGACAAAGTAGAAAATTATATTAAAGACAATTACTCGCAAGAGTTTTAAAGAAATAAAAGTTATGCAAATCGATATAGAAAAACTAAACAGAAAAACGCCTTATCCGGAACCTTCCGAGGATTTTTTCAAACAGATGCAGGCGAATGTCATTTCACAAACGATTGAAAAAAATCCAGTTGTTGTGAAAAAAGAAACAAAGGTTTTCTCGCTTAATTTTAAATGGATGGCTGCTGCGGCAGTAATTTTGATTGGTGGAATTACCGCATTTTTAGGATTTAATAATGATCCTCAAATTTCTATGGCAAAACAATCAGTGATTGTAGATAGCGTTTACAAAGTAGATCAGCCAATCCAAGAAACTTCAGAGAATCTAATCGCTGAAAATAATGCAATTACAGAGACTCAATCTGAAGTTTTAAAACCAAAGGTGTCAACATTAGCAGTTGCTTCCCATTCTAAAAGTAAAATTTCTAATGACGTAAATATTACAGACACACAAACTTACGCTGTGGAATCTAAAAAGAAAACCAGCTTGGATGTAGAAAAAGTGCTTGCGGCTTTCACACCAGACCAACTGAAAGACATCGATAGAAACAGCGAACAAGACGTGTATCTTGATCTTTATAATTAATTAAAAATCAAAAAGATGAATAAGTTATTATTAATTGTTTTGATTGCCGGAATGTCCTCAACTATCACAGCCAAAGCTCAGCAAAGAGGTTCTGGTAATACAGCTGGTAGATCGAGTGGTTCTTCAACGCCTGCATTAAGAAATAGTGGATCAGCCAATTCCTTTTCGCCGTCCGGATCTATGCAACAAAGGCAACAGTCCATTCCAAGAACTTCCGAATGGCAGTCGATGAATATGAAAGAAAGGAAAGCTGCTGTCAATAATATGTCCGTAAAAGACAGAACGGCTTTTCTCCAAAATATGAAAGAAAACATCGTGATTGATGATCTTGATATTCCTAAAGAAAAACAGGAAGAATTCAAAAATCTCTATGCTGAGTATCAAAACAATCAGAAACAGATCAAAGAAAAATTTTTCGTAGATAAAAATCTAGACAATCTTTCTGATGAGGAAGCTACAAAACGCCTGAATCAAAGTTTTGATGTTGGACAACAACTTCTCAATAATAGAAAGGCTTATGCTGATAAATTCCTCAAAATTCTCTCGCCTCAGCAAGTTCTGACGCTCTTCCAAACGGAAGGGAAAATGCGGGATAAGATGCTCGATAAAAAAAATGACAAATAACTCAGAAACCTCTATTTTTTAGAGGTTTTTTTTATTTTATCTGCCACATTTGCAATTGTCTGCAAATAATTTTTCCTATTCTCTCAAAATTATGTATTTTCGCACACTGATTATAAATATATACTATAAATGGCAATTTTAGGTGAAATTAGAAAAAGATCGTGGCTTCTGTTAGGCGTTATAGCTTTGGGATTGTTTGCATTTCTTTTCAACGCAGATACCTTTGATAAAATGTTTTCGAAGAATCCAAACGTTTTTGGACAGGTGAATGGCGAGGATATTACAAGAGACGAATTCAATGACCAATTGATGATCATGCAACAGCAGGCTCAGCAACAAGGTCAACCGGCAAAAGGTCTAGAAGAGCAGGCTTGGCAAGTTCTTGTGCAGTCAAAATTAATCAAGCAACAGTTTGACAAAACTGGACTTGAGCTTACAGACGAGGTTTTCTGGAGCCAGTTGCAATATGATCCTATTTTTGCGCAGAGTCAGCAATATTTTGACGAGAAAGGAAACTTCAAGCTTAATGATATTAAATCTGAAATCGAAAAATCTCAAGCTACAAGTCCTGAGAATTATGCTTTCTGGTTGAAAAATAAAAAAGCGATCGAGTACAGAATGATGGCTAGAATGCTTTTCGGAAACATCACTTCTGGAATCACAACCAGCAAAAAAGAGGCTGAGTTGATGGTGAAATTCCGTGATGAGATGGCAAACATCGATTTTGTAAAAGTAGATTACCTCGAGTTTTCTAAAAAGAACAACGTAAAAGTAACCACTCAAGATCTTGCAGATTACATCAAAGCACATCCAACAAGATTCAAGGCTACAGCTAGTAGAAATCTTGCTTACGCATACTTCCCAGCTTCACCAAGTGCTCAGGATGATGCAGCGACTTTGAACGAGATCAACAAACTTTTCCTTAAAGGAACTGACGCTTCCAACGGCGCAGAAAATTTCCAGAATACGACGAATGATTCTATGTTTGTAGAACTTAATTCTGATATTCCTTTTATTCCTCAATATGTAACATCTGACCAGTTGCCACAAGAAATAAAAAATAAAGTTGCGACTGCATCTATAGGACAGACTTTTGGACCATACAAAGAACAAACGCTTTATGTGGTTTCGAAATTATTGGACAGACAGATGAAGCCTTCAGATTCTGTAAGCTCAAGTCATATTTTGATTGCTTATAAAGGAGCAGAAAGATCACAAGCTACAAGATCAAAAGAGGAAGCAAAAGCTTTAGCAGATAAGATTTTAGCTGAGGTAAAATCAAATCCAGCAAAATTCAATGAGGATCTTAAACAATCAGATGAACCAAATGCTGTAGAAAGAAACGGAAGTGTTGGTTGGACGACGCCTTCATCTCCATTTGCGCCAGGATATTTAAGTTTTCTAGCATCTCATAAAAAAGGAGACATTGGATTGGCTGAAACAAATTTTGGTTACCATATTATCAAAGTTGATGAGAGACCAGAAAGTTTAAAATATAAAGTAGCTCATATTGCTAAAAATATCAAAGCTTCTGACAAAACTGAGAACCAAGTTCTAACTCAAGCAACAAGATTTATTCAGCAAACTCAAGGTAAAAGCTTTAATCAGTTTAAAAACTTAGCTGAGAAAAACAAATATAGATTCGACAATCCTAAAACTGTTGGCCGTTTCCAAGGAACACTTCCAGGAATTGGATCTGACAAGGATGCAGAAGTGATTGCTTGGGCATTTGACAAAAAAAGAAATATTGGCGATACAGATATCTTTACTGTTGAAGGAACTGGTGACAGAATTGTAGCTTACGTTGTTGGAAAACAAGATGAAGGTCTTGCAGATCCAGAAACAGTAAGAGACCAAATTGAGCCAATTGTAAAAAATAAAGTGCTTGCTAAGAAAATTCTTGAGAAAATTAATGCAGGTAAATATGCTTCTTTAGATCAAGCAGCAAAAGCTCTTGGAACTACGAAAGGAAGTGCAGAAGTTAATGTTTTCAATCCTTCTGTGAATGGAGCTATGGAACCTAAAGTGGCTGGAGCGGCGTTTGGTGTTGCAAACAACAAATTGTCTCAGCCAATCGAAGGAATGACAGGTGTTTATCTTGTTGTTAAAAAATCTGTGACTACTAACAAGTTGCCAGGAGATATCAAGCAGATCACAGAATCTATCACGCAACAGAACTCTCAGCAGTTTACTGGTGCATTCTTGAAGAGTCTGCAGGATAATGCAAAAATCAAAGATTACAGAATTGAAGTTTGGGACAAAAATCCTCAACAATAATTTTCAAAATATTTAACAAGTAGCAAAAGCGGCATAATTGTCGCTTTTGTTGTTTTTAATTTATATCCATTATAAACCCAATATTCATATATTTGCTAATTAGTTAAAACCAAAAACGTGAAGTTAAGTAAAGAATTAAAAACAGGATTAATAGCTATTTTCGCCATCATAGGATTCGTAGTACTTTATCAATTTATGAAAGGTAAAAACCTTTTTACTACAGATAATGTGTTCTACGCAAAATATGATAATGTTGAAGGACTTTCTGCCTCCAATCCTGTATCTATAAACGGTTTGAAAGTGGGCCAAGTAGATGAGATCAAACCAATCACAACCAAAGATGGCAAATTGCACTTTGTTGTAAAACTGACCATTGATGATAATTTTGAATTTGCCAAGCAATCAACGGTCGAGATTTTCGAACCAGGATTGATGTCTGGGAAAGAATTAAGAATCAATCTAGCTTATGGCGGAGGAACAGCGAAAGATGGTGATACTCTTAAAGGAGATTATCAACTTTCTATGTTGAACTCATTATCATCTCAGGTAAAACCAGTGAAGGATCAGTTGTCTAATGTTTTATTAAAGTTAGATTCAACGCTTGCGAGCACAAACAAAATTGTTGACGAGCAAAATAGAAAAGAAATCAAATTGTTGCTTTCAAATCTTAATAAAACCATTGAATCTTTCAAAGGTGCATCTGATAGAACAAATTCAATTCTTGCCAGCAATGAGAAAGGCTTGCATGAAGTTGTTGCCAACGCCAACACAGCAATGGTGACCGCTAACAAGACTTTGGATAAATATGGTTCTGTTGCAGAACGTGTGGACATCGATAAATTGAATGGAACAATTGACCAGTTCAACCAAACGGCTGGCAAACTGAATAACGTTATTTCCGGCATACAAAACGGCGAAGGTTCGCTTGGTAAATTGGCGAAAGATGAAGAGCTTTACAACAATCTAACAAAAACTTCTAAGAACCTGAACGAGTTGGTGGAGGACTTCAAAGTTAATCCTAAGAGATACGTCAACTTCTCTGTTTTTGGTAAAAACGCAGACAAAAAATAAACTATGCAATATATTGATAATGCTATTTTCCTGATTCTTTTAATTGCTGGTTTCGGACTGTTCTTTAAAAGTCTGAAAGAGATCTATCGCAATATCAAATTAGGAAGAGAGATCAACAGAACCGATAAAAAAGCAGAACGATGGGCAATCATGTCCAGAGTGGCGCTCGGACAAAGTAAGATGGTGAAACGCCCCATTGCAGGGATTTTGCACATTTTTGTTTACGTTGGATTTGTGATTATCAATATCGAAGTATTAGAGATTATCATTGATGGTGTTTTCGGAACGCATCGATTTTTACAAGGTATTTTAGGCGATTCTTTTTATGGGTTTTTCACATCTACTTTGGAAGTGTTGGCTTTGTTGGTCGTGATTGCAGTAGTTGTATTTTTCATTAGAAGAAATTTCTACGGTGTCAAAAGACTGACGATGAAAGAACTTTTCGGTTGGCCAAAGAATGATGCCAATTGGATCCTGATCATCGAATTTGCTTTGATGGTCGCTTTCTTCACAATGAATGGTGCAGATTATTATGCTGATGCCAATCGTTTCGGAAGCAATTTTCCAATTTCAAAGCACCTATTTCCGTTCTTTCAGAATTTCAGTGTAGAGACACTTCATATCATTGAGAAATCCGCTTGGTGGTTTCACTTTGTTGGGATTTTGTTCTTTATGAATTATCTTTATTACTCCAAACATCTTCATATCATTTTGGCTTTCCCAAATACTTGGTTTTCAAACCTTGAGAAAAAGGGGAAATTCAATAATCTGGATTCGGTTACCAAAGAGATCAAATTAATGATGGATCCAAATGCAGATCCATACGCTGCACCGGCAGAAGGCGCAACAGAAGTGCCATCGAAATTTGGTGCTGAAGATATTTTCGACCTCGATCAACACCAATTGATGAGCGCTTATTCTTGTACCGAATGTGGACGTTGTACTTCGGTTTGTCCGGCTAACATCACAGGAAAAAAATTATCGCCAAGATTGATCATGATGAAAACCAGAGATCGCTTGGAGGAAGTAGGAAAGAACATCAACAAAAACGGCGGAAAATTCGTTGAGGACGGTAAGAAATTGGTTAATGATTACATTACCAAGGAAGAGCTTTGGGCTTGTACCACTTGCAATGCTTGCGTAGAAGCTTGTCCGGTTCTTATTGACCCATTATCCATTATTTTCGAAATGAGAAGATTTTTGGTCATGGAACAATCTGCAGCACCACAAGAATTAAACTTGATGATGACGAATGTGGAAAATAATGCCGCGCCTTGGCAATACAATCAGGCAGATCGTTTGAATTGGGCAAAAGACTAATCTAAAGTAAAAGTACATTTTACATTAATACAAAATACATTTTACAACAAATGGATTTCACTATAAAAACAATGGCAGATTACGCTGCAGAAGGCAAATCTCCGGAAGTTCTCTTCTGGGTTGGTTGCGCTGGAAGTTTCGATGATCGTGCTAAAAAAATAACCAAAGCATTTTGCAAAATTCTGAATAAGATCGGAGTTGAATTTGCTGTTCTGGGTCAGGAAGAATCTTGTACAGGCGATCCCGCAAAACGTGCTGGTAACGAGTTTGTTTTCCAAATGATGGCTTTGACCAACATCGAAGTTTTGAACGCTTATGAAGTGAAGAAAATCGTGACGGCCTGTCCACATTGTTTCAACACTTTGAAGAATGAATATCCAAGTCTCGGCGGAAATTATGAAGTTTTACATCACACACAGTTCCTAAAAGACCTGATGAATGATGGAAGACTGAAAATCGAAGGCGGAAGTTTCAAAGGGAAAAAGATTACTTTCCACGATCCGTGTTATCTCGGAAGAGGCAACAACGAATATGAAGCACCAAGAATGCTGCTCGAAAAATTGGATGCTGAGTTGGTAGAGATGAAACGTTGTAAAACCAACGGATTGTGCTGTGGAGCTGGTGGCGCCCAGATGTTCAAAGAGCCAGAAAAAGGGAACAAGGACATCAATGTTGAGAGAACGGAAGAAGCACTTTCATTTGAACCAAAGATCATTGCAACAGGTTGCCCTTTCTGCAACACGATGATGACAGATGGCGTGAAACACTTCAATAAAAATACAGAAGTAGAAGTGAAAGATATTGTGGAGCTATTAGCAGAAGCTGATGATCTTTAAACTTTAAGACTTTTTAGAAATACAAAACCCAGATCCATTCTGGGTTTTTCCATTTTATAGAATTGGATAAAAATCCGTAATTTTATATTTTTAAATTCAGAATATGCAAATCGAGGAATCCAATATCGTTGAAACTAATGATTACCGCGTGATCATCTATCCAGCTTCTAGACCTTTTACCGCTAAAGAAAGCAAAACCATTGCAGAGAAATTGTACGATTTCTTGGGCGATTGGGCAGCTCATGGGAAAGAATTGTCTTCTTCTTTCAAGATTGAAAAAAATCAATTCATCATCATCTGTGTCGATGAGGAAAAAGAAGCGGCTTCCGGTTGTAGCATCGATGCTTTGGGAAAAGTAATGAGAGAATTGGATTCGGAATTTGATCTTGGATTATTTGACAGAATGAAAGCCAGTTTCATTGAAAATGGTGAAGTCAAAACTTTGAAACTCATTGATTTTAAAAACAAGATCAGAAGTGGCGAATTGACAAAAGACATAGAGGTTTTCGATTTCTCCAAGAATACTTATTTGGATTTCTTGAGTCATTTTATTCAGCCTTTCAGCAGAAGTTGGGCTTCTACGATTTCTTAGTTTTTCACTAATTCAAGATTAAATCTCAATCATTTCAAAATTAAACTTTGAAAATACTTTTCCTTTCTTCTTGGTTTCCAAACAAATTAGAACCTACAAATGGCAATTTTGTGCAACGCCACGCAGAAGCCGTTGCAATGAAACACGATGTGGAAATCCTTCACACCATCGGAGATTTTGACCAAAAAGAAACTTATATTTTTGATGATAAATTAATGAATGGAATCAGAACTTTGATGATTTATTATAAAAATTCTAAGAACCCGATCCAGAATTTCATCAGAAGAATGAAGGCTTACAAAATGGGATTTGCGAAAATGCAAAAACCAGATGTGGTGCACGCCAACGTTCTTCACAACAATATGCTTTTTGCGGTTTACCTCAAGAAGAAATTCAAAATTCCGTTTGTGGTGACGGAACATTGGACGGCGCTTCGGAAGATCAATCAAGATTCTACGTCTGGTTCTGTAAAAAAAATTGCGAAATACATTGGTAACCAATCTTCTATGGTTTTGCCGGTCAGCAATGATTTGAAAATAAGCCTTGGAGAATTAGGAATTACAAAGCCAATGCAGGTGATTCCAAATGTAGTTGATACACAATTATTTGAACCTGTAAATTCAACTCATAACGATTTTACTTTCGTCCATATTTCCAATTTGATTCCAAGGAAAAATGCTGATAAAATATTAGATGTTTCCATCAAATTACTAAAAGAAGGTTACAAATTAAAATTAAAAATCGGTGGCGATGGTGAAACCAAAACATTGCGAGAAATCGTAAAGAGAGAAGGTTTCGAAAATCAGATCGAAGTTTTTGGCACATTGACTTTACCAGAAGTTTCCGAAAAATTGAAGACTTCCGATTGCTTTGTTTTATTCAGTAATGATGAGAATCAGCCGTGTGTGATTGCAGAATCTTTCGCATCTGGCATCAAAGTGATTTCCACAAACGTCGGCGGAATCTCCGAATTTTTCCCTAATGATTTTGGGATTTTGGTTGATGAGCCTAATGAAATCCTTCTAGAAAATGCGATGAAAAAATTGCTGAACGAAAAGGAAATCAAGAATAAAAAAGAAATTGCCGATTACGCAGAAAAGACGTTTTCCAAGACTGCAATTGCAGAACAGTTTACGGCAGTTTATGAAAAAATATTGAAGTAAAATGAAAGGTTTCAATATTCATATTTCTGAAAATCAAATCAGTACCAATTTTTTCTTTGAAAATGATTACGACTCTTTTGTTTTTAAAAATGATGAAGTCGAAATTGCAATTGAAGGCTTGATTCTCAATAAAAAACAACTTCTGCAAAATTCTTCCTATTCTGATTTTACTCAATTTTTCTTAAGTCTTTATCAAAACAAAAACATCAATTCCATCAAAGAATTGGATGGCGAATTCCGAGGTTTTATTTGGGATAAATTAAATGATAAAATTTTCGTTTTCACCAATCCAACTTCCACGCAACGTGTTTTTTACATGAAGCAACATGAACAAATTTTCATCGATTCTCATTTGGTGCGATTAACTGAATTGTTGAAAAAAAATACGATTTCTATCACTCCAAATATCAATAATCTTTACAAATTATTGACGTTTGGAAATATGCTAGAAAACGAAACACCGATTGAAAATGTCTTCAAAATCCTCGATGGACATTACATCGAAATCGATTTGAAAACCCAAAATATTATTGAGAAAAAGTATTTTGATTTAGAAAATATCGCTTATTACAAAGATTCTAAAGAAAAAGCAATTCAGGATCTGGATTCAATTTTTTCAGAAAATATTGCTTTGGAATATCAAAAAGATAATGAACTGAATTCTAAACATTTCGCTTTGCTAAGTGGTGGTTTGGACAGTAGAATTGCGATGCTTTACGCCGATAAATTGGGAGAAAAGCCAGACGAAGCTTTTTGTTTTTCGCAGTCCGGATATTTGGATGAGACCATTTCCAGAAAAATCGCTATAGATTACAAAATTCCTTACACTTTCCAATCTTTAGATGGCGGAAGTTATTTAAAATATATCGACAAACTCACGGAATTATCCGAAGGTTGCGGACTTTTCACAGGCGGAATTCATATCCAATATGCTTTTGAAAATCTGAAAAATCAAGATTTCAAAATCGTGCATAGCGGTTCTATTGGTGATGGGATTTTAGGTGGTTTCAATACGGTTCCTTATCGCAAGAAACCAGGCGAATTTAAGATTGTCGTCAATCCAAAATTTCTTCCGAAAGTAAAATCAGATTTTGAAAAAGTTCTGAACCAATACGAATCGGAAGAATTATTTTATCTCAGAAATGTGGCTTACAATAGGACGGTTTTGGGCGCTCAGGTAATTGAGCAATATGCTTATCAAACTTCACCGTTTATGTCGAAAACGATGTTGGAATTTGCCATCAGTCTTCCGGAAAAGTGGAAAATCAATCAAAAGCTTTACCTGGAATGGCTCAATAAATTCACGCCTAATGCCAGCGATTACATCTGGGAAAAGACCGGAATGAAACCCAATGCGCAATGGAAAAGCACGTTTGGACCAAAAGTAAAAAAGAGATTTTCAAAACTTTGGAACGCCAAAATCACGAAGCAAACAGAGAAAACAAGTATGTATCCGTACGAGTTTTATTATTACAATTCTCAGGAAATTCAGGGTTATTATCGAACTTATTTTACGGAAAATATTTGGCGTTTAGAAAATTATCCCGAATTAAAGAAAGATGTGGAATTTCTCTTCGAACAAAAAGATTTCTATCAGAAAAGTCAGGGTGTCAATATTTTAGCTATTTTTAAATTATTTTTCAAATAGTGGGAAGCCTTTCGGATTTTCTAAGAAATTTTCTAAAAAACAAAGGTCATTTTGTCTTTGGATCTTTGCTTGTGGCAAAGATTTGTGGATTTGTCGGGTCGCTTATTATCATCAGATTATTATCGGAAAATGATTTTGGGTTGATAAGTATCGTCGCGTCTTTTTCGGCTGTATTTCTGGCGTTTAGCGGATTTGGGAGTCAGCAGATTTTGTTGAGATATGGTTCAATTGCGAAAAATTCAAAAGAGAAAAAAGCACTTTCTTCCTATCTTTTGAAGCAAGGTTTTTACTATCAAATGGCGCTGAGTTTCATTTTTTTGCTTTGTTCATTTTTTTATTTGGATAGATTCGAAAAAATAATCTGTCTTTTCATTGCCTTTGCAGTGAGGTTATTTGGTGTTTTTTTTTACAATTACATTCAATCACAATTACGAATCACAGGAAAAAACCGTGAGTTTGCAAGACTGAATAATGTCGTAAACATCTCAGGATTGATTTTAATTTTAATCCTCACTTATTTCTTTGGAATTACTGGATATTTGATTGCAATGATGGTGATGCCATTCTTCTCTTTGTTCTGGTTTAAAAGCATCAATTTATCAGAAAAAGTTGAACTGAAACTTTCCAAAAAAGAACTCTGGAAATACGGATTTTTCACTGCTGGAACTGCTGTTTTAGGCGATGCTTTATTTTCACTTGATATTATTTTAATTGGATTTTTGATGAATGAATCTGCGGTTGCCAATTACAAAACAGCGATTCTTATTCCAGCCAATTTGACTTTCATTGCAATGACATTTATGCAAAGCGATTTTCCCGAATTGGCTAAAAATCATAGTAACAAACTATTCTTAAAATATTACATTTCAAATTATTACAAGATTTTTATTCCGCTTTGCATAGGCATTTTCTTCGCAATGTTTTTGCTTGATGACTTCATCGTGAAATTGTTTTTCGGAGGAAAATACGAAGGAATTGAAACGCCATTTCTGATTTTGACAGGCGCTTTTCTTCTTAATATGTTGATGAGAAATCTCTACGGAAACTTATTGTCAGCAGTTGGAAAAATGGAGTACAATACGATTATTTCTGCATTTGCTTTGGTTATTTTGTTAGGTCTGTCTGTGTTTTTGGTTCCGAAATTTGGAGTTGAAGGAATGGCGATTTCCCAATCCGTCACTTTATTTATAACAGGATTGTTATTAATGATCGGATTCTTGTCTCATTACAGAAAATTGTCATGAAAGAATTTTTATCTTTGCAATGATGAAACTCAAGACATTCACAATTTTATCTGCTATTTTGCTCCTTTTCTCTTGCCAAAGAGATGAGGCGGAAACGCAAACCATAGATCAGGTTCTGACACTTTATATGAAAAGTTCTACCAATCCGGATTTGTTAAATTCTAGAATTCCAGGGTCTTTTACCAATGTTGCCTTGCTTGATATTTTGGGCATTAGAGATTTGATTCCTGTTTCGGGATTTGGTTTGTTAAAGGATTCGGATACATTGACTTATCTTGATTATCCAGCCGGCGCTATCAGATTGAAAATCGATTCTTTGAGTAATGAGAATGAAGAAACTTATTATTCTCAATTTGTTATACGATTATCTAGACCAAGCAATTCTACGACACCTTTCGTAGATGATGATACGATTAAGATAGAATACAAATCCACGCCATCATTGTTTCAAATTTCAAAACTTTGGTACAATGGCGATTTGAAATTTACAAAAATCCAAGGAGAGCCAAACATTGTCACAATCGTGAAATAAAATCCTTAAATTTGCAGAAAGTCAGGAAGATTAAGGCTGGGAGGTGGAAGACCAACAACTAGCAACTGACAACCAACAACTATCAACCAACAACCAAACTATGTTACAGGTTAATTTTTTGCGCGAGAACAAAGAGCGCGTTTTGGAAGGCTTGAAGAAAAGAAGCTTCAAGGAATTAGATTTGGTCGATGCAGCCATCAATGCTGACGACGAAAGAAAAAAACTACAGTTTGAGCTGGACTCACAACTTTCTGAGATCAACAAAATTTCGAAAGAAATCGGAATCTTGATGAAAGACGGAAAGAAAGAGGAAGCTGAAGCTGCAAAATCCAAAACTTCGCAGTACAAAGAATCGAGCAAAGAATTACAATCTCAACTCGGTGAAGCGGAAAAAGCATTGATCACAATTCTTTATCAAATCCCGAATGTGCCTTACGAGAAAGTCGTAGCTGGCGTTTCTGCCGACGATAACGAAATTATTTACGAATCGACAACGGTTGAAGGTCTTGGCGAAGGTGCGATTCCACACTGGGAATTAGCGAAAAAATATAATTTAATCGACTTCGAATTGGGCGTTAAAATCGCTGGTGCAGGTTTCCCTGTTTATTTTGGGAAAGGTGCGAGATTGCAAAGAGCGTTGGTTCAATATTTCTTGGATAAGAATGTGGATGCAGGTTATCTGGAAGTGAATCCGCCACACGTGGTGAACGAAGCTTCTGGCTACGGAACTGGACAATTGCCCGATAAAGAAGGACAAATGTACTACATCAATGCAGATGATTTATATCTGATTCCAACGGCTGAAGTTCCGGTAACGAATCTTTATCGCGATGTTTTGTTGGATGAGAAAGATCTGCCAATCAAAAACACAGCGTTTTCTCAATGCTACAGAAGAGAAGCGGGAAGTTACGGTGCTCACGTGAGAGGCTTGAACAGACTTCACCAATTCGAAAAAGTGGAAATTGTAAGACTTGAAAGGCCGGAAAATTCTTATACCGTTTTGGAAGAAATGGTAGAACATATCAAATCCATTTTGGAAGATCTGGAATTGCCTTACAGAATCTTAAGACTTTGCGGTGGCGACACAGGTTTTGCCGCAGCAATGACTTATGACTTCGAAGTTTGGAGTGCAGCTCAGGAAAAATGGTTGGAAGTTAGTTCTGTTTCCAACTTCGAAACATTCCAAGCAAACCGTTTGAAATGCCGTTACAAATCAGACGGAAAATCGCAATTGGTTCACACGCTAAACGGTTCTGCAATGGCTTTGCCAAGAATTATGGCGGCTCTGCTGGAAAATAATCAAACCGAAGAAGGAATTAGATTACCAAAGAAAATCGCAGAATATGCGAAGTTTGAATTGATTAACTAATTCTTATTTTTAAAATATGAAAGCCACAAAGTTTATTTGTGGCTTTTTTGTTTTAAATATTACTTCTTTAAATTCAAATAGTAATTCCAAATCAATCGAATCTCACCATAATCAAAATCCGCTGGCAAAGCGGCTTTCCAATCATTGATGTTTTCCTTTGGACTTTGCTTGAAAACCTTTTCAAAAGCAGTTACTTTTTCCTTGGGATAGATTCTCAATAAGTCGCTTTTATCAAGCAAATTCTGCTCAGCATATTTAGACAAATGTCCAAAAATTGTGGAGTTCACCAAACCTCTTTCTCTTGCAATTTCAGAAATGGTTTTTCCTTCTTGGAACAATTGGTAAGTCAAAACGTGCGTTGGAACTTTGTTAATCGACATTGATATCACAGCATCTTTTTCTTTATCGAACAAAGGCGTTTCCAAAAGATGAACGTCTTTCAGATCTTTTAAATATTCTTCCAAATCGTCCAGCCAAACACGAAAATCTTCATTGAAAGCTTTCAAACCTTTCACGCCTTTCGTCTCAGAATAAAAATCTTTCAGCGGCGAAAAAACCTTCTCGTTCACATTAGAGAAAAAGAAATTGACCGCGCCTTTTGCTTTGACCTCAACTTCTTGCCATTCCTCTTCACCTTTCAGGAATTTCTGGGTTTTCTGAAGCAATATTCTTTCAAATTTCTGAAAAATAAGTTTCAGATTTTCTATTTCGGATTTTAAAATGATGTAAAGCTTTTGCGATTGGTCTTTGTCAATGGATTTGCTACTTCGCGTCATCACCATCCAGCTTTCCAAAGCAGAAACAAACCAAACACAATCGATTCTTCTGATCACTTTTTGAATGCTGTAATCATATTTTTCAGAATTAAGAATTTCCTCGATTTGCGAATTGGCGTGTGTCTCGTCCTGAAACTTCGAAACCCGTTTGTCACTGAAGATTACTTCAGGCGTAATTTTAGATTTAAGGATAATGCCTTCCAAAGTTCGGCAACGCGAAAGTGCCACATAGACTTGACCAGAAGCAAAACTTTTTCCTGCATCAATAATCAATCGTTCAAAGGTCAAACCTTGACTTTTGTGAATCGTTACCGCCCAAGCCAAGCGAATCGGAAATTGTTTGAAACTTCCCAAAACTTCTTCCTTGATGTTCTTTTCATCATCCAAAGAATATTTTTTCTGTTCCCATGTTTCTGCTTTTAATGTGATCTCTTCTTCGCTTCCGTCGAGAATCACGGAGATTTCATCTTCATCGAGATAAGAAATTTGAGCGAGTTTTCCATTGAAATATTTTTTGTCTGGCGAAGTGTCATTTCGGATAAACATAATTTGCGCTCCGATTTTCAATTCCAAAACCTCATCATTCGGATATTGCGTTTCCTTGAAATCACCTTTCACATCGGCTGTGTAGGAATGCGCTCTTCCGCCAAGTTCTTTTATTTTTTTTTGATTAATGTCGTCCGCCATTTTGTTGTGCGAACAGAGATAGACGTAAGCTTCATCTTTCGGGTCAAAGTCTGGTTGATATCTTTCGTTCAAGGTTTCGAAATCGATGTCTTCGGTTATTCCATCACGGATGGCGTTCAGGATTTCGAGAAAATGTTCGTCGGTTTGTCGGTAAACTTTCGTCAATTCCAAAGTGATGAAATTGCTGCCTTCCAAAGCTTTGGCATGAAAGAAAAATGGCGATGGATAATACATTCCAAGAATATGTTCGTCTCTCACAACTGGAGGCAACTGGTAAAGGTCGCCGATAAACAACATCTGAACACCACCAAATTTCTGCTGATTCCTACGAACGTGTCTCAACGAAAAATCCATCATATCCAAAACATCCGCACGCAACATCGAAGCTTCATCAATAATAATGATTTCGATTTCGCGGAGGAGTTTTAGTTTGTCTTTTCGGTATTTGAAATGAACCATTAAGTCTGGAATATTGTTTCCTAGATTTTGATCGATTCGTTCTGTTGTTGGGAGAAAAGTTCTAAGCGGCAATCCGAACATCGAATGGATCGTGACACCACCAGCATTGATGGCAGCAATCCCAGTGGGCGCAACTACAATGTGTTTTTTCTTGGTTTTTTTTACAAAGTCATTTAGAAATGTAGTCTTCCCTGTTCCTGCTTTTCCTGTGAGAAAAATGCTTCGGTTGGTGTGTTCTACGATTTCAAAAAGAGAATTATTCATCGGTTCAAAGATAGAAAATCAGGAGACAAAAATCAAGAGACAAGAATCAAGAAAAAAGTCAAAAAATATTTAATGGAAAGGCTTCGAGAGCCTCAGCCTGACAAAAAACAAAATTCTACAACTATTTGATCCGATCCGGATTTTGTTTCAAAAAACTACCCCAGCCTGAGTAGGATTTGTCTGTGGAAATCGTTCCAGAATTGAAATGATGGCAAACGGCGACTGCTAAACCATCAGAAGCATCCAGATATTTTGTTGGGAATTCCTTTAATTTCAAAAGGTTTTGAAGCATTCCGGCAACTTGTTCCTTGCTGGCATTTCCGTTTCCGGTGATGGCCATTTTTACTTTTTTTGGAGAATATTCGGTGATGGGAATATTTCTGTAGAGACTTGCTGCGATGGCAACACCTTGCGCTCTCCCGAGTTTCAACATACTTTGAACATTTTTCCCGAAGAATGGCGCTTCCAAAGCTGTTTCGTCTGGATGATATTCGTCAATTAAAGCTAAAGTTTTATCAAAAATCACTTTAAGTTTTGTTTCGTGATTTTCGTATTTTTTCAGGATCAACTCGTGCATTGCAAGCAACTCCATTTTCCCGCCTTTGATAGAAATGATTCCAAAACCCATAATAGAAGTTCCGGGATCGATTCCTAAAATTATTTTTTCAACCTGCATAATTGCAAAATTACGTTAACATTTTCATAAAAATTATTACTACAATATATATTTAAATAAAAAGTTATTAAATTTATAAAATCTAAAAAAATTTAACAATCAAACATGAAGAATCTTCTACTGACTGCAGCGGTCGTATTTTATGCAGGTCTTTACACGCCTGTGTATTCTCAAAAAGCTGAGACACCAAAATTTATTAGTAATACAGAAGGAATTAAGGAATATTCCTTAAGCAACGGAATGAAAGTTTTATTACTTTCTGATCCGTCTCAAAGTAATGCCGTTGTAAATATTGTTTACAATGTGGGTTCTAAACACGAAGGCTACGGAGAAAAAGGAATGGCGCATTTGCTGGAGCACATGTTGTTCAAAAGTACCAAGAAATTAGGCGATATCAAAAAAATGTTGTCTGACAAAGGTGGTAATGCCAACGGAACAACTTGGTACGACAGAACCAACTATTACGAAGTTTTCCCTTCCAATGACGAAAACCTAAAATGGTTCTTGGAAATGGAAGCAGACAGAATGATCAACGCAACCATTCTTCAGACCGATCTTGATAAAGAATTCTCTGTTGTAAGAAACGAATTCGAAATTGGAGAAAATCGCCCAAGTGGTGTTTTGATGGAGAGAATTGTTTCCACAGCTTATCTTTGGCACAACTACGGAAACAGTACGATTGGAAGTAAAGAAGATGTAGAAAGAGTAAAAGCTGTGACGCTTAGAAAATTCTATGAAAAATATTATCAGCCAGATAATGCGACATTGATTGTTGCAGGTAAATTTGATGAGAAGAAAACTTTAGAGTACATCTCTCAATTCTTCTCAACGATTCCAAAACCGAGCAGAGTTCTTGAAGCACCTTACACAGTAGAACCAGCTCAAGATGGCGAGCGTTTCGTGGAACTAAAACGTTCTGGAGACAGCAAAGTTGTAGGAGCACTTTATCACACGGCACCTTATGCAGACAAAGATTATGCAGCGTTGGATGCTTTGCAGGAAATCTTGACTTCAGATCCTTCTGGTTATCTTTACAAAGCGATGATCGATTCTCAGAAAGCGGCTTCTGTTTATGCATATCAGCCATTGGTAAGAGATGCAAGTTTTATGTATTTCGGATTGGAAGTTCCTGCTGATAAAGATATTAAAGCGACAGAAACGGAGTTCCGTAAAGAATTGGACAAAGTTGCAACCATCAAATATACAGAGCAAGACGTTGAAAGAGCAAAAGCAAAAATCCTAAAGCAAATCGAAAATATTAAGAATAATACCATCGGAATGGCTATTAATCTTACAGAAATCGTAGGCGCCGGTAACTATAAGCTGGGAATGCTTTACAGAGACAATGTTGAGAAATTGACAGTTGCAGACGTTCAAAAAGTGGCTGACAAATATTTCAAAGTTAATAACAGAACTGTTGGTGTTTTCATCCCTACAAAAGATGAAGTGCGCGTGAAGAATGTTGAATATTCTAATGAGCAAATTGCCTCTCTTACAGATAACTACAAAGGTAAAGCTCTTGAAAAAGAAACAGCGCCTTTCGAAGCGAGCATCAAAAACCTAAAAGCGAATCTTGTTGAAGGTAAGTTGAGCAATGGGATGAAATATGGTTTGATCAAAAAAGAAATCAAAGGTGGAAAAGTCCTTGGAAGTTTCCGTTTCCCAGTGAGTAACAACAAAGATCTAAACGGTAAATCTGACGTAGGTTCTCTAATGGCGCAAGTTCTGAAAACTGGAACTAAAACGCATACAAAAGAGCAGATCCAAGATATGCTAGATGGTTGGAAATCAAATGTAAACTTCGGATTTGGTGGACAAACATTATATGTTAACTTCAGCACTTACAAAGAAAGCTTGCCAAAAGTAATGGGATTGATCAAGGAAATCTTGACAGAATCTACATTCCCAGAAGCAGAATTGGCGAAAACTGTAAACGAGTACAACACTTATCTGGAAGGTTCTTTGAATGATCCACAATCTATCGCATTCAGTGAGATCGAAAAAATCACGCAGAACTATCCAAAAGAAAGCATCTATTACACAGCTTCTACAAAAGAGCAAATCGAAAACAACAAAAAAGTTAAGAGAGATCAATTGGTAGATTTCTACAACAAAATTTTGGGAAGTAATAATGGTGTTGGTAGCGTTGTAGGTGATGTAGATGGAAAAGAAGCTTCTGCACTATTGGAAAGCACTTTCGGAAAATGGAATTCCAAATCTAATTACGAATACATCAAACCAGAATTGTTTGCAACCAAAAAACAAGACAAAGAATACCTAACTCCAGACAAAGAAAACGGTGCGGCGGTTGGAAAAATCTCTTTCTCAATGGACAGAAAATCTCCAGACTATCCAGCGCTTGTGATTGCAAACGAAATGTTAGGAAGCGGCGGTTTCTTGACTGCTAGAATTCCTACAAGACTTCGTGAAAAAGAAGGAATCAGCTATGGTGCAGGATCTTACGTTAATATTCCTGTTGAGAACAATGTAGCATCTTGGGGCTGGTATGCATTCTACAATCCAACTAAGAAAGATGCTGTAAACAAAGCACTTAAAGAAGAAGTAAACAAAGCGGTGAAAGACGGTTTCACAGAAGCAGAATACAAATCTAACCTTACTTCTTGGCTCAACTCAAGAAAAACAGGTTTAGGAAACGACAACACGTTGATGGGCTTGGTAAATGGCCAACTTCTGTACGGCGTTCCTTTGGAAGAGTATGACGCTTTGGAAGCAAAAGTATCAGCACTTAAAGTTTCTCAAGTGAATGATGTTCTTAGAAAATACATCAACGAAGACAAATTAACTTCTGTATTCGCAGGAGATTTCAATAAGAAATAATAGTAATTTCTATAAAAATGAAAACCGTCTCAGAATCACTGAGGCGGTTTTTTTTATGACAATTACATAATTTCCAAACTATCAATATCACCGCCCGTCAGATTCTGCACATTCCTGGTAATCTTTTCAATATCCCAATTCCACCATTTCATTTTCAAAAGTTTCTCAATCACTTCATCAGGAAACCGTTTTCGGATTTCTCTCGCAGGATTTCCGCCAACAATCGAGTAGGGAGCCACATCTTTTGTCACCGTAGAATTTGTAGCGATGATTGCGCCATTTCCCACAGTTACGCCCGCCATTATTGTTGCATTGTAACCTATCCAAACATCATTGCCAATATGGATATCGCCTTTTTTCGGATATGTTTTGCCATCCATCGCATTTTCCCAACCGTGTCCAAAAATTGCAAAAGGATAGCTTGTGATCGCATCTGTCAGATGATTTGCGCCATTCATAATGAATTTGACATCAGACGCAATCATACAGAATTTCCCAATGATCAATTTATCATCCACAAAATCAAAATGATATTTCACATTCCTCTCAAAATTATCGACGCTTTCAAAATCATCATAATAAGTATAGTCACCCACGATGATGTTCGGGTTTTTCACCACATTTTTCAGAAAACAAAGCCTATCATAGTTCTCGAGCGGAAATCGGCTGTCTTTATTTGGTCCAGTCATCCAGTAAATATAAAAATTTTCAAACTTTCCACTTTCATCGGATTCAAAATTTCATTATTATTAAAATTTAGGAGCCGGGAACCTGCTTTCCACTATATCTTTTGCTCTTCGTACCTCATCACAAAAGGATGCCGTTACAATCAGGACTATAGGTTTTGTCATCCAATCATCATTTTTCTGAATATTAACAATTTATCAAATAAATTATTAGATTTTCAAATCCAATAAAAATAGCTTAATTTTGCACAGAAAGTAAAGATGTCTATTCATAACAAAATTGTAGAGGCAGCCATCACTTTCGATGACGTTCTATTAGTCCCTTCTTATTCAGAAGTTTTACCTAATCAGGTTTCCCTAAAATCCAGACTTACAGACAAAATTTCGCTCAATGTTCCCATAGTTTCCGCAGCAATGGATACCGTGACAGAAGCAGATTTGGCAATTGCACTCGCAAGAGTTGGCGGTCTTGGATTCATTCATAAAAATATGACGATTGCTGAGCAAGCCGCTCAGGTCAACAGCGTAAAACGTTCCGAAAACGGAATGATTGCCGACCCAGTAACACTTTCCAAAGACCACACATTAGCCGAAGCAAAAGCGCTGATGGCAGAATACAAAATCTCTGGACTTCCTGTAGTTGATAAAAGCAACACACTGATTGGAATCATTACCAATCGTGATGTGAAATATCAAGAAAACTTGGAAGTGAAAGTGGAAGAGATTATGACAAAAAATAACCTCATCACTTCTGATAAAACCACGAATCTGGAAACTGCGAAAGAAATTCTACTTAAAAACAGAATTGAGAAGCTTCCAATCGTTGACAAGAAAAACAAACTGGTTGGTTTGATTACTATTAAGGATATCGACAATCAATTAGAATATCCAAATGCGAACAAAGACCCAAACGGAAGATTAATCGTTGGAGCCGGCGTTGGCGTTGGCGAAGATACGATTGAAAGAATTACAGCATTGGTAAAAGCGGGTGTTGACATCGTAGCAATCGATTCAGCTCACGGACATTCGAAAGGAGTTTTGGATAAGATTTCAGAAATCAGAAAAACATTCCCAGACTTGGATATTGTTGGTGGAAACATCGTAACTGCTGAGGCCGCAAAAGATTTGATAAAAGCTGGCGCAAATGTCCTTAAAGTGGGTGTTGGTCCAGGTTCTATCTGTACAACCAGAGTTGTTGCCGGAGTCGGCGTTCCTCAACTTTCCGCAATCTATAACGTTTACGAATTTGCTAAAAAGAAAAACGTAGCAGTAATTGCTGACGGTGGAATCAAGCTTTCAGGTGATATTGTAAAAGCAATTGCAAGTGGAGCCGGCGCAGTAATGCTAGGTTCACTTTTGGCTGGAACGGATGAAGCTCCGGGAGAAGAAATCATTTTCCAAGGTAGAAAATTCAAATCTTATCAAGGAATGGGTTCACTTTCAGCAATGAAACGTGGCGGAAAAGAAAGATATTTCCAAAGTGAAGCTAAGAAATTTGTTCCCGAAGGCATCGAAGGCAGAGTTCCGCACAAAGGAAAACTGGAAGATGTGATTTTCCAATTGACTGGCGGTTTACGTGCCGGAATGGGATATTGTGGTGCAAAAGATATCGAAGCATTACAAAAAGATTCGAAATTGGTAATGATTACAGGAAGCGGTTTGAAAGAATCTCACCCACACGATGTCATCATCACGCAGGAAGCTCCGAATTATTCTTTTTAAATAATTTTTGGTCATTTTATAAATTAAGACTCCAAATTGAATAATCAATTTGGAGTCTTTTTTATATAACCTTAGTGTTGATAGGGTGTTTTCTTCTAAAATTTAAATATTTTGTGCAAATGCATTAAAAATCAAAACTTTGGTGCTGTGTTTGCTAAGAATTTAATAGTTTTGCAAAAGCAAATATCGCAATGAAAAAGTCCACAATCTTCTCTTTATTATTTCTATCATTTATAGTACTTGGTACACTTTCTTTTACTTCGAACAAGAAAGTGATAGCCGTAGTTTTCAACAAAGAGATGACGAGGCAAGATCTAATGAGCCTTCAGAAAAACCTGAAGGAAAAGAATATTATTTTGGTCTTCAATAAAATTAAATTTTCAAGGAATAAATTAAGCTATATCGATTTCACCATCGATTTTGGGGATGGATTTTCCGGAACTTCCAAATCCGAAATCAACAAATCAAAAGAAGTTGGTTTTGTCCGAGATTATAATGATGATGCCGAACAACCTTTTGTTGTCGGTGATTTAAAATAGAAAAATTTGAGCTTCCAAATCCGGAAGCTCAAATTTTTTATCCATTGTTCAAATCTTGTTTTCTCTTTTTTCTGTTTTCCAAATCGTCATCAAAATCATTGATTCTGTAATTAGTCAAAGAATAACCTTTCGTAATTTTTTCCTTCGAATATAATCGGAAATCATTCTCAGTTTTTTCCAAGAGATAATCATAAGGACCAACGTGGGAAATCAATTTTATCAAAACTGGTGAAATTTCCAAACAGACAAATAATCCCATAATAAAACTCGTCGCAAGTGCAATGATCGCTGAATTTTTTCCTAACTCATCCAACGCTTGCAAACGCGCCGCAAATCCATTGAACTTGTCTTCCACAGTTTCCGTAGATTTTCTTTCGGTTTCCAAATTGGTATAGACTTTCGAAACTTCTTTGTCCAAATATTCCAATCGCGATTGCTGTTGTTTTTGGTAATTTTCGAGGTCAAGGCGTTTCTGCTCTTTAAGTTCCGCCTTTCGTTTGGCGTTGGTTCCGTAGCCGACTTTCCCACTCGTCAAGCCAGATTCTTTGCCGAGAATTTCTTTTTCTAATTCTACAGAAGCCGAATCGTAAGCCATTTGGTAATTCTTGATTTGAGTTTGGATTTGCTTCTTCTCCGTATCAAAAGGACCGGATTGTTGCAAAATTCTTCCGGTCATTTCAGCCTGAAGTTGTTTTTTATTTCTTTGAATGATGGTGTTCAATTGTTTATTGACTTCCTTCTCAAAAATTTTAAGTTCTAAAGGTTTTGAAATAATAATTCCGAGAAAAGTCGCCAAAATCAAACGTGGAATTGTCATCAAAACTTGATTCCACCACGTCCCGGTTTTCTTGATGGATGAAACGATATATCTATCCAGATTGAAAATCATCAATCCCCAAAGTAGTCCGAATCCAACCGCTGTCCAAACATTATCAAAAACGGTAACCATCGCATAACCTGCGGAAAGTGTTGCAAAAACTGCCGTGAACAAAACGATTCCGCCAATTCCTGCAAACTTGTTCCATTCGCTTGGCGATTTTTTCAAAAGGTGAATGTTGGCGCCGGAGCAAATCATCAGAAAGTGCTGAAACCAATTCATTTTATTAGTGTTAGATGTATTTTTCATATTAATGATTATCACAATATGTAACTCAAAACGTTAAATTGTTACAAATAGTATTAGGTAAAACCAAATAGCTAATTATGTACCAAATTTTATTTCGAATATTAAATAACAAAGTCTGCCTTTCAAAAAAGCAGACTCTATTAAATTATAATTATTTGAAACGAAATTAATCTCCAGTATTCACAGTAACTTTCACGCCTGTTCCTCCAGATTTTTCATCGGCATCGAGATTGACTTTGTCCGGTTTTGATTTGAAATCGTGAACATTGTTTTTCATATTTCGGTCAATCAGTTTTGCGTACGGGTCGATTCCGGCTTGCAATGGTTCTTCATTTACCAAGAATGTAAACGTTTTCTCTGGTTTATCCATCTTCACTTTTTGAAAAATCAATTCTTTACCTTCAGGAAACTTCTTGGATTTTTGCCCGAAAACGCCGACATCAACATAATCATTAACCGGAATTTTCTTCGATTTCCCTTTGCCATCAACACGGTATTTTGCACTTCCAACCGTCAGTTTAACTTCAAATTGTTTTCCGACTTTTTTGTATGATAAATCCTTCACGTAGTTTTCGTTCAGCGTAATCGTTTCAAACAAATCTTTGATGAGGTATTGCAAACTGTCGGGCGTTTCCTTTTTCAAAAGATTGACAAACTCCACCGAATTGGTGTAAGGCGGTTCCTGAAATTTGGTTTTTTCCAAATATTTCTTCAAAACCGAATTCAGTTTTGCTTCTCCTAAATAATCTTTGAGTGCGTACATCACAACACTTCCTTTGTTATAATGGATGTAATTTTGATTTTCAATTAACATCAGAGGCATTTCGTTTTTCGTTTCTCTGGTTCGTCCTTGAAGATATTTATCAAGCTCGTAACTCAGGAATTTTTTCATTGCAGGCGCGCCGTATTCGTGCTCCATCACCATCAAAGCGGAATATTGTGAGAATGTTTCAGACATCATCGCACTGCCTTGAACATTTGCACCAACCACCTGATGTCCCCACCATTGATGCGCGACTTCGTGAGCCGTCACATAGAAAGGAACGTCTATTTTTTGTGGTTTCTCAGGTTCAATTTTTGTCAAGAAGCCAATATCTTCGGAGTATGGAATCGTGTTCGGGAACGATTGTGCAAAAGAAGCATATCTTGGAAACTCGATGATTCGGACTTGCTTGTGTTGATAAGATCCGAAGTTTTTGGTGTAATAATTCAAACTATTTTGGATGGAAGAAATCATCCTGTTCAAATTATATTCGTGACCTTTTTGATAATAAACTTCGATGTTCACATTGTTCCATTTTGCTTTTTTCACTTGATAGTCAGCAGAAAGAAACGCATAGAAATTGAGAATCGGAGAATCCATTTTGTAGGTAAAATATCTTCTGCCATTGGCTTTCCACTCTTTTTGCAAATAACCTGGCGCAATGGCAATTTGTTCATTATCAGTCGAAATTTGAGTTTGGAAACGAATCCAATCTGAATCATTTGAAATAAAATTGTTCATTCTTGCTTTCGTGTCATTCACTTTTGCCAATCTTGGTTTTGGTTTCAGACCATATTTTTTTCTGGCAGAGTTTTCTGAAAGTTCAAAATCTGAATTATATCCCAAGCTAGGTAAATTACCCGAATTGAAGAATGTTCCATTTTTCACAATGTCAGTTATTGCGTCGTTGGCAAATCCTTTCGGTCTGAATTCATATTTGAAATGAAGGGAAACTGAATCTCCTGGCTGAATTGGATCACTAAGTTTAATAAGTTTCAATCCCGATTTTTCATCATTGAAAATCTCTTTTCCTGCACTCGATAGTTGGATTTTCTCAAAAGTATAATGTCCGTCCAAATTATCCGGATATCTGATGACAATGCTGTCAATCGCTTTTTGATGTTTATTTTTGATATAATAAAGTCCATCCACTTTCCAAGCTTGCTCTTCTGGAGAAAGGTCGATTTTCAGGTCTGAAGAAACAATTCTCGGTTGCTCGATTTTTTCTAAATACTTGTATTTTTTCTCATACTCAAGTCTCATTTTTTCAGATTCAACATTGGTGTAATTTGAATTTAAAACATTGGTGTTGTAATAAATGTAGCCACCAAGTCCAACAGTCAAGAACAGGAACAAAAACAGTAACGCTTTATGTTTTAATTTGAACGACGTTTTCGATAAAAGATATTTTTTGGACAATCCCTTTTCCTTGCCTCTCGGGAAAACCAAAAGTGCGGTATACAATAAGAATAACATCATAAAAATCCAATACGATTTCACGATGAAATAACTGTAAAGCACTTGTCCAAAACCATTCAAAGCTGAATAAGGAAGTGTTTGACCAGTAGAATTGAATCTGTACAAAATCCCATTCATCTCCAAATAATTGTACAAAATCGGAAGGAAAACGACAGGGAAAATTGCTAAGAAAAACCCAAAATATTTGTTGTTGACAATCAGTTGAACAAACAAACTGAAACCTATTAAAACTAAATAATAAGGCAGATTGTAAAGATTAAATTTCAAATAAGTCAATGGCTCAATATCATAAAATCCTTTGTAAAACTGAATCCCAATGCAAATCAAGTTAGACAAAATCTGCATAATGATGACCATCCAAACCATTCCCAAAAATTTGGAAAACATCAGGTTGAAATTGGAAACCGTGCTCACGCCAATCAGTTCATCAATTTTATTTTCTCGTTCTCTCCAAACGATATTTCCAGCGAAAAACACAATCAATAAAAGCAGAAAAAATGATAATCCTTCTTCTGCTAATTCCGCCATCAAAAAGGTAACAGGAATGGATTCTGCATCATACATCGATTTCATATAATTTGAAATCACAATCAGCAAAATACCAAAAATGAAAGCAATAATTCCAAAAAATGGGGTGTAAACGATTCGCTTAACCTCGAAAAAAGAAAGGTAGAAAAGCTCTTTTAGTTTCGCCATCCATCCAAAGTCCTTTTGAACATTAAGAATTTCTTGCAACGATTTTTCAGAATTGGTGTAAGTTTCTACCAACGCCGTTTTCTTCTTTTTAAACAAAGAAAAAGGTTGTAAAAATTGATTGAAATCAAATTTGAAATAAGTAATTCCAACGCACAAAACTGCAATTCCCAACCAAACCAAACGGTTCCAAAGCAAAATTCCGGAAAGCGGAACTGTGTTTTCATTTTGTTCGTAAGGTGTCCAATATTCGGTGGTTTGTCTCAATGCAAAATTTCCGAAAGGGTCCAGAAGCGAGGCCAAATCTTTGTTCTTGATATCAGACAGAATATTGTCACTCAAAATCGAGAGCAAAAGCAAAATCACACAGAAAAGATAGGAAGCCAAAGTACTTCTGGTCAACGTCGTCAAGGCAAAAAATATCGAACCGATAATCAAAGTATTAGCTACAGTGAAAATCAGAAATGGCCAGAGATAATTGATGATATTAACAGGTCCCAATTGCGGAGTTCCAAGTCCATAAAGTGTTCCGAAAAAATACCCAATCAAGATTCCTGAAAAAACATAAATCGACAACAGAAAATTAGCAGAAAATCTCCCGAAAAAATAGCCGGATTTGGTAATTGGCGTCGTGTATAATAATCCGTGAAAATTATAAGCATAATCCTTCTGAATCGCAGTTGCCATAATGCTAATCATCATAATCCCGTTGATAAGCACCATAATATTGCCACTCATCCCGACAATCAATCTGGCGATAGCCAAAGAGGAATTTTTGGTCAGAATCGAATCTGAGGTCGAAGTGTCAAATGCGCCAGTTGTTCCCAATCCAACGAGAACACCAAGCGTCAGGAAAACCAGAAAATAAATCTGCGTACTCCATTTTTTGAAACCGTTTCTGAGTTCAAAAGAGAATAATTCTTTAAACATTGGTTGCCATTTTTTTGGTGATACTTGAGAAATACACATCTTCCAAATTAGATTCCACAGGAATAAAATCGGCGTCCGGCTGAGTTTCCGCAAAAACCCGAATCTCTACTTTACCTTCCGAAATATGTGTAGAAATCACTTGGAATTGTTCTTTCGCCACCTCAACTTCGGATTTCTCGATGAGTTTTTTCCAGATTTTCCCTTGGAAATCTTCTATCACACCTTTTGGCGTTCCGTCTAAAATAATGTGTCCCGAAGTCAAAACCACTACACGATTACAAAGATTTTTCACATCATCCACAATGTGCGTGGAAAGAATAACAATCGTATTTTCGCCAATTTCACTAAGGAGATTATGGAAACGATTTCTTTCCATCGGGTCAAGACCAGCTGTTGGTTCATCAACAATAATTAATTTTGGATTTCCCAAAAGTGCTTGAGCAATTCCGAAACGCTGTCTCATTCCGCCAGAATATTCGCTGACGTTTCTTTTTCTCGCTTCGAAAAGATTGGTTTGATGAAGCAAGCCTTCAACGATTTCTTTACGTTCAGATTTATTTGAAATTCCTTTTAGAATGGCGATGTGATTGAGAAGTTCTACAGCATTTACTTTCGGATAAAAGCCAAAATCTTGTGGAAGATAGCCCAAAACCTTACGAAGCTCTTCTTTTTGGGTCAAGGCATTGAGG
>RCUH01000676.1_pt1 | contig 31821 bp, 31 predicted proteins | sample 2166191 | NCBI WGS metagenome assembly RCUH01 (sample SAMN09932848, study PRJNA488358) | compost metagenome | feature: garden; material: soil; isolation source: compost soil in an enriched community after 214 h of incubation | place: Germany: Experimental Botanical Garden Goettingen | collected...
TAGAAGTAGATAAGATTGCGATACCTAAACCGTTTAATACTCTTGGCATATTTTCTACACCTGCGTACTGTCTCAAACCTGGTTTGCTGATACGAGTTAACGTACGGATTGCAGGGATTTTAGAGATAGCGTTATATTTCAACGCAATTTTGATCACTCCTTGAGCAGTTGTGTCTTCAAACTTGTAGTTTGCAATGTAACCTTTGTCAAAAAGTACTTTAGTAATTTCCTTTTTAAGGTTTGAAGCTGGAATTTCTACAATCCTGTGATTTGCTTTAATAGCATTTCTTAATCTTGTAAGATAATCCGCTATTGGATCTGTATTCATTATTATGAAATTGTGATACTGGTTTCCGTACGCGTCACCCGACTTCTGGACCTAATATCGGTTAATATTCTGTTCTGTAGCTTATATGCTAATGAGTCATAAGCTGTAAGGGCTGCAAAAATACAACTTACAACTTATAACTCAAAAACTTATATAACTTTTCTAACTACCAGCTAGCTTTTGTAACTCCTGGTATCTTACCATCTAAAGCCATCTCACGGAATGTTACCCTTGAGATACCAAAGGTACGCATGTAACCACGAGGACGACCTGTTAACTTACAACGGTTGTGCAAACGCACTGCCGAAGAGTTTTTAGGTAATTTATCTAATGCTTCGTAATCGCCAGCCGCTTTTAATGCTGCACGTTTCTCAGCATATTTAGCTACTAATTTTTGGCGTTTAATTTCGCGAGCTTTTACACCTTCTCTTGCCATTATTCTGCAGTTTTTTGATTTTTAAATGGTAATCCAAATTGTTTTAAAAGTTCCAATGCTTCAACATCAGTAGCGGCTGTAGTTACGAAAGTAATGTCCATACCTAAAATCTTACTGATTTTATCGATGTTGATCTCTGGGAAAATGATTTGCTCAGTAACACCTAAAGTGTAGTTACCTTTTCCATCAAATCCTTTATCGTTGATACCTTTGAAATCACGGATACGAGGCAAAGCTACTGAAATTAATCTATCTAAGAACTCGAACATGTTATTATCACGTAATGTTACTCTTACACCTACTGGCATACCTTTACGTAATTTAAAGTTTGAGATATCTTTTTTAGATTTAGCAGCTACTGCTTGCTGACCAGCAATTGTAGATAATTCTAAGATAGAGCTATCAACGATTTTCTTATCAGCTACCGAGTAACGACCAACACCTTGGTTGATTGAAATTTTCAACAACTTAGGAACTTGCATTACGCTGCTATATTGGAATTTATCCTTTAAAGCACCAACAATTTCCTCTTTATATTTGCTTTTTAATCTTGGTACGTATGCCATTATTTGATTTCCTCCCCTGAAATTTTAGCAACTCTAACTAATTTTCCGTCAGCGTTTAATTTACGACCAACACGAGTAGTTTTACCAGATTTTGGATCAACCAACTGTACGTTTGAAATATGAAGAGCAGCCTCTTTTTTAATTATACCACCGTTAGGTGTAGCAGCACTTGGCTTAGTGTGTTTAGAGATAAGGTTTACACCTTCTACTACCACTCTGTTTTTAGCAACAAGTACTTCTTGTACTTTACCTTGTTGACCTTTTGAGTCGCCAGCGATAACCTTTACTAAATCTCCTTTACGGATTTTTAACTTAGCTGGTTTGTTAACTTTGTTTCCCATTTTATAATACCTCCGGTGCTAATGATACAATCTTCATGAATTGTTTTTCACGCAGTTCTCTCGCTACCGGGCCAAAGATACGTGTACCGCGTGGCTCGTCTTGAGCATTTAATAATACTGCTGCATTGTCATCAAAACGGATATAAGAACCATCTTTACGACGGATTTCTTTTTTAGTTCTAACTACAACTGCTTTAGAAACAGTTCCTTTTTTAATGTTACCAGAAGGGATAGCGCTTTTTACGGTTACAACAACTTTGTCACCAATTGAAGCATATCTCTTGCCAGTACCACCAAGTACACGGATAACCAATACTTGTTTTGCGCCGCTATTATCGGCTACGTTTAATCTTGATTCCTGTTGTACCATCTTATTTAGCTCTTTCTAAAATTTGTACTAATCTCCAGTTCTTCGTTTTACTCAACGGACGAGTTTCCATAATTAATACTGTATCACCGATACCGCATTCGTTTTTCTCGTCATGAGCCATAAATTTGGTAGTTTTCTTTACGAACTTACCATAAATCGGGTGTTTCACTTTACGCTCTACTGCAACTACAACAGATTTATCCATTTTATTGCTTACCACCAACCCGGTTCTTGTTTTTCTTAATTGTCTTTCCATTTCGACTCTAAAGTTATTTAGTTTCAGTAGCAGACTCCGCTTTACGCTTAGTCACTTCAGTATTTAATCGGGCAATATTTTTCCTAACCTTACTAATGCGGCTTGGGTTTTCTATAGCCGAAATTGTATGCGCAAACTTTAACTTAACTAAGTTTTCTGTCTCTTCTGCAATCCTGGCTACTAGCTCTTCTTGTGAAAGCCCTGTAATTTCTGAGTTCTTCATTTTATTAATTTTTATTTTGCGGGTCCAGAGGTTGTAATAACAAGTTACTTACAACATTCAACCCTACACTAATTATGCTTCTACGTAATCTCTACGTACTACAAATTTTGTTTGGATCGGTAATTTTTGAGCGGCTAAACGCATTGCTTCTTTAGCAACTTCCATAGGTACACCTTCTGCTTCAAAAATGATGCGTCCAGCTCTAACTACGGCTACCCAATATTCAGGAGCACCTTTACCTTTACCCATACGTACTTCAGCTGGTTTCTTAGTAATCGGTTTGTCCGGGAATATTCTAATCCATACCTGACCTTCACGTTTCATGAAACGAGTTACGGCGATACGGGCTGCCTCTATCTGGCGACTGGTAATCCAGGTCGACTCTAAAGATTTGATCCCGAAAGACCCGAATGATAATTCAGCACCACGAGTTGCTAAACCTTTCATTCTGCCCTTCTGCATCTTTCTGAACTTCGTTCTTTTTGGCTGTAACATTTTATTTTAATATTATCGTTAAACGATCTGTTGACTATTTGCGTGGGCCTCTGTTAGCACCACCACCTCTGTTATCTCTTCCGCCTTGGCCTGGACCACCTGGACGATTTCCGCCACCGCGTTTATCGTTTCTTCTGTCGCCACCGCCTCTGTTATCTCTTCCGCCATCGCGGCCACCGAAGTTACCTTCTGGTCTGCCACCTTTACCTGGTGCGTTGTTTGTAGCACCAATGTTTGGAGAAAGATCACGTTTGCCATAAACTTCACCTTTACAGATCCATACTTTAATACCTATTTTACCATAAGTAGTTAAAGCTTCTGCTAAAGCGTAGTCAATGTCAGCACGGAAAGTATGCAAAGGAATTCTTCCTTCTTTATACTGTTCGCTACGAGCCATCTCAGCACCACCTAAACGACCTGAAGTCATGATTTTGATACCTTCTGCACCCATACGCATTGTTGATGCGATAGATGATTTCATTGCTCTACGGAACGAGATTCTAGCTTCTAGTTGTTTTGCAACACCTTCTGCTACTAGTTTAGCATCTAACTCAGGGCGTTTAATTTCAAAGATGTTAATTTGAATTTCCTTTTTAGTCAATTTCTTTAACTCTTCTTTGATTTTATCAACCTCTTGTCCTGCTTTACCGATTACAATTCCTGGACGTGCTGTGTGGATAGTAACAGTGATACGTTTTAATGTACGCTCAATTACTACTTTAGAAACACCGCCTTTTGCAATACGAGCTGAAAGGTATTTTCTGATTTTTTCGTCTTCAACTAATTTATCAGCATAGTTGTTGCCTCCGAACCAATTAGAGTCCCATCCTCTGATGATCCCTAATCTAGCGCCTATTGGATTTGCTTTTTGTCCCATTTCTGTTAATTAGTTTTAGATTCAACGTTTATACTATCTACTACTATAGTTACGTGATTCGAACGTTTACGAATTCTGTAACCACGACCTTGAGGTGCTGGTCTTAATCTTTTTAACTGACGACCACCGCCAACCATAATCGACTTAACGACTAATTGACTTTCTTCAGGGCGAGAACCACTGTTTTTTTGCTCCCAGTTATTGATGGCTGACAATAAAAGTTTCTCAACTCTTTCAGCGGCATCTTTATTAGTGAACTTCAAAATGTGTAATGCTTTCTCAACACGCTCACCTCTGATAAGATCCACAACCAAACGCATCTTACGCGGTGAGGTTGGGCAATTGTTTAATTTCGCTACTGCTTCCATCTTTTAATTATTTTTTCTTTTCAGAGTGGCCTCTAAAGGTTCTAGTTGGAGCGAACTCCCCTAGCTTGTGGCCAACCATGTTTTCTGTTACGTATACTGGTATAAATTTATTGCCATTGTGCACAGCAAATGTGTGACCAACGAAATCTGGTGAGATCATTGATCTACGAGACCAAGTTTTGATTACAGTCCTTTTGCCTGAATCATTCATAGAGTTTACTTTTTTCTCTACGTTATGGTCAATATAAGGTCCTTTTTTTATCGAACGAGCCATTATTTCTTCCTTTTCTCTATGATGAAACGATTTGAGTATTTTTTCTTAGAACGAGTTTTGAAGCCTTTAGCTAAAACGCCGTTTCTTGAACGAGGGTGACCACCTGATGATCTACCTTCACCACCACCCATTGGGTGATCTACTGGGTTCATTGCTACTGGACGTGTACGAGGACGACGACCGATCCAACGAGCACGACCTGCTTTACCCAATACTTCGTTTGCATGATCAGAGTTAGAAACTGTACCAATAGTGGCTAAACAAGTAACTAAGATAGATCTAACCTCACCTGAAGGTAACTTGATCGTAGCATATTTACCGTCTCTCGCAGCTAATTGTGCGTAAGAACCAGCACTACGTGCTAACTGAGCACCTTTACCAGGGTGAAGCTCTAAATTGTGGATAATAGAACCTAGAGGGATATTAGCTAATTTCAAAGTATTACCTACTTCTGGAGTAGCAGTATCGCCCGAAAGCAATGTTTGTCCAACTTGCAATCCTTCTGGAGCAATAATGTAACGTTTCTCACCATCTGCATAGTTTAACAATGCGATACGTGCTGTACGGTTCGGATCGTATTCAACAGTTGCTACTGTTGCAGGGATATCAAACTTATCACGTTTAAAATCAATTAAACGGTAAGATTTTTTGTGACCACCACCCATGTAGCGCATAGTCATCTTTCCTGTATTGTTACGTCCTCCCGATTTCTTAGAAGATACAACCAATGATTTTTCGGGCTTGGTTGCTGTAATCTCCGTAAAACTAGCACCAACTCTAAAGCGGGTACCCGGAGTGACTGGTTTAAATTTTCTTAAGCCCATAGTTATAAATTATTCAATTTTGATATTAAATATTCGCGTAATAATCTATTGTCTCGCCATCTTTCAATGTAACAATAGCCTTTTTGTATTTAGGGCTACGGCCAGTTACTAAACCTGCTTTAGTATTTCTAGACTTTGCCTTACCTTGAACAACCATTGTGTTTAATGCTACGATGTTAACACCATACATTTGCTCAATAGCTGATTTAATCTGCAACTTATTAGCTCTGTGATCTACTCTGAAAGTAAAACGGTTAGACTTTTCAGTTAATGCAGACGCTTTTTCGGTTAAAATTGGTCTTTGTAAGATTTCCATATTACTTGGCAAATGCCTCCTCCAATGTTTTAAGCGAATTAGCAGTTAACAAAAGTTTACCAGCGTTTAATACATCATAAGTATTTAAGTCGCCTGCGGTAATTACTTTAGCTTTCTGGATATTTCTGCTTGATAAATAAATATTGTTGTTTTGCTCTGGTAACACTAGCAAAGTTTTTTCACCTGCTAAGTTTAATGCGTTAACCAAGTTCAAATAGTTTTTAGTTTTGATGCTATCAAAATTGAAATCTTCTAAAACTACGATGCTGTTATCTTGTGCTTTATAAGCTAAAGCTGATTTACGAGCTAATGATTTTAGTTTTTTGTTCAATTTAAAACTATAGTCTCTTGGTTGAGGACCAAAAACACGACCACCACCATTGAATAATGGAGATTTAATGCTTCCGGCACGTGCACCACCAGTACCTTTTTGTTTGTATAATTTACGGGTAGAACCAGCAATTTCGTTACGTTGCTTAGATTTGTGAGTACCTTGACGTTGGTTAGCCAAATACTGTTTTACATCTAAGTAAATTGCGTGATCGTTTGGTGTAACACCAAATACCGACTCAGGAAGTTGCACCTTGGCACCTGTCTCTTTTCCTGAAATGTTTACTACTTTAACTTCCATCTGCTTACTTATCTAAGATTACGTAAGAACCTTTAGCTCCTGGAATGGAACCACTAACTACCACTAGGTTTTGCTCAGCGTAAACTTTCAATACTTGTAAGTTTTGAACTTTCACTCTATCACCACCTGTTCTACCTGCCATACGCATACCTTTGAATACACGTGAAGGCCATGAAGAAGCTCCTAATGAACCTGGTGCACGCATCCTGTTGTGCTGACCGTGGGTTTGACCACCAACACCTGCGAAACCATGACGTTTCACAACACCTTGGAAACCTTTACCTTTTGAAGTTCCAACAACATCAACAAAGTCACCTTCTGCGAAGATGTCTACAGTAATGGTGTCGCCTAAGCTCAAAGCATTTTCGAACTCAGAAAACTCTACAAGTTTACGTTTTGGGGTAGTGTTTGCTTTTGCGTAATGCCCTTTTAAAGGTTGCGTTACGTTTTTCTCTTTAGCTTCATCATATCCTAGCTGAATAGATGAATAACCGTCGATTTCTTCGGTTTTAACTTGTGTAACTACACAAGGCCCAGCTTCGATTACAGTACAAGGAATGTTTCTTCCTTCTGCATCGAAAATACTGGTCATTCCTACTTTTTTTCCAATAATTCCTGACATTTCTTTAATTAAGTTAACACCCATCGAAGCAGTAGGGCTTCGTTCAAGGTGGATATACAATCCCCGTTAAGGGAGGGCAAAGATAGGCAAGAATTATTAATTTTCAAATAGTTAGCTAAAAATTTTTTAAGGTTTTATTAGTTAAGATTTGAGACAGCGAAAAACTGATGATTTTTGGAGTACCCAAAAACAACGAATAACCACAATAAACTGAATAATAAGCAATTATATTCCTCCCCTTTATTTCCTTGATTGTAATTTTACAGAAATTAATTAGGGTAGCATTTTAGGAGAAGAAAGAGCTCGATTCATGAGGTAATTTTTCTTGCCGTAGATCGAAACCAATTTCTTCAGTAAAGTTAAAAAGTAGCTCTTACCGAAATACTATGCAAGCATAACTTAGTACACTGCTAGTACCCTATCCCTACTTGAACCCTACCTTTGACCTACTTAAGAAGTAGCACTGCCCAACTCATAAAATATCAATTTTATATTTTAGGTTAATGCGCAAAACCACCGCTTAAACTTACCATAATGATGGACAACACGATTAAACCTATTAATACATATAGGTAATCTTTTTCGAGGAAGAAACTCACTACCGCCATCAATACCCTGGCGATCGGCGTGAAAATGAGCATCAATAAGCCAAACTGAACCACTGCAGCGCCTTTAAAAGTTAGCACTTCGGAAAAAATGGCTTCTACTGTTTTTAAAGAAACTTTATTGAAATCAAAAGCTGCGTAATCTATTTTTTCTGCAGAATGGTCTAACAAATAGATGATTCCTCCCAGTACGACAATAGCCATAGAGAGGTATACACCAGCTCTTAGCAGGTTACCCACTAAGCTTTGAATGTCTTTATCAGTTATATTTTTAGTTTGTTCCATTAAAAACCTCCCGACAATCCTTTATATATCATTTGTACCGCTAAGATGGTTACCACCACCGCAAATACAACTTTTAACTTATCTGTTTTAGCTCTTACCAAAACTTTTGCGCCAACAGTAGCGCCAATCAGTACACCGATACAAACCGGCATAGCAATACCTGGATCTATTTGTCCACGGTGCAGATATACCACGGCACTAGCCGCAGCGGTAACTCCCATCATGAAATTACTGGTTGTTGTAGAGACCTTGAAAGGCAAACGCATGATATTGTCCATTGCAATTACCTTTAGGGCACCACTTCCAATACCCAATAAGCCAGACAAAGTACCAGCAAACAACATCATGAAAAATCCTCCCGCTACATTTTTAACTGCATAAGGAGTATTTACGCCTTGAACGGGATAGGAGCCGTTTAGCTTAAAGAACTTTGCTCCTTTACTGGTATATTCTAAAGTGGTGTGGTCTACCTTTTTCTTTAAGGTCATTAAAGACGAAAAAATAAGGATGCAGCCAAATATCACGGCCACGTAACTTGCATTTAGATACACCGCGATTACTGCTCCGAGAATTGCGCCAACCGTAGTAGCTATTTCTAGGAACATCCCGATTCGCATGTTGGTTAGCCCCTCTTTTACATAAGCAGCAGCCGAACCGGTAGATGTTGCGATCACGGAAATGATGGAAGCACCGATGGCGTAATGAATATCAACCCCCAAACCTAAAGTGAGTAGAGGAATAATGATTACGCCGCCACCTAAGCCTGTAAGTGAGCCCAAGAACCCAGCTAAAAAAGCGCCAACAAGTACAATTAATGTAAATACTAATACTGACATGGCGGCAAATATAAGGCACACCCATTGGCTTTATGCAATAAAAAAGCAATAAAAGAATGTCTATAGGGTACTTAGAATTTATGGATTATACTGTTTTTTTTAGATGGTTGGATGGTCTGTTTTTTTTGATTCTATTTCACTTATCGTCATTGCGAGGCACGAAGCAATCCTAAAGCGAGAGTGTTTCCAGTTGCAAGATTGCTTCGTGCCTCGCAATGACGAAGTGCCTATAAGACTTACGAAGTCTTTGAGACTTCGTAAGTCTGAGCGTTGTGGAAATGACTAACAAATATAGCTACTACCCACACTTAGATGAGCCGCAATCGCTACAAGTTAAGCAACCCTCTTGGTAGTGCAGATTAGTAGAATTACAGTTGCTACACTTAGCTTTACCCACCTCCGTTCCATCCGGAATATATCTTTTCAAAGCTCTTGCTACACCATTTTTCCAAGTGTTGATGGCTTCATCCAATTGTAGACTGCCAATTAGCTCTACTACTTTTTCAATTGGCATGCCGTGGCGAAGTGTACTTGAAATCAGCTTTGCGTAATTCCAATACTCTGGGTTAAACTTATGCGACAAGCCTTCGATAGTTGTTTTGTAACCTCTTTGGTTTTTAAATTGGAAATCGTATCTGGTAGCACCATCAGCCTCTTTATTTTTGATGATGGCACCACGGTTAAGCCAGCGAGGAATAGAAATTCCATCCTCATCATCTGCCAAACCAGTAAAAATTTCGTAAGGTTTTTCATCTACCAAACCGATAAAAGCAATCCATTTATCCTTGTTGTTTTGAAAACGAACAATATCTGCTTCCAATACCTGCGGACGAATAGTAGGAAAAGAAGTTACTTTCTCGGCCTGAACCTCTTCTTTTTTCTTATCATCTATAGCGATCAACACTCCCGAACGAGAACCATCGCGATATACGGTTACGCCTTTACACCCAGCTTTCCATGCCGCCATGTACAATTCGCCAACTAATTCTTCCGAAACATCATTAGGCATATTAATAGTTACGCTGATAGAATGATCTACCCATTTCTGGATTTCGCCCTGCATCCTTACTTTCTCCAAATAATCTACATCGTTAGAAGTGGCTTTATAATAAGGCGATTTCTCTATTAATGCATTCAGTTCATCTTGGCTATAATTATAATTTGTATCGTGACCGTTTATGCTCATCCAATCTTTAAATTTGTGATGGAACACGATGTACTCTTCCCAAGAATCGCCAACCTCGTCTACAAAATCAACTCTTACCTCTTTATCATTAGGGTTCACTTTTCTACGACGTTTGTAAACTGGCATAAATACCGGTTCTACACCAGAGGTAGTTTGAGACATTAAGCTGGTAGTGCCCGTTGGAGCAATAGTTAATAATGCAATATTTCTACGTCCGTACTCAGTCATGTCATAGTACAATTGCGCATCGGCCTCTTTTAACCTCAGCATAAACGGATTTGCCTTTTCCCTGTCTGCATCGTAAATCGCGAAGGCACCTCTTTCTTTAGCCATATCAACGGATGAGCGATAAGCCGCCAAAGCTAATTTCTTATGTACTTCGATCGAAAATGCGGAACCTTCTTTTGTTCCATAGCGCAAACCTAAAGCAGCCAACATATCACCTTCGGCAGTGATACCAACACCAGTACGCCTTCCTTCTTCTGCTTTTTTACGAATATTTAACCATAAATTCTGCTCTGTTCTTTTGATCTCTTCCTCTTCTGGATCTTGAGCTATTTTTTCCAAAATGGCATCGATTTTTTCCAATTCAAGGTCAATAATATCGTCCATCATTCTTTGCGCTAAAATGGCATGCTTCGTAAAAAGCTCCCAATTGAATGACGCTTTAGCGGTAAAAGGATGTTCTACGTAAGAATACAAGTTGATAGCCAATAAACGACAAGAATCGTAAGGGCACAACGGAATTTCTCCGCAAGGGTTCGTCGAAACCGTTTCGTAACCTAAATCGGCATAGCAATCTGGCAACGACTCCCTGATAATGGTATCCCAAAACAAAATACCAGGCTCTGCAGAACGCCATGCATTGTGAACTATTTTTTTCCAAAGGGAATTGGCATCAGTTTCTTTAGAAAACACAGGATTATTTCCTTTTACCGGATATTGCTGAATAAACGGCACACCTTCCTCCACAGACTTCATAAACTCATCGTTGATACGAACAGAAACATTGGCACCCGTTACTTTGCCTTGCTCTAATTTTGCATCGATGAAATCTTCGGCATCAGGATGTTTGATAGAAACCGATAGCATCAAAGCTCCCCTGCGACCATCTTGTGCAACTTCGCGGGTAGAGTTTGAAAAACGCTCCATAAAAGGTACAATCCCTGTTGAGGTTAATGCGGAGTTTTTAACTGGCGAACCTTTTGGACGAATGTGCGACAAATCGTGACCAACCCCACCCCTACGCTTCATCAACTGCACCTGCTCTTGGTCTATCTTCATTATCCCACCATAAGAATCAGAATCTCCACTATTACCGATTACAAAGCAATTAGAAAGAGATGCGATTTGGAAAGGATTACCAATTCCAGTCATTGGACTTCCTTGCGGAATGATGTATTTAAAATCTTTGATCAGCTCGAATATTTCGGCTTCAGATAATGGATTTGGATACTTCTGCTCTACTCTAGCTATTTCAGATGAGATACGTTTATGCATATCATTAGGGTCAAGCTCGTACAAAACTCCCGATGAGTCTTTTAGCGCATACTTGTTTACCCAAACTCTTGCGGCTAAATCATCTCCTTTAAAATATTGAAGTGCAGCGGCATAAGCGTCGTCTTGCGTGTAAGCAACGGACTGCTGAGCAGTAAGTTTTTCCATAATCTAAGTGTTAATACGTGTGCTACAAACCTACAAAAAATCAAAACTTAAAAAATTACAAAAATAAAAAAGTTAACAAAATTTATACATCAAAATATTGAATATAAATACTTTAATATATTTTAAAATTAAAAAAGTTTGCAAAAAATTATTTTTAAATGATAAAATAATCAACGTAGATAAGGCATAACGGTTATTAATTTTGATTTAATTTCAAAAGAGATTGCTTCGCAAAGCTCGCAATGACGTGCTATTTATATTAGTAGATAAATTGGGGAGCTCAATTGCCTTCAATCTATTAATTTGGAAATCATTTCTGTACTTAATGCTCTTGCTTTTTCCAAACGACCTTCAAAAAAAGATTTGGCAGCTTCGAAATGGGCCTTATAACCTTTCATATCTCCATAACCAATAATTGAGGCCCATTCGTGAACGGCGGTGTGAAATTCCAAATCATCCTTTCGAATACTCTTATCGTACAGTGCAGCTTGAATAGTCTCCTGCAAAAGCTCTTCATTTCTAAAAAGATACTCAGCGATACCCAAACGCAAACGAAAAGGAGGCGTTTGGCAAATCAGATTATCATAAGGATTTACTTCCATAGCATGCCAAGCACAAACCATACTTAAAATACTGAGGTGGGAGTTTGCCTTGCGGGTGTGCGTTTTATCGGCCATACTAAAGGCGTCCATCACCTCACTATTTAACAACAGGGGCTTATCATCATTACTAAATACGAAATCTTTTGCTGCATCGATCTTTGCCCTAAAGGCTGTTTCATTTTCGGCAATCATTAAAGCAAAAAGTTCGCTCTCTGTTTTAGCGTATTGGCGTACCTGCTTTTGAGCGTAAGGATTTAAAATTGCCAAACCAGCATAAATGTGAGACTTGTAACTAAAAATGCGCAAAGTGGTCAGCACTTTCACATTATCAATACCACCAGCGTAAACGGGATTATCCCAAGGGTAAAAACCTGCATTTTTCCATGCCGAACCCATACTTTCGAAACCCATGTGTGTTACTGCTTGTGTGTCTGCTACAATCCTATCATGTTCTTGGTAGTTATCCATTTCAATGATATTTGAACCCAAAGCTTTGTAAACCTCTAAAGCTTTTTGATAGATTTCATCTGTAGCTCGGTGGCGAATGACCACTAAGGTCTGTCCTTCGGTGCTAAACCCTGGACCGTGCAAAGAATGGCTGGTAACGATATGTGCATCTGCTGGTAAATGTTTCTCAAAAGCTTCTATTTCTGGATGCTTGACTGAGGTTTGTCCAGCTACAATAGCACCGTATTTGGTAGATTTTGCGAACTGCGCTACTACAGCATCAATTTTTTCTGCCTCTACACAATAAATGATAAAATCAGATTTTCTGGAAACCTCGTGACCATCTGGTAAAACCTCTATCTCTTGAGGAGAAAGCTCGTTCTTAAGCTCTTCCAACCGATGGAGAACATCTGTTCCGCAAACTTTATAGCCATTTTTGGCGAAAACAAGCGCATAGAGCTTGCCCATATCCCCTAAACCAATTATTCCAATATGCATTTTGCGAATTTATCATTATGCGATGATAAAAAAAATGAGCCAAATCAATTGATTTATTGATTAAACATCCTAACTTGAGCAAAATTAGCGACATTAACACATTATAAATCTTCACAATAATTCTTTACTAAAGCTGTTTTAGTATAAATGATTATAATTATGAGGCAAACCTTACTCTCTTTTACTAGCATTCTATCTTTTGGACTTCTTATGGGAAGTTCTTTTGCTCAAACTCCTAGTACTACACAAAAACCAATCACAAAAGCAGCGAGTACCACCAGAACTTGGCAACGAGACACGGTTAAAAATACCGATCCGAGTTTAAATGGACAATACAGGTTTATGTTATCGCGTACACGCACATCAGCGGACGGCTATAAAATGGTTGCGGGATATCGCTTAGATCAGTTATGGAAAAGTGTAGAAGATACCTTGCGCAAGGAAAGGGCGGAAAGAAAAGCCTTTCAACGAAAGCTCGCAGAACAGGAAAAAACAGTTAGTTATTTAAAAACAGAAATTTCTGGAAAAGATGCTTCTTTAACCGAAAACACGAACAAGGTTAATGAAATTCGCTTTTTAGGTATTCCATTCGAAAAAGGCACCTATAATATCATTGTTTGGAGTGTAATTGGCATTTTAGCTATCGCCCTGATGATCGTTATTGCTAGATCGGCCAAAAATATCAAGGAAGCCAAACATCGTACGCAACTGTATAATGAAGTTGCCGATGAATATCAAGGATATAAATCTAAAGCGGTAGAGAAAGAACGTAAATTAGCTAGGGAGCTACAAGACGAACGCAATAAATTAGATGAATTAAACGGAAGGCGATAACTATCTTTTATTAGTTTTTAAGTAATTCGGTCATTAGCACCTGTGCTACTTTAGTTGCTTTATGTTTGATGTATTATCTCCAACTTCGTAAGTTAAGGCTTCTGCGTTTAAGACTTTCCCTAACCAAGCCTTAGATACATTCCCACCGTTGCCAGATGGCTTTACGGTTGTTTTATTAGCTCCTTCAAAATCATGCAGGCCTTTAACCCACGCATTAGTTAGCCCTGGTTTATTGGTATCTAGCCTATCCTCATTGGTATATAAAACATCACTATAGGTGGAGTGAAAATCTAATGCAAAATAAACTTTCGCACCTTGTTTTTTTACCTTTTCCAATAGATAATCCCTAACGGCTCTTGTTTCTGGTTGTTTAAAATCTATCCAATCCCTATTTAAATCTACGCCAGCAAAACTATGGCGCCAGTTTCCCTCATCCACGCCATCTGGATTAATCATTGGAATAATGATTAACTCGTAGTTCTTAATAAAGTTTTTAGCCAATGTTGTATTACCCAACAAGGTTTCTACAAATTGTTCCATTGCCATGTAACCTGATATTTCTGGTGGATGCTGACGACTTAAAATCACAACTGCTTTCTTACCATCACTCTTAGTAGAGTTTAAAGCTATGACGGGCTTACCACCAATACTGTAGCCAATTACTGTTTTATTTAATGAATGGTTCTTCACCAGCCTATCCATCCACTGATAGGATTGACCTGAAGAAATAATTTCTTGCGCTGCAACCGTTAAGGTATCTTTTGAAAGCTTTACCTTAAATGAGGCTTCGGTTTTCTCTTTATTTACCTTTACCTCATCTAAAGTATCCCACTGTTTTCCGTCTGTTGTTATTTTTGGTTGATAACGATGTTTATCACTTGGATAGCGTAAATTGACATAAACATTTTTATTGCGCCTTCCCCAAATTTTGAAAGCAAACCATGCGCTTGAATTGATCGGTCGATTTTCTGCTTCTATGATCACATTGAACGTACTATCATTTACCTTGCTCAAACCATTAAGCCTTGCCGAAGGGAAATCGTTAGAAAAAAACACCCCCTCCTTTTCGAAAGCATAAGTTTTTTTGTCTTGCAGCTTGATCTTGATTGCCGTTAAATCTGCTTTAACCTGTTGTTGGATTATTGCATCGGGTCGTTTAACGCCGCACGCCATTAGTAGCAATGTGGTGGAAAGAACAGAAAGTAAATGATATTTAAATTTCATCTTTATTTATCTAGAAAAAAGCCATAGTGGTTTTTCATGTATTTGATAATTGCATCGGCCACTTTAGGCGCCGACGCGGTACGCTCTGTCGGAGAGTTTCGAAAATTTGTACCGTGGGTTTCTAATTGTATAGCAGAAACTGTTCCTCCATTTCTGGAGCCATAAGTTAATGTACAATATCCACCATTAAAATAATCATCACCATTTACTTTAGGCTGTTGCTTACTAGGTACGGCCTCTATGCCTTGTTCTTCTAACAAAGTTCCAAAAGCGAAATCACCTTTTATTAATTGTGACAAGGAATATGGGGAAATGGTAGACAAATGATAAATACTAGAAGAAGTAGCCAAGCCGTTTAGTGATTGGTCTGGTCCATCCAAATTAGAAGCGGAGATTAAGTAGCCAACTTCCACACGTTTTTTCGTATGCCCATGACCGTGCATATCCAAAAACAAACCTCTACCAGCATTTTTCTGAACCATACTCTTAGCTGCAGCTAAAAATGCGTGATACTCTCTCCATAACTTATTGGCAGCTTCACTTTTATGATAAGCTTCTTCAAGCGATCTATTTGGCTCCATACGGGCTCTAGCTACATCATTGATGATTACGTGTGGCCGAATACCAGTCTTTGCTTTTATTGAGTTAGCGATCTTAATCGTTAAATCTGTTAAATTTATATCCTGTACAATCACAGCATCTTTATGATCTCTTATTGGCATGTCGGAAGGAGCTAAAGTACCATCATGGGGTGAAGCTAAAATGATTGGAGAACTTAAATCGCCAACAATAAACCTTACTTGATTTTTACCTCCGTAATAGGTAGTATTTGCTTTAAATTCGGTTACTGGCGTAGGCTCACCATCTCCATCCCCACTAGTTCCTGAAACATCTTTTTTACAAGCTGCTGTAATTAACAGCAAACAAGCCAACATCCATAAATCAATCTTCTTCATGATCAAAATCTTTTATTATTATTTAATAAGCTTTTCAGCCATTCATTTATTATTATACCGTTAATGAAACTAGAGACGAACTAGATTAGTCCAAATTTTGTCCATCTGGTTAAAATTTCACCAACTACACTCCCTACCCCCAAAGCCGGATCTTCTTTGGAATTTAATCCCCATTTATGCTCTTTAGCAACTTTAGTGTCATGCCTGTAGCCTCTCGAATGCGTAAATTCATGTGCGATATGTCTAGCTAGGCGATGTGCTAATGCCCCACCTTCTACCAACCAAAAATCATAGGTTGTTATCTTTTTTGAACAAGCAGATGATGAGCCCATTACACTTTTGTTATCTCCATTATTTTTGATGGTAATTAGTAGTTTCACTTCAGCGTTTTGCATCAAATTATCGTAAACTGCTTTACCGCTGATCCTTCCAGTCTGTGGATCGTACACAACATCGAAGCATTTATTCTTTGTTTTACTATAAGCCGAATCGTGATAGTTCTTTTGATACATGATTTCTTTAAACTCGGCAGAGGAGAAAACTTTGCTAAGTAGCTTTTGTGCCTTCAGCAAGGTATCAGCAAAATGCGTTGGAACGGAAGCTCCTTCTGACACTATAAAAGAAACATCGAAGTTAATCTGCTTTTCAACTTCGCCAACAGACATACGTAACTTTCTATCGAAAGCAAAAATATTGATAGCTAATAGCGCTAAAATAATCAGCAGCAGCAAACCTATTTTTTTCACAGTCATATCTTTAAGAGTATCGTAAAAATCAGATTAATATGAGATAGAACAATAGTGAGAAACGCAAACGCATCTCCCACAATTAATTCTACATTTAACTACTTATTTTTTTATTGACCGGTATTATCAATATAAGGGTTCGCCTGTATCTCTCTTCGCGGAAACACAAATTGCCATCTTGCATCTCCTGGTAGTACTGGATTTACAACGCCAACATTTGCTAAGGTTGAAGTATGACCAGTGGCGGTTGGTCTACTTAATGGTATATTTTGTCGCTTTAGATCTAGAAATCTGAAACCTTCTCCCCATAATTCTGCTCTTCGCTGCGACATAATTAAGCTTCTTTGATCATTAAGCATTGTAGTCAAGTTCGCTGGCCTAACAAAATTAACATCTCTATTTTTTGCCAATGGTTCTAAAATATCCATTGCTTCTGTAAAAAATCCCTGTCTAGCTTTTGCTTCTGCTGCGATTAAATACATTTCTGCCACCCTCATATATGGAATATCTCCTGCACTAACTGCAGGATCAGAAACGATAAACTTTTTATGCATATACCTTGCTCTAAGTTGAGTACTTACTGGCTGACCAGTTGAGGCATCTATCAGACCGGGGAAATTGATGTAATCATTTACATTATCACAAAACAGCTTCTTCCGTACATCAGTATTGCTTAACAAATTATACAACTCAATATTTATTTTTTTTGGATTTTGCCTGGTATGTGATGAATTAAAATTTGATGACATATAAGCATAGAATGACCCGTACGCAGGAATCTGATCTGGCAATTGATGTGCACCCCACATCCATTCAGAGTTTTTCATATCCGTAAAACCGTCTAAATAAGAAGCATTAGACATTAACTGGTAACCCTGCATCGCATCCGTAGCATATTTAGCTGCATCTACCCAATTTTGTTGAGTCAATGCAACTCTGGCTTTAAAACCTTGTGCTACACTTTTATCGACATGAGTTCTATATATGCCTCTAGGAGGTGCTCCATCCAAGAGCCTAATTGCTTCGTCCAAATCATCATTTATTTGAATATAAACTTCCTCGACAGTTTTTCTCGGTTGAGGATCTAATGAATATTTGGTCACGACAGGGACACCAAGTGCGACTCTGGGAGAATTAGGGTCGGTTGGATTAGTGGCCAAAAGATTGGCATCGTATCTTTTTCCAAACAACTGAACAAGCATAAAGTGTCCCCAACCTCTGATTGCTAAACACTCGCCCTTTATAAAATTTTTCTGCGAGTCGGTAGCATCTGGTACCCTATCAATACCTTCTAAAATAATATTGGCATTAGCAATGATGCGGTAATATAATCTGTAAGAAAAATAAGGTAAATCATTCAATTCTACACGATGATCTGTCCATCTATATGCGCCTTGAAAGTATATAGTACCAGCAGCAGTACGCACAATATCTTCACCCATAAAATCTAAGACAATCATCATGGCAGGATGTCCGTCTTGTTCTTGGTCGGAATATTGCATATACATTGCACGGTACACACCATTTAGTGCCACCTTTACATTATTATAGCTATCAAACATCTTTTCTGCATCAATTTGATCAGAGGGAGTAGTGTCTAAATAGCTTTTCTTACAAGAACCTAGTGTCAACAAAAATATAAACACTGGCAAAATCGATAAATATTTTTTCATGATTGACAATTCTATAAAGTGATATTTAAACCAAAACTTACGATACGTGAAGGTGCGTAGGTATATTCCGCGTCACCAGTATAAGTTTGAGTTGGATCCATTCCTTTCCTTGCAGAGGTGATAAACAAGTTCTCGCCATTGACATATGCTTTTGCATTAGTTAGCTTTAATTTTGACAAGAATTTTTTAGGGAAATTATAGGTTAGCGCAACAGTACGAAGGTTTAAATAATCAGACTTTGTTAACCACTGATCTGTATCGGATACAGACCCCGATGTGGTTAGCTTAGGTACATCTGTGACATCTCCGGCACTTTTCCAACTTTTTAACATATCCACATGTAGCGCACGACCATTAATTGCAGTTGCACCTCTAAACATTAAATAGCGATAATCTCTATCAAAAGTATAGCCACCTACTTGATATATGAACATGGTTTGAAGAGACCAATTTTTATAAGTAAATGTATTATTGATACTGCCAAAGAAATCAGGAATCGCAGTACCAGCATAATGATAAATAGCGTCGCTTAGTGAAGATGAAGTGGTTCCATCCTCCTTTCCATACAAGATACTTCCCGTCTCTGGATCTACTCCTCTATAATCCCTTAACCAAAACTCATACATAGATTTGCCTGCTTCATATTTTTTGGTACCGCTAACACGTCCTTGATAAGAACTCGGCAAAGACAAGATTTTATTCTCGATGGTGCTCCAATTCACATCCACATTCCATCTAAATTTTCTGGTTTTAATTGGCACACCGTTCAATTGCACTTCAATCCCTCGGTTGCGCATACTTCCAAAATTATCATTGTAAGTAAGTAATCCCGATGTAAGCGGAACTGTAATTGCAAAAAGTAGGTTACTAGATTGACGACTAAATGCTTCAAAAGTACCACCAATACGATTTTTCAATGCCGAAAACTCAATCGCTACGTCGGCATTTTGGTTAGTTTCCCATACCAAATCAGGATTACCAGCTTGGGTTAATATTGCTCCTCCTTCAGTACCATTGTTGTAGCCAAGTGTGTACAAACGTTGAAAAGTGAAGTAATTACCAGTTTTATCGTTACCAACTTCTCCATAAGACGCTCTCAACTTCAACATATCTATCCATTTTACTTTAAAAAATGGTTCTTTGTCTATGTTATAAGCACCACTAAGCGACCAAAAGTTACCCCATCTGCTCTGTGGAGCGAAGCGAGAACTACCATCTCTTCTAAAAGAAGCAGAAAACAAATACTTACTTCTATAGCTATAGTCTAACTTTGAAAAATAACCTTCAGTTTTGTAATCTCTATCATAAGAGCCTAATGCAGTTGTGGTGGTCATGTTATCTAAAACAGACAAACCAGCAATACCTTCGCCTCTTCTTGATCCTGACAGATAATCGTAGTAGTTAAGGTAGTTTTCATGACCTAACAACACACTGATCTTATGCCTATTAATTGTTTTATTCCAAGTTAACAACTGATTAAAGTTAAGATATGAGGTCAAAGTATTGGTACGAGTAGTCCTTCCTGCACCTACCGCATCGCCCATCACACTATTATCATAAACGTTGTTTCTATAATTACCCAAGGTAAAACTTAGGCTAGAACTAAACTTAAAGTTCTTCCAAAACTTTGCTTCTACGTTAGCCACACCATTTAAGGAGTTTCTTCTTACTTGGTTTGTATTATAGATAGTTTCGTAAACCACATTTCTACCAGTGAATATAGGTCGATAATCTCCTGGATCGTAAATTTTATTACCTCTATTATCTAACAGATATGCACCAGTTACTGGATCATGTTTGTAAACAGGATAAATTGGTGCTAAAATCAAATCAACATAAAAAGGATTTTCATTGATACCACTACTTTCATTCGCTTGTTCAGATTTCGTATAGGTACCAAAAAGATTCAAGCCAAATTTAAGCCAGTCTCTAGGTGTAGAGTTAACTCTCAGCCTTCCAGAAAAACGTTTAAAATCAGAACCAACAACGTAACCATTTTCATCCAAATAACTTAAAGAAACATAGTGATCTGTTTTAGCAGAACCTCCGCTAAGGGTAAGCGACATATCAGTTCTCATGCCTATTCTCTGTAATTCTTCCCTAAAGCGAACATCGTCGGGATAAAGTAATCTAGCATTTGGATTTAACTTACCATTTTCGAGAACAATCTCATCATCGGCCACATTGAAAGGATTCCATCCCACGAAACCCTTTAAGTCTTGAGTGGCAATAGCAGGACTACCTGGAGTTGATGTTGAGCCATTTTTTAATGCTTGCCAAACAACTGGATAATATTGGTAGGCGTCTAAGGTCTCGTAGTTAGGTAAACCTCTTTCAGAGAACGCATGACTAAGCTTTGCGGTGATAGTAGTTTTACCACTAGAATTACCCTTTTTTGTAGTAATTAAAACAACACCGTTAGCAGCACGAGCGCCATATAAAGCGGTAGCCGAAGCATCCTTAAGAATAGAAATATTATCAATATCCTCAGGGTTAATATTACTAATTACACCTTCGTAAGGAGCCCCATCTAATACATACAACGGAGCATTATCCCCAGTTACAGACCCAAAGCCTCTAATTCTAATATCTGGTCCTTCACCGGGTTGCCCGTTACCTGCTGTAGTTTGCACCCCAGGAGAGGCACCAACAATAGCTGAATTTAAATTACTAATTGGACGTTGTTCGATATCTTTTGCGGAAATTTTTGTTACCGAATTGGTCAATTCATTCCTAGTAGTAGTTCCAAATGCTATCACCACTTCGTCTAATTGCTTACTATCCCTAACCAAGGTTAAGTCGTATTTATTTAATGCAGTAAGAGTTACTTCTTTCGTAACATAACCTACATATGAGAATACCAATATTTTCTCATTAGCTTTTATATTTATAGAGAAATTACCTTCAGCATTAGACACTGTACCTGTTTGAGAACCCTTTACTCTAACAGACACACCAAACAATGGAACTCCCTCTTCAGAATCGGTTACTTTACCTGTAATTGTCCTGTTTTGCTGAACATTTGATGAAGCAAGCAGAGCTGATGAAGGCTTAAGTGATATAATTTTATCCTCAATGGTATAGTTCAAACTCATTCCGTTTAACACAGAAGTTAAAACCACATCAATAGGTGTATTCGAAAAATTGGCAGAGACTTTTCGCTCGTCAGCTACCTCTTTACTATTGTAAATAAAATAGTAGCCCGTTTGAGACCTCAATTCCTTGAATACCTCTTTTAAGGTTATGTTCTCTTTTTTAATACTTACATTTTGACCAAGTGTTTTGGCACTTACATGTAAGCTAAAGACAAACACAATTACGGCAATGATCTTCATAACCAGTAAAGTTTTTTTAAATAGTTGTTTTTGTTTAGTCGAAAAATCGTTACTAAAAATAGCACACGACAATCTACAATGTATTTTTTCTTTCATACATTTGTATATAAGGGTTTTGAATAAATAGTGTTGTTGTTTATTATTTTATTTGAGCCTAACTTGGCTTTTCTCGGTTGCCGCCGGGAAGAGCTTTTTGCTTTTATATCTTACTTCTTCATCGTCTTCTTTTCACAGGTTATTACATTATTTTCGATACCAAAAACTACATCACCGGTAAGTTCCAGCGTTTTTAAAATTTTAGACACGTTCGTATTACGAGGAAGCACACCAGTAAAAGAAATATCTGGCTTTTCGCCTTCAAATTTCACTTTTACATCATACCATCTCATTAGTTCTTTCATCACCTCATCTATATTCGTATTATTGAATACAAAGAGGTCGTTTTTCCAAGCCATCACTTCTTCTATATTGGCTTCCACTTGCTTGGTTTCTTTATTGTTTTCTGTAAACAAAATCTGCTTACCCGGCTTTAGCAGCTCTGAATGACCATTTTTAGAAAACTGCACTGCGCCCTCGAGTAAGGTAAGTTCCGAACGATATTCATCTGGATAGGCCATTACATTGAAATGGGTTCCCAAAACTTTAATTTCTGAGCTTCCGTTGATTACATAAAATGGGCGACTGCTGTCTTTTTCAATTTCAAAATAGGCTTCTCCTTTAATCTCCACTCTTCTGTTTTCCTTCGCAAATGCAGCTGGAAACTTGATAGAAGATGAGGCGTTTAACCAAACTTTGCTGCCGTCAGATAATACCACACTAAATTTACCACCAGCAGGTGTAGAAAGCGTATTTACCTTTTGTGAATCGTCTTGCGTATTTCCTTTCACTAAGTAAACCAGCTGCCCTTTAGCATCTCTTTCAATAGAAATTCCTCCTTGCGTAGCTAAGTTTTTGGTAGCACTATTGTCTAATTCAATTTGCGAACCATCTGCCAAGGTGAGCACTGCTTTTTCTCTTGCTGGCAAAACGTCATTGTGATATGCTAAAGGCAAACTCTCCACCTTTTCTTGAGCTATATAAAACCAAGTCATACCAATAACTACCAATATAGCGGCCGCAGTACCATACCTCCACCAAGCCATAGGCTTACGACCACCAGACTTTTTTGGATTGGTAATATTTTCATACATACCATCCCAATCTATTTCATGTACTAGCGCATCAGACTGTACTTGTTTATTATGCTCATCCATAAAAGCGAGCATTTGCTCTTTCGTTTCTGGATTACGGATATAAACAAATAGCTCTGCATACTCTTCTTCAGTAATGCTTTTATCTACATACTTCTGAAAAAGTTCCGCTAATCTGTTATTTGTTCCTAGTGTCATCTGATGTTCTTGATCGTTCATTTATATTTATTGTCGTTAATTTATTTCACGACCAATAATCTTTGCTTTTCTGCGTTTGGCTTGCCTTTGTTGATCCACAAGATGTAAGTTCCTGTAGGAATATCAGCTAGTTCGAGTTTCACGGCTTCTTGAGCAGCCGATTGAGCGTAATTGTTGGTCAATATGTTTTTCCCCGTCAAAGATATTAGATTTAGGGATACAATATTTTCTGATGAGTTAGATTTCACATTCACATAAGCTCTAGCCGGATTTGGATAAACTGTTGTTTTATCTTCGGTCAATCCAAAATTCACTGCATCTATATCTAAAATTTTAGAAGTCCCATCATTATCGTATTGCGTTAAACGATAGTAATTAACACCGGCCAATGGCGTGTAATCAGTGATGGTGTAGCTTAATAGCTCGTTGCTATTTCCCGCACCAGCCACTTCTTTAAAGAAAGTTAAATTTGATGCAGAAGCTCCCCTTTCTATCACAAATTTTTGATTATTCTGCTCACTTTCAGTCTTCCATGTAATTACCGCAGTTGAACCTTTTTTAGTAGCATAAAATGATTTCAAGGCTACCGGTAGAGTTCCTTGAAATTCGTAAGCACCTAGATCTACAGTACCATGTGTGATGCGGGGATTACCTGCCAAATCTGTTGAAATTCCAGACGGAATTAAATCATTACTCCCTCTTTGAGTAGCTTCACCTTCTATCAAATTCAAAAAGTTGCCATCTGTTGACGTTGTACTAGCGAAAAGTCTTGCGGGCGAAGCGTTGGTATAATTGTCCTGAATCACATCGTCAGCTCCAGCTGTCATGTTGAAGACTTGAAAAAGATTGTTTCTAAAATCTAAAATAGCATCTGAACTTGATCTAAGATCAGCCGTGGCAGGTGCCGTATTACCATTAAAAATATTGTTATATAAATTTACCGTCGCCCCAACATTTCCGAAATAAGAAATTGCTCCAGAGCTTGTAAGCGCATCATTCCTGAAAAAAGTAGAATTAACAATCGTAGTTACTGTTTTAGTTCCGCCCGTAGAAACATAAATTGCGCCACCATTGGTACCTGATTTGTTATCAGAAAAAACTGTATTGGTGATATTACTTCTTCCAGATATATAGCCAATTGCACCTGCCAAACCACCTGAAACGTTCGCTATAAATTTAGAATTTTTAATAGTTAATACCCCTACCGTTGTTCCATCTGTATCGTAGGCATTTGAATAATATATTGCACCGCCTATTCTCGTAGTTGCTGTTCCATTTTGGTTTCCTGAGAAAATAGTTTTATCAAAAATGAAATTAGCTTGTCCTGCCTCTCTTAGGATATAGACAGCACCACCGGAAGTAGCACTTTTGTTATCGCTGAATGTTGTATTAGTAAAGGTTAGTGTACCTGTACCGTCAGCTAAAATATAAACCGCACCACCACCAGAAGTAGTTTCATTATTCCTAATAATCAAGTTATTAAATTCAATTTTACTACATGCGGCAGCACCGCCCAAATTTATTGCTGCACCTTGATTTCTTACAATGTCCAAGCCTGCGTTTAGTACACCTGTTGCACTAGCATAACCGTCTTCAATAGAAAATCCATCCAAAATAGCTTTTTCATTACCCGCTACATCAATTCTAGCAGTTACCACATGATAAGCGTTGTTTGTAAGCATTCCATCACCGTCTGGCGATGAAGCATTACCTAAATCTCCACTCAAGATTGTTTCATTAGTTACAAAGTTCCTCAATGACAAATCAAATGTATTTAACTCGTTACCCACAAATCCCCCATAAATCTTAACTCCAGTTCTTAAAATGAACGCTTGGTCTCTCTTAATAGACGCAGTACCACCAGTAGTTGTTGCTGCAATTTTCTCTGTAGGATAATAAGTTCCTTTAGCCACCCACACCTGATCTCCAGAACCAGAAGCATTAATCATAGCCTGCAAGTCTGAAGAAGCATTACCCCAACTTCCAGTACCCGTACCAGATCCATTAGGTGTAACGTACCTTATCGTTTGTGCAAAAATTGAATGAGAGGTTAACACGATTAGAATTAAAAAGTAGAATTTTCTCATAATCTGTTGGTTTAGGTTTGTTGTTGTCCTATATAGACTGTGCAACTTTACCAACGGACCGTCTGAAAAGACTTTTTTTTGAAAAAATTTTAGGATAAAAAAAAACACCTATCAAAAGGTGTATATCTCTCTATCTAAGATAGTTTCGCAAATCAAAAAGATAAAGAGAAATATTTAAGTAAAAAGAATATCGAAACAATGATGTTATGCTTTGAAATATGATACTTTAGATGTTTAAGCACTTCTACAATTACATTCTTTACGCGGCTCTTAGAAAGTCCAACTGCTTGAGCTATTTCTTCGTGGCTCATGTGTTGATGGCGGCTCATGTTAAAAATCTCTTGCTTTTGTAATGAAAGTGTTTGTAGTACTTTATTGATTAAAGACACGCTTTCTTTAAGATTGATCTGATCATCAATGTTATTCAATGAAATAGATGTATTTATCCAAGCATTGCTGATGGTCTTCTCCGCTCTACTTACCTTAGCCAAATAATCATAAGTTTTGTTACGAGCTATGGTGTAAATGTAATTACGGGGATGCTCTATCGTGAGTAGTTTCTCACGATTTTGCCAAATGACCAAGAAAGTTTCTTGTACGATTTCTTCAGCATCAGCCTTACTATGAACGAATGAATCGACAAAAGCCAATATCCTACCTCTGTAGAGGCAGAACATCTTGTTAAATGCCAAAGAATTTCCATCAGAGATATCCTTCAGCAATAGCTTTTCTGCTGTTAAATCGTATAATGCCATTAAAATAAAAATGCACTAATTGCAGCTTTGGAAAAAGTCAATTAGCTAGTTTGTGGTTTAGGTTTATTAAAATTAACATTAGTAATTTATTATTCAAATAAATTACTGCTTTTTTTTGAAATTTATAAAAACAAAAAGCGGGATATAAACATATCCCGCTATCAAAAATAGTTCAAAAACAAAAAAGGCTTCCTTTCGAAAACCTTTAAAGAGTATTATTTAGAGAAATTAACTTTTAAACCCAACTCTACTCCTCCATAGGTATACTTTTGCAAGTTATTGTTAATAGGCAAAGAATAAGAAGCCTGTATCTGATATTTTTTCAAAACATTAAATCCAAGACCGAAAGATAAGCTATTGCTGCTATGATAAAATGCCATTAAATTAAATTTATCTTCGGCAAATTGTGCATTTAACCCAGCATCTAGAACATTATCGTAACCGTCTAATCCTCTGTAAAGAACTTTCGGCGTCAGCTTAACTGGACCATCAAGCACCTGATAGGCTGCTGAGAAATAGAATGTACTGTAGTTATAGCCATCACTTACATTTTCATTATAGATTAGGCTACGTAAGTTTGGAGCTACCGCACTTAAACTTAGTTTTCCATTTGTATAATGAGCACCAAAATCCCCATCAAAAACATATCCTTGGCCATTGAGCTGTTCTGGCAATACATCATCTACATCACCAATAATATCTGACATATTAATTCTTACCGAAGTTACGCCAGCAGACAATCCAAATCTTAGATTACCAGTTTTTGATGTTTGTATATTATAAGCATAAGTGGCAGCAAATCTATTTACATTTAATAAACCGTCTTTATCTGTATTTAATAAAAGTCCGAAGCCACTTTTTCCCATTCCGTAATCTAAAGTAACTGTATTAGCTACAGTTTGTCCATTACTTCCTGTCAAGTTATTTTTATAAGAAAGTCCCACATTCAAACCTTGTGTTTTTCCTGCTGTCGCCGGATTATACAAATATTCATTCAGGTAATACATAGACATCGGCGGGCTTACTTGTGCCTTTACTTCTAGCGAAATAAAAATTAAGATAAGTAGCGCTGTGATATAAGTGATGTTATTGTTCTTCATTGTTGTTTGGTTAAACAAATTCATTTTTTTGTTTAGTATATATTAACATTATCTTCCTCTCAAAATGGTAAGAGTTCCTTTAACTGGTTTCAAACCTGCACCTATGTTAATTTGGTAGTAATAAGTACCTGTATTTAAAGGGGCACCATTATAGGTTCCATCCCAATCATTTTGATAATTAGATTGGCTAAACACCACTTTTCCGGCTTTATCATATACAATAACTTCATTTTTTGGATACATCGACTGAAGATCTGTTATTATCCAGAAATCATTTTTACCATCTCCATTTGGAGTAAGTATATTATTAGGCAATACCACTCCCCCATATAACCTCAATTCAACAGACACTTTAGGACTTGGATTACTCATACCCATATTATTAATAGCAACTACATGAAAGACATGTATGCCGGGGGTTAAACCTTCAGCGAAATGGAATGACCAATCGCCATTTGCATTTGAGAAAGTCGTAATCGGGTAAAGTTCATCATCTACGTAAATCTGAATAGTACTCAAAGGTTCTGCTATTCCTGTAATTTTTGGTCTAAAGCTATTTAATGCGCCATTCGACGAATTTAAAATAGTAGGTATGCTTGGGTCTTCCATCAGATTGTTTAAAAACACAACTACCCTCATTCCTTGCTCTTCACCAAGATTATTGGAAACTTTTATGCCAAGTGTGAAAGTTGTAGTTTTTTCATAATCCAGTGCAGTGCTATTAGCTACCGTTATATTTCCTGTGTTAGCGTCAATAACAAAGGCATTGCCTGTGTTTCCTGTTTCAATACTCCAATTAGATAACGCTCCTGGCAATGTTGAATTGGCTTTGACTACAAAAGTACCGTTCGGAGTATTTTCATCTAAATAGACTTCAACAGCCGCCACTACTGAAAATTCGTAAGCTCCTAAATCTACCGTCTGATTTGCTATCCTATTAATTCCAGCCAAGTCAGTAGTAATTGTATTATTTGACGAAAGCGTTAAAGAAGCATTGTCGCCTTTATCTAATGCAATACTACCTTCTATCAACTTCAAGAAAGTAGCGCTAGTTGGATTGGAACTAGCGAAAAGTGTAGCTGGTGCCGGCTCGAAAATATTAGCGGCAATATTAGTTCCATTGTTTGTTCTTGATAATTGGAACAAGTTGTTTCTGTAAATACCAGTACTCAACAAAGAAGGCCTAGTATCATCTCCACTTGCAATTGCAGTATTGCCATTAAAGATATTATTATAGAGCTCCAACGCACTTGTAGTTACATTATTGAAATAAGATATTGCACCACCTATACCGCTAGTTCCAACCGCATTATTACTAAAAAAAGTATTATTTGTAAATATCGCTTTGGCAAGCAAACCAGATGTAGCGCCAATATACATGGCCCCTCCACCAGAACCATTGGCCTGATTATTTGCAAAAACATTATTATATGCATTAACAGTACCAGACTGTATCATCAATGCTCCCCCGCTACCTGTAGTTGTATTACCTCTAAAAATAGAATTTGATAAATTAAGTACACCAGTTACGGACGTTGTCACTGTACCACTTGAAAAATAGATTGCACCGTAGTTACCAGTTGAAGTATTAGTCAAAAATGTAGTTTTGTCTATACTTGATGTGAGTCCAGAATGGATTAGATAGATAGCACTACCGCTGCCAGTTGATTTATTTTGCAAAAAACTAGTTCCCGAAATATTTACGCTACCAGCCGAGTACAGGGCTGCTCCAGTTACAGACTCGTTAGCTTCAAAAGATCCTCCTGTAATATTGATGACACTCGTACTATTAGAGTATATTGCACCACCACCTTGACTAGCTACCGTAGCTTTGTTACCTAAAAAGGTAGAATTAACAAACTTCACAATTGGATTATCAGTTCCTTTTAGAACGTAAACCGCACCTCCACTGCCTCCACTGATATTATTTTGAAATCTTACGTTATCGAACAATAGTTCGCCTGTACCCCCTGATACGTGTGCATAAACTGCTCCCCCATGATTAGTCGCTTCATTATCAATTATAATTAAATTACGAAGCTCTAATTTGTTTGAGGAAGCTACACCTCGCAAATTAATTGCAGCGCCTTGGTTTTGAGCCATATCTGTACCGCCAGTTGGTATTACTACACCTGTTTCGTTTGCATAGCCATCTCGTATGGTGAAACCGTCTAAGACAGCCTTCTCCGTACCTGTTGTAGCAATAACAGCAGTAACCACATGATAAGCGTTATCAGTTTTGATGTTTAAAGTACCCAAATCGCCACTTAGCACTGATAAATTGTTTACATAATCACGCACACCTGTTGTTGAATTATAGCCTCCATAAACTTTGACTCCCGTTCTCAGGATAAAAGCTAAGTCTCTATTATTTGTACTGGCACCAATATTTTGAGTAGGATAATAAACTCCAGCAGCAACCCAAATCTGATCGCCCGAAGCGGAACTATTAATCATTCCCTGTAGATCCCCAGATGCATTTGCCCAACTAGTACCTGCACCCGTGCCACCTGTTTTTACATACCTAATGGTTTGCGCTGTGGCATCAATACTGAGCAATACAGTTAGTAAAAACAATACGTAAAGTTTTTTCATATGAATTGTTAGTTTGTTAGTTTTTGGTTGATTTTTAGCTAAGCCAGTGTAAAGTTAGCGCAATGCCTCCTAGTCACTTTTATTCTCAAAACTATATGATAGACTGTTACTAAACCAAAGAGGACCATTTTTAATTTATTTTTTTTCTGCTATTTTTCAATGTAAATGTTTAGCGTATTTATTTCAATAAATACGGTACTTATGCAGGTTTAAAAAGTCTATATCAAATAAGCGACTGCTTAGGACAACATTAATTTAAAACAGATGAAATTTATTAAACTAACTTTAGTCTTATTTCTGATTTCGGGCTTTGCTTACGCTCAGAAATGGGAAGTTGGAAAAACCTACACCGACGATGAAAAATGGACAGAATTTATTGTTGGCGACCTACCTTTAATTATTAGCGTACCTCATGGGGGAGCAATAAACCTACCAGATTCTCCTACTCGCAGTTGCAAAGGTGCTGTAACTGTAACTGATTCTAGAACCATTGAATTGGTAAAAGAAATTGAAAAAGCCTTTTTGGAGAAATACAAAGCTAGACCATTTATAATCATTTCCAATTTATCGAGAAAACATGTAGATCACAATAGAGACATAGATGAAGGTACTTGCGGAGATAAAGCAATGGAAAAACCTTGGAACCAATTTCACGATTACATTGATACAGCTGTGGTTTTGGCCACCAAAAAATTTGGAAAGGCAGTTTACATCGACTTACATGGCCATGGCCACACCAAACAACGCTTAGAAGTAGGTTATCTACTAAAAGCTGATGAACTAAGGGATCTTAATGCAAAAGATAATAAACAAGTAGCGAAGTCTTCTGTAGCTAATTTACTGGCTACCGATAAAAAGTTAGACTTAGAACAATTATTGGTAGGTCCAGACGCTTTCGGGACTTTAATTGCCAAAGAAGGTTTTGACGCCGTGCCTTCTAAACAGGATGTAGCACCTTTAGAAGAAGACAAATATTTCAATGGCGGATACAATACCGTTAGATATACCTCAAGTAAATATCCAAATGTTTTTGGCTGGCAGATAGAAAGTAATTACAAAGATGTGCGTGATGCAGCTGGAAGACCAGTATTTGCCAAAGCATTTGTAGAGGTGATGGCTAAATATTTCAAGACCTATCTAAAAACATCACTTTAGAAATTGAACCTTAAAAAAAAACGTTCCTCAACAAAAAAGCTCCGAGAATAAATCCTCGGAGCTTTTTTAATGTTGTATTAAAATCTAGTTACACTTTGATTTCTACTTCAACACCACTAGGTAATTCAAGCTTCATTAAAGCATCAACTGTTTTTGAGTTTGAGCTATAAATATCTAAAAGACGTTTATAAGCACACAATTGAAACTGCTCACGAGCTTTCTTGTTTACGTGCGGTGAACGCAATACAGTGAAGATTTTTTTCTCTGTTGGCAACGGAATTGGTCCGCTAACTACTGCGCCTGTAGGCTTTACAGTTTTTACGATTTTCTCAGCAGATTTATCTACCAAGTTGTAATCGTAAGATTTTAATTTAATTCTAATTCTTTGGCTCATTTTATTTTTAATTATGACAACCTGTTAGAGCTATTAATAACAAGTGCCGGATTTATCTTTTTAAGTAGTAGTTAGTATAAAGTATTTAGTAATTAGACATATCTAACTACTAAATACTAATGTCTAATTACTAGTCTTCAGACTTAACTTTACCTTTTGATTTAGCAATTACCTCATCCTGTACGTTTTTAGGCGCTGCTTCATAGTGGTCAAATTCCATTGTTGAAGTTGCACGTCCAGAAGTGATTGTACGTAACTGAGTTACATAACCAAACATTTCTGATAAAGGCACAGTTGCTTTAATTACTTGAGATCCGTTACGTGTGTCCATACCTAAAAGCTGACCACGACGACGGTTCATATCACCGATCACATCACCCATGTTTTCTTCAGGGGTTAAGATTTCGATTTTCATGATTGGCTCCATCAAAGTAGGCTTACATTTAGGTAACGCTTCACGATATGCCATACGAGCAGCAAGCTCGAATGATAAAGCATCTGAATCGACTGCGTGGAATGAACCATCAA
>RCUH01000682.1_pt1 | contig 31518 bp, 29 predicted proteins | sample 2166191 | NCBI WGS metagenome assembly RCUH01 (sample SAMN09932848, study PRJNA488358) | compost metagenome | feature: garden; material: soil; isolation source: compost soil in an enriched community after 214 h of incubation | place: Germany: Experimental Botanical Garden Goettingen | collected...
TTATGTTTAATGAACCGCCGTATGCCGAACGGCACGTACGGTGGTGTGAGGGGACAGGTAATCAAATAATGATTACCTTCCTACTCTATGCTTTACTAGCAAGTTCAAGCTGAATGACCTAGACTAAAATCCGTAAGAAAGTCTAAAACCGTGCTGTACTCTGCTACTGCCGTCGAAAGCAAAACCATAAACGGCTCTGAATATTAAACGCTGAACACCGAAGTAGAATTCCGAGTAATCTTTTTTGATAGGCTGGCTTAAATAGCTGGCGCCAATTAACTCTTCCAGTTTTAATTTACGTAGGAATGGAACCTTGTTGCTGAACCTGCCGGAAAAGTTATGCTCAAAATGTGCCTCTATGTATTCTCTATCAGTACTGAATAGGTAAAAATCAAGGAAAAGGAATTTTCTTAGTTCGGGTAGAGAGAACAAGGCGTTATTGCCCCTGAAGTGTTTGGCTTCGGGATAATAGATCTGGTTGTTGTTTAGGAATTTTCCCGCTTCTAACGAAACAGAGGAATACCCCCACAGGCCAAACCTTACTTTCTCCTGCATGACTTCCACTGAAATGAGATCATAATCAACATCACTGCTTAGTGCGTTTTTTATACCTTTTCTATACGAAAGATCAATTATAGGGTATTTTGCAGGCTGGTAAATCCGACCATCAGGATGGGTAATGTATTGCTGCTTGATGGTGTAATTTAGGGATGCTTTTAAAGTTAAGGCCTTATAAGTTGGGAACAATGGTGTCTCCATCGTTGGCGTAAAGGGATTGTTGGAGGTAAACTGTTCTCCCTTAAAGTCATCGAATTTGTAGTTGGTGCTATTAAAGAGGTTGGTGTTGCGGGTGTAGTCCGCACTTAGGTGTGCCAGCAATCCATTAGTTAGCTCCCTTGTGGTTCCTATGCTGGCAAATTCTTTTTTATAAAACTTGGAATAGTTGGTCTCAAAAAGCAAAGAGTTGAGAGAGTTGCTGTAGAGCGTCATCGAACCATAATTGTTTAGGTCATATATGCCAGATCCTGCGCTAATGCTAATGTTTGCTCTTTTTGAGGGGTTGTAAAGGTAGGTGCCGGTTAGGTTTCCGGTAAATGTTTTATTTGAAAAGCCGTACCTGGCTTCTGCTCGAACAGTGTAATTACGTTGATCTTCGAGGTCTTTTTTATAAACTACAGCAGGTTTTAGGGTTAAGCCCTCTACTGTGTTGTAAAATATAGAGTTGGTAAGTGGATCGAACGTATAATGCGCTTTTCTACGGTATTTGTTAATGGTTTGTCCAAATATGACAAGGGAAAATGGGCCTATCCTGTTGTTTGCTTTTTCCAGAGAATCGAGGTAATGACTTGAATTTTTTATGGCTGCAATACTGTCTTTTCTGACGTAATTTCTGCTTTCTTCGGCGGTAAGTGGAATCGGACGGTTATTTAACCAGAATAGTGAGTCTTTTTTGTTTACGGCCTTATTGATATTCAGAATTTCACCATTGAAAAAGTGTTTTGGGAAGTTGGGCTGTAGATTGTAATTGCTGTAAACACCAATGTAATAGCCTTCAAATTTAAAGCCCAATATATTTCCGTTGAATTGAAAATTAATATTAGAGGGCATAAAAGTACTGCCTGTTTTTAAAAACTGTTGGGAGATGTTCAGGGTGTCGAGCAAATTAATGCCTGTGTTTTTGGTAAGGTAAAGATCTACGTTAACCAGATGCCAGCTGTCGTCCCTAATATATATAACTCCTCTAAATACAGGATCGTGGGCACCACGGGGAATGACTTCGATTTTGTTGATCAGCACGCCATCATCCATACTTACGCCTAAAAGTTTGTATTGATAGTAACGTAGGGCATTGTCGGCGATTGGAGATACAAAGCCCCGGGTGCTTAATTTACTTTCTAATAGAATGTTGTCATAGAAATTGATGATCAGATCTGAAGCCTTGTTAAAGCTAAAAGTTTTATTCGTACCAGCGGTTTTTGAAGAAATCATTTCCTCATGAATTTGATCGGGGCGTTGATAAGCAAAAGTAGAGGTGGATTCTGAAAGATATAAGATGCCTTTTCTGTTCGTATCCAAATCCAGTATCTTTTGTACATCCTTTCCAAATATCTTTTTTGGAGCTCCAACGAGTTTTTGTACACCTTTGATATAGACATTGCAGGTATAGACGTTGACCTCGTTCAGGTGTTTCTTTCTTGCTTTTATGGCCTGTCTGATGATCTCATAAGCAGGATCTTCAGCGTTTGAATTAATGGTTACACCAGAAAGTGTGAAAGTCTCAGGGCTAAGTGTGATATCTTGAGAAGTGTTAGCGCTGATGGTTAATTCTTTTTCTATTGGTTTATAGCCAATGGCTTTGTACATGATGGTATGAGTACCCTGTTCAATCGAGAAGGAATATTGGCCGTCGATGTTCGCAGCCGTGCCCTTTGTTGTACTCTTAATAAATACCGATGCGAAAGAGACTGGATTACCCTCAGGGTCTTGAATGCGGCCACTGAGTTTAAATTGCTGTGCTGAACTGTTAAGTAAGCTAAGGAAAAGGGATAAGGTAAAGAAGATCTGCTTCATCAATAGGTAGGCAAGTATGATTATAATTTACAACGCACACGAGCGCGCATTGTTTTAATTTGTTAACCGGCAATTTTTTTAATCTTGAGGTAAGATAGCTAAAATGCTTGATATAAAGATATAGGGGTAGTGTTTGGCTCATTTTTGCCTACCTACTTATAGGTATATTTGACTTGAAATCTGCATTTTATCAGACTTCTACGGAAGAAATGAAAAAACGTACTTATCTTTGGGACTTATCTAATAAGCCCAATTGCGTAAACTCTATGTTTTCTCACATGATAATTTTTTGTCGTATTGTTCTCAACGCGATTCCTTTTAACCTTTTACACCTCTTTCCCTTGCAATCTTTGAGTAAGTTATTATCTAGTGTGGGTCTTTTGATACTGCTGTTTTCTTTGCCTTCTTTTGGCCAAACTACCATTAAAGGTGTAATTAAGGATAAGCATACAAAACAACCGATCCCTTCTGTTTCCATTTCATTTGCAGGTGTAAGTGGGGGTACGGTTTCTGATAAGGAAGGTTTTTTTCAAATTCGCATTAGTAAAACGATAAAAGGGCTTGTTTTTTCTGCAATTGGTTATAAAAAGCATCATTTTACATTGTCTGAAAAAGAATCTCCATATGTAAACATAGAACTGGAAGAGCTTCGCAATGACCTGGATGGCGTAAGTATTGTTGCCGCTAAAAGGCCAAGGTATCGCAATAAGAATAATGAAGCTGTTGAACTGATCAAACATATTATCGATCATAGAGATAAAAACAGGAATAAGCAGGATAGCACCGTGGTTTTTAAGTTGTATGAAAAATTGAATATGTCATTGAATATGGGTGCTGCGGAGATTCCTACTTCTTCGTTTCTACGCAAGTTTCCTTTTTTGCTGAAAACAGCCGATACAGTAAGACTTCCGGGGCGGGCATTGATCCCTTTGTTTATGCGGGAGCGCTTAAGCCTGTGCCAGGAGACTAAGGATCATGTAGATGACAAATCCGTGGTGCTGGATGAAAAGCAATCTCGGGTTGATCAGGGATTTGATGAAGATGGTATTGATGAGTACCTGAACCATATCTATCAACATGTAGATATTTACGATCATGATATTTCTCTTGGTAGTCAACGCTTTTTAAGCCCGATATCCTCCCTTGCTCCTGAATTTTATAAGTACTTTATTACCGATACCATTAAGGATGTAAAGCCTTATGTCGTTCGCCTTGCTTTTAGTCCGCGAAGTAAACAGGACCAGCTTTTCATGGGTGAAATGCTGATCCCACTTGATGGTAATTATGCGGTAAGTAGTGTAACCCTTTACCTGAACAAAGCGATCAATATCAATTGGGTAAATGATTTTCAAGCTAGCGTTGATTATAAGCGGGATAAAAAAGGACAGTATTACATTGCTAAGAGTACAACCGCGATGGACTTAGGCCTCTTTAAAGGTAAGCATAGCCTTTATGGGGTACGTACGGTGGGGACTTTTGATTATACTATTGGCAATAAGGGAGTTGTTTTTCCTATGCCTAAAACATTCTCGTCCAGGAAGAAAAGATTGGATACTTTTAGCCGACCCTTAGCTTTATCCTCTTTGGAGTTAAATGCTTACAAAAATATTGACAGCCTGAAAGAGTCTCCAAAGTTTAAACGCTTTATTGGTCTTTCGACGTTGGTTATGTCGGGTTATAATAAAAGGGGGGCTATTGATATTGGACCGGTAACTTCATTTTATAGCTTTAACAATGTTGAAGGAACAAGGCTTCGGTTGAGTGCGCGTACAAATGAGGATTTTAGCGATAAGTGGGTTGTAGATGGTGGAGTTGCCTATGGAACTAAGGATAAACAGTGGAAGCACGCTGTAGGGGTTATTTATTCTTTTAAGCCAGAGGGTGTGTTAAGGTATCCCATAAATTCAATCACGATAAAGAGTAGTTATGAAACCCAGATTCCAGGTCAGGACTTTAGTTTTATAGAAGAGGACAATTTCTTGTTATCTTTTAAAAGAGGGGTTGATGATAAACGTCTTTACACAAGGAAATGGTCTGGAGAGTACTTTCGAGAAATGGAAAACAATCTTTCTTATCGTCTGGGTTATCGCAATCAGGAATTTACTCCAGCAGGTGGACTTATCTTTCAGCCTGAATCGGGTGCAGCACTTGTACATAATCTTCAGGTATCGGAATTTACCTCCGAGTTTAGATGGGCTCCTAAAGAGCAGTTTTTCCAGGGCAAACGCTTTCGTCGTCCTATAAAAAATGGGCATCCTGTTTTTACTTTCAGAGCTTCGGCGGCAATTAAAGGTTTCTTAGGTGGAGATTATACTTACCAAAATTTATCCTTGAATATCTTTAAAAGGGTATATGTTTCTCCTTTTGGTTATTCTGATGTCATTCTTGAAGGTGGAATGATATTGGGTAAAGTTCCATTTCCGCTCTTGTCTATCCATAAGGCGAATCAAACCTATTCTTATCAGATTCAATCCTATAATTTGATGAATTTTATGGAGTTTATGAGCGATAGATATGCCAATATCAATATTGATCATTCCCTGAATGGTTTACTCTTAAACAAAATTCCATTAATTAAAAGGTTACAACTTCGGGAGGTATTTTCTGCGAAGATACTTTATGGTGGAATTTCGGCTAAGAACAGACCGGAAAACGATCCTGATCTTTATCGCTTTGCTACGGATAAGGACGGTATGCAAACTTCTTTTGGATTGGGAAAAACACCTTATGTGGAGGGCAGTGTTGGTCTTTCAAACATCTTCAAATTGCTGCGGATAGACTACGTTAGACGCTTTACTTATCTTGACCATCCAAATGTGGCTAAGTCAGGTATCAGGGCCAGGATACACGTCGATTTCTAAACATAGCTGATTTTTGGTTACCACCCGAACAGGGGAATTGCATAACTTTGGCGGTATAACAAATATATTATGTATAAAACATTACAGCCAGTTCTTAAGCAGGAACTAGATCAAATAGAAAAAGATGGTTTATTTAAACGTGAGCGTATTATTGTTACGCCGCAGGGCGCAGATATAAAGGTAAGTACAGGGCAGGAAGTGGTTAACTTTTGTGCAAACAATTACCTTGGTCTTTCTTCTGATTCACGTGTTATTGAGGCAGCTAAAAAAGCAATTGATAAATATGGCTATGGAATGTCGTCTGTTCGCTTTATTTGCGGTACCCAGGATGTACATAAAGAATTGGAAGAAAAACTCTCTAAATTTTTAGGTACTGAAGACACCATTTTATATGCTGCGGCATTTGATGCGAATGGCGGTGTTTTTGAACCATTGTTTAACGATCAGGATGCAATTATATCTGACGAATTGAATCATGCTTCAATTATTGATGGGGTTCGTTTGTGTAAGGCACAACGTTTTAGATATAAAAATGCAGATATGGCTGATTTAGAGCGTCAGTTGATTGCCGCTAAAGATTGCAGACATCGTATCATTGTTACGGATGGTGCATTTTCTATGGATGGAGTAATCGCTCCACTAGATCAGATCTGTGACCTTGCCGATAAATATGAAGCCTTGGTGATGATCGATGAGTCGCATTGTACCGGGTTTATCGGAAAGACGGGTCGTGGAACACATGAGCATTTTAATGTAATGGACCGTGTTGATATTATCACAGGTACTTTAGGTAAGGCGCTAGGCGGTGCTTCAGGTGGATTTACAGCAGGTAAAAAAGAAATTGTTGATATGTTGCGTCAGCGTTCTCGTCCATATTTATTCTCGAATACTTTGGCTCCTGCCATTGCAGGCGCTTCTGTGGCTGTATTGGATATGTTAAGCGAAACAACTGATTTAAGAGATAAACTGGAAGCCAATACAAAGTATTTCCGCGAAAAAATGACGGATGCAGGGTTTGATATTAAACCAGGTGTACACCCAATTGTGCCTGTGATGTTATATGATGCCAAATTGGCACAGGAATTTGCGGCGAAAATGTTGGAAGAAGGAATTTATGTGATTGGTTTTTACTATCCAGTAGTTGGACAAGGTAAAGCCAGAATCCGTGTTCAGCTGTCTGCGGCACATGAGATGCACCATTTAGATAAAGCAATTGCAGCATTTACCAAGGTAGGTAAGGCATTAGGCGTGATATAAAATGTAAGACCGGGTTCATTTTCCTGCTTAGCACATCTTGCAAGTTGATTTTGAACCCGGTGTTTATAAAAATATTATAGAAATTGCTGTATATTTGACCCTATGTTACAAGATAAGATAACACAATATACCGAAGAAATTAATGCTTTTTCTACGGATAATGCTGATGAATTAGAACAATTCCGCATAAAATTCCTTGGGACCAAAGGGATAATCAAAGATATTTTTGATGAATTTAAAGCTGTTTCACCAGAGGAGAAAAGAACACTGGGTAAGGTTTTGAACGAATTTAAGCAATTGGCAGAGGCCAAATATCAAACACTTAAAGACCAAACTGAAGTAGCAGACACTTCGAAAGAATCGGGTATGGACCTGACACTTCCGGGTGAAGGTTTTGAAGTTGGTTCTCGTCATCCTTTGGCTTTGGTACGAAGAGAGATTATAGAGATTTTTAATAAACTTGGTTTTGTGGTGGCCGAAGGGCCGGAAATTGAAGACGATTGGCATAATTTCTCCGCATTAAACTTTCCTGAAGAACATCCAGCACGTGATATGCAGGATACTTTCTTCATTAAAAAGGGTGGAGAAAATGGTGATATCGCATTGCGTACACATACATCCTCAGTACAAGTGAGAATGATGGAGGCTGGGAAACCACCGTTCAGAGCAATTATGCCAGGACGTGTTTACCGGAATGAAGCAATTTCTGCGAGAGCACATTGCTTTTTTCATCAGGTAGAAGGTTTATATGTGGATGAGAATGTATCTTTTGCTGATTTAAAACAGACTTTGTTTTATTTTGTACAGGAGTTATATGGAGAGGGTACAAAAGTACGTTTCCGTCCGTCTTATTTTCCATTTACAGAGCCATCTGCAGAGATGGATATTTCTTGTACCATATGTAAAGGTGCTGGCTGCCAGATGTGTAAATACAGTGGTTGGGTAGAGATTTTAGGCTGCGGTATGGTTGATCCAAACGTTTTGGAAAACTGTAATATCGACAGTAAGAAGTATAGTGGATTTGCATTTGGAATGGGTATAGAGCGTATTGCAAATTTGAAATTTGAAATAAAAGACCTGCGTTTGTTCTCGGAGAATGATGCAAGGTTTTTAAAACAATATAAAACTTCATTGATATAAATGAGGAGTTTCCCTGGTATATTATTGTTCATTTTGGTGTTGACCGGCTGTGGTAAACAAAGTATGGTGATCCCTAATGTACCAGTGAATCTTAGTCTTCCGTTAAACGATCCACGATTGATTAGGTTGAGCAGTCCAGGGGGCGCCGTTGCTTTCGATAGCTATGGCGTTGCCGGAATAGTGATCTACCGAACTCTTAATGGTGGGTATGTGGCTTACGACAGGTGCAGTACCGTCAATCCTGAAAAGAAGTGTGCTGTAGAATTGGACGATCCAAGTTTTACGGTTACGGATAAATGCTCCGGAGCGAAATACCTTTTGGAAGATGGGAGTCCGGCTAAAGCACCAGCAGAGCTATCACTGAAAAAGTACAATACATATGTAGCAGGAGTTACATTACACATAACCAATTAATGGAACCAGAGAAAATAAAAGAGAGCATCGTTAGAGCTGCTAAGGAGTTGTTCAGAAAGTACGGTTATCATAAAACAAGTGTTAATGAAATCGCCAGGAAGGCACGTATAGCCAAGGCAACCATCTACAAGTATTTTGAGAGCAAGGAACAGATTCTGGATGCCATTTTGATGGATTATCTGGATTTAAACCTGCACGAGATATTAAAAAATAAGGCTCAGTTTGCTGATGAGGAGGAACACCTTAAGGCATTGGTTATGAAAACCTGTAGGTTGACTTATACGGTCTGTAATGAGTTTATTGGTTGGGATTTTGTACGCGAAAACGCGAATTCTCAAGAGTTTTTAAAGCATTTGTCGGACCAGCTGGAGTCTTTGTTGCTTTCAGCTTATCTTGAACTTGATCATTTTAAAAACCATCCATCTCGTAGAGAAGGATTGGCATTTCTATTGAAGGCAAGTAAAAATATTGTATTTTCTTTCGCCTTTACCTCCGTTAGTGATTCTGATGTACGCAAGAACTTTGTTAGTTTCCAGAAAGAATTACTTCCTTTTTTAGTTAAAGCTGCTTTATAATCAGTGCTACCGGCTCATTCAGACAGGTAGATTTCTTTACATAAATTTAATGTAGACCAATTCGGTATTTGGTATAAAAGACTGTATATTTGGAATGTATCGTCATTTGTAGCAATGAGTAAAGAAGTTTTAGAGATTTCTGTATTGGTAGAGGAGAAGTTTGATATGAAATTCGATCTGGTAGAAGGTGTTTTGGGGTTTATACTTAAAATCTTTGGCCGATAGGATTTAACAAGCTGATTCCTTTCTGTAGCGGCATTCCAAAATGTCTGCAGGATAGCTGTATGTCTGAAAAAAAACCTGTAAATTTGCGGCATAATGAGTAGAAATAGAAAAGCCGGAACGATAACCATCATTCCTGATGTAAGTATTATTGATATTGCCGAAGAGGGTAAAGGTGTTGGAAAGGCTGATGAGCTGGTTATTTTTGTAGAAAGAGCTGTGCCAGGCGATGTCGCAGACGTTCGTATTGTAAAGAAGAAGAAGAATTTGGCGGAAGCGGTTATTGAAACGCTTCATAAAAAATCTGAATTAAGAACTGATCCTTTTTGCCAGTATTTTGGTACCTGTGGTGGCTGTAAATGGCAGCACATGGAGTACGATGCTCAATTAAAGTTTAAATATAAAAATGTTGAGGCTGCATTACAGCGTCTCGCAAAAATAGATACGGCCAGTATGGAACCAATTTTAGGTTCGGCCGAGAATAAATACTACAGGAATAAACTGGAGTATACTTTTTCTAATAAACGCTGGTTAAACAAAGAGGACATGGTAGAGCGGGCGGAAGCGCTTGATACGGACGGTCCTAATCCAGATATGGAAATGAATGCTTTAGGTTTTCATGTTCCATTGCGTTTTGATAAAATAATTGATATTCAACATTGTTATTTACAAGCTGAGCCTTCTAACAGCATTAGAAATGAGGTTAGGGATTATGCTTTAAAAATGGGCCTTACTTTCTATGACCTACGCAACCATGAAGGTAATTTGAGAAATCTGATTATCCGTACCTCTTCAACAGCTGAGGTTATGGTCGTAGTGGTTTTTGCTTATGCCGAGCAGGAGCAGATTGATGGCTTGATGGAGCACTTGAAAGGCAACTTCCCGGAAGTTACTTCTCTATTGTATATTGTAAATCAAAAGAAGAACGACACCATTTTTGATCAGGAAGTAATTACTTATGCTGGCAGAGACCATATTTTTGAAGATATGGATGGTTTGAAGTTTAAGATCGGTGCCAAATCTTTTTACCAGACGAATTCTGATCAGGCGCATGAACTATATAAGATTACTAAAGAGTTTGCAGGCTTTACTGGTGGTGAACTGGTGTATGATCTTTATACTGGTGCTGGTACGATTGCTAATTTTGTTGCGCGTAGTGTAAAACAGGTGGTTGGAATTGAATATGTACCAACAGCTATTGAAGATGCTAAGTTTAACTCTAAACTAAATGGAATAGACAATGCAATTTTCTATGCTGGTGATATGAAAGATATCCTGACAAGGGAGTTTATTGCGGATCATGGTAAGCCTGATGTGGTAATTACAGATCCACCTAGAGCTGGGATGCATGCCGATGTAGTAGCGCGTTTGTTGGAAATGGAAGCAGATAAAATTGTTTATGTAAGCTGTAATGCGGCTACACAAGCACGCGACCTAAGTTTGCTTAAAGAAAAATATGAAGTTGTACGGATTAAGCCCGTTGACATGTTTCCGCATACCCAACATGTAGAGAACGTAGTATTGTTAAAATTTAGAGGGAATTAGCTTAAGCGATTTTTAAAGATGGATATTGAAGAATTAATGCCACAACAGCCTGAGGGTGGCAAAGAAGAGCAGAAAAAGAGCCCGCTGATTAGTTTAGAGAAAGATCTGGACTTATATGCAGATGCTTTGAAGGAAGTAGCAGTAGAGATTATCGTGGAAGGGATTTCTGCTAATCCTATTTTTGTTGCGCATCAACATACGGTGAGCATAGGAGAGGTGATTTTGGACAGAAAGGAATTGAGTACGGACTGGACTATTCAAGCCTCAACTTTTGAGGAGTTTGTAGAAAAAGGAATCATTACACCTGAGAAAAAGGCGCTGTTTTTGAGAAGCTATAAAAAACCAGAGGATTTTATGTGTGTATTTGTGATTGTACCTGAAGGTGCTAATTTTATTTACTATCCTTATAAAAACAAAGGGTAAGCATTGGCTTACAAAAAGAAATCCCTATCCGGGCAAACATGGATAAGGACTACTAAAAAACTATCGATTAGACAACGCTAAAGCAGAAAGGTTTCATGGTTCAGAAAATATTTTTAAATATTTGAATATGAATCTTAAAATCGTTCTTTTTGTAGCAATAAAATAAGGCGAAAAATGGCAGGATCTCAATTACTCATTCTAGATAAAAAGCAGATACAACAGAAAATAAATCGGATTGCTTATCAGATATTGGAAGATAATCTTACGGAAAAGGAAATTGTGCTGGCAGGAATCTGGGACAGGGGCTATAAACTGGCGCTGAGATTGAAAAAGGTATTGTCAAAAATCTCTGATTTGAAGATTACCATGCTGAAAATTGATCTTGACAGGAAGAATAGCAAGTTGGTTGCGAATACTGATCTGGATGAATCTCATTGGAAAAATAAGGTAATCATTCTTGTTGATGATGTACTGAATAGTGGTAAAACACTGGCTTATGGTTTAGGTGTGTTTTTAAATACACCACATAAAAAAATTAGAACGGTAGTATTGGTAGACAGGAGTCATAAAATATTTCCTATCGCTACTGATTATGTAGGTCTGAAAATGGCAACGGTTTTAAAGGAACATGTTGATGTGGTGATGGATGTTGAGGGTGAGGAAGATCGGGTTTATTTGAGCTAATTAATTTAGAAACAGGAGATGCAGTATGATATTATTTGTGTATGCAGTCCTGGTTTTTCTTGTACTCAGGTTTTGTGTTACTTTATTTAATTTTCTGTCTAACCCAAAGCTTGGGTATTACAGTAAGCATTTTTCGGACAAGGTTTCGATCATTGTCTTAGCTTCAACAGTTAAGCATAATGTGGAAAACCTGTTAACTTCTATTTCTGAGCAGGAGTATGAGCATACCGAGGTCTTTGTTCAGCGCCAGGAAAGCATCTCCGAATTGGTCAATCAGACAACAGGCAAATATCTTTTATTCTTATCGCCGGGTACTACAGTGCATTTTGGTTTAATCAATAACCTCATGTACAGAATGAAAGTATTTAACCTTGCCGTTTTAAGCTTAATACCCACTTATAAAGCTTCGAGCTTTATGGGGAATTGCATTTACCCCTTAAACGACTTCCTGTTGTTGAATTTGCTTCCTTTAAGATTGGTTAGGTTGAGTGCCCTTTCTGCATTTACCGCTGGTAGTAATGATTGTATTTTTTTTGATGCTGCGATATATAAACAATATAGATGGCACGAAAAATTGCATCCTAAAGCGTTGGAAGCAGCAGAGATTGTAAAATTAGTAAAGCAACAACAGCTAAAAGCTGAAGTTTTGCTGGCCAATAAATTTGTTTACCATACTGTTGATGTAAAAGATACGGCAAGCTTTTCGATGCGCTTGTTAATGAATTTTTCGAATAGTAGTTTAGCAGCATTGATGTACTTAATGTTGGTTGTCGTAGGCCCAGTTGTAGTATCATTTGATTTCAATCCTGTGCTTATCGTACTTCCAATTGGCCTGATCTTCTTATCAAGGGTGATGATTGCTTTTTTGACCGCTCAGAATCCTTTATTGCAGGTGTTGTTGCATCCGCTGCAGATGCTCTTGTTATTCGGATTGTTGCTTAAGGGGATTTGGGAACGTATTGCTGTGTCAATTAAACTTAAGAAATAGAAAAATCAGGCAGATTTTGCGTAATTTTGTACCATCTCAAAAAAAACGATATCCATGAAATACGATTTAGCGGTAACAATAGATAAGGCATCGGGCTTTTGCTTCGGAGTAGTTTATGCTATTGATATGGCCGAAGACATATTGGACAATGAAGATTACCTTTATTGTTTGGGTGATATTGTTCACAATGACGAGGAGGTGAAGCGCTTGACTGATAAAGGGCTTCGCATTATAGATCATGAACAGCTACAGGGCTTACATAAAGAAAAGGTATTGATTCGTGCACACGGAGAGGCGCCATCTACTTATGAGCTTGCCTTGAAAAATGAATTGACATTGATCGACGCTTCATGTCCGGTTGTATTGAAATTGCAGAATAGAATCAAGAACTCGTATGATGATGATGAGCAAATTCTGATATTCGGGAAACATGGTCATGCTGAAGTGATTGGTTTACAAGGGCAGACTGATGGCAAGGCGATCGTATTCCAGGATATTGCGGAGTTGGATAAGGTAGAATTGCCTGCTAAATTTACTTTGTATAGTCAAACCACTAAGAGTACCGATAAATTTTATGCAATTAAAGATGAGCTGATTAATCGGGGATATGATGTGAAAGCAAATGATACCATTTGCAGACAAGTATCTAATCGTTATGGTGATCTGGAGAAATTTGTGGCAAACTTTGATAAAATTCTGTTTGTGTCGGGCAAAAAGTCTTCCAATGGCAAGGTTTTGTACGATGTATGCAAGAAATATAACGATAACTCGTATTTTCTATCCAATGTATCGGAAATTGATATGAGTTGGTTCGCTCCCAACGATAAAGTAGGGATTTGTGGAGCAACATCAACGCCAATGTGGCTAATGGAAGAGGTGAAAGCCTTTCTCCTTCATCATTAAAAAGTAATTATTCCTTTTCGGGTAAATGATAAAACGGAAAAACGGTTTGAATAGTTAATTTTGGGGAATAATTATGGGAAAAAAGGGTGTACTTTTAGTGAATTTGGGAACTCCGGATAGTCCGGAAGTTGGTGATGTACGTAAATATCTGGATCAGTTTCTGATGGATGAGCGTGTAATCGATGTTAATGTTTTTAACCGTACCTTATTGGTTAAAGGTATTATTGTTCCTTTTCGCAGTCCGAAAACTTCAAAACTTTACAAAGAGATCTGGGATGAAAATGGTTCGCCTTTATTGTATTTTAGTAAAATACAGGCCGCTTTAGTGCAAGAACAGCTTGGTGATGATTACCATGTCGAGTTGGCTATGCGTTATCAAAATCCTTCCATTTTGTCTGCTTTAGAAAAGATGAAGGCAGGTCTTGTTGAAAGTATTAAAGTAATTCCTTTATTTCCCCAATATGCATCTGCCAGTAGCGGTTCAGTTATCCAACTGGTGATGGAATTGGTAAGTAAATGGGCCACTATTCCCCCAGTAAGTTTTGTAAGCTCTTTTCATGATAATGAATTGATGCTGGAGACCTTTGCTGAAAATGCAAGAAAATATAAACCAGAAACTTTTGATCATGTTTTGTTTAGCTTTCATGGCTTACCAGAGCGTCAATTGTTAAAATGTGACCATACCGGGAAACATTGTCTAAAAAAAGATAATTGCTGTGATAACCTGAATGATACCAATAAGTTTTGCTACTCTGCTCAGGGACATGATACCGCGAGATTGATTGCGCAGAAACTGAATATTGCCAAAGAAGATTATACCGTATGTTTCCAGTCGCGCCTGGGAAAAGAACCTTGGGTACAGCCTTACACAACAGATGTGTTGAAAAAGCTTGCTGCTGAAGGTAAAAAGCGACTATTGGTTTTTAGTCCTGCTTTTGTTGCCGATTGTTTGGAAACCCTTTATGAAATTACGGTTGAATACCACGAGGAGTTTAAAGCTCTTGGTGGAGAACATGTACAGCTTGTTGAGAGCTTAAATGATAACCCGAAGTTTATACAAGCGCTGGTCGAAATGGCTAAGGCTTAAGGTACTGACTTAGGTATTGTAGGATCTGGTCGGTAGAACCTGTTTTTGAAGTCACATAATTCTTTGCAATATCTCCTTGATTTCCATTTGTGGTTAGCGTGGTAAAGGCTATGTTAAGCTCAGCTATATTGTTGATACTTTGTGCAACCCCTATCTGAATCAGGTCTTTTGCTTCCTGGAACTTATCGTATTTCGGTCCAAAAATAACTGGTATCCCGAATGCCGCCGCTTCCAAAGTATTGTGGATACCGACACCGAAGCCTCCACCGATATAGGCAATTTTGCCGTATGCATAAAGGGACGACAGCATTCCAATATTATCTATAATGAGTATTTGATGTTCGGATGAGGCTTCTTCAGTAGCAAACGTCGAATATTTGATTGCCTGAGGAAACAAGCCCTCAATTTCATTGATGTGATGCACGCCAATTTCATGAGGTGCAATAATGAATTTCCATTCTGGATTTGAAGCGCATAATAAGGCGATCAATCGTTCATCCTCAGGCCAGGTACTGCCGGCAATAAAAACAGGCGCATCTCCGCAAAATCTTTCAATTATACTTAATTTCTTAGGGCTGGCTGCATTTTCGGCTACCCTGTCAAATCTTGTATCTCCACTTAGCGTGGCATTTTGAATGTTTATTGTTTTTAGTAATTGAATGCTTTCTTCGTTCTGTACAAAGAACTGGCTAACATAAGACAGGATTTTTCGATGGAATGAACCATAAGACTTAAAAAAGATCTGGTTAGGTCTGAAAATACCTGAAATAATTAATAATGGAATGTTCTTATTGTGTAGCGCTTTAAAGTAGTGATACCAGTACTCGTATTTGGTAAAAATGGCAAGCTCGGGATTAAAGGCCGCGACTAATCGCTCGGCATTTGAGGCTGTATCCAAGGGTAAATAAAAAACAGCTTCTGCCAATGCATAATTTTTTCTGATTTCGTAGCCGGAAGGGGAAAAGAAGGTGACAATTATTTTTTTATCAGGGTATTGCTCTTTTAATTTCTCCAATACTGGTCTACCTTGTTCGAATTCGCCTAAAGAAGCAAAGTGAAACCATATATGGGGAATAGTTGAATCTATTTTTTTCTCAATTTTGACGAAGATATTTCGTCTACCCTTTAAAAAAAATGAAGCTTTGGAGTTAAAGGGAGCGAATAACCTGATTATTAAGCCGTAAAGTTGAATTGCAATGTTATAAAGCCAAAGCATTTTGTGTGTTTATTTATTATCTTAGCCGAAGATACTTTAATATAATTAAAACAGAATTAATATATGAAAATAGCCGTTATCGGGACCGGATATGTTGGGTTAGTAACAGGAACTTGCCTATCAGAAACAGGAAATAATGTAATTTGTGTAGATATTAACGAAGCAAAAGTGGCCCAGATGCAAGCTGGAATAGTCCCTATTTACGAGCCTGGTTTAGATGTTTTATTTCATAGAAATATTGCACAAGGCCGTTTAACTTTTACTACTGATCTTGCTCATGCAATTAAAGATGCGCAGATTATATTTATGGCATTGCCAACCCCTCCGGGTGGAGACGGTGCCGCTGATCTGTCGTATATTTTAGGTGCGGCAAAGGATATTTCTAAGCTGGTTACCAATTATAAAGTTATTGTAAACAAATCTACAGTTCCTGTTGGGACGGCGGATAAGGTTCAGGCTGTTTTTACTGAAAATACTGATGTAGAAATTGATGTAGTTTCTAATCCTGAGTTTTTGCGTGAAGGTGTTGCAGTAGAGGATTTTATGAAGCCTGATCGCGTGGTTATCGGAACCAGAAGTGATAGAGCACAAAAATTAATGGCAGAATTGTATGGTCCTTATGTTAGACAGGGTAATCCGATTCTATTTATGGATGAACGTTCTTCTGAATTGACAAAATATGCAGCGAATTCTTTTTTAGCAACCAAAATTACCTTTATGAACGAGGTGGCTAATCTTTGCGAGATTGTAGGTGCAGATGTAGATGCTGTTCGTAAAGGAATAGGATCTGATGCAAGGATCGGCAAACGCTTTTTATTTCCAGGTATTGGTTATGGTGGTAGCTGTTTCCCGAAAGACGTACAGGCATTGGCAAAATCTGCTGACGAGCACGACTATGAATTCAAGATATTGAAATCAGTAATGGAGGTGAATGAAAAGCAAAAAACCATATTGGTTGATAAGTTGTTAAAGTATTATAAAAATGATTTAAAAGGTAAGCATTTCGCATTATGGGGATTGGCTTTCAAGCCTGAAACTGATGATATTCGTGAAGCACCTTCTTTGTATATTATTGACGAATTGATTAAGCATGGTGCAAGGGTTACCGCATTTGATCCTGAGGGGATGAATAATGTGAAGGCCATTGTAGGGGATAAAATAACTTATTCTGAAAATCAATATGATGCATTAGTAGATGCTGATGCTTTATTGATTGCCACAGAGTGGTCTGTATTTAGAAATCCGGACTTTGAATTGATGGAAACAAGCCTAAGCAACAAAGTTATTTTTGACGGACGTAATTTATATGATTTGGATAAAATGATTGAGCTTGGATATTATTATAACAGTGTTGGCCGTAAGCTTATAAATTAATGAAACGTAAAAGAGTTTTAATAACCGGTGCAGCCGGGTTTTTAGGTTCGCATTTGTGCGACAGATTTATCAAAGAGGGGTACCATGTTATAGGAATGGATAACCTGATCACTGGGGATCTCCAAAATATCCAACATTTGTTTGGATTGGAAAATTTTGAGTTCGCTCATCATGATGTTTCCAAATATGTATATGTATCAGGGGACTTAGATTATATTCTCCATTTTGCTTCACCGGCAAGTCCAATTGATTATTTGAAAATTCCTATTCAAACCTTAAAGGTTGGATCATTGGGGACTCATAATCTACTTGGTTTGGCTAAAAGCAAAAATGCAAGGATGCTTATTGCTTCTACCTCAGAAGTGTATGGCGATCCAAATGTAAACCCACAACCTGAAGAATATTGGGGTAATGTAAATCCAGTCGGACCAAGGGGTGTTTATGATGAGGCTAAACGTTTTCAGGAAGCGATGACTATGGCTTACCATACTTTCCATGGTTTAGAAACCAGGATTGTAAGGATCTTTAACACTTATGGACCAAGAATGCGCTTAAACGACGGTAGGGTATTGCCAGCGTTTATAGGTCAGGCATTACGCGGTGAGGATCTTACTGTGTTTGGTGATGGGTCTCAGACGCGTTCATTCTGCTATGTAGATGATTTAATTGAAGGTATCTACAGGTTGTTGTTAAGTGATTATGCGATGCCGGTTAATATTGGCAATCCTGATGAGATTACCATTAAGCAATTTGGTGAGGAAATTATCAAATTGACAGGGACAAATCAGAAGTTAGTACTTAGAGATTTGCCTGTTGATGATCCAAAACAGAGACGTCCGGATATTACCAAAGCAAGAGCGATCTTGGGTTGGGAGCCGAAAGTAAGCAGAGCAGAAGGACTGAAAATAACTTACGAGTACTTTAAATCTCTGCCTCAAGAAGCTTTAATCAATAAAGACCATAAAGATTTTACAGGATATAACCGTTAATTAAACAATGTCTAAAATATTAGTAACCGGTGGAACCGGTTTTATTGGCTCGCATACTGTAGTAGAACTACATAATGCAGGCTATGAAGTTATTATCGTTGATGATTTTTCCAATTCTAATCCTAAAATTCTTCAGCAAATAGAAGCAATTACGGGTACTAAGCCTGAGTTTGTCGAATTAGATCTATGTGATGAAGCTAAAGTAAATGAATTTGTTTCAAAGCACAATGATATCACTGGGGTAATTCATTTTGCGGCATTTAAAGCTGTTGGCGAGTCTGTACAGCAACCGTTAAAATATTACAGAAATAACTTTTATTCGTTGATCAATCTGATCAATGCATTTAATAGCAAGGTGAATTTGGTATTTTCTTCTTCCTGCACAGTATACGGGCAGCCAGATGTTTTGCCGGTAACTGAAGATGCGCCGACTAAAAAAGCGGAATCACCGTATGGTAACACTAAGCAGATTGCAGAAGAGATCTTGCAGGAAACTTGTGCGGTAACACCTCAATTAAAAGTAACCTCTTTACGTTATTTTAATCCTGTAGGTGCACACCATACTGCATTGATTGGTGAATTGCCAATCGGTGTTCCTCAAAATCTGGTTCCTTTTATTACCCAATCTGCAATTGGTAAACGTGGACCAATTACTGTTTACGGTAATGATTATGATACTCCTGATGGTAGTGCAATAAGAGACTATATTCACGTGGTGGATTTAGCAAAAGCCCATGTTGCCGCAATTAAACGATTAGAAAGCAATAAGGCCAGCGCTAATTACGAGGTGTTTAACCTGGGTACAGGCAAAGGTTCATCAGTATTGCAGATTATCGATGCATTCGAATCGTCGACAGGAGTAAAACTAAACTATACGATAGGACCAAGAAGAGAAGGTGATATTGAAAAAGTTTGGGGTGATGTAACTAAATCTACAAAAGACCTGGGCTGGAAAGCTGAGTTGGACTTGAAAGAGATGATGTCATCGGCTTGGAAATGGGAACAATACTTACAGGATAATCCATTTTAAATGCTGTTAAGTGAGCATAAGGAGCTGAAACTGGAGATCAAGTCTCTTCCTGAAAAGGAAAAGGATAAGCTATTGCTCAGGTTAATTGCTAAAGACAAGGTTTTAACTGAACATCTTCATTTTAAATTACTTGAAGATGAGCACGATTTGGTACGCAGGCAGGAGCAGCTGAAGTCAGGTATTGACGAAGGTATTGCTGATTTGATGACATCTAGAAAGTTGAACTCGAAGGAAACGTTATTGAAGATGCGTAAATTAAATGGCAGTATTAATCATCATTTTAAAGTAACAAAGGATTTAAATAGCGAGATGGAACTTAGAATTCATTTGTTAAATGAGGTTCCCATTGAATTTGATGAAAGTGTTTTTTCAGCCCTTTATAAATTTAACGAGAAGCTGGTTATTTATTTTGTGAAAACAACGGTTTCAGTTTTAAATAAATACGACAAAATGCATGAGGATTTACAATTTGACCTCAAAGCATCTTTGAATATTTTGCTAGATAAAATTTACAGACATAAAACGGCAGCAATTGCAAAAACACTTGGCTTGCCAACAGAATTATAACAAAAACTTATAGAAAGCTACATAATTTCAATGAAAAAAATATTAGTAACAGGTGGTGCAGGTTTTATCGGATCTCATGTGGTACGAAGATTTGTAAACAATTATCCTGAATATGAAATTGTAAATCTTGACAAATTAACTTACGCAGGTAATTTGGCTAATTTAACTGATGTGGAAGATAAACCTAATTATAGGTTTGTTAAAGCTGATATTACTGATGCAGTTGAGATCAATAACTTATTTCAGAAAGAACAATTCGATGCAGTGATCCATTTGGCTGCTGAATCTCATGTGGACAGGTCGATTGCAGATCCTACGGCGTTTGTAATGACCAATGTTATTGGTACCGTGAATTTATTGAACGCTGCCAGAGAATTTTGGAAAGAAGATTATTCAACAAAACGTTTTTATCATGTTTCTACTGATGAGGTTTACGGTGCATTAGGCGATACCGGTATGTTTACCGAAACAACGGCTTATGATCCACATAGCCCGTATTCTGCTTCTAAGGCTTCATCTGATCACTTTGTGAGAGCTTATCATGATACCTATGGTCTGGATGTGGTAATCTCAAACTGCTCAAATAACTATGGTTCTCACCATTTCCCGGAGAAATTGATTCCGTTAGCAATTAACAATATCAAAAATGGTCAGCCTGTCCCTGTTTATGGAAAAGGCGAAAATGTGCGTGATTGGCTTTGGGTGGAAGACCATGCAAGGGCTATTGATGTGATTTTTCACGAAGCTAAAACAGGTGAAACCTATAATATTGGTGGGCATAACGAATGGAAGAACATTGATTTAATCCATTTGCTTTGCAATATTATGGATAAAAAACTAAATCGTGAGGCAGGAGAATCGGCCAAACTGATTACTTTTGTAACAGATAGGGCAGGGCATGATTTGCGTTATGCTATAGATTCAAGCAAGTTGCAAAACAAGCTGAACTGGGTGCCAAGTTTACAGTTTGAAGAAGGATTGGAAAAAACGGTAGATTGGTATCTGGAAAATGAAGAGTGGCTGAGTAATGTTACTTCAGGCAACTATCAAGCTTACTACGATACCCAATATCAAGGAAGATAATAAATTAGCTATTCATACCTTAAAGCCTCTACTGGATCCAGTTTAGAGGCTTTTTTTGCGGGGTAATATCCCGAAACTATACCCACTAAAACACATACAGCAAAGCCTCCAAAAATCCATTCCCATGGAATAATGAATGATCCACCCATACCCAGGGAGATCAGGTTTCCGATGGCTATGCCCAGAAATATCCCAAAAGCTCCGCCCATTAGGCAGATGATTACGGCCTCTATCAAAAACTGTTTTCTTATGACAGCAGGGTTTGCACCAATGGCTTTCCTAATGCCTATTTCTCTTGTTCTTTCAGTTACCGAAACCAACATGATGTTCATCAGGCCAATTGAAGCCCCCATTAAGGTGATTACACCAATAGCGATACCACCCCAGACAATGTATCGTAGATTTTCAAAAAGGGTTTGGGCCATAGCATCACTTTTGGTAATCTCGAAATTGTTAGGATCTGTAACCCTTATTTTCCGGATGTTCCTAAATGTGGCGGTGGCCTCGCCAATAACATTCTCCATAATGTCGTTGCTTGGCACAATAACAGTTATGGTATAAGAGGGATTTGAAGTAGAGTTGATCAGCTTTGCTTTTAACAAGGGGACATATACAGCACGGTCGCCACTAAAGCCCATACTTTGACCTTTGGAGACAAGTACGCCAACTACTTTTAAGCGACTATTGCCTACATTAATAATTTTATCGAGTGGATCCTGATTTTTGAATAGCTTCTCACTGACCTCACTTCCAATAATACAAATGTTGTTTCCGGATTGAACTTCGGTTGTATTGAAATTTCTGCCGAGTGCTAATTCCAGGCCTTGTGAGCCCAGGCCATGCTCATCTACACCTTGTATGCTGATGTTTGGATTTGTTTTTTCTGTGCCATACTTCACTGTAGCACCTCTAGTAGCAACAACACTTATGGCTACTTTTGCAGGCGTGTTTAAGCGTTCTTTAAAGGCCAATGCATCCTCATATCGGATCGATTTGAAAGGTTTTTGCCTTTGGCCGCCACCGATCCTGATGCCTGTACCGCGGTTTCTGATGTTAAATGAATTTGCCCCCATACTGGAAAAAGCCTCTGTCATACTTTTTTTAACAGCATCAAGAGTTGTTAAAATACCTACTAAGGCAGCTAAGCCAATTGCAATGATCAATGCTGTAAGCATGGTGCGCAACCGGTTGCCAGTAATAGATTGCAGGGCTAATTTTACGTTTTCAGTATAGGTCATTACAGGCAGATAAATTTAGGTGCTAAAATAAAAGTCCTGTTGTTAAGACAACAGGACTTAGTATAATGTTACAAATGATGATCTCTTTTATACTGAAAAACTGGTTCCGCAACCGCAAGTACTCGCTGCATTCGGATTGCTAAAAGTAAAGCCCCTCGAATTTAAACCATCCTGCCAGTCAACTTGCATTCCCATCAAGTACATCTGATGGGCTTTATGCATGAAAACCTTGATGCCATCAATAATAAACTCCTGATCACCATCTTTTTTCTGATCAAAACCCAAAACGTAATTCATTCCAGAACAGCCACCACCTTCAACACCTACACGTAAGCCAAAGTCTTCGGCTATTTCTTGTTGGTCTTTCAGTTTAAAAAGCTCTTTCACAGCTGTTTCTGTAAAGGTTACAGGGGCAAATGCGGTATCTACTGTATTACTCATGTTATTTATCAACCGTTAAAAATGTATTAATAGAGCAAATATAAATCAAAATGCACATTTTTGTCGGCACTACCACTAATTATTACGGTATTTAAACAAAATAAAATGGACTTGCAGAAATTTATAACCGAAGCAGCTGTATTGGTGATTGGAGGGGTGGCTACGGTATCGGCTGGGTACTATTTGATAAAGGATGATATTAAGACCTATTTTAGATTGAAATTTTCTGATCAGAAAAAGGAAAAAGAGAACCCATTATTGCCGTTGCGCTTACAGGCCTACGAACGTTTAACTATTTTTATAGAACGGATAAACCCCGCTAACCTTTTTATCAGGCTACATCAACAAGGCATAACAATTGCTGAACTTCAGGCAATAGTATTAAACGAAATTAAATCAGAATACCAACATAACATCACGCAACAGTTGTATATCAGTACGCCCACCTGGGATGTAGTAAAGAAGCTTAAAGATGATACCATTGCTATGGTGAATAATGGGGTGAAGAGTCTGCCTGCAGATGCTCCGGGAGTTGATTTGAGTAGAAAAGTTTTACAGCATATGGCGGGTATTGAAAATAACCCCTATGATTTGACATTGGATTTGATTAAGAAAGATATTCATCAGTTGTTTTAGTTATGAGCAATAAAAAAATTACCACCACATCTGGTATAGAAATAAAAGAAGTATACACTAAAGCCAGTGCTCCAATCGAAGCACCGGGTGAATTTCCATATACCAGAGGTATTCAGAAGGACATGTATAGAGGTCGGTTATGGACTATGCGACAGTATGCAGGGTTCTCTACCGCCGAGGAATCAAATAAGCGTTATCATTATCTGTTAAAGCAAGGTACGATGGGGCTTTCTGTAGCTTTTGATCTACCGACTCAAATCGGTTACGATTCAGATCATGAAATGTCGGAAGGGGAGGTAGGAAAAGTAGGTGTAGCCATCGATTCATTAAAAGATATTGAAATATTGTTTGATGGTATTGAACTGGAGAAGATCACGACTTCGATGACGATTAATGCTACTGCTTCTATTTTACTGGCAATGTATATTGCCTTGGCTAAAAAACAAGGTGCGGATATCAGACAAATTTCTGGTACCATACAAAATGATATTTTAAAAGAATATGCAGCACGGGGGACTTATATCTATCCACCTAAAGCTTCTATGCGAATCATTACCGACATTTTTGAATATTGCAGTAAAGAGGTACCGAAATGGAATACGATTTCTATTTCTGGTTATCATATCAGGGAGGCGGGCTCTACAGCAGTGCAGGAACTGGCATTTACACTGGCAAATGGAAAAGCATATTTAAATGCAGCACTTGAAAAGGGCTTGGATATTAATGTTTTTGCCAAGCGCTTGTCTTTCTTCTTTAATTGCCATAATAACTTTTTTGAGGAGATTGCTAAATTTCGTGCAGCAAGAAGGATGTGGGCAAAGATTACAAAAGATCTTGGTGCTACAGATGAAAAGGCTCAAATGCTCCGTTTTCACACACAAACGGGTGGTTCTACATTAACAGCTCAACAGCCACTTAATAATGTCGTACGGGTTACCAATCAAGCAATGGCAGCAGTGCTAGGTGGAACTCAATCTCTGCATACCAATGGTTATGATGAAGCGCTTTCTTTACCTACCGAAGCAGCAGCAAAAATCGCTTTGCGTACACAACAAGTTATTGCTTTCGAAAGCGGAGTGACGGATACGGTAGATCCCTTGGCTGGTTCTTATTTTGTGGAAAGCCTTACGGATGAAATTGAAGCCGCCGCTCATCTGTATATTGATAAGATTGATGCCATGGGCGGATCTGTTAATGCCATCGAAAATGGTTATATTCAGAATGAAATTGCTGATGCCGCTTATCAGTATCAGGTTGAAGTTGAACAGGCCAGTAGGATTATTGTAGGCGTAAACAAGTTTACTCAGGAAAAGGAAGGTATAAATGATGTGTTTACCATTGATGAATCTATCCGAACTATCCAGACGGAAAAGTTAAATAAACTTAAGGCTGAGCGGGATAATCAGGTAGTAGAAAAAACACTGAATGACCTGGCAAATGCTGCTAAAAGTACTGACAATCTAATGCCATTTATTCTGACGGCGGTTGAAGCTTATGCTACACTTGGGGAAATCGCTGATGTAATGCGTAATGTTTTCGGAGAATATTGATTCTTATGTTAATAAATAGTTATCCACATAAAAAATTGAGGTTAACTATGGTATAAGATTGCTTTATAAGCACTTACCAAATAAATGAAAATTAAGTTTTTTTTGTTGATAATTTTTTGAATATTCGATCTTACGAACGAGCTCATTTCATATGCTCTTATCGTCGCTTTAAACCAAGAAATTATAGAATGACAATGGAAAAAACTTGTACAGAAGTATGGAAGGACTGTCTCCAAATCATAAAAGATAATATTCCGACCCAAAGTTTTAAAACTTGGTTCGAGCCAATATCTGCGTTGAAGTTGGAGGGCAAAGTTTTGACGATACAGGTACCGAGTTTATTCTTTTACGAATGGTTGGAAGAGCATTATGTTGGACTGCTTAGAAAGACAGTTAAGAAGCAGTTGGGAGAAGAGGGTAGACTCGAGTATAATATCGTTGTAGATAAGTCTTCCAATAGCGGTTCACCTTATACGACTAACATTCCAAGTAATGGAAATGGTGCGGAAGCTAAAAGGCAATCTATGCCAATTCCTGTTTCGATAAATAAGGACATTAAAAATCCTTTCATTATACCAGGCTTAAAAAAACTGAACGTAGATCCTCAGTTAAATTCCAATTATACTTTTGAAAATTATATAGAGGGCGATTGCAATCGTCTGGCACGCTCTGCGGGGTACGCAGTGGCTGCTAAACCAGGAGGTACATCATTTAACCCTTTGATGATTTATGGTGGTGTAGGCTTGGGGAAAACGCATCTTGCGCAAGCTATTGGTAATGAGATTAAACGTAATATGCCAGATAAGCTGGTGATCTATGTTTCTTGCGAGAAGTTTTGCCAACAGTTTGTGGACTCGCTAAAAAATAACACCATCAACGATTTTGTTAACTTCTATCAGGCCATGGATGTGATCATTATGGATGATGTGCACAATTTTGCTGGTAAAGAAAAAACACAGGATATATTTTTCCATATTTTTAACCACTTGCACCAATCAGGTAAGCAGGTTATTTTATCTTCAGATAAAGCGCCAAAGGATTTGGCTGGTTTAGAGGAACGATTATTAAGTAGATTTAAATGGGGACTTTCGGCAGATTTGCAAGTGCCAGATCTGGAGACCCGTATTGCCATTCTTCGTAAGAAGATGTATGCCGATGGAATTGAACTGCCGGCGGAAGTCGTAGAGTATGTCGCACATAATATAGATAATAATGTTCGTGAACTTGAAGGCGCTATGGTGTCTTTACTTGCGCAATCAACATTAAACAAAAAAGATATAGACCTTGCATTGGCTAAGCAGATGTTAAAGAATTTTATCAAAAACACTTCAAAAGAGATCTCTATGGAGTATATCCAGAAGTTGGTATGCGAATATTTTGAAGTCCCTGTGGATATGGTGAAATCTCAAACGCGTAAGCGGGAGATTGTTCAGGCACGTCAGATTTCCATGTATCTTTCAAAAAGTCATACCAAGTCGTCTCTAAAAACAATCGGCGCTTTTTTTGGTGGAAGGGACCATTCGACAGTGATTTATGCCTGTCAAACAGTTGAGGATCTTATTGATACCGATAAAAAATTTAAAGGTTATGTGCATGATATCCAAAAGAAATTAAAAATGAGCTAGTGCTGCTCATTATACTAAAAAAGCCTGTAAGTTTTTTTGCTTACAGGCTTTTTTAGTGTACAGATTGTTATTTAATGTTCTTCTAGTTTCATCAATCCGTAAAATAGCGCCGCGCAATGTAAGGCTTGATCTATTTTATGGGTAGCCAGTAGCTGTTTCACTTCTGCAATGGTGTATTCTTCTACAATTAGAATCTCATGATCATCTAAATGTTGTTCATGTGTTTTTATGCCACCCTTTAGCAGGTAAGTATAAGTCACATTGTCTGCGGTAGCTGGATTAGGATAAAGTGTGGCAATCAGTTCGGCACTCTTAAAAGAATAGCCGGTTTCTTCCAGTAACTCTCTTCTTATGGCATATTCGGGTAGCTCGTCACCGTCAATAACTCCGCCTGGTATTTCTAAAGAGACAATATCTGCGGCATGGCGATACTGACGTACCATGATTAACTTACTGTCTTCAGTAAGCGCAATCGCATTTACCCAGTTTGGATATTCCAATACATAGTAATCGTCCTTTGTACTCCCGTTTTGCAACTTGCAGGTATCCACCCTAAGTGTCGCCCATTTTTCTTTCACCAGGTATCTTGATGAAAGCTTTTCCCATTTCAATATTTCCATTTAATTCTTAATTACCAGCTTCCGCTGCTACCACCACCGCCAAAACTACCACCGCCGAAGCCACCAAAGCCGCCGCCGCCACCACCACCACTGCTTCCACCGCCCCAGCCGCCACCGCCAGAACCTCTTCCACCGCCGAGTAGCATGCTCCAGAAAAGTGCATCGGCAACACCGCGTCCGCCAATAACCTGACTTCCGCCACCACCGCCACCACCTCTTTTAAGTAAGATGATGATTACGACTACAATGATGATCACGATAAGGATTCCAGATCCGCCTTTACCGCCCTTTGCAACTTTGGGTTTGTCATTCTTATACTCGCCCTTGGTATAAGCAATAATGGCATTTGTTCCGGCATCTAGTCCTTTGTAGTAATCGCCGGCCTTGAAGTAAGGTTTGATGTCATTATCTATAATCCGTCTGGTATACATGTCTGGCAATACGCCTTCAACGCCGTATCCCGTTTGTATAGCAATCTTCCGGTCGCCAAGTGCCACAACGATCATTACACCATTATCTTTGCCTTTTGTGCCGACACCCCATTTTCTACCCAGTTGAAGTGCGTAATCGTTGATGTCATACTCGCCAACAGATTTGAGTATAGCAATGGCCACCTGTATAGATGTTGAATCATCGAAAGCAACCAGCTTTCTTTCGAGTTGCTGTATTTGGTCTGCCGAAAGTGTCCCCGTATAATCATTAACCAGTGTATTAGGCTTTGCAGGGAAATCCTGGGCAAAGCCCGCAACGGAAAGGATGATTAGGAATAAGGCTATGATTGATTTCTTCATTGCCTAATGTTTTGCGTGTTGATCCATAAAAATAATATCATTTGGCAGCTCGTTAATGTCGCCCCCTTCAAAAGGGAAAAACAAAGCCATCTTTTCTCCGGCTAGTACAATGCCGGCTATAATTCCTTGAACAATATTTCCGCCCGAAAAATGAGCCTTCATTGCTACTTGTGTCGTCTCCCAAAAATCAGGTGGTACAACCTTGTTAATGCCGCTATCGCCTATTATTGCAAACTTATGGTCTTCGTAAGCAAGATAGATCAATACGCCGTTGTGTTTAGCTGTTTTGTCCATTCCCAGTTTCGAGAAATAGCTGGTCGCTCTTTCAAAAGCATTGCCGGCGCATTTTTTTTCTACGGCTATTCTTATTTCGCCCGAAGTAGCTTTTTCAGCCTCTGAAATTGCATTTGCAATAAGCTCCTGGTCTTGTTCTGTAAATATGCCCATGATAGGATTACTTGATATGAATAAGGGTAATGCGTGTTTTGATAATAAAACATGCGTTACCCTTAAAAGTTGCTACTTTATATTAGAATTCTACTTTTGGTGCTTTTTCTGCTCCAGCTTCAGCTTTAAAGCCGGTTTTCTGCTTAAATCCGAATATTCCAGCCATAAGATTGTTCGGGAATGACCTTATTTTAGTGTTATATGTTTGTATCGATTCGTTAAAATCTTTACGTGCAACAGCGATTCTGTTTTCAGTCCCAGCCAATTCAGCAGAAACATCTCTAAATTGTTCCGTAGCTTTTAATTCTGGATAGTTTTCTGTAACCATCAATAAACGACTTAAGGCTTGACTAACCTGGCCTTGTGCAGCCTGGAACTTTTCGATGTTTTCCGGTGTTAATTTGTCCGGGTCAATAGTAACCTGTGTAGCTTTTGCTCTGGCCTCAGTTACCTGAGTTAAGGTAGATTGCTCAAATTTTGCGGCACCTTTAACGGTATTCACTAAATTAGGAATCAAATCCGAACGACGTTGGTACTGGGTTTCTACCTGATTCCATTTTGCTTTCACATCCTCATCAAGTTTAACCATACTATTGTAACCACATCCACTCATGGTTACAACCAGGGCTAAGAGGCCTACTATTGATAATACTGTTCTTTTCATTTTTTTCGTTTTTTTAGATTTTTTTTATCCTGAAGCCGATAAACGACTCCTTGTTTGTATATGTTAATTTACACATTAGAACTCAATTTCCGTACCTTTGTTACAATTCGGGATAAAAACCTGACAACGGTTATGCAAAAAGACATTGAAATCACCATGGCTCCAGAGGAAATGGAGTCTGAAAATATCCTCAAGAAAACACTCTCAACTGCCTTAAAAATAGACCCGGTACGAATTAAAGGATATAAAATCCTGAAGCGTTCTATTGATGCCCGATCTAGAAAAGTAATTTATCGGTTACAAGTAAGCGTATTTATCGACGAGATGCCGGTGGCAGATATTTTTAGGATAGACTATCAAAATGTCAGTAATGCTAAGCCTGTAATTATTGTGGGAGCAGGCCCTGCTGGATTATTTGCGGCCTTGCAATGTATAGAAAATGGCCTTAAGCCTATTGTTCTAGAGCGAGGTAAGGATGTAAAACAGCGAAGAAGAGATCTTGCCCTTATCAATAAAGAAGGGATAGTAAATACCGAATCTAACTATTGCTATGGCGAGGGTGGGGCTGGAACTTATTCGGACGGAAAACTTTACACCAGGTCTAATAAACGCGGCGACATCAATAAAGTGTTGCAGACTTTTGTGCAACATGGTGCAACTGATGATATTTTAATTGATGCCCGGCCGCATATCGGCACCAATAAGCTACCTCAAATTATAACCGCCATCAGAGAAACTATATTAAATGCTGGCGGTGAAGTTCTTTTTGATCAGAAGGTGACCGATATTCAGGTCGATTTTGGAAAGATCAAGGGAGTAGTGATTAATGATGATCATAGTTTGTCGGCCGATGCAGTTATATTGGCTACTGGTCATTCTGCACGTGATATTTACGAATTATTGCACCGTAAGGGAATTCTTGTCGAGGCAAAGCCTTTTGCTTTAGGGGTAAGAATTGAGCACCCGCAAGCTATTGTAGATGCGGCACAATATCATTGTGATATTCGAAGTGAATTTTTGCCGCCAGCTTATTACAGTTTGGTAGAGCAGGTAGGTAGCAGAGGCGTATTTTCTTTTTGTATGTGCCCAGGGGGAATTATAGCTCCATGTGCTACCTATGAAAACGAGATCGTTGTTAATGGATGGTCGCCTTCTAAAAGGAATAACCCATTTGCAAACTCTGGAACTGTAGTTCAAATTACATTGGAAGATGTAAAAGGTGATGATCCTTTAAGGATGATGCATTTTCAGGCGGAGATAGAACGGAGTGCTTTTCAATTGGGAGGCGGTAAATTGGTTGCCCCTGCACAACGGATGGTAGACTTTGTCGAGGGAAGGCTCTCTAACGATTTGCCTAAAAATTCATATTTGCCTGGGACTAAGAGTGTGATACTTAAAGATACACTTCCTGATTTTGTGGCTTCAAGCTTAAAAAGTGCCTTGCCAGTTTTTGGGAAAAAGATGAGGGGGTATTATACCAATGAAGCGATTCTGGTAGGTGTAGAGAGTCGAAGCTCATCTCCTGTGCGTATTCCGAGGGATAGAGAGACGTTTCAGCATCCACAAGTTTCAGGACTATTTCCATGTGCAGAAGGAGCTGGTTATGCTGGTGGTATTGTTTCTGCAGCTATTGATGGTGTAAACTGCGCCAACGCAGTTTTAAGGGTAATCTAACGAACAGATTTTAATTGACATTGTTGTAAAGTTAAGAATGGAATGGTTTTGGCTTAAAGTAGTAGAGATATTTTGTTAAAACCATAAAGCTAAAATTGTGAAGAAGACTTTAATCATAGGTGCAAGCCCAAATCCAGAACGTTATGCTTATCGTGCGGCCCACATGCTTACCGCTAAAGGTCATGATATTGTGAATGTTGGAATAAAAAAAGGAGAGGTTGCTGGTGTTGAAATTGAGAAGCCCGGAGTGATACATCACGATATTGATACTATAACCTTATATATTGGTCCGCATTTACAAGATCAGTATTATGATTATATACTGCAAACTAAACCTAAAAGGGTTGTTTTCAATCCTGGGACTGAGAATGTAGAATTGGAAAGTTTGTTGGTGGATAATGAAATTGAGCCTGTAGAGGCTTGTACATTGGTATTGCTGTCTACAGGACAGTATTGATCTTTTGATTTTACCACATTATTTAGCCTAATAATAGAATTTAATTTTAGATAGGCCCTTGTAGTTTTACTACCAGGTTTTTTTTATGGGCTAAAGTTTTGGCTGGGTTTGATTCGGGCAGGGCTTAAGACTGATAGGTAGATACCAACGTACTTCAAAGGTGGCTCATAGGTGCATGATTGGTGTTTACACCTATGATGTACCTGTGAGGTAGGGCTGAGGTACCTAGGAAGTACCTGTTTGCCTCGGAGCCTGATCGAACGCTAGGTGTATATATATACTACCATTTATGGGGTAGCTTGTATTGCCATTCTGGAACGTTGTTTCTGTCGGGTTATATTTTTTGCAGTTTTTCTTATTGTTTTTCAGGAAGTTATGGCTTAGTGAGCGATAATAGTGCATTTAAGTTTGTGGGGGCGTATAATTTTCCTACTTTTGCATCCCGC
>RCUH01000686.1_pt1 | contig 31393 bp, 31 predicted proteins | sample 2166191 | NCBI WGS metagenome assembly RCUH01 (sample SAMN09932848, study PRJNA488358) | compost metagenome | feature: garden; material: soil; isolation source: compost soil in an enriched community after 214 h of incubation | place: Germany: Experimental Botanical Garden Goettingen | collected...
CCCTCATCCCAACCCTTCTTCCACAAGGGGAGAAGGGAGCAAGCACCAGGCTCGATCGGTTCCCTCTCCCTCTGGGAGAGGGCCAGGGTCGTCTGCTGGAGTTGGGCTTAGCTAGGCTCAGCACCAACCTAGATCCCCATCTTCTTCTTGGTGACCTTGGTCGGCATGGCCTCCAGGGGGTTGTCCGGCCAGTAGTGGCGGGGGTAACGCCCCTTCATCTCTTTCTTCACCTGCTCGTAGGATCCCGCCCAGAAGGCGGCGAGATCGGCGGTGATCTGCAGCGGTCGCTGGGCCGGAGAGAGTAGCTCCACCACCAGGGGCACCCGGCCATCGGCCACGCAGGGGGTCGTGCCCTGCCCGAACATCTCCTGAATGCGCACCGGGATCACCGGGGCCTGCCCCGGCTGATAGCGGATCCGCACCCGGCTGCCGGTCGGCGCGCTGAAGTGGCTCGGCAGCGCCTCGTCCAGCCGTTTTGGCAAGGGCCAGGGCAGGGACTGGCGCAGCAGATCGGAGAGGTTGAGCCTCTTGAGCTGCTCCAGCCGGGTCATGCCGCTCAGGGCAGGCAAGAGCCACTCCTCCAGCCGGGCCAGCAGACTCTCGTCGTCCATGGCGGGCCAGCCCTCGTCGGGCAACCAGTCGCGGGCGCAGCGCAATCGGGCCAGCAAGCCTTCACTGCCCTCGTCCCAGGGCAGCACGTGCAGTCCCTTGCGACGAATGCCCTGCAACAGGCAGCGCCCCTTCTGTTCGTCGGAGAGATCCGTCAGCGGTCGCTGGCCGAGCACCAGTTCGCCGATCACCTGCTGGCGCTCGGCGCGGACCCGCTCTTCCCGCTCGTCCCAGTCGAACCACTGGCGTTCGCTCACCAGCTCCGGCAGCTGGCGCACCAGCTCGTCCAGCGCCACCGGCTCGGCGATGAAGATGCGGCTGCCGCGATCGTTCTGCCCCATCTCTATGGCGATCAGGGCCCCTTGTCCCTGACATGGGTGACCTTCTACCAGATCGCAGCCGATCCCACCACTGAGTTGATAGCGGCTGCCACTGCGCAGCTTGCCGATCCGATCCGGCCAGGCGAGGGCGCACAGCAGCCCCAGCCACTGACCCTGGGCGGTCGCAGGCCTTGCGCCAAGGCGCTCGAACCAGCGGGCGGCCCCCTGACGCAGGGCCCCCAGACGACGATGGAAGAGCACGGAAAGGCGCTCGGATCCTCGCAGATCTTCTTCCAGCAGCGCCACCAGGAAAGCCCCATCGGCGACAATCCCTGTCAGACCCTCGGCCTCCAGCTCCCGGGCACGCAACAGCATGCGCGCCAGACGGGGATGAGTGCCGAAGGCGGCCATGGTGCGGCCGGCCGGGGTGAGTTGTTGCTCACCCTCCGCCTTCATGGCCCCCAGGGCCACCAGCAGGCGCCGGGCGCTCGCCACCGCAGCTGCAGGGGGCATGTCGAGCAGCGGCAAGCTCTCCACCCTGGCGCCCCACTGGGCGGCGTCCAGCAGCAGACCGGTCAGCTCCTGGGTGAGGATGTCCGGCGGACTCTGCTCGGCGAGGCGCTCCTGCACTTCGCTGCTCCAGAGCCGGTAGCAGACCCCGGGGCCGAGACGGCCGGCACGGCCTGCCCGCTGGGTGGCGGAGGCCCTGGCAATCTGACGGGTCTCCAGCCGGGTGACGCCGCTTCTCAGATCGAAGGTGGCACGCCGCTCCAGCCCGCTGTCGATGACCACGGAGACCCCCTCTATGGTGAGGGAGGTCTCCGCCACATTGGTGGTGAGCACCAGCTTGCGACTCCCCGCCGGGGCGGGCTCTATGGCCGCCTGCTGGGCCGCCATGTCGAGGCGACCGTAGAGGGGAGCCAGGCGCACGTCATCCTGCAGGCGCCCCTCCAGCCACTGGGCGAGTCGTTCTATTTCCCCCTGTCCCGGCAGGAACACCAGGGCACTGCCCCCGTGGGCCGCCAGCGCCTCCAGCACCACGGCGCCCACCTGGGGCTCCAGCCACTGCTGGCGATTGGCGGGGCGGTAGTGGTAGTCGATGGGAAAGCCGCGCCCCTCGGAGCGGATCACAGGGGCGTCCGGCAACAGGGCCTCCAGCGCCATGCCCTCCAGGGTGGCGGACATAATGAGCAGCTTGAGATCCTCCCTCAACCCCTGCTGGCTCTCGATGGCGAAGGCCAGGGCGGTATCGGCATGCAGGCTGCGCTCGTGGAATTCATCGAAAATGACGAGCGACACCCCGGCAAGCTCAGGGTCCTGCTGCAACATCCGGGTCAGCACCCCCTCGGTCACTATCTCGAGCCGGGTGGCGGCACTGGTGCGACTCTCGCCTCGCACCCGCAGCCCGATGCGCTCCCCCACCTTCTCCCCGAGCTGGCGCGCCAAAAAGCCCGCTATGTTGCGGGCCGCGAGGCGCCTGGGCTCCAGCATGATGATGCGACCGGGCAGCCGGTTTCGGCGCACCAGCTCCAGGGGCAGCAGGGTCGACTTGCCCGCCCCCGGCGGGGCCTGCAATATCACGCTGGCGTGGCTGTCGATGGCATCAAACAGCTCGGGCAGCACAGAGACGATGGGGAGTTGGGACAAAACGGCGAAGACCTTCTGTGATGACCAGGAAAACGGCGCCCATTCTGCCACAGCCAGCCGCCCACCGTCAGCAGCCGTGCCGGATGTGCGCCAACCGGTTGGGGCAGACCCGGGGAGAACTCAGCCCGCCCGGACAAGCGCGAAACGCGACCAGGAGACATCCGCAGACGAGCTGCCATAGAATGGCCCTTTCATGTGAGTACCACGAGGACCGACGCTGCGCATGCCCAGACTCTTCTTTGCCCTGCCCCTGCACCAGCTTGCCCCCGCCCTGATCGACTGGCGCGAACGGCGTCCCTGGCCCGGCCTGCCGGTGTCCGAACGCAATCTGCATTTGACCCTGGCCTTTCTCGGTGAGGCCGACGAGGCCACTCGGGACAGGCTGATCGCCGCCGCCGCACAGCAGCGCTGTCCCCCTTTCAGCGTCCATCTGGATCAGACCGGCTGGTTTCAGCGTGCCAGGGCTGCCTGGGTGGGGCCCAACGAGTGGCCAAACGAGCTGAACGTCCTCGCCAGGGCCCTGCGTCGCCACGGCGAGAAGCTGGGGCTGGGCAATGGTGAACAAGGCTACCGCCCCCATGTCACCCTGTCGCGCAAGGCAGGCGAGGCCCCGGCGGCGCTGCCCGCCCCCGATCTTGTGCTGCAGGCGGACAGCTTCTGCCTCTACCAGTCCGTCAGCACGCCGGACGGGGTCCACTACGAGCCGCTCGCCTGCTGGCCCCTGCGTGCCCGCATCAAAGAGACCAACAGCGAGGAGCTGACCCCATGATCTTCGATCCCCCTTTGCAATCCGGTCTGCTCATCGCCCGCTACAAGCGCTTCCTCACCGATGTGCAGCTGGCCGATGGTGAGACCATCACCATCCACTGCGCCAATACCGGCGCCATGACGGGTTGTGCCGATCCGGGCACCCGGGTCTGGTACTCCACCTCGAACAACCCCAAGCGCAAGCTGGCCCACAGCTGGGAGATAGCACAGAGCCCGGCGGGCCACTTCATCTGCGTCAACACGGCGCGGGCCAACCAGATCGCCCGGGAGCTCATCGAGCAAGGGGCGCTGGCGCCGCTGGCGGGTTATGCCAGGCTGCGCACCGAGGTGAAATACGGGGAGGAGAACAGCCGCATCGACCTGTTGCTGGAAGACGATCACAGGCCAAGTTGTTACATAGAGGTGAAATCCGTCACCCTGCTCGACGAGCGGGAACAAGCGGGCATGGGCTACTTTCCCGATGCGGTCACCGCCCGTGGCGCCAAGCACTTGCGTGAATTGATGGCCATGAAGGCGGCCGGGCACAGAGCCGTGCTGCTGTTCATGGTTTTGCACTCCGGCATCGCGAGAATGCGCCCTGCAGCCCATATAGATCCGCACTATAGTCAGCTTGTTGAGCAGGCGATGGCGGCAGGGGTTGAAATTTTATGCTATCGCCCCCATGTTGGGGTGCAGGGCATGGTGGCTCAAGATTTTATTCCATTTGAATCTGACCATCTGCTACCCGAGGGCTGAGAATAAATGCTGGAGTGGGTAACATTATTGACAAGGCTTGTTTGCCTCCCGTTGACCCTTCTGCTATAGATACCGCCCTCAATTTATGGATGGCACGGGTAGCGTGCTGAATTAGGAGACAGGGCATGCCAACAGGCGAAAACAGGAAATCTCTGGGCCCCCTGGCCATTGCGGGTGTAGAGCCTTACCAGGTAAAAGCCGGTGAGGAGTACATGAATGACCAACAAAAGGTACATTTTCGCAAGATCCTGGGAGCCTGGCGCAACCAACTGATGCAGGAAGTTGACCGCACCGTCGACCACATGAAGGATGAGGCTGCAAACTTCCCGGATCCGGTCGATCGCGCCGCGCAGGAAGAAGAGTTCGCACTCGAACTGCGCACCCGCGACCGTGAACGCAAGCTGATCAAGAAGATCGAAAAGACCTTGCTGCTGCTCGAAGAAGACGACTTTGGTTACTGCGAACATTGCGGTATCGAAATCGGTATTCGTCGTCTGGAAGCCCGTCCGACCGCCGACCTCTGTGTCGACTGCAAGACGCTGGCTGAAATCAAGGAAAAACAGATGGCTGGCTGATGCCGCCCATCGACATGGACAAAAAAAGGGAGCTCGCAGGCTCCCTTTTTTATTGAGCTTTTCCCACGACCATCCCAGAATGCAGCCTCAATGCATCGTCTACCCGAATTTCCATGGTCATGACTCCCTCCTCCCCTGTTCGACCCCATGTCGGCCGCTTCGCCCCCTCTCCGTCCGGTCCGCTCCACTTCGGCTCCCTGGTCGCCGCCCTTGGCAGCTTCTTGCAGGCGAGATCGCAACAGGGGCGCTGGCTGGTGCGCATCGAGGACATAGATCCGCCGCGGGAGATGGCCGGGGCCAGCGGGCTCATCCTCCAGACCCTGGAGGCCCATGGCCTCGGCTGGGATGGGGAGGTGATGTATCAGAGCCGGCGCCATGGACGCTACGACGAGATCATCGAGGGGCTCTACCGGGCCGGGGATCTCTACTGGTGCCGCTGCACCCGGCGCGAGATCATGGCGGCGGGCGGCTTCTACAACGGCCACTGCCGCACCCTGGGGCTGACGGCAGAGGGCTGCGCCGCCCGCCTGCGCCAGCATAATCCCGTCTACCACTTCGAGGATGAGTTGCAGGGCCATATTGCGGTGCCTGCGGCGCTCGCCGAGGAGGACTTCATCGTGCGCCGCCGGGATGGCCTCTATGCCTACAACCTGGCGGTGGTGGTGGATGACATGGACAGCGGCATCACAGAGATAGTGCGCGGCGCCGATCTGCTGGAGCCCACGGTGCGCCAGATTGCCCTCTACCAGACCCTGGGGGCAGACGTCCCCGCCTGGGTGCACCTGCCGCTGGCGGTGCTGGCGGATGGCAACAAGCTGTCGAAGCAGAACCATGCGCCGGCACTGGCACAGGATGACGTCAGGCCCGCCCTGTGGCAGGCTCTCGCCTTCCTCGGCCAGTGCCCGCCGCCTTGCCTGAGAGAGAATACCGTCGACGAGATCATCGCCTGGGGCATTGCCCACTGGCAGCTGGCCCGGGTCCCCCGCCAGCAGAAGATAGTGCTGGGGGCCAGATAAGCAGGTCCCCGGAGCAAAAGCAGGCCGCCGCGTTTCTCATTTGAGCAGGCCAGAACCAGGGGAAGTGAAAGCGTCGTTCCTTGCACGACCTGGCCCGAATCGGGGAAGCAGGCCGCAGCGTTTCTCATTTGGTCGGGCCTGAGCTATGATAGGCCGCTATTTTTTGGCCTCCCGTCAATTTGAAGTCATGAAGAGGTGTACCATTTTTTCCCAGATCGCAAACTTTTGCCGCAAGGTGCTCGGCAAGGAAGACGGCGAGCAGTCGATGGAGTCTCCCATTCCAGCCCGTGTCGCCGGTCAACGCCGAACCTTGAGCCGTGACCAGCACCCCATCTCGCGCAAAGAGATCAGCGAGAATGCGCTCAAGGTGCTCTACCGCCTGAACAAGGGGGGCTACGAAGCCTACCTGGTGGGTGGTGGCGTCCGGGATATTCTGCTCGGGAGAACACCAAAGGATTTCGACATCGCCACCGATGCCACGCCGGAGCAGATCAAGGCGTTGTTCAGCAACTGCCGCCTGATCGGCCGTCGTTTCCGCCTGGCCCACATCGTCTTTGGTCGTGACGTGATCGAAGTGGCTACCTTCCGTGGTCACCACCATCAGGTCAATACCAGCAAGCACGTGTCGGCCCAGTCTGATGAAGGCATGCTGCTGCGCGACAACGTCTACGGCACCATAGAAGAGGATGCCGAGCGCCGTGACTTTACCGTCAACGCCCTCTACTACAGCGCCAAGGATTTCACCCTGCACGACTTCGAGGGTGGCATCGAGGATCTTGCCGAGCGCAAGCTGGAGCTGATCGGTGACCCCGAGACCCGCTACCGGGAAGATCCGGTGCGCATGCTGCGCGCCGTGCGCTTCGCCGCCAAGCTGGAGATGACCATAAGCCCGCGCACCGCCGCCCCCATCCGGGAACTGGCGCCGCTGCTGCAGGACATTCCGGCCGCCCGTCTGTTCGAGGAGACCCTCAAGCTGTTCCTGGCCGGTGACGGTCTCGCCACCTACAAGCTGCTGCGCGAATACGGGCTGTTCCAGCCCCTGTTCCCCCAGGTCGCCGCCCTGTTTACGCCCAACGGCAACTCGCCTTACGAGCAGTTCATCGAGCTGGCGTTGATGGACACCGATACCCGGGTCCGTGAAGACAAGCGCGTCACCCCGGCCTTCCTCTATGCCACCCTGCTGTGGGGCGCCGTCGAGGCCCGTGCCCGGGTGCTGGAAAACGAGAGCGGCCTGCCCTGGCACGACGCCTTCATGCTGGCCATCAACGAGGTGCTGGATGCCCAGGTGCGGATCATCGCCGTGCCGCGCCGCTTCACCACGGACGTACGTGACATCTGGGCCCTGCAACAGCGCCTGACCCGTCGTCAGGGTCGTCACCCCGAGCGCGCCATGGAGCATCCGAAGTTCCGTGCAGCCTTTGACTTCCTGCTGCTGCGCAACCGGGTCGAGCGCGGCCTCGGCGAGCTGGCCAGCTGGTGGGAGCGCTATGTGGCCTCCAACCCGGATGTGCGTCCGCAACTGCAACGGGAAGCGACCCGCCGCCCGGCGAGCGGTGAGCGTGCCCCGGCGGCCGAGCCGCGCGGAGACGGTGAGAAACGTAGCAACAACAGCCGCAACCGCCGTCGCCCCCGTCGTCGCAAGCCGAAAGCGGCAGAATAAAGGCCACCCGATGATCGAGGTCTTCGTTGCCATCGGATCCAACCTGGGCAATCCCGTCGCCCAGGCCAGACAGGCCGTCGCCGCCCTGGGCAGGCTGCCGGAATCCGAATTGCAACAGGCCTCGCAGCTTTACGGCAGCCGCCCCATGGGCCCTGCGGATCAGCCGGACTACGTCAATGCCGTGGTGCGGCTTCATACCCGGCTCGGCCCCCTGGCTTTGCTGGATCAACTGCAGAAAATCGAGCGGGAACAGGGACGTGTGCGCAAGGACGAGCGTTGGGGTCCAAGAACCCTGGATCTGGATCTGCTGCTGTACGGCGAGCAAGTCATCCAGCATGAACGCCTGATCGTTCCCCACTACGGCATGAAGGAGCGGGAGTTCGTCCTGCTGCCCCTTGCCGAAATCGCCCCCGCCCTGGTGCTGCCCTGCGGCACCCCGCTCACCGAACTGGTTGCCCGCTGCCCGCGCAATGGTCTCGAGATCCTTGCCGCCGCCACGGGTGAGTAGACGAGTAGGAGCAACGCAATGAGCAAGATCACCATCACCGACCTGCAGAAGATGAAGCAGGACGGACAAAAAATCACCGCCATCACCGCCTATGACGCCACCTTCGCCAAGCTGTTCGACGACGAAGGCGCCCAGGTGCTGCTCATCGGTGATTCCCTCGGCATGGTGCTGCAGGGAGGGGACGACACCCTGGCCGTCAGCATGGATGAGATGGTCTATCACACCCGCTGCGTGGTGCGTGGCGCCAGCAAGGCGCTGGTGGTCACCGACATGCCGTTCATGAGCTATGCCACTCCCGAGCAGACCTACCAGAACGCCGCCCGGCTGATGGCCGCCGGCGCCCGCATGGTGAAGATGGAAGGGGGGGACTGGCTCTGCGAGAGCATTCGCCACCTGACCCGCAACGGCGTGCCTGTCTGCGGTCACCTGGGGCTGACCCCGCAATCCGTCCACGTGTTTGGCGGCTTCAAGGTGCAGGGGCGCGACGAGTTCCACGCCCAGGAGATCTACCGTCAGGCCCTGGAGCTGCAAGCGGCCGGTATCCAGCTGCTGGTGCTCGAATGCGTGCCGGTCGCCCTGGCCGAGCGCATCAGCAAGGCGCTGCGCATCCCGGTGATCGGCATAGGCGCGGGCCCGGCCACCGATGGCCAGATCCTGGTGATGCACGACGCCTTTGGCATCACCTCCGGCTATGTGCCCAAGTTCACCAAGAACTTCCTGGCCGAGACGGGTGACATGCGCGCCGCCATCCGCCTCTACGTGCAGCAGGTCAGCGAGGGCACCTTCCCCGGTCCCGAGCACTGCTTCAACTGATCCAGGCCTCATGAACCGAAACGGGGGCTAAGCCCCCGTTTCGCATCCCTCTCTGGCCCTTTCAATCCCTGTTTCTTTGACCTATCCGAAGGTGAACTGTTGATGTTGGTTGTGAACAATCCTGCCGCTCTGCGTGAACAGATCGGCCAATGGCGCCGCGAAGGCCGCGCCATCGCATTCGTGCCCACCATGGGCAATCTGCACCAGGGCCATCTCACCCTGGTCGATGAGGCCCGCAGCCGCGGCGACAAGGTGGTGGTCAGCATCTTCGTGAACCCCTTGCAGTTCGACAAGGCCGAGGATCTCGCCAACTATCCCCGTACCCTGGAGCAGGACTGCGCCGCCCTGCAGGCCGCCGGCGTGGATCTGGTGTTCACCCCGACCCCGGAGCTGATGTATCCCCAGGGGCTGGCCAGCCAGACCTTCGTCGAGGTGCCGGGTCTCTCCAGCCTGCTGGAAGGGGCGCTGCGCCCTGGCCACTTCCGCGGTGTCAGCACTGTCGTCACCAAGCTGTTCAACCTGGTGCAGCCCGACGTGGCCTGCTTCGGCCAGAAGGATTACCAGCAGCTGGCGCTCATTCGCAAGATGGTGGCCGACATGGCCATGCCAGTCGAGATAGTCGGCGTGCCCACTGTGCGGGCCGAGGACGGGCTGGCGCTCTCCTCGCGCAACGGCTACCTGACCGCCGCCGAGCGGGCCCTGGCCCCCGAGCTCGCGCGCACCATGAACTGGATTGCCGAGCAGATTGAGGCGGGGAACCACCACCTCCCCTCCCTGGTGGCCCAGGCCAGCCAGCGTCTCGACAACGCGGGCTTCAGGACGGATGCCATCGACATCGTCGACGCCGACACCCTCGAATCGGCCAGCGCCGCCAGCAAGCGGCTGGTGATCCTGATGGCTGCCTATCTGGGCAAGGCCCGCCTTATCGACAATAGCGTCGTCACCCTTCAGGGTTGAGACACGGCAAGGAGAAACAGATGTCCAAGAAGGTTTATTGCATCGCCCAGTTCCAGCCCAAGCCGGGCAAGGAGCAGGCCCTGTTCCAGGTCTTGCAGGGGCTGGAGCCCAATACCCTGAGGGAAGACGGCTGCCTGCAGTACAGAGTCACCCGCCACATTGCCAGCCCCTTCGCCGAGGGGGAGAGCTTCCCCATCGTCTTCAACGAGATCTGGCAAGACATGGCCAGCTTCGAGGCCCACTGCCAGCGCGCCGAGATCAAGGCCTTCTTCGAGCGTTACTGTCTGGCCGAAGAGGGTCTGGCGGCCAAGTGGAACGTCTGCGTCTACAGCGACGAGCCGGCGGACTATGACGCGCCAGCCCTCTAAGGCTCTGCACCAGACAAATAAAAAAGGCGCCCGAGGGCGCCTTTTTGCTGGCCGGTTGCAACTCAGTGCCGCAGCCCGGTACCCCGGGAAATCAGCCACCAGGCCAACCCGTAGAGGGCGACGATGAAGCCGATGATGATGAGGTAGGCGGTGCCGAGCGGCACGTCGGAGATGCCGAGGAAGCCATAGCGGAACGCGTTCACCATGTAGATGATGGGGTTCACCTGGGAGACCCCCTGCCAGAAGGGCGGCAGCAGGCTGATGGAGTAGAAGACTCCCCCCAGATAGGTGAGCGGCGTCAGGATGAAGGTCGGGATGATGCTGATGTCATCGAACGACTTCGCGAACACGGCGTTGATCAGCCCCCCCAGGGAGAACAGGATCGAGGTCAGCAGCACGGTGAAGCAGACACTGAACAGATGGTGGACCTGCAGCGGCACGAAGAACAGGGAGACCAGGGTGACGATGAGACCGACACAGAGGCCCCGGGCCACGCCGCCGCCCACATAGCCGGCGATGATGATGTAGTTGGGCACTGGCGCCACCAGCAGCTCCTCCACGTTGCGCTGGAACTTGGCGCTGTAGAAGGAGGAGGCGACGTTGGAGTAGGAGTTGGTGATGACCGACATCATGATGAGGCCGGGCACGATAAACTCCATGTAGCTGAAACCGCCCATGTCACCGATACGCGACCCTATGAGGTTGCCGAAGATGACGAAGTAGAGGCTCATGGTGATGGCCGGCGGCACCAGGGTCTGGATCCAGATCCGGGTAAAGCGGCTCACTTCCTTGGCCAGTATGCTCTTGAAGGCGATGTAATAGGTCATGGGATTCATGCTTTGCGACCCTCCTCTACCAGGTTGACGAACAGCTCTTCCAGCCGGTTTGCCTTGTTGCGCATGCTCAGCACCTGCACCCCCTGGGCGGAGAGCTGCTCGAACAGGCTGTTGAGGGACTGGCTCTTGTCCAGCTCCACCTCCAGGGTGTGCTCATCCTGCATGCGACCGTTGAATTCGGGCAGGGTCGGTACCTGGCTGCCGGGCACCAGATCCAGCAGGAAGGTCTCCCGCCCCAGCTTGCCGAGCAGGTTTTTCATGCTGGTGTTCTCGATGAGGCGCCCCTTGTCGATGATGCCGATGTTGCGGCACAGCATCTCGGCCTCTTCCAGGTAATGGGTGGTGAGTATGATGGTGACACCCTGCTCGTTCAGATCCTTGAGGAAACTCCACATGGAACGACGGATCTCTATGTCCACCCCGGCGGTCGGCTCATCCAGGATCAGCAGCCTGGGCTCGTGCATCAGGGCGCGGGCTATCATCAACCGGCGCTTCATGCCGCCGGAGAGGGTACGGGCCGCCATGTCGCGCTTGTCCCACAGATCGAGCTGACGCAGGTACTTCTCGGCGCGCACCTTGGCCTCGGCACTTGGCACGCCGTAGAAACCGGCCTGGTGGGTGACAATCTGGCTCACCTTCTCGAACTGGCTGAAGTTGAACTCCTGGGGCACCAGCCCGAGCTGGGCCTTGGCCAGCTCCAGATCGGTGTCGATGTCGTAACCGAACACCTTGACCTTGCCGGCACTCTTGTTCACCAGCGAACTGATCACGCCGATGGTGGTGGACTTGCCCGCCCCGTTCGGGCCGAGCAGGGCGAAGAAATCTCCCTGCTTGACGGTAAGATCTATGCCCTTGAGGGCTTCGACGCCCCCCTGATAGGTCTTCTTCAGACCGCTGATTTCCAATGCGTTCATTGCAACCCCTGTGATGGATGAGCCCATCTCGAGACAGAAAAGGCGGCTTTAGCGCCGCCTGAAGACAGTCGATGGCGGGCGGCCAAGCTGCCCTGCCACGTCCGAGCCTTGCTTACTCTTGCGGAACTACCTTGCCGATGAAGGGCAGATTACGGTACTTCTGGGCGTAGTCGATGCCACAGCCCACCACGAACTCGTCCGGGATGGCGAAGCCAATCCAGTCCACCGGCACCTGGACCTCACGACGGGACGGCTTGTCCAGCAGGGTGCAGATGGCGAGGGATTTAGGTTCGCGCAGGGAGAGGATCTCGCGCACCTTGTTGAGGGTGTAACCGGTGTCGATGATGTCCTCGACGATCACCACGTCCTTGCCTTTGATGTCGTCATCCAGATCTTTGAGGATGCGCACGTCACGGGTGCTGTGCATGCCGGAGCCATAGCTGGAGGCAGTCATAAAATCCAGGGTGATGGGCAGCTGGCACTGACGGCAGAGATCGGCCAGGAAGACGCAGGAGCCGCGCAAGAGGCCAATCATCACGACTTCATCGGAGCCCTGGTAACGGGCGGTGATCTCTTCACCCAGTTTGGCGATCCGGGCGGCGACGTCAGCCTCGGAGATCATCACCTCGACGTTGTGTTTCATCACATACTCCAATAATGGCCAAAGGGTTATTGGCCGTTCATTAACATCAAAACCGATGATTCTACCACTCCAACCGGAAGGCGTCAGGCATACGTGATGCTTTTATCGGCTTATTTTAATTGATAGAGTTAGCAAGCCTTCGGGCATTATCGGTGACAATACTATAAACACCATAATCAATAACTATTAGATGAAAAAACTATGGAACCACGCGCAGAAATAAGACGTCGGACCCGGCTGTCGCCGGAGGCTCGTCGTGATCAATTGATGGAATGTGCCATCGAGGTATTTTCCCGTCGCGGCATTGGCCGTGCGGGACATGCCGAAATTGCCGAGCAGGCCAAAGTCTCGGTTGCCACCGTGTTCAACTATTTCAACACCCGTGAAGATCTGGTCGATGAAGTGCTGGCCGAAATTGAAGGCTTTGTGCAGCAGATCCTCGAGCAGGCGTACAACGGCCAGGGCTCGGTCAGGGACAGCATCCACCGCCATGTGAAGCTGTTCGTTGACGCCGCCTATGACAAACCGGACCACGCCAGCATCTGGCTGGAATGGAGCTCATCGGTACGGGAAGAGGTCTGGCCCCGTTACACCCGCCTGCTGGACAAGGCGCTGGAGCGCATCGCCCCCCACCTGCAAGCGGCCATGGACAGCGGCGAGATCCAGAGCGTGCTGTCGGCGCAGGATCTGGCCCGCTCCCTGACCGGGTTCGGCTACGTCATGATGCAGATGATCAATCAGCCACAGCGCCCGAGCCGGGAAGAAGTGACCGATTTTCTGTTCAAGTACGTGACGGCCCCCCTCCAGGTGGTCTGATCCTCCCTGCCAATAAAAAGCGGCGCCGGACTGTTCAGGTCGGCGCCGCTTTTGTTTGTCTCTCTTTCGTCTCACAGACTCAGGACTTGGCATAGCCCCAGCGCTCGGTCAGCGCATGCTCGACGCCCAGATGATCCAGGATGCGGGCGACCATGAAGTCCACCAGATCCTCGATGCTTTTCGGCTCATGATAGAAACCGGGTGCGGCGGGCATTATGGTCACCCCGAGCCGCGCCAGTTTCAGCATGTTTTCCAGATGGATCGCCGAGAAGGGGCTCTCGCGGGGCACCAGAATGAGCTGACCGCGCTCCTTGATCACCACATCCGCCGCCCGCTCCAGCAGGTTGTCGGAGGTGCCGTTGGCGATGGCCGAGACGGTGCCCATGGAGCAGGGACAGACCACCATCTGTTTCGGCGCCGCCGAGCCGGAGGCCACCGGCGAGAACCACTCCTCCTTGCCGCAGGCGACTATCTGCCCCTCTCTGGCGCCATACTGGCGACAGAGATAGGCCGACAGCTCTTTCGGCGAGCCCGGCCACTCCTGCTGCTGCTCGGTCTTGAGCACCACCCGGGCGGCCGAAGAGGCGAGCAGGTAGACCCTGTAGTCCGCCTGCACCAGACACTGGAGCAGGCGCAGGGCATAGGGAGCGCCGGAGGCGCCGGTCAGCGCCAGGGTGATCTGCTTGTTCATGATGTGCCTTGCTTGAGGCGGGCTATCAGCTTGTCGTGAATGCCGCCGAAGCCGCCGTTGCTCATGATCAGAATATGATCCCCCGCACGGCTCTCGGCCACCAGCCGGTTGATCAGGGCCTCCAGATCGTCAAACACCTGAGCCGGACGCGTCATGTGGGCGGTTACCTCGCCAAGGTCCCAGCCGATGTTCGCCGGCTGGAAGAAGAACACCTCGTCGGCGCCGTCGAAGCAACCTGCCAGCTCCTCCTTGTGCACCCCCAGCTTCATGGTGTTGGAGCGGGGCTCCAGCACCGCCAGAATGCGGGCCTTACCCACCTTGGCACGCAGGCCGCCGAGGGTGGTCTCGATGGCGGTGGGGTGGTGGGCAAAGTCGTCATAGACGCTGATGCCCGCCACTTCGCCCTTGAGCTCCATCCGCCGCTTGGGGGACTTGAACTGGCAGAGGGCGGCTATGCCGTGCTCCACCATGACACCGGCATGGCGGGCAGCGGCGATGGCCATCAGGCCGTTGTTGACGTTGTGCTCGCCTATGCACTCCCAGTGCACCTCGCCCTGCTTGACCCCATCCAGCCACACCTCGAAGACGGAGCCGTCATCGGCCAGCTTGACCGCCTTCCACTTGGCGTCGTCCTGGCCCACCAGCTCCACCTCGCTCCAGCAGCCCATCTTGCGCACGGCGGTGAGGTTGTCGTCGGCCTGGGGGAAGAGCACCCGGCCGTTGCTCGGTACTGTGCGCATCAGGTGATGGAACTGGCGCTGGATGGCGGCGAGATCCGGGAATATGTCCGCGTGGTCGAACTCCAGGTTGTTCATCACCAGGGTACGCGGATGGTAGTGGACGAACTTGGAGCGCTTGTCGAAGAAGGCGCAGTCATACTCGTCCGCCTCGATGACGAAGAAGGGGGCTGAGCCCAGGCGCGCGGAGACCGGGAAGTTGCCCGGCACGCCACCGATGAGGAAGCCGGGCTCGAGCTTGGCGTATTCCAGCACCCAGGCCAGCATGCTGGCGGTGGTGGTCTTGCCATGGGTGCCCGCCACGGCCAGCACCCAGCGATCCTGCAGCACATGCTCCAGCAGCCACTGGGGGCCGGAGATGTAGGGCAGATTGCGATCCAGCACATACTCCACGCAAGGGTTGCCACGGCTCATGGCGTTGCCGATCACCACCAGATCCGGCGCCGGATCGAGCTGGGAGGGGCCATAGCCCTCGGTCAACTCGATACCTTGCTGCTCGAGCTGGGTGCTCATGGGGGGATAGACGTTGGCATCCGAGCCGGTGACTCGATAGCCCAGCTGTTTCGCCAACACCGCCAGACCACCCATGAAGGTGCCGCAGATCCCGAGAATGTGAATGTGCATACCGCTGCCTTTTCCAGTAAGGGAGTGCGCATTCTAGGGTCTCTTGACCCGGTGGCACAAGCCGCGACCATGACCAGAGCGCAGCCAGGCCCGGCAAGGCGACAGAAATCGGACGGCCTCAGGCGACGCGACATCCACCAGCACGCTCCCATGCCCGCGAAATATGGTCATTTGACGGGACATCGCTATAATGTCGGCCTGCAAACTTGACTCCAACACTCAAAGGAAACGTCATGAGCCTGAACCTGGTACCGGCTGGCAAGAGCCTGCCTGACGACATCTACGTCATCATCGAAATCCCGCAGAATGCCGACCCGATCAAATACGAAGTCGACAAGGACAGCGGTGCCATCTTCGTTGATCGCTTCATGTCCACCCCTATGTTCTACCCGTGCAACTACGGTTACGTGAACGCCACCCTGTCTCTGGACGGGGATCCCGTCGACGTGCTGGTGCCGACTCCCTACCCGCTGCTGGCCGGCTCCGTCATTCGCTGCCGTCCGGTCGGCGTGCTGAAGATGACCGACGAATCTGGCGAAGATGCCAAGATCGTGGCCGTGCCGCACTCCAAGCTGACCAAGCAGTACGATCACATCCAGGATGTGAACGACCTGCCCGAGCTGCTGAAAGCCCAGATCCAGCACTTCTTCGAGCGCTACAAAGAGCTGGAAGCGGGCAAGTGGGTCAAGGTGGAAGGTTGGGGCGACAAGGCCGCTGCCGAAGCTGAAATCCTGACTTCTGCCGAGCGTTACGCTGCCAAGTAAGCGTCTCCCTCGCAAAAAAGGCGCCTTATGGCGCCTTTTTTATTGGCCGTTGCGGGGACTGGCCGGGGGGATCCCCCTGGATATAGAGGTCGCGCCCGTTCTGTCGATAGGGGCGGTAATAGTTGTCACCACAGCGATATTCCTGCCCGGCGCCCCCCACCAGATCGCAGTTGACCGGCAGCACCTCCAGCCACTTGACGGCCTGCTGGAACCGCAACCATTCCTGCCATTCATGTTCCCGCGCCAGCTGATCCCGCAGGGCGAAGGTATCTGCCGTGGACATGCCCTGATTGACGATCACCTGACCCGCCAGTGCTGGCAACGAGAGCAATATCAGCAAACACATTGAAACAGGCTTCATGGTTATTTCTCGCATGACTTATTTCCCTGATTAAATTTAAAGCTGGATCAGATAATTACCAATCTCGTCATCACTAGACCAATCCAAATTCCGTCGGCTCACCTAGTTGTTTAGTATCACCCAAGCAGGATGCACACCATGAAACTGGCACAAGGCCTGATGTGGAGTCTACTCTTCGGCTCCGCGGCTATGGCCAACGAGGTCAACCTGAGCTGGCAGTGGCAATCAGCCGACGGTCAACGCAAGCACCTGCAACTGAGCACGGACGAGCGGGTCCTCTCGGCCAGTCGCCACGAGATGACGCTGCTCGATGCCTCCCTCAACTATCCGCTGGAGACCCTCTACTCCTACATCAGCCCCAGGCTCTACAACAGCATCAACCAGATCAACCAGAACAGTCCGGAGACGGCGACCAAGTTTCGCAATCTGGAGCAGGCCTTCACCCTGCATGACGACAGCCTCGAATCCACCCAGTTCTGGCAGGCCTATGAGCAGTATCAGGAAGATGCCTTCTACGAGATGCGGGTGTTGCCCTGCGTGCACCCCGCCAATCGCCAGCTCCCCTGCGTGAGGCCCAACTACTCCCAGCTGTTCTACCAGTTCAAGGGGGATCTCAAGCCCCTGGCCAGGCAGTTCTCGGCCAAGGATCTGGCCACCAGCGTCAACCTGTTGCAGGAGTGGTTAAGCGCCATCCCCACCCCGCCCGAACAGATGGATCACTTCGCCCCTCCCCTGCAGGCCCTGCAGGACAACAAGGCCGACAGCGACGAGAAGGCGCTGCTGATGGCCAGCCTGCTGGCCGAGCTGGCACCGCAATACAACCTCAGCATCATCTATCCGGGCATCAGCATCGGCAGCGTCTCGCCGGCCTGGCTCGCCATCACAGCCGACAGCGGGCTGGAAGGGGATACCCTGGTGATAGACAACCAGCGCCACGTGCTGCTGACCGGCTCCCCCCTGCTGGCCCAGCAGATGACCATGGCCCAGATCCCCCTGATCAGTGAGCCACTCTATTGAGTCCACTGCCAGAGTGTATGGGCAAGCGGTTGATTTTTATCGACTCCATGCCATCCTTGCCGTCCCCATTCGCAAGTTAAGGGGCAGATTGCTTCTGCGACCGGATCAATCCTCGCGTTTATTTAACACTTTTTAAACAGATCCGATCAGTTTAGGATGTGGGTTGTCCCATTCCCTAGATCCCAAAATCGTTATAACATAACAAAGGAGTGTCATACGGATGAAACATCTCGTACTTACCCTGGCGCTGCTGCCAACCCTGGTTCTGGCCCACAACATCAAGGAGTCGGCTCAGGTACCGCTGGTCAACATCGGCGACAAGGGTGAGCTTGTGCTGAAAGAGAAAGAGATCAGCTATCAGCCCTGGCAAAGCAAGGTACTGACCGGCAAGGTCTTTCTGATCCAGCATATCGCGGGCCGCTCCAGCGCCAAGGAGCTCAATGCCCCCATGATAGAGGCGATCAAGGCGGCCAAGCTGCCCCATGACAAGTACCAGACAGTCACCATCATCAACAGCAATGACGCCATCTGGGGCACCTCCGGTTTTGTGAAGAGCAGCGCCGAAGACAGCAAGAAAGAGTTCCCCTGGTCCACCATGGTGCTGGATGCCAAGGGCATGGCCCGCAACGCTTGGGATCTGGCGCCGGAGAGTTCGGCCATCATAGTGCTGGATAAAGAGGGCAAGGTGCTGTTTGCCAAAGATGGCCAGCTCGATGCCACCGAGATAACCAAGGTGATGGGGCTCATCCAGTCCCATCTCTGAATCAGAGAGAAGGGCGCTGATGGCGCCCTTTCCATAAGGGTCTATGGGTCGTTCCACGTTGACAATCTGGGTGTTGCTGCTGGGCTGGTTGTGGATGCAACCGGCGCTGGCACAGCACCCGCTTGAAGCCGACCTGCCCGACCATAGCCATGCCTGCACCCTCTGCGCCCTGCATCTGGATGGCAAGCTGGCACTGACCCCGACCCCCTTTGTCCCCACTCCGTCTTCTGCCATAGCGCTGTTTATCGGCGCCACCTTGCCGAGTGTCACCCCCACCACCGCAGGCCATAGCCGCATCAGAGCCCCGCCACACCTTCATTGTTTCTTCCGTTGAATCAGTTTCTTATCAATTTTTCAAAAGGATTAACGATGAAAGCAGTCACCCTGTTGCTGGCCGCAGCCGCCTTTGGCGCCCAGGCAAATCACGACGAACACGAAAGTCACAGCCATGGCGCCCACGAGCACGGCCACGGCCACCTCAATCTGGTGGTCGACGGCGACCAGCTGATGATCGAGTTGCAGGCCCCCGCCGCCGATCTGGTGGGTTTCGAGCACGCCGCCAAGAGCGATGAAGAGAAGGCGCAATACGCCGAGGCAGTCGCCCGCCTCCAGCAGCCTGACGCCCTGTTCCGCCTGGACCCGGCCGCAGGCTGCAAGCTGACCCAGCAAGCGCTGCAGGCCGCCAAGGAAGAGCATGACCATGACCATGACCATGACAAGGCTGCCAGCGACGAACATGAACACCATCATGACGAAGCGGGTCACGCTGACCTGGGTGCCATGTACACCTACACCTGTGCCACCCCGGCCAAGCTCAATGGCCTTGAGGCGACCCTGTTCAGCCTCTATCCGAGCCTGGAGAAGCTGAGCGTGCAGGGGATACTGCCCACCGGCCAGACCGCGGCCGAGCTAACCCCGTCCGCCAACAAGCTGAGCTGGTAACGCCATGAAAAACGCCGTGGTTGAGATCCGCGATCTGGCCTTTGCCTGGCCAGGTGGCGAGGCTGTACTCGATCTGCCCGCCCTGCGCATCAGCGAAGGTGATCGGGTGTTTATCAAGGGGCCGTCGGGCTCCGGCAAGTCCACCCTGCTCGGCTTGCTGGCCGGGATCCAGACCGCCAACCACGGCACCCTGGAGGTGCTGGGCCAGCCATTGGCCCGGCTCTCCGGCCGTGCCCGTGACCACTTCCGGGCGGCCAATCTGGGGTACATCTTCCAGCAGTTCAATCTGCTGCCATTTCTCTCGGTGCTGGACAACGTCACCGCCGCCCTCACCTTCTCCCCCGAGAAGCGCGCCCGCCTGCAGGGGAGCCCGGAACAGGAGGCGCGCCGCCTGCTAGGGGAGCTGCAACTGCCGGACGAGGCGCTGCATCGTCCCGTTCACGCCCTCAGCATCGGCCAGCAGCAGCGGGTCGCCGCCGCCCGGGCGCTGATCGGCTCACCGCCCCTGGTGATCGCCGACGAGCCCACCTCGGCCCTGGATACCGACAACAGGGCCGCCTTTATCAAGCTGCTCTTCGAGGAGTGCGACAAGCAGGGCTCGACCCTCGTCTTCGTCAGCCACGATCCCTATCTGGAGCCCCTCTTCCCTCGGGTGGAGAACCTGCAACTGCTCAACCGGAGGGCCGCATGATGACAGCCGCAAACCAGCGCCTCTGCCCGGCCAGCCCCGCAAGGTTGGGTAAATCACAAGCTAAAAAACGGAGGGCATCATGCTGAAACTTGCCCTGCAAAGTCTCTGGGCCCGACGCCTCACCGCCGGGCTTACCCTGCTGGCCGTCGCCATCAGCGTCACCCTGCTGCTCGGGGTGGAGCGGGTGCGAATGCAAGCCCGGGAGAGCTTCTCCAACACTGTCTCGGGTACCGATCTCATCGTCGGCGCCCGCTCCGGTCAGGTGAACCTGCTGCTCTACTCGGTGTTTCGCATCGGCAACCCCACCAACAACGTGGGCTGGGACTCCTATCAGGCCATCAAGACAAAGCCCGGCGTCGCCTGGACCATCCCCCTCTCCCTCGGTGACTCCCACAAGGGGTTCAGGGTGCTCGGCACCAACGGCGACTACTTCACCCATCTGAAGTACGGCCAGCAGCAGTCGTTGCAACTGCGCGAGGGGCGGCCGTTCGACACGCCGTTCGAGGCTGTGCTTGGCGCCCAGGTGGCACAGAAGCTCGGCTACAAGCTGGATCAAGCCATCGTCATCGCCCACGGCGCCGGCAACACCTCCTTCAGCCAGCACGACAACCTGCCGTTCAAGGTGGTGGGAATACTGGCACCGACCGGCACGCCTATCGATCGCACCATACATGTGCCGCTGGCGGGGATAGAGGCGATCCATCTCGGCTGGGACACCGGCCGTCACAGCAAGAATGTGACCCCGGAGCAGGCGCTGGCACTGGATCTCACCCCGAAAACCATCACCGCCTTTATGGTGGGCCTGAGCAACCGCATTCTGGCGTTCCAGTTGCAGCGCAGCATCAACACCTACCCCAGGGAGCCGCTGATGGCCATACTGCCCGGGGCCGCCCTGCAGGAGCTCTGGAGTCTGATGAGCGTGGCGGAGACGGCACTGTCGGTGATCGCCGGTTTCGTGGTGGTGGCGGGCCTCATCGGCATGCTGACCACCCTGCTGGCGGGGCTCAACGAGCGGCGCCGCGAGCTCGCCATATTGAGATCCCTGGGCGCGGGTCCCTCCCACCTCTTCCTGCTGCTGGCGCTGGAGGCGATGGCGCTCACCACCCTCGGCATCGCCCTCGGGGTGGCCGTGCTCTATCTCGGCCAGGGGCTTGCCACCCCCTGGCTGCTCAGCCACTATGGCCTGCAACTGAGCCTGGGGCTGCCGAGCGCCTACGAGTGGCAACTGCTGGGGCTGGTGTGGCTGGCGGGTATGGTGATAGGCCTGCTGCCCGCCGCCCGCGCTTACCGCTACAGCCTGAGCGATGGCATGAGCATTCGTATCTAGCGACATGCCTGCATAAAAATGAGAGAAGGACAGATGATGAAGTGGAAGATAGTGGCGCTGCTGACCAGCCTGCTGGTGCTGCCTGCCATGGCCGCCGATTACAAGACCATCGACTGGGACGTGCTGATCCCGGAGGGGGAGAAGCTGCTGCCACCGCCCCAGGTCAATCACGAAGACCCCATGTCGGTGCCGCAGCCGGTGGGAGGCGTCAACAAGAAGCTGGACAATCAGGAGGTGCGGATCCCCGGCTTCGTGGTGCCGCTGGAGGGGGATGCCAAGACCATCACCGCCTTCCTGCTGGTGCCCTACTTCGGCGCCTGCATCCATGTGCCGCCGCCCCCCACCAACCAGGTGATCTACGTGAGCTACCCCAAGGGGGCACCGGTGGACGATCTCTGGGACGCCATCTGGGTCAAGGGCAAGATGCACACCGTCAGCTCCAGCCACGAGATGGCCACCGCCTCCTACTCCATGGAGGCGGTCGAGGTCAGCGTCTACGAAGAGTAAGTCACGCCGATGGCCTCCTGCGGGAGGCCATTTTTTTATCCTGTGACAGCCCGCTGACGTCGTCCCCGCCTGAGGGATTGTTCATGGGCCAGGTTGGAGTAACATTCAACACCAGACCCTGCGATCACGGAGCCAGCATGGCTGACCTGCCCCCCAAGAAAGAGAGTGCCATCCTGAGCAGCCAGGAGCAGACCCTGCGCCTGGCCCGCAGTCGTGGCATAGACGGCATGCTGACCCGCAACAGCGACAGCACCTTCGAACAGCGCGCCACCTTCCGCCATCTGGCGGATCAGGCCGCCCGCCAGCGCAATCTGGAAGCCATCATGGTGATGGCCGCCCGTCACTGTGAAGAGACGGCGGCCGGCGGCGAGATGGACAGCGACTGGCTGACCCGCTTCCTGCAACTGGCCGAAGACATCAGCATGGTGCCCATGCAGCAGCTGTGGGGGCGGATCTTCGCCCTGGAGGTGGCGACCCCGGGCCGCTTCTCCATCCGGGCCCTCAACACCCTCAAGGAGATGACCCAGCGCGAAGCCCAGCTGTTCCAGCGCATCTGCGCCCTCTCCTGTCACTACGAGGGCAGCGACGAGCAGCGCCTGCTGCTGGGCATGCACAAGGGGGCTGGCCTGCTCAGCCGCGCCAAGGTCACCCGCATGGGGCTTGGCAAATACCGGGTCCCCTACAGCGCCCTGCTGCTGCTGTGCGATCTCGGCCTGATGCACCGCGGCGAATTGGAATCCGGCCCCCTGCCTGCGGACGGGGTCGAGTTGGCCTTCGGCAACCAGCGCTGGCGCCTGCGCCAGCGCCAGAGCAACCTCACCCTGCTCTATTACCGCCTCACCCCCATAGGCAACGAACTTGCCCTGCTACTGGAAGAGCCCCCCCTGGAGGAGTACCTGCAGGACTTGAAGACACTGCTCTCGACCAACCTGCAGATAGAGACCCTGATGCTGGCCCCGGCCGGCGAGCCTGATCTCCCCAGCTGATCCCGGCGGGCGCCCCGGCCCCGCCTTGCCAAATTGCGAAACCCGTCACGCCGTTGCCAAAACGGCTCCCAAAAAGCGAATCGATTCAGCAGGCGGAGACGCCGGGGCGGACCGTTTTCGTCAATCTCCGGATTTTGAGCGAATAAGATTCATTTTGAACGCAATTTAAGCGTCCTCTGGCACTCTGGTGCACGGCTTGCAATGGGACTACTAGTCCCAAATTGTCGGGACTCATCATCCAGCCACAGTCGGAAGCCGCCATGAGAGTCAATCAACCCGTTACCCAGCGTGAGCGCCTCTACCCGGAGCATCAGAACCTGATCTCCACCACGGATCTGGAGAGTCGCATCACCTATGCCAACGACGAGTTCTGCCAGATTGCCGGCTTCACCCTGGAGGAGCTGCAGGGATCGCCGCACAACCTGGTCCGCCACCCCGACATGCCGCCCCAGGCCTTCGCCGACATGTGGGCCCACCTGCGCCAGAAGAAGAGCTGGATGGGCCCGGTCAAGAACCGCTGCAAGAACGGGGATCACTACTGGGTCAACGCCTTCGTCACCCCCATCCAGGATGCGAGCGGCAAGGTGGTGGAGTACCAGTCGGTGCGCACTGCGCCGGACGACACTGTCAAGCAGCGGGCGGAGCGGGTCTATGGGGAGATGCGCAGCGGCAAGACACCGCTGGCCCTGCGCCAGCCCCCCTGCTCCCACACCCTGGGGATCCTCCTCTGCCTGCTGCCTTGCCTGGCAGCCCTGGTTGCCCTCGGCTATCAGCAGGGCCCTGGCTGGCCCCTTCTGCTCGGCGCCCTCTCCCTGATGCTGGCGCTCGTCATCAACCAGACCCTCTCCCGCCGTCTCGCGAGACTGGAGGCCCTGGCCCGCAGCCGCTTCGACAACCCGCTGATGCAGCTACTCTACACAGGCCGGGTCGATCGCCTCGCCGCCGTCGAGCTCGCCATGCAGATGAACCAGGCGGAGTTCAATGCGGTGCTGGCCCGCACCCAGCAGACCTGCCAGCAGATCCTGACATCCGCCCAGACGGATCTGCACAACGCCGAGACCATCACCGACAACCTGCAGCAGCAACAGGCCCAGACCAACCAGGTGGCGACCGCCATCACCCAGATGGCGGAATCCATCCGCGAGGTCTCCCACAGCTCGACCGCCGCCTCCGATCGGCTGGACGAGACCGCCGGCCTGTTCAGGGAGGGCAACCTCCGCGTGCAGGAGACCATCGAAGAGGTGGAAGGAATGCACGGCGAGCTGATGACCTCCAAGGGGGTGATCAACACCCTCGCCACCCAGTGCCGGGCCATCGACGGCATCCTGGACGTCATCAACAACATCGCGAACCAGACCAACCTGCTGGCCCTCAACGCCGCCATCGAGGCGGCCCGTGCTGGCGAGGCGGGTCGCGGCTTCTCGGTGGTGGCGGACGAGATCCGCACCCTGGCCATCAAGACCCAGTCCTCCACCGGCGAGATCCAGAAGATGATCAGCCTCTTGCAAGCCAGTGCCGGGGATGCGGAGCAGGCCATGGCGCAGGGGGAGAAGCTCTCCGCCAGCTGCCGCCTCAAGGCCGCCGCCACCGGCAACGTGCTGCAACAGATAAGCGATCGCCTGCTGCAGGTGGCCGCCGGCAGCAATCAGATAGCCCAGGCGGTGCAGGAGCAATCCCAGGTCACCGCCGACATAGACCGCAGCGTGCTCAGCATCAAGACCCTGGCCGACGACTCCAGCCTGGGCAGCCGCCACGCCGTGCAGGGCATAGTCCAGCTGGTGCGCCAACTCGGGGAACTGGAGCGGCTGGTGCGCCAGTTCCAGCCACACCCGGCCCCACCCGCCCATGCCGGCGGCATCGAGATAAGCGTGAAAGCCCCAGCGGCCCTCGCCACTCGCTGACAAACTCGCCAGAAAACGAAGGGGCCCGGCGCCGTCAGAGACCGGGCTCCTTGAGCAAATGGCACAGTCACGATGCCGACGGCAGATCCCTGCCGCGCAAGAGACCTTGGGGTAGCCCCCTCGCAGAGGCCGAGGGACGCATCAACCAGCCCGCCGATACACACGTCGGCGCCCGACCCGATTCCCACTCCAGATGGCGACAACCCCGAGTGCCCCCCCGGCCCGATTTGCGGCAAGCGTTGAGACACCTCACCACAGCGCCATCAGATCCCAATAGCCACCCAATTTATTGATCTTGCCCGAAAAACCACCCACTCCCGCTTCCATCACCAGCCCCGTTCGGTAACATGGCGACTTAGGAATAACTCTTGTCGGAGTTACCCATGAGCCAGACCAGAGCCAAACCACAAGTAAAAAGCAGCAGACTGGAGGCTGAAATTCAGGGGCGGTAGCCTTGCCGGCGCATGCCATAACCAACGTCTTCGCTGTCTTTCTATACAGTCGTAATGGTTGCGCAAAAAGAGGACGTCAAGCGAACACGTTCAGCTTCAAAAGCAGGCATGTAACTCATTGATTTAAAATATTATTTATCATGGTCTGTATCAGGATGGAGCGGAGTTAGATGGAAGGCGGTATTAACGTGTTAGTACCGCCTTCCATCTAATCACTGTTATATATAGTAAGGTAACTATGAATAATTTGATAAAAACATTGCATGATATTTGTGTATTAGGTGATACTTCAAACTCTATAAAAGAACAGACTACAGCTAAATATGTAGGACGAGTATTTACTAATCTTGTTAGTATAATAGCGATGAGTGAAGAGTATAACGATGATACTAGAAAGGGTATATTGTTTGAAACTTATTGCTTTAACATTAAAAGAATTATAGATATATACAAAGACGAACTGCTTAAGATAACAAACATTAAGACTCTTAATAAAATAAGAAATACGATAACCCATCAACCTATAAACTTTTATGTGAGAGATGGAGCTGTATCATTTTTAGATTCAACCCTTGAGAATAAGATTGACTACAATGTTTATTACATGGATAAAAAGGGTTTTATTAATACAACAAAGTTTATGGTGTATTATTTGCTCGTTCTATCTAAAGAAGTTGGGAAGCTGATTGGTGAGCATGAATTTACAGGGCTTGGTTTTAATGATGAATTATTAAAAAAAGGTTTTGATGTTATTTTATCTAATGAGTGCTTGCTTAATGATGAGCATGATGAATATATCGAGATTGTGAGTAATCTGATTAAGGTTGAATATAATTCTAAGTCTGATGTTGAAAGTGCAAAAAAATGGTTTGAAAGTAAAGGAGTGGGAAACTATCCAGTTGACTATATGCACATATTAATATCGAGGAGTTATAGCATACCTTTTAATGATTCTAAAGATAAAGTTGAATTAGCAATTTCATATTGTAATAAAGCTCTGGATTATATAGATGCTATCGTAGGTGAATATACTGGCGTTTGGGTTTATAAAAGGAGTGTATATAGAAACTTATCAAGTTATTATTACTCATTGAATGATAATGAAAAATGTTTGAAATATGCAGAGTTAGCGATGGAAGTTTCTCGCAAAGAAACATTTGTATCGTTGAAGGACCAAATTTTACTTCATAGCACCTTGGCTAATGCTTTATCTTTGATTGATAAGAAACGTGAAAATAATCAATTGAAAACGTGCTTTAGTATTTTTGATGAATGCTATAAAAATAACATTTCAGATGTTAGTGAACATAAAAATATGATATATGGTAACTATGTTGACTCTTGTTTCGATTTAAGGATTGTAATGGGTGATCACGAGCATAACTGTATTTTAGATTACTTGTCTCAAAGCATCCCTAGTGAATATAAAATATCAGTTAGCTACAAACTTGCTAGGTATTATTTGTGTCATAATTATAATGATAAGGCTAAATCAGTTCTTGGTGTATTATTGAAGTCAAGAGCTATAAATAATGCTGTCAAGAAAAAAATACGAGCTGATATTGAAAATATCTAGATAACAATTATTTGTCTACGCTTGGTGGTTACTATATATAACAAACTGCTCAAGAGGGATTCGCAACGCGTGGCATTTTCACCATGCGTTGATTTTAGTGATTAAGGTGGTATGCAGCGGCTTCAGTATTGCGTTGCTCACCCCTTAGCAGGGCGTTAGCCTCAAAGATAGAATTAATCGAATTTGAATGAAATGTCCTTAAAGACGGCGAAGCGATAAGCTAGAAACTGAATCAATTAAAGGGTTTTAATCTAAATTACCTTCTAATTAGGTATGCACAATGTCTAAATCAATTGCTTTTTTCGTTCTGAATAAATAGGAAAGTAAATGGAGTTACTAAAGGTTTTATTTAGCCTGAACAAAACCGCCGAACATGTCCCATTAGCTGGTCAAGTGATCATCTCCCCCGCTGAAACATCGTGGAATGACTTCGGGTTCAAAATTAGATGTGAATTTAAGGTTTGTATATCCGAAGAACATAGGCCAATGGAAGGCTCAATGTTAATTGGCTTTATGGCTCCAGATAACATAGAAAACAAAGAGGAAGAACTTCTCTTTTATGAAAAAAAAGAAACGCTTTGGGAATACCTAAAAAAGGCTGATAAAGAGGTCGTTTATTCAGAGGACCTTCCTCCATTTTTTACCTTGTTACCTGACATGCAAAGCTACCGAGACCTTTACGACGGGTTTGGCCGTGAAGGAGCAGAACTATTCTTACGTACAGTAAACGACCTTTCTCAATATAAAGACACTGATGAAAAGTGGGTAAAAAAAGCTATTGATACTGAAGTATTTAAACTTGGTTTCATGCGTAACTCCGAGCCGTTCTTCGCTTATCACAACGCCAACAGTATCGTTATTGGAGAAGAGCTAAAAAGTGATGTTGCTATATCCAACTCGTTGGAACTTAAGTTCCAGTTAGATGGTTTTGAAGAGCTTCATCAACTGTCATTAAAATACAATCACCAAAGTATTATACCGAAGCGAATTTTTGTCCTGATAGGTAAAAATGGTGTTGGTAAAAGTGAGTCACTCAAAGCGTTTTGCCGAGGGGCACTGCAATACAAAGATAAAGGGTTGTCACTGGTTGATGATGACGGTAAGCGACCTCTAATCAATCGTATTATTGCAATAGCGACACCAGGTGAAACCTCAAACACGTTTCCCCCAGAAAGAAGGGCGACACAGAAGCTTTACTATAGACGGTTAAATCTGACTCGAAAAGGGACACATAATATTGGTGATTGCCTTGTACAATTAGCGAGAAGTACAGACGAGATTGGTGAAAATACACGAAAAAACCTTTTCTTGGATTCACTTTACCAAGCAGGGTTAGACCCTAGAAATATCTTTGTACAGTTAAAAACCGAACGAACAATCAATCTATGGAGTTTTTTACAAGGAGGCGGAGGGCAAGATTCTTTGATGCGTTGGGCTAGTATTGAGCACAACCTCGACCCTAAATTAAAAAGAGGCGACGGACTCTACCCGCTTAGTAGCGGACAGTTAACCTTCTTTAAGTTTGCTTTACTGAGTTGCTTGTTCATTGAAAACGGTACATTTGTATTGATGGATGAACCTGAAACGCACATGCATCCTAACATGATTGTTGATTTCATAGGACTACTAGACTTCCTGCTAGAAAAAACAGGCTCCCAGGCACTTATAGCAACTCATTCAGCGTATTTTGTTCGTGAAGTATCAAATGAACAGGTAGCTGTGCTCTCAATATCAGATAACAGGCTCGTAACTGATAAACCGAGATTACCAACATTTGGAGCAACTGTAGATTCTATTTCACAGTTTATCTTTCAGGAAGATACTGAAATAAGACTTTCAGAAAAGCTCTACGATAAGGTGAAAGGTAAGAGTTTTTCTGACGTAGAAGAACAGCTAGGTAATGAAATTTCGCTATCAGCCTTAATGCGATTAAAGCGTATGATGGAGGCTTAATTTTGAAAAAGCTTCCTTCACCTGCGATAAATGACATTCAGAAAATAACGACCACCTCTCAAAGAGACAGGCTTCATAGAACAAGTTATCCGCATTTGCGCAATGAGTTACAGTGCATTTTAAATGGATACCAAAACTATCACGCTAATAATGGTAACGCGCTGTCAGTTGCAAACGTCAACATTACCAATGAGTTATCAATAGCATTGAAGAAGCACTATGCTTCACCACCAACTGACTTAAAGTTCATCGATGATTTAAGAGCATCTTCACCAAATGTTTGCCCAATGTGTGGCTCATTAAAAACAGGAACTCTTGATCACCTGTTTCCTAAAGATGACTACCCTTGCTTTGCCGTGTATTCAAAAAATTTAGTTCCAGCTTGTGATTGCAATAGCAAACGAAAAACGAATTTAACGGATGGAAATAAAAGGATACTACATCCTTATTATGACCTTTTTCTTAATCAAAGGCTTTTGTCGTGCACCATTGCTCAAGACCCTCAATTTCCTAAAGCTACAATTGAAATAGCTTATGTTTTGCCACAGCACTTAGAAATAGACAGCATTAAATACCATACGGAGAAAGTTGTTCTTCCATCAGGAATCATTAATTGGCTAGAAGGCGAATGGGATACAACGACACAAAACCCAAGCTTAAAAATTCAAACATTACCATCAGCCAATATTCCAACTGTTGCGGACTTTTCGAGGTATTTGAATGATGCATTAAATAGATATGATCAGTCGTACAGCACACCAAACAACTGGTTCTCAATCTTTATTCATGGACTTTTAAACTCTCAAGGAGTAGTCCAGTTCTTATATACTAAGCACAACTTAATTTATCCATAGACATCATCGAGGAAATAATCAACAGCTAACAAAGCATTACAGCGGACAAGCCGCTGAATGCGGCGTTAGTTTTTACTAAATCGAGATATGTCATGAAGCTTAACGGTGGATGCTTGTGCGGGAAATTGCGATATTCAATTGATGCAACTCCAATTGATGCTGGATTTTGCCATTGCAAAATATGCCAGAGAGCAAGTGGCGCTCCCATGGTGGCTTGGTTGACAATACCCTTTTCTGGTTTTTCATACACAAGCGGTTGTGCTGGTATCTATGCTTCAAGTAAAAATTATCAAAGGGAGTTCTGTGGTCAATGCGGTTCACAGATCGCTTTTAGGGCGATAAACGAGCCAAAAACGATTGATATTACAATATATACACTGGATGACAGTTCAATAGTCGAGCCGCAATACCACATATGGTGTCAAAGCAAAGTCAATTGGCTACATTTAAACAATGGTCTCCCACATTTTAAGGATTCGGGTCCAGATGGACCGTAAAAATTAACTTCAGCGTTAGGCATTGAAAGTATTTTCATGAACTGGTGATGCCTTCAATCAGTTGAAATGATGTCTTTCGATAAAGGTATTTTCGTGGAGATCATGTCAACAATCGTGTCTTTGACGCCAGGTTTACGGGCCTCATAGGTGTAGGTGAGCTGAAAAACGTGGGAGCAGGCAGGGCAACGATAGCGAACGTGACCGGCAGGAGTCTTACGTGGCGAGATGCGCGGTCGAAGTGGCAACGAGGACAGTGAATGGTGATGGAGCCATGAAGCGCTGAGTCTCAAAACCGCCCATCATACCGTATCAACCGATCGGAGCCATCACCCAGTGGCTTTGCTCGAGTGTCATTATCTGCTGGCTGCACCTTAGCAAGGTGTTAGTCAGAGGAAAATCCACCTTTTGAGCACAATATAACACTCCCCATTAAGCCGTTAGCCACTGACAACAAGGGGAATAGCTGGTAAGCAATAAGCAAGGGGGCAATGCCCCCTCGGATATCAATGCTCGGTATGGGCAATCGCCCTCAGTCAATCCCCCCCCGCAGCCTTAGAGCAGTAATCAACTCATCCACCAGCGCCTCCACCGGCTTGCCGGCGTTCAGCAGATGGATTTCCGGCTGCTCCGGCGCCTCGTAGGCGGAGTCGATGCCGGTGAAGTTACGGATCTCCCCGGCTCGCGCCTTTTTGTAGAGCCCTTTTGGGTCGCGCTCTTCACAGACGGCGAGCGGCGCATCGACAAACACCTCGACAAACTCGTCGGCACCCAAAAGATTGCGCACCAGATCCCGCTCGGCACGGAACGGCGAGATAAAGGCGGTGAGCACGATAAGGCCCGCATCCACCATGAGTTTTGCCACCTCGCCGACCCTGCGAATATTCTCCTGACGGGCGGCATCATCGAAGCCAAGATCGCCACAGAGGCCGTGGCGCACATTGTCCCCATCCAGCAGATAGGTGTGCTTGCCTTGCGCGGCCAGCGCCTGCTCCAGTGCTCCCGCCAGGGTGGACTTGCCCGCCCCGGAGAGCCCGGTAAACCAGATCACCAGGGGCTTTTGCCCCTTCTGCTCGGCCCTGCTCTCTTTGTCCACGGCATGGTCGTGCCACACGATATTGCTCATCCAACACTCCTTGATTGGCGCTCACGCCTCAACACTGAAACTCTCTGGAACCACGGGGAGCCGACTAGGACTGTCAGCCGACAACGTGCTGATGCCATGGTATTGCTCATTCAAACTCCTTGCGAGGCAGCAGGGCCCCAAAACGAAGAGGGTTGCGCCTTAAAACGGAAACAGCAGGGGCACCATGACAATCACCCCCAGGCTGTAGGCCAGGGAGACAGGCACCGCCAGCTTGAGGTAATCCGGCATCTTGTAGTTGCCCGCCGCATAGACCATGAGGTTGGTCTGGTAGCCGTAGGGCAGTATGAAGCTGGAGCTGGCCCCGAACAGCACCGCCAGAATGAACGGCATGGTGGAGACATCCATGCTGAGCGCCAGCTGGTACCCCATGGGGAAGGCCAGGGCAGCGGCGGCGTTGTTGCTCATCAGCTCCGTCAGCACC
>RCUH01000687.1_pt1 | contig 31389 bp, 26 predicted proteins | sample 2166191 | NCBI WGS metagenome assembly RCUH01 (sample SAMN09932848, study PRJNA488358) | compost metagenome | feature: garden; material: soil; isolation source: compost soil in an enriched community after 214 h of incubation | place: Germany: Experimental Botanical Garden Goettingen | collected...
GGGAATTCCGTGACAGGCATGTTCGGACACGGCATGATTGCCCATAGCACAAAGCATTAGCAAAGCACGAAAAAAACGTGATGAATTCCTGCGCATAACGTCCAACAAATGAACAGAATAAGAGAACGATTATTATTTATTGTTGAACAATATTGACAATTTCGCGGAACACGACAAGATCGGCCGCATAAAGCATCCGCGAGGGGCGGATTGCGATTGGAGCGGAGAAAATCCATGGAGCAGAACAAGCTCTCGCCCGCCGACCCTAACGAGGTTGCGCGCAAGGCGAAGACTCAGCGTTATGCCTTGCTTTCGGCAATGTTCCTGATGTCGATGTCGGCCGTCGGACCGGGCTTCATCACGCAGACGGCGAATTTCACGGTGAAACTGGGCGCCGCATTCGCATTCGCCATCATTATTTCCATACTGATCGACTTCGTCGTGCAGGCCAATATCTGGCGCATCGTCACCATCACCCGCATGCGCGCGCCGGCGATTGCCAATGCCGCCATTCCGGGCTCGGGTTATCTGCTCGCCATTCTCGTCATCATCGGCGGCCTGTTCTTCAACATCGGCAATATCGGCGGCGCAGGCCTCGGCTTCAACGCCATGATCGATCTCGACCCGAAGATCGGTGGCGCGATTGGCGCGCTGGCGGCCATCGGCATCTTCCTGTCGCGCCGGGCGGGCATCGCCATGGACCGCGTCGTTTTCGTGGCCGCCTTCGTCAAACTCGCGCTGATCGTTTATGCGGCTTACGTCTCCGGCCCGCCCGTGGCGGAAGCCTTCCGCCAGACCTTCCTGCCCGATACCATCGATTTCGTCACCATCACCACCATCGTCGGCGGCACGGTCGGCGGTTATATCACCTATGCTGGCGCACATCGCCTGCTGGACAAGGGCATGGTGGGCGTTGAAAATATCAACGCGGTCAATCGTGCGGCCCTGAGCGGCATCGCGATTACCGGCGTGCTGCGCTACATCCTGTTCCTTGCCATCCTCGGTGTCGTCGCCAGCGGCGTGGTCATCGATCTCTCCGGCAAGGCGGCAAACCCCGCCGGCCAGGCTTTCCATGCCGCCGCCGGCGATATCGGCTTCCGCCTGTTCGGCGCGGTCTTCCTCGCCTCCGCCATGACCAGCATCATTGGTGCGGCCTATACCTCCGTGTCGTTCCTGACGGCTTTCAAGCCTGACATAACGGAGCGCCAGCGAAACCTGGCAACCGTCGGCTTCATCGCCATTTCGCTGATTGCCTATGTCATCATCACCACACCGCCAGCAGCCATGCTCGTCTTCGTCGGTGGCCTCAACGGTCTCGTTCTGCCGATCGGCCTTTCGATCTTCATGTATGCAGCCTGGAAACGCGCGGACCTGATGCACGGTTATCACTACCCGCGCTGGTTGCTGGTGCTTGGCGTGCTGACCTGCGCACTCACCTGGTATATGGCCTATAAGTCGGCGGGCGCTATCTTCGCCCTGCTCGGCTACTGATAAATTCAAGGGAGGCAAACATGGCCGCTATCGATCTCAACAGCGATCTTGGCGAAAGTTACGGCGCATGGCGCATGGGTGACGACGAGGCGATGCTCGCCATCGTCTCCAGCGCCAACATCGCCTGCGGATTTCACGCAGGTGATCCGGCCGGCATCTACCGCACCGTCAAGGCCGCTGCCGAAAAAGGCGTGGTTGTCGGCGCCCATGTCTCCTATCCGGACCGCGTCGGCTTCGGCCGCCGTGATCTGGACGCGACCTCGGAAGAGCTGATTGCCGATGTCATCTATCAGATCGGCGCGCTGAAAGGCGTCGCCGCCGCTGCCGGCACCACGGTGCGTTACGTCAAACCGCATGGCGCGCTCTACAACCGCATCGCCAATGACGCGAAACAGGGGCAGGCCGTTATCGACGGCATCAAGGCGATAGACTCGTCGCTGGTATTGATGGGTCTTGCAAATGCCCCCATCCTCGATCTCGCCCGCAAGTCCGGTCTTGCCGTCGTTGCCGAAGCCTTTGCGGATCGTGCCTATACGCCTCAGGGCCAGCTCGTTTCCCGCCGGGAAGCCGGTGCCGTCCTGCATGATGCGGCAAAGATCGCCGACCGCATGGTGCAGCTCGCCCGCGAAGGCACGCTGGAGGCAATCGATGGCAGCATCATAAAAATCGAGGCGCAATCCATCTGCGTGCATGGCGACAGCCCCGGCGCGGTTGCCATCGCCCAGGAAATCCGCCGCCGTTTCGAGGCTGATGGCATCGACATCCGCTCCTTCGCATCCAATCGCTGAAAGGGTAGCCGATGACGATACCGACATCCTATCTCAACCACACGGACGCGGACGCCGCGCGAAAGGCCCGCGCCATCTATCGCGACGGCCTCGTCGCCCCAACCTCTGGCATCGCACCCGGCTTCACGCAGGCGAACATGATCGTGCTGCCGCGCGACTGGGCTTTCGATTTCCTGCTTTATGCGCAGCGCAATCCCAAACCCTGCCCGGTGCTTGATGTCTCCGATCCCGGCTCGCCCACCACGCTTCTCGCGCCCGGTGCCGATCTCAGAACTGATCTACCGCTCTACCGCATCTGGCGGGACGGCAAGCTTGCCGAGGAAACGGCTGATGCCACCGCTGCGTGGGCTGAGCGTGACGATCTCGTCGCTTTCCTGATCGGCTGCAGCTTCACCTTCGAAACGCCGATGGTGGAAGCGGGCATCGAAATCCGCCACATGACCGACAAGAGCAATGTGCCAATGTATCTCACCAACCGGCCCTGCCGTCCGGCGGGTCGGCTGAAGGGCAATATGGTCGTTTCCATGCGGCCGATCCCGGCGTCGCGTGTTGCCGATGCGGCAACCATTTCGGGACGTTTTCCGGCGGTGCATGGCGCGCCCGTGCATGTCGGCGCGCCGGAAGAAATCGGCATCATCGATCTTGCCAAACCCGACTTCGGTGATGCAGTTCGGATCGAGCCGGGCGAGGTTCCGGTCTTCTGGGCCTGCGGTGTGACCCCTCAGGCCGCGGTCATGGCATCCGGCGTGCCTTTTGCGATCACCCATGCGCCGGGCCACATGTTCATCACCGATATTCCCGATTCCGCCTATCACGCGTGAGGATATGATGCGTTTTCTCCCCGTCAGCCTCACCACCATTCTTGTCGAACTTGCCGATCTCGATGAAACGCTGGCGCTTTTCGCCTCGCTTCAGAGTGATCCGGTTGAGGGCATCGAAGAGACGGTGCCGGCGGCCCGCACGTTGATGATCCGTTTCCGCCCCGAAAAGATCGGTGCGGAGACGCTGACCGCGCAGCTCGCAAGCCGCGATCTCTCGGCGAAAATTGCACCTTCGGACAATCTCGTCGAAATCCCCGTCCATTATAATGGCGAGGACCTCGCCGATGTTGCCGAACTGACCGGCATGAGCATCGAAGAGGTCATCCGTCGCCACACCGAAAGCGAATTCACCGTGGCCTTTTGCGGTTTCGCTCCCGGTTTCGGTTATCTGGTCGGCGGCGATCCGGGCCTGCATGTGCCGCGCCGGCAAAGCCCGCGCACCCGCATTCCCGCCGGCTCAGTGGCATTGGCTGGTGCCTTCAGCGGCGTCTATCCGCAAAACAGCCCCGGCGGCTGGCAGATCATCGGCACGACGCCGGTGAAAATGTGGGATATTGACCGCGATCCCGGCGCACTTTTCCAGCCGGGTTACCGGGTGCGTTTCTTCGACATGAACAAGGCCGGCAAGACGGTCGATATTCCCGTCTCGGCACCGCGTAGTTCGCAAAAAGAACCGACAAAGGACGGCCCACATTTCGAGGTGCTCGCCGCACCCATGCCCGCCATCTTTCAGGATCTCGGCCGCTTCGGCCAGACCGGGCAGGGTGTATCGGCTTCAGGCGCCTTGGATCGCGGTGCGTTCAACGCCGCAAACCGCATCGTCGGCAATCCGGTTAATACGCCGTGCCTTGAACTGACGCTCGGCGGTTTTTCCTTCAGGAGCACAAGCCGCACTGTCATCGGCATTGCCGGTGCGCCCTGCCCCGTCACCATCACCACGGCGGATGGCAGCTTCGCGGCAAAGACCGATGGCCCGGTATCCCTCGAACCCGGCGATGTCGTGACTTTCGGCCAGCCGCCGAAGGGCATGCGCTGTTATCTTGCGGTACGCGGCGGCTTTGATGTCGAGCCGGTACTCGGCAGTTTCGCAACCGACACGCTGGCTGTTGTCGGTCCCGAACCGGTGGGCGCTGGCGCCGTCCTTTCGCTCAAGGGTGAGAAGTCCGGCCTCTCCAGCGTATCGATCAACGAAGTTCCGGCCTTCGAACCTCCGGCAACCGGTGAGGTCGTGACACTGGACGTCGTTCTCGGCCCCCGCACCGACTGGTTCACGCAGAAGGGTATCGAGACGCTGACCGGCCAGTTCTGGCAGGTCACGCCGCAATCGAACCGCGTCGGCATCCGCCTTGCCGGCGACGTGCCGGTGGAACGCAAGGACAGCGCCGAACTGCCGAGTGAAGGCACGGCGACAGGGGCGATCCAGATACCGCATAGCGGCCAGCCGGTTCTCTTCCTTGCCGATCACCCGCTGACCGGCGGTTATCCCGTCATCGGCGCGGTGGCGGAATATCATCTCGATCTTGCCGGGCAGATCCCCGTCAACGCCAAAATCAAATTCCGCCCGATCGGCCTATTCGCCGAAATCGCGGCCAAGAACATAGAATTCCGAGGAGAAGAGCGATGAAAAAAGTGCTGATTGCCAATCGCGGCGAGATCGCGGTGCGCATCATCCGCGCATGTCGCGATTATGGCCTGCAATCGGTCGCCGTTTATGCCGATCCCGATCAGGATGCGCTTTTCGTCCGGCTGGCGGATGAAGCCTATGCGCTGGAAGGCGTGCGCCCGGCCGAGACCTATCTCGATATCACCAAGCTGATCGCGATTGCCAAACGTGCCGGCGCGGATGCCGTGCATCCCGGCTACGGCTTCCTGTCCGAGCGTGCTGAATTCGCGCAGGCCGTGCTTGATGCCGGCTTGATCTGGATCGGCCCGGACCCGCAGGTTATCGAAGCATTGGGCGACAAGGTCGAGGCGCGGCGCATCGCCACCGGCGTCGGCGCACCGCTGGTCGCCGGCAGCGACGGCCCGGTCTCTTCCGCCGCCGAAGTCACCGCCTTTGCCGAAGAACACGGCCTGCCCGTCGCCATCAAGGCAGCGCATGGCGGCGGTGGTCGCGGCCTGAAGGTTGCGTGGAAGATGGAAGAGATCGCCGATCTCTACGAATCCGCCGTGCGCGAGGCGACGGCCGCCTTCGGCCGCGGCGAGTGCTTCCTCGAACGTTTCCTTGACCGGCCGCGCCATATCGAGGCGCAGGTTCTCGCCGACAAGCACGGCAATGTGCTGGTACTCGGCACCCGCGACTGCTCGCTGCAGCGCCGGAACCAGAAACTGATCGAAGAAGCCCCTGCCCCCTTCCTGTCCGCCGAACAGCGTCAGAAAATCCACGCGGCCGCCAAGGCGATCTGCGCTGCCGCCGGTTATTCCGGCGCCGGCACCGTCGAATTCCTGCTCGGCGTCGACGGCACGATTTCTTTCCTCGAGGTCAATACGCGCCTGCAGGTGGAACATCCGGTTACCGAGGAAACCACAGGCATCGATCTCGTCATCGAACAGTTCCGCATTGCCGAAGGCCACAAGCTTCGGGTGCTCGAAACGCCGGAACCGCGTGGCCACTCCATGGAGTTCCGCATCAATGCCGAAGATCCCGGCCGGGGTTTCCTACCCACACCCGGCTCGATCTCGGTTTTTGACGCACCTTCAGGTCCCGGGATTCGCGTGGATAGCGGTGTCGTCAGCGGCTCCAGCGTGCCTGGCGTATTCGACTCGCTGATGGCGAAGCTGATCGTCACCGGTGCCGACCGCGATCAGGTCCTGCGTCGCGCCCGCCGCGCGCTGAAGGAGTTCCGCATCGAAGGCATCGCCACGGTGCTGCCATTTCATCGCGCCGCGATCGAAACCGAAGACTTCATCGGCACTGACGGTTTCAAGGTTCATACCCGCTGGATCGAGACCGATTTCGCCGCCATGCCGGATGCGATGGAACGACCGGCACAGGCCGACGACCCTTCCGTTACTCGCACTTTTCTGGAAATCGACGGCAAGCGCGTATCGGTTGGCCTGCCCAGCCTGCTGCTTTCCAGTCTCGGTGCCGTTAGCGGCAGCAGCGCGGCTGTTCCGGACACCGCCGCCACCAAGGAAAAGGAAGGTGAAATCCTCGCCCCGGTTTCCGGCACCTTGCAGTCCTTCAAGGTGGAAGACGGCGACACGGTTTCGCAAGGCGATCTTCTGGCCGTGATGGAAGCCATGAAGATGGAGACGCAGATTGTCGCCCCCAAGGCCGGCAAAGTCCGTCTGATCGTCAAGGAAGGCGACTATCTGCAGGCGGGCGCTGCTCTTCTCGACATAGCCGGCTAATATACGGACGGGCCATCGGGCCTCACAATTGCAGATCGCGCATCCCCGGCGGCGGAACCCTTTCGCCGCCGGGCCGTTTATGGCGCGACCTGCTAACTACTGTGAGGGAAATATGGCCGGACGCACCTTGCTTCAGTTCTTCCATTGGTATTATCCGGACGGAGGGAAATTATGGAGCGAGGTGGCCGAAAAGGCCGAAAGCCTTGCGAAAATGGGTATCACCGACGTTTGGCTGCCGCCCGCCTACAAGGGCGCCGCCGGCGGTTATTCTGTAGGTTATGATACCTACGATCTCTTCGACCTCGGCGAATTTGACCAGAAGGGCACCGTCGCCACCAAATATGGTGATCGCGCCGCCCTCGAACATGCCGGACGAACTCTGAAGGAAAACGGCATCCGTGTCATTCACGATGTTGTTCTCAATCACAAGATGGGTGCCGACGAGAAGGAAAAGGTGCGGGTTCGCCGCGTCAATCCTGAGGACCGAACCGAGATCGATGATGAAGACTTTCCGGCGCTTGCCTATACACGCTTCACCTTTCCCGGTCGCAACGGCAAACATTCCAAATTCATATGGGACCTGAAGTGCTTCAGCGGTGTCGACCATATCGAGGAACCGACCGAAGACGGCATTTTCCGCCTCGTCAACGAATATGGCGATGGGGAATGGAATGAGGAAGTCGATCAGGAAAACGGCAATTTCGACTATCTGATGGGTGCGGATGTCGAGTTCAGGAACCGGGCGGTTTACGAGGAACTCAAATATTGGGGCCGCTGGCTCTCCGAGCAGGTGCAGGTTGATGGCTTCCGCCTGGACGCCGCAAAACATATCCCGGCCTGGTTCTTCCGTGACTGGGTCGGCCATATGCGCGAAACGGTCGATCCGGATCTCTTCGTCGTGGCGGAATATTGGCACCCCGATCTCGAGGCGCTGAAAAGCTATCTCGAACTGGTCGACAAGCAGCTCATGCTTTTTGACGTCGCCCTTCACCACAGCTTCCATGACGCCTCGAAACAGGGCGGTGATTTCGACATGCGCAACATCTTCGATGGCTCGCTTGTCTCCGCCGTTCCCGACCACGCCGTCACGCTGGTCGATAATCACGACACCCAGCCGCTGCAATCGCTGGAAGCGCCGGTGGAACCCTGGTTCAAGCCTCTTGCCTATGCCATCATTCTGCTGCGCGAAGAGGGCGTGCCCTGCGTCTTTTATCCCGATCTGTTCGGCACCCGTTATACCGACACCGGAAATGACGGCAACGAACACGAGATCATCATTCCGGCCATCGAATGCCTGCCGAAACTCATCGAGGCCCGCAGCCTTTTCGCCAACGGAGCCCAGACGGATATTTTCGACGACCCGAGTTGCATTGCCTTTATTCGCCACGGCACCGCCGATGCGCCGGGCTGTGTGGTGGTGATGTCGAATGGCGAGCCGGCGGAAAAGCAGATCGATCTCGGTCCCGATCACGCCGGGGCGGTCTGGCGCGACTTTCTCGGGCACCGTGAAGAACATATTACCTTTGATGAGAGCGGCAAGGGCGTCTTTCCCACCAATGGCGGCAGCGTCAGCGTGTGGGTTCCAGCCGATTCCGAGTGAGGGACAATCGCCCCGTCCCGAAACTTCTGCTCACTCGGCGGACACGAGACGGCGCGGACCCGCGCCGTCATCGGCCAGAACATCATTCGGATTGCGTAACGGACAATCATCCAGCGAAAGGCACCCGCAACCGATACAGCCGGTAAGCTGATCGCGCAGCATGATCAGGTTGTTGATGCGAAGCTGGAGCATTTCCCGCCAGGATTGGGAAAACCTGCGCCAATCGGCCGTCGTCGCTACCCTGTCTTGCGGCAGATCGGCCATCGCATCCCTGATGATGCTGAGCTGTATCCCGGCCCGCTGCGCGATGCGGATGATGGCGATGCGCCTCAGAACGGCGCGATGATAACGACGTTGATTACCGGCGGTGCGCCAGCCCTCGATCAATCCTTTCGCCTCGTAAAAATGGATTGTGGAGACGGCAATACCGCTGCGACGGGCAACCTCCCCGACCGTCAGGCTGTGTTTAAATATGGTATTTTCCATTCTGGCTCCTGCTTCCGGACGATTTCCGCTCGGAAAACGCGGAAACACACTGAAGAGCAGCCGGTATAATTCCTCAACCATAGTTGAGGTCAATAGAAGAATGGTCAAAAAAAGAGGCGCCCGAAGGCGCCTCTGAATTTCGTGACTGTGTCCAGATCAGAACTTCGCTGTCATGCTGATCCAGAAACGTCGGCCTTCCATGACGGTGTTGAAATCGTCGGTGCCGACATCCTTGTCGAAGACATTGTAGATGGCGGCATTGAGGTCGACATTTTCGGCGACCGCATATTTCGCCCCGATATCCAACGTGGTGTAGGCGTCATATTTGCGACCGGCCTTGCCATTGATCGTCACCGGCGTGCCATTCGTGCCGATGCGCGGGCCGGCGTTGATTTCCGATCCGTGGTAATTCAGCGAGGCCCAGGCTTCCAGACCATCGATGGGGGTCACCCAGTCGCCGCGTAGATTGGCCATATGCTCAGGTGTGCGCGCCAGCGGGAAACCTTCGTAGTCACCGGTTTTCTGTTCGGAATGCGTATAGGTATAGTTGCCGCGCAGCGTCAGTTCCGGCGTCGCATACCAGGTCGCCGTCAGTTCCACACCCTGAATGACCGCATCGTCGATGTTGTAGTTATACCAGAGACGATAGTTGCGGTCTTCGCTCCAGCGGGCCGGTGTTCCATCCGGATTGAGCACCAGCGCGTTGGAAATCTTGTCCTTGAAATCGGTGTAGAAATAGGTGGCACCGAGAGCAACATCGCCATTGTCCCAGAGGGCGGCGACTTCGTAGCTCGTACTCTTTTCCGCTTCGAGGTTGGGATCACCGATGATCACGCCGCAGGTGCCGCTTGGGCCATAGCTGCAGCCGCCGCCACCCGTCGTATAGGCGTAACCCGGCGCGATCTGGCGGATTTCCGGGGCGCGGAAACCGGTGGAAATGCCGCCCTTGATGGTCAGCTCTTCGGTCGCACTCCAGACGCCATAAAGGCGCGGGCTGAAGTGATTGCCATACTTCTCGTGATTATCGAGACGAAGACCGCCCGTCAGCGCGAAATTATCGACAATGCGCCATTCATCCTCAAGGAAGAGCGCCCATTGCGTCGCCGAAAATGTCTCGTCGCGACCGGTGCGGCGTCCCGGATTCTGGTCCGTCAGCCGCGCCTCGAAATATTGTCCGCCTGTGACCAGCGTGTGGTTGCCGAACAATTCGAAGGGCGTGGTGAACTTGCCGTCGAGAACGGTATTGCGCACTTCCGGCGAGCGCGGGTTTTCGGTCACGCGGCCCGTGCGGATATTTCTGGTGAAGTTGGTGCGCTCCGCCCATTCCTGCTGGAACGAGAATTCGGATGTGGTCGGCCCCCAGCGGCCGGTATGCGACAGGGACCAATGGTCACGCGTATTGGTGTTGTAGGTGCCGTTGGCATCCGTCGCTGCCAGCGTCTCGCCGGGTTCGGCGTCGCGACGCAGCCGCGTCTTGCCGCCTTCGAGATAGATGTCATGATCTTCATTCGGCGTGAATGTCAGGCGGCCGTTGAAATCATATTCCTTGGCGCCCGTGGTGCCGTTCAGAATACCGTCTTCGCCGCGCGTGAAGCCCCTGCCCCAGACCTGCAGGCCGAGCTGGTCCTTCAGGATCGGTCCGTTGGCATACCAGGAGACCTGACCGCTATTGCCGAATTTGGAATGTTGCTGAACCGTGCCTTCGGTCGTGACCGAGCCGGACCAGACATCGCCGACCTTGCGGGTGATGATGTTGATGACGCCGCCCATGGCATCCGAACCGTAAAGCGAGGACATCGGCCCACGCACTACCTCGATGCGTTCGATCGCCGAAACCGGCGGCACGAAACTCTGTTCGAAGCCGGAATTGCCGTTTGTGCGGGCATCGCGTGTGCTCTGTCGCTTGCCGTCAACCAGAACCAGCGTGTAAGCGCCGGGCAATCCGCGAATGAAAATATCCTTTTCATTGGCAATGCCGGTGACGGACACGCCCTGAACTTCGCGCAATGCATCGGTCAGATCGCGATAGGACCCTTTTTCCAGATCTTCCCGCGTGACAACCGTGATGCTGGCCGGAGCATCCTTCACATTCTGCTCGAAGCCGGATGCGGTGACCACAATCTGCTGGAGAACCGTAGTTCCCTCGGGGGCCTGCTGCGCGAAAGCCGGCATAGCAAGGCCCAAAGCCGTGCCCGCCATTGCTGCAGAAACACCGGTCTTTATTGTTGTCGCAGCCCTGTTCTGACCGCGGTACTTCAATTCCATGTTACGCCCCCGCATTTAACTTGAGAATTTAACCCCACTTATTTAGGAGGGGGTGCGGGCGCAACGCGTTTGTTTTCGAACAGTTCTAAATTCCAGAAATTGCAAAAAGGGCTCCCCGAATGAGCGGCGGAGTAAAAAAATCGCAAGATGACAACCGGCAAGAGAAAAGAAGAACCAGCCTCCACGACAAAACCCGACAGGCTCGGACAGCTGAAATTACTTGTCGCTTTTGATGCGTTGTTGCGGGAAGGCAGTGTAAGCCGGGCTGCGGCGGGCATGGGACTGCCGACATCTTCGATGAGCCGCATTCTGCAACAGCTCCGGGAAAGATACGGAGACCAGCTTTTTTTGCGTACTGGCCAGGGCCTGCGCCCTACCCCCTTTGCGGAGAATATGCGGCTGCGCATTCGATCGCTGGCGGCGGAGGCCGAAAACCTGATCGACTATTCGCAGGACAGACCGGAGGCGCCGGCCGCCCTCGATAAAAGCGGTTGGGAACAGCCGGTATTGATGAAGGCGCCGCCGCTTTCCCTTCGCCCCAGCGTTCTTCTGGAAGGCCAGCCGACACCGGAAAATATTGCCGACCGTCTCGCCCGCATCGGGCACAATGCCGATCCGCAGCACCGGCTTGCCAAATATATCGCGACCTCGGCAATGGGCATCGGCAACAGCCGTCCGCTCGCCCAAGACGAGGCAATGGATGCGCTGTCGATCATTCTCGAGGGCGATGCCGATCCCATACAGATCGGCGCACTGCTCGCCACCATGCATTATCGCGGCGTGACCGCGGCCGAACTTGCCGGCTTCATCGAGGCCATGTGGCAACATATCGAAAGAGATCGGCAGCAGCCGGCGGCGGCGGATCTTGACTGGCCGGCCTACATGTCGCCGAAACATCGCGATGCACCGTGGTTCCTGCATTCAGCCCGCCTGGTTTCCATGGCGGGATACAGCGTTCTGTTGCACGGCCATGTGGGTCAGGGCGAAAATGGCGGCAAGCTTGAACTTGCCGCACAGGCCTGCGGCATTCCCCTTTGCCATTCGCTTTCACAGGCGGCCGAAGCCACATCCTCAGAGCGCATCGCCTATCTGCCGATCGGTGGCCTGTCCCTGCAATTTCAGAGCCTGCTCGGCCTGCATGGCATTCTGGAGATGCGCCTGCCGCTCAACACGGTCGTCCATCTTCTCAACCCGCTTCGCGCCCGAAGCACTATCATCGGCGTGGCCCGGCCATCCTATCAGGAACTTCACCGGGACACGGCTCGGCTGCTTTCGGTGGAAAACCTCGCCATTCTCGGCAATACGCGGGATTTTGCGCAATTCACCCCTTTCCGCACCACCCGGATTTTTGGCCTTTCAAAGGGCAGGGATGTCGAATTCCTCATTCCCGCCCGCGAGGCGCCGCCCGCCGAAATGCCGACCATGTTCACCACCTTCGAATATTGGCGGGCGGTCTGGACGGGGGCGGCAAGGGACGAAAGAGCCGAAACCATCATCATTTCCACCGCCGCCATCGCGCTGATGCTGGTCAATGATATGACTCTGCCCTTTGAGGAAGCTTATGCACGTAGCCTTCGGCTCTGGAACGACAGGGCGCGTAATCTGACCAATGCGTGACTAGCAGTCAGGCATTGGTGCCTGCTTTTTTCAGTGCCAAATATTCCCAGAGGGCGACGAGCAGGAGAATTCCCGTGCTTGCCAGTTGCAGCACAAAAAGCGGAATACCCGGCGCCGGCAAAAGCAGGCAGAGCGCCACCACGCCGGCAAAATGCGAAACCGGCCGCTGATAGGCGGCGGCAATCTTGACGCCGATATTGCCGGCCAGAAACAGGACGGGACCGCCGAGAATGGCGATCGCCTCCCGCATGGTCGCGCCTTCGCGCGCGTGGGAGAGGCTGAAATCCTCACCTACCGCCGTCAGGATAATGCCGGCCACGATGGGCAAATGCCCGTAGTTAAAAAGATTATGGGCAATCTTCGCTTTTTCTTCGGCGTTCTCGGCTTTTCTCGAAGCCTCCTCCTGCCCGTGATGAAAATAGATCCACCACATCGCCACGGTGCTGACGAAAGCCGAGCAGAAGACGATGAATGTCAGACCCGAATTCATATATTCCGTGGCCGTGCGCCCCGTGGTGAGGATCGTTTCCCCAAGGCAGATGATGACGAAAAGCGCACATCGCTCCGCCAGATGCTCGCCGGAAAGATGCAGCCGGTCCTCGTCGCTTGAGGCCAAGCCCGGCACGACATAACGGCAGGCGGGGCCGGCATATTCGATTGCAAGCGCGATGCCCCACAGAAGAATGCGATCCGCCAGATCGACCAGTCCACCGGCCAGCCAGAACAGGCTTGATACCGCGAGCCAGATCGTCACGCGCACAAATACCAGAAAAGACTGCCGGTCTTCATCCTTGAAAGCATACAGCGCAAAGAGGCTTCGCCCCACCTGCATCGCGCTGTAGATCAGGGCGAAGACAAGGCCCTGTTCCGCAAAAGCCTCCGGCAGCGCGATGGCGAGCAAAACGCCACCGAACATCAGGACAAACAGCAAAATCCTGACCGGCTCCTTTTCCGTGTTCAACAGGTTTGTGATCCAGGTGGTGTGTATCCATAGCCACCAAAGCGATAATATCAGGATGCCCGCCTCAAGCGCGGCCGTCGGCCCAAAATCTTTGGCGAGGGCGTGAGAGAGCTGGATCAGCGCGAAAACGAAGACCAGATCGAAGAACAATTCGGGGAAACTGGCTTTTCCGGCATCCTGCCCCTCCCGCCTTATCCAGCTTTCCCCATCCGCCTTGCGTGAATAAGTCTCGCCCTTGGCTCTCATGCCACCCCCGTCAGATGTTGGTCGTCGCGATACGTCCGCTCACCAATGGCCTCTCACCGTTGGGAAAAAATCTCTTCGCTGCCCGCTTCGACCGGGTTCAATTTTTGACCGGGAAACTCCAGCGCCCGCGCACTGTCGGGATAAAAACGCGGCCCGACCAGACGAACCTTTTTTCCCGACACGTCGGTAATGTAGTTCGGGGCCAAGACCTTTGGCGGAAGTGGGGTGCTATCTGCCCTGGAAACCTCGAGCGTGCTGACCTCGATAGGTTGGGCAAATACCGGCAAGCCCGTCATAGTGGCGAGCGCGGCTGCGAGAAAAAATGATCTTGGAAACATGGGACGCATCCTGGCACAATTGTTTGCGCCATAAACAGCCCTCGCCCGCTTTGGTTCCGCCCCTTTCAGATGTCCTCATCGAGGTAGGAGCGATATTGGACATAGTCCGCGCTCGGTTGCCCATCGACGACTTCGGGCGGCCGACCTTGACCGCCGGGAAGATGGCCGGCGTTTTCGAGCTCCGCCCTCAGAAGCTTTTCAATGGCCCTGTCCCGGGGCAAAGCGTTGTCCGCCATATAGAGAGCGACGGAGAGTTCCATATCATCCGGAAAATTCATCGGCTCAGCCATCCGTTTAAGCAATGAAGCGCAAACGCGGGACCTTGCCGAAAGTTCAACGTCGCCCGCCTCCACCCGAGGCCCGTCGTCTTTCAAATGTGCATTCCCGTGGAACTCATCCCGGGTTTTACAGCAGCCGGACATGCCTTTTATCCGGTGCTACACGCCCACTTTGGCAGGTGATCGGTGTATACAGATTGCACTTTTCTGCCCTTGCCAGCGCTTTTCCGACGAAAAGTATGCCCGACTCAAGCGTTTGAAAGCAATCACGGAAAAACGCAAACGAAAGCTAATTCGGACTTAGTTTTCATTACCCTGCATTAACCATAGAAACCCCTTGGCTGCACTGTTGATATCAGCAGCCTCATGCGAATCTCTTTTTCTTGCGGAAACGGCGTTAATGTAACTTCGGTCTGCTTTTTCCGCAAGCCGAGACCGTTTTCCACGCTCCGTTAACTCAGCAGGGCATGCTGGCCTCCATAGTGTCCTTACGCCCTCTCAACTGCGCCAGAAGCATTGTCTGCATGTCGAAGCCGCCTTCCTGCGCCTTACGGGTCAGATTGCGCAGATACCCGCCAAGCGAACTTATCTGGTCTGCTTTCTGCAGAAGGCAGGCGAGAATGGCTGCGGTTCCCTGTCGGCCAAATGTGGCAAGCGCATCCTGATAGGCGGACTGGCTGATGTTGAACATGGTTTTGATCACCGATGTCGCCACTTCCAGATCGCGCCAGCCTGTAACCGCTCCGCCTGGGGCATAGAGCGTGATGTCAGGGCAAGCCTTCAAAACCAAAACAATATCAGGAACAAAAAATTGCTTATGAAGAACAGGCTTTGGCGATGGCTGTGAAGGTTTTGCACTGACGGGTGCCGCATATGCCGGCTGGGCGCTTACCGTGCTGGCAGGTGCAGTGGTTACCGGCTCGTGCAAATCCTGCCGTTTAGATATGGATTCGGATTCTGAATTCTTTATGAGGCGCTCATTTTGGCAGTCATTGCCGCCCAAAGTTTCCGATTTTTCAATATTTTCCAGATAGTTGGTTACTTCAGCACGCAAAGAGGCCAAAAAACCGCCGATTTCTTTGAGTTCCGCGGGCTTGGAATTGCGACCGAGAGAGCGGGCAATGGCGTTGTAACGTGTCTGAAACCCTTCGAAGGCTTCGACCTGACCGCTCGCAGCAATCATGTCGCAGAGTTTCTGGATATCGCGGCGGCAAAGGCTGATACTTTCACGAAGCCGCTGAAGATCGAGCCGCTCGCTGACGATGCGTTCGGCGAGTTCCTCAATTTCCGCTTTGCGGGCAAGAAGCGGTGCCAGCGAAAAACCGTAAGCCTCGCTGATTTCCCCTCCCCGGTGTTTGCGGGCGTATCGTTTTCCGTTCGGGCTGTCCTTGCGAATGATGAGGCCGGCTTCGACAAGAGCCGAAAGATGCCGGCGCAATGTCTGTTCGGCCATGCCATGGGCACGGAGTGACAATTGCGCATTCGACGGGAAGACGACCAAACCGGCTTCGCTGGAAAGTTCGTTCTTGGGATAAAAACTCAAAAGCGCGTTCAGGACCGCAAGCGAGCGATCGGTCACGCCAAGCAAAGGCCGGGCTTCACAGACCGAACGATAGAGTTTCCATTTATCGACCGCTTCGATCTTCTTGTTTTTCTGCGCGGCAAACTGGGTCGCGAGGACGCCAAACGACATCGCTCGCCGCCCAAAGGGCGTCGTTACACATGTGCTGTCCATGTCTTTCACCTTTCACAAGGCAAAAGAAAATCGCTCACCGAAAAATTCGATGCCAAGACTCTTGACTATGATTCGCGGAAATGAGATTCTTCGGGTGCTTAAATCAAAGAAAGGCTTCCGCGCGGCAACGTTCGGGGGCTTTTTTCTTTTGTGATGCGTCTCCTGTTAGTCGTTCGAGTTAAAACTCACTGCTTGGACCGGTATTCGGCAAACAGCGTTTGAAGATGTTCCAGAACGAACTCGGCAAATTCCGGTGCTTCGTTCTTGTCGATAGAGATATCCAGCTTGCGGTCGCTTTCGACGACCTTTGCCAGCCGGCCGCCGGTTTCGGATGACCAGACACCGGTTTTTTTTGCCTGCGCCTTGGGCTTCAGAAAATCCAGAAGCGACTTGAAACGGTCTTCCGATGGCAGGGCAGCAACCGAGGCATCCCTCACATAGGCACGGGCCGCTTCCTTGACCTGAGAAGAGGAAAGCTGATCGGCAAGGTCCATCCAGTTACGACGGCCGACAGTTGGGGCGGGGCCAATAAGATCGACCAGATCCTCCGGAATGCGGCCGACAACCGACAGCATGTTGGAGAGATCGCCCTTGTGCAGCGACATGGCGGCCATGATCGTATCTCGCGGAAACCTTATCTGCAGTTTCTGGGCAAAGCGTGCCTTTTCGATATAGGTGAGATCGCGACGTTCGTTGTTTTCCTGTCCCTGGGCAACGACGAGCTGCTCATCGCTGAGATCACGTACGACGGCCTTGACCGGAATACCGAGGCTGGAGACGGCGCGCAGGCGACGATGACCAAAGGCGACCTGATAACGGCCGGGGAACTCGGGATGCGGGCGCACCAGAATGGGAACCTGCTGGCCCTGTTCACGAATGGCTTCAACGAGACCTGCATCCGCCTCTTCGGAGGCTGGCATGCGATCGGGTATGAAGGAAGGATCGATATCGGCAGGATTGAGCGAAACGATCGTGAGACCTTCTGCGAGCTGCCTTTCGATTTCTTCCGCACGCTTGGCGCGTTCCGATACCTCGCTGAGCGACTGGCCGATCATTCCCACCGGGGAATTCAGAACATCGGTCACGAGTTCCGGAGAGCCAAGGATGGGCCTGATACGCGGACGCGACCGCTCGGATGCGGTCTCATTGCTGTCGGCGGCCGGAGTACCAAGATTGGCGAATATCTGTTTTCTGCTCATGCTGCCCTACCCCACGCTTTTTTAATCAGTCCTTCGATTTCAGCGTTTACGTTGTTCATGGCTTCCAGCGCACGGTCATAGGTGGACCGGGTGAACTGGGTTCTTTCCACTTCGAAAAGTGTCTGGTTGGTCAGTCCGGCATCCGAGACGGCCGTGCTCTTCAGCATCGGGTGGATGAGGACGTTTTCACCGAAAATCGAGCGCAGGAAGGCGACCATCTGGTTCTGCGGTCCGTCGCTCGGTTCAAAACGGGTGATCAGATAACGCATCCAGTTATAGTCGGAACGTGCGCCCGCCCTGCCGATTTCGGCGAGAAGGTCGCCGGTCATGGCAAGGAACTGGTTCATCGACATCACATCCAGCATTTGCGGATGAACGGTGACGAGGACGGATGTGGCGGCGGTCAGCGCCGAAAGCGTCAGATAACCAAGCTGCGGCGGGCAATCGATGACCACGACATCATAGAAGTTCTGCGCCTGGGCAATTGCCTGACCAATGCGGGCGAAAAACAGTGTATCGCCGGGTGCGCGGCGCATCAGAGCGCGGGGCGTGTCATGTTCGAATTCCATGAGTTCCAGATTGCCCGGAACGATATGGAGATTAGGAATATAGGTGCCGCGAACGATTTCAGCGATCGGCCTGCGTTCGTCATCGTAACGGATGGCGCCATAAAGCGTTTCATTCGGACCGACATCAATCTCCGGCTGATGACCGAAGAGCGCCGACAGGCTGGCCTGCGGATCGAGATCGATGGCGAGCACCCGGTAACCGCGCAGCGCCAGATATTGCGCCAGATGTGCAGACGTCGTGGTTTTTCCAGAACCGCCCTTGAAGTTCATGACGGCGATGACCTGCAACTCTTCGCCATCACGGCGGTGTGGCAGATAACGGCGGGTGCCGCGCGCGCCCTGATCAAGGAATTTTCTGATCTCGTCCATATCCTCAACCGAATAGGAACGGCGGCCGGAGGCTTGGGCCGCATCGAGTTCCGGGCGTTCGGCGGCGATCTGACGAAGATAGGCCTCGCCGATACCGATCAGCCGCGCGGTTTCTGCCGGTGAGAAATGGCGCATGCTCTTTTCGGTGTGTGGTGAAAATGTATTTGCATTATGAGCCTGCAATTGGGCTGACAACGCAGCCGAATGCTGTTGTATAAGACTCGTCAGGTCGGGTGCTCCTGCGGCACGTCTTAAATCGGCACTCTGTGTCATCGGTCTTCTTTCGCTCGAAATTGCAGTAGCGGTTTTTTTCGAAAAAGGCGGTTTTTTCCGCAACTGAGATATAAGCGCCGATTCTCTTTTTGGCGCAATAGGCTTTTTTCTCAGGTGCGAAAGTGCCGCTAAGGCATTGTGGAAGAATCACTTTTGTTTTTTGTGACAGTTTGACGGTTAGCCGCGGCTAACTTCGCCCTGACGATCAGACAGACGGGCGCGGATCGCGTCTTTTCACACAAGGAATGCATGCCCGCGCAGAAGTTTGCCGCGGCTAACTTTTTGGTTTCGACCCACGGCACATCCGATCATCCCGCGGTAAAAAGTGAAGGGTGGACATTCGCGGATGTTTAATCTCTACTCATTGACTAGAGTATCGTTGGGTTCGACGCCCGTCGTCTGGCTGTTCAAGCTGTCGCAGGTTGGAGGAATGAATGTCCTATGATGTCGCTCTCGTCGGGTCGGGTTTCTCGGCCATTTGTACTGCCGCTCATCTTTTATCGTCCCTGCCGGCGGAAGCCTCGATCGCTATCGTGGGCGATGAATCGGATTTCGGGCGCGGCACCGCCTATCGTACCGAACTTCCCTATCATCGGCTGAATGTGCCAGCCGGGCGAATGAGTGTCTTCCCTGACCGCCCCGGTGATTTTGTCGACTGGTTGGCGGAAAATGGGATAGCGGAGGATCCTCTGCTGTTCGCCTCGCGTGGAGACTATGGTCTTTATCTTCGCGACAGGCTGGCGGGTTTGCTTAGAAGTAGGGAGCAACGGGCGCGGGTGGATTTCGTTCGGGCCAAGGCTTCGGCCTGTCGCCCGGATGGCAAGGGTGGATTTTCTTTCGCTCTGGAGAATGGCGAGCAGCTGCGCGCGCAGAATGTCGTTTTGTGTCTCGGTGTCGGCGCGGCGAGTTTGCCGGTGCAAACTGTCGCGAGGGAAGAAGAGGGGCCACAACGTATCATCGGTCACTGCTGGCAGCCGGGATGGCTGTCCAAAGTCAAGGCCGGAGATCGCATCTGTATTCTGGGTTCGGGTCTGACGATGATCGATCAGGTTCTGACCCTGCGGGGAAAAGGGCATCAAGGCCCGATCCATGTTCTCTCCCGACGCGGCCTGGTGCCGCATCCGCATGTCAGCCCGCCTGCTCCCCCCACGGAGCCTGAGCTGCCTGATGGCTCGACGGAGATCAGCCTATTGCTGCAGTCTCTACGCAAACAGGTCAGCGATGGCGCACCGTGGCGCACCGTTATGGATGGTTTGCGGCCGAAAACACAATTGCTGTGGCAACGCCTTACACCTGCGCAGCGCAGCCGGTTTCTTCGGCATGCCTTGCCTTGGTGGAATATCCATCGGCACCGCATCGCGCCTGAGGTCTCTGGTGCTTTCGAGAAGTTGCTCTCGGACGGCATTCTGGAAATTCATGCGGGTTACCTCCGGTCCATAGACGAAGGGGAGGAGGGGATTGCCGTGCGCTACCGCCGCAGACATACACAAGTGGTGAGGGAACTTCAGGTCGATTGGGTCGTCAATTGCACGGGCATGGAGCGGGCCGGCATCGGTCATTCGCGGCTTCTTGAAGCCATGTGCGGCGAGGGTGTTATTTCACTGGACCCTTTCGGGCTCGGGGTCGAGGTTGACGACCACTCCCATTTGCTGCGGACGGACGGACGAAGCTGGCCCGGTCTTTTCGCCGCGGGTGCGCTGACGGCAGGCCGGTTCTGGGAGATAACCGCTGTTCCGGATATTCGTGTGCAGGCACAGAAGATCGCGCGGGAGATTACGCGGAGAGTGACCGCGAATGATCGGGTTGCTGCACAGGGCTGATCCGGCCGAAGAATCGACCATAGCGAGAGGTGCCGTCATAACAGACATTCTCGGCGCCTCTTGATTTTGATGTTAGCCGCGGCAAACTTTTTCTTTGAATGAATGTGCTGACTATTCATTGGAGGCCGAATTCGCGGATTCGAGGCGGCTGATGAATGTCGCGTGGGCTTTCCGCACGATAGCAACGAACGTTCTTTGGTGAAGTACCGCTTTTTGCCTTCAAAGTGCGTATTCCCGCAATCAACTGGGGTAAAAGACCGAGACCGTCTTTGCGGGGTAATGTCCGCGATTGCTAAATAATTTACATAGCTTATGGAAGTTCGTCATAAAAGAGGCTATAAACCCTGTAAATTTCTGAAATTATGAAAATAATTTGCGAGGACCAATGCAGAAACAGAAACTGGTAAGATACGAGACGGCGGACAGTCAGGCCGGCGGACAGCGTCGGCCATTTGCCAAGGCCGTTCGCGCCGGTGATTTCGTTTATGTTTCGGGGCAGGTGCCGACTGTTGATGGCGAGGTCGTGACCGGCGGCATCGTGGCGCAGACCGAGCAGGTGGTCGCGAATATCAGGGATGTTCTGGCGCTGGCGGATTGTACGCTTGCCGATGTGGTCAAGGTCAATGTCTGGCTGGATGATGCGCGGGATTTTTCGAGCTTCAACGCCGTTTTCCAGAAATATTTCATCGATCATCCACCCGCGCGCTCGACCGTGCAATCACCGCTGATGGTCGATGCCAAGGTGGAAATGGACGTTATCGCTTATAAGCCGCTGGCTTGAAGCCCAATTTGCCTATTTTTGAGAGTAGATGATGACCTATCCCTGGCCTGATGCGGGCACACCCCTCAATGCGATTTCAACGCCAATGCCCGTCATTGACGAGGACAGGCTCAGTGCCAATATCCTCAGGGCGCAATCCTATCTGGATGAACACGGTAAGGCTTTCCGGCCGCATATCAAGACGCACAAGATACCGGCTATCGCAAAACAGCAGCTGCAGGCTGGTGCGATCGGCATTAATTGCCAGAAAGTCAGTGAGGCGGAAGTTTTCGCGGATGCCGGTTTCGATGACATCCTGATCACCTACAATATTCTCGGTGCAGCAAAGCTTTCGCAGCTGAAGGCGTTGAATGCGCGCATCGGCGGGCTGAGCGTGGTTGCCGATAGCGCGGTCACGATTGCCGGTCTTGCCGATACATTCGAGGCAGTAATGCCGCTTGCCGTGCTTGTCGAATGCGATACGGGCGGCAAGCGCTGCGGCGTGCAGACGCCGGAAGCGGCATTGGCGCTTGCGGAAAAGATTGTTGCGGCCCCGGGCCTCAGATTCAAGGGCATTTTGACCTATCCGGCACCGGATGGGGCCGAGACGGTGGAAAACTTCCTTCGCAAAACCATGGCGTTGCTTGCGGCAAGGGGCATTGACTGCCCGGTCCGTTCCAGCGGCGGTTCGCCCGATTTTTATTCCGCCCATCTCGTTCCTTCCGCGACCGAACATCGGGCAGGCACCTATGTCTATAATGATCGCGCCATGCTGCGCGCGGGACATTGCACGACCGGCGATCTCGCCATGCATGTTCTCGCCACCGTCGTTTCGAGGCCTACGGCCGATCGGGCGGTGCTGGACAGCGGATCCAAGGCCTTGACCTCGGATCTCCTGGGTTTCAGCGATTATGGGCTGATCGAAGGTTATGAGGGCGCAAAAATCGTCTCGCTTTCGGAAGAACACGCCGTCGTTGATCTGTCCGGCTGCGCCTCCGGGCGGCCTGAAATCGGTGATGTGGTAAAGGTCGTGCCGAACCACACCTGCGTCGTCAGCAATCTTTTCGATAGGATGGTTTTCCATCGAAACGGTGTCGTAACACGCGTTGAGAAGGTCACAGCGCGCGGTACCGTCTGGTAAAGTTACCCGGCTAATTAAATTGGAATCGGAAGCTGCGAAAATGCAGATACCGGCAACGAGAATCTGGAAATATGCGCATCTTCACGGCGTCGCTCGCCACTGAAACCAACACGTTTTCACCCGTACCGACGGATATGGACGCTTTCCGTGCGGCTTTTTATGCCGGGCCGGGCGAGCATCCCGAAACGCCGACGCTCTGCTCGTCGCCCGTGCCGATCCTGCGTCGTCGCGGCAAGGCGGAAGGGTTCACGGTGATTGAGGGAACCTCCTGCTGGGCGGAACCGGCGGGACTTATCCAGCGCCAGACTTATGAAACGCTGCGGGACACGATTCTTGCCGAACTCGCCGCCGCCATGCCCGTCGATGCCGTGGTCCTTGGCCTGCATGGAGCCATGGTGGCGCAGGGTTATGACGATCCGGAAGGCGATTTCCTCTCCCGCATCCGCGCGATGGTTGGACCGGAAGTGCTGATCGCAGCGGAATTCGATCCCCACAGCCACCTGACGGCGCTCCGGGTCAAAAATCTCGACATCATGGCGACGTTTCTGGAGTTTCCGCACACGGATTTCGAAGAGCGCGGCGAACATGTGGTGGAGATGGCGCTGCGCACGCTTCGGGGAGAGATCAAACCGGTCATCTCGACTTTCGATTGCCGCATGATCACTATTTATCCCACCAGCCGCGAACCGATGCGTTCTTATGTCGACCGGCTGAAGGCAATGGAGGGCAGGGACGGCATCCTGTCGATTTCGGTCATTCATGGTTTCATGGCCGGCGACGTACCGGATATGGGAACGCGCATCGTTGTCGTCACCGATAATAACAGGGCGAAGGGTGAGGCGCTGGCTGAAAAGCTCGGCCGCGAGCTCTATGCCATGCGCAAGCTGACAGCCATGCCAATGCTGGATACGGAAACGGGTCTCGACCGGGTTCTCGCCATTCGCAGCGGCAATCAGGAGAAGCCGGTCGTGGTATCGGACATCTGGGACAATCCGGGTGGCGGTGTTGCCGGTGATGCCACCCATATTCTGCGGCGCATGGTGGACCGCGGCATGGACAATTTCGCTGTCGCGACGATCTGGGACCCGATCGCCGTGTCTTTCTGTCACGCGGCGGGGGAGGGTGCCGAGATTGACCTGCGCATCGGCGGAAAATCCAGCCCGCAAGGCGGCGAACCGCTCGATTTCCGTATAAAGGTGATGCGCACGGCCGAGGCCGGCTGGCAGAGTTTCCGCAACAGCCGCGTAACACTCGGCCGCGCCGCTGTCGTGCGGCCGCTCGGCACGGAGATCGATATCATCCTCATTACCAGCCGGACGCAGACTTATGAGCCGGATATCTTTTCCAATCTCGGCATCGATTTCGCGAAAAAAGACGTGCTGCTGGTCAAGTCGACCAACCATTTTCATGCCGGCTTTGCGCCGGTCGCCTCCGAGATCGTTTATATCGCGGCCCCGACGTCCTATCCGACCGATCCGGCAAAAACGCCCTATCGCAAGGCGAGCCTCGAGCTTTGGCCACGGGTGGCTGATCCGCTGGGCCTGGATTGAGCGGCAGCCGTTCGAGCATTATCGGGACGGAACTCTGAAGCCTTTTTCTGGAAAGGCTTCAGAGGCGCTCAAGCGTGATCAGGAAAAACGCGCTTTCGTTTTGACCTGCTTCGACTGTGAACGGTAAGCCGCCTTCGATCAGCAGACCATCCAGCTTCCCCAGCTGCTCCTTGCCGTCACCGGTGGAAACCGTCAGTGGATCGACTGCCAGGATAAGTGTCGCGTTTCCGCCTGCTTTCCCCGCAAACAGGCCGAAGTGCCTCCTGACGACATGGCGAAAGGTCGAACGGCGGGTCATGACGTTCAGATCGGTGATCGCGCCGTCGGATAAGATCGCATTGACGGGAACATCGGCCGGAAAGGGCAGGGGCTGGCTTTCCACGGTCAGCATCAGTGGATCGGCGGCCGCAATTGCCAGCGCCATGCTGTTTCCCTCAAGAATGGACAGGGTGCGGTCTATTCCGGGAAAGATCGAAAACGGCCCGTCGCTTGCGACCGTCGCCATGCTGATACGCCAGTCGAAATCATCGACGGAAGAGCCTGGCGGAAAGATGGCGATTTCCACGGTCTCGCCGCCGCCGTTTTTCCAGGGCATTCGCTTGTAGTCGCTTGCGCGCAGCAGGGTCATGGTTGTCCACTTTTGAAAGATCGGCCGGAAACGGTGTTCTCCATTTCCGGCCGTGGCAGGATCAATTGCCGAGGATGCCGGGCAGGCGCAGGCCCTGTTCCTTGGCGCATTCCACGGCGATGTCGTAACCGGCATCCGCATGGCGCATCACGCCGGTTGCCGGGTCGTTCCAGAGCACGCGCTCCAGCCGGCGGGCCGCATCGTCGGTGCCATCGGCGCAGATGACCATGCCGGAATGCTGCGAGAAGCCCATGCCGACGCCGCCGCCGTGATGCAGCGAAACCCAGGTCGCGCCGGATGCCGTGTTGAGCAGCGCATTGAGGAGCGGCCAGTCGGAAACGGCGTCCGAGCCGTCCTTCATGGCTTCGGTCTCGCGGTTGGGCGAGGCGACGGAGCCGCTGTCGAGATGGTCACGGCCGATGACAACAGGCGCCTTCAGCTCGCCGTTCTTGACCATTTCATTGAAGGCAAGCCCAAGACGATGGCGGTCGCCAAGGCCGACCCAGCAAATACGTGCCGGCAGGCCCTGGAATGCGATGCGCTCGCGCGCCATGTCGAGCCAATTGTGCAGATGCTTGTTGTCAGGCAGCAGTTCCTTCACCTTGGCGTCGGTCTTGTAGATGTCTTCCGGATCACCTGACAGGGCCGCCCAGCGGAACGGGCCGATGCCACGGCAAAACAGCGGGCGGATATAGGCCGGCACGAAGCCCGGGAAGGCAAAGGCGTTCTCCAGCCCCTCATCCTTGGCGACCTGGCGGATATTGTTGCCGTAATCGAGCGTCGGAACGCCGGCGTTCCAGAAATCGACCATGGCTTGCACATGCACCTTCATCGAGGCGCGCGCTGCGGCGGCAACGGCCTTCGGGTCGCTTTCCTGCTTGGCACGCCATTCGGCAACGGTCCATCCGGCCGGAAGATAACCATGGACGGGATCATGCGCCGAGGTCTGGTCGGTGACGATATCGGGACGAACGCCGCGACGGACGAGTTCCGGGAAGATTTCCGCCGCATTGCCGATCAGGCCGACGGATTTCGCCTCGCCCGCCTTGGTCCATTGGTCGATCAGCGCCAGCGCCTCATCGAGCGTATGCGCCTTCGCATCGACATAACGGGTACGCAGACGGAAATCGACGCGGGTTTCATCGCATTCGACGGCAAGGCAGCAGGCGCCGGCCATGACGGCGGCCAGCGGCTGTGCGCCGCCCATGCCGCCGAGACCGCCGGTCAGGATCCACTTGCCCTTCAGGTTGCCGTCATAATGCTGGCGGCCGGCCTCGACGAAGGTTTCATAGGTGCCCTGCACGATGCCCTGCGTACCGATGTAGATCCACGAACCGGCCGTCATCTGGCCGTACATGGCAAGACCCTTCTTATCCAGCTCGTTGAAGTGATCCCAGTTCGCCCAGTGTGGCACGAGGTTGGAGTTGGCGATCAGGACGCGCGGCGCATCCTTGTGGGTGCGGAATACACCGACCGGCTTGCCGGACTGGACGATGAGGGTTTCATCCTCGTTCAGATCTTTCAGCGTCGCGACGATGCGGTCGAAATCGTCCCAGGTGCGGGCGGCGCGGCCGATACCGCCATAAACCACCAGCTCATGCGGGCGCTCGGCGACATCGGGATCGAGATTGTTCATCAGCATGCGCAGCGGGGCTTCCGTCATCCAGCTCTTGGCATTGAGTTCAGTGCCCTGCGGCGCGCGGACATCGCGAATATTATGGCGTGGATTGTTCATGTGTTTTCCCCTTATCGTTTCGTGTCGAGCGCAAATTTTTCCATGCGCGTGAGAATGGTTTTGAGATGGGAGCGAAGCCGGTCGGCCTTGCCCGCGTCATAGGCGAAAGGCGGCGTCTCGCTTTGAAGATGGGTGGACTGCGCCAGCTCCATCTGGATGGAGTGCACGCTGCTCTGCGGTTTTCCGTAATGGCGCGTCGTCCAGCCGCCTTTGAAGCGACCGTTCAGGATGCTGTCGTAACCCTCTGCAGCGGCGGTCGCTTCGACAGCGATTTTTTCGATCGCGGGGTCGCAAGTTGCGCCCATATCCGTGCCGATGTTGAAATCCGGCAGCTTGCCTTCGAACAGGAAGGGAATATGCGAACGGATCGAATGGCAATCATAGAGAATGGCAATGCCATGAATGGATTTGACCCGTTCGATTTCCGCCGCAAGCGCTGCGTGATAGGGCGCGTGAAAGGTTTCCAGACGGTATGCGATGTCGTCCTGAGTGGGCTCCTGCCCTTCATTCCAGATCGGCTTGCCGTCGAAATCGGTCTCCGGAACAAGCCCTGTTGTGTTCTGGCCCGGATAAAGGCTCACCCCGGCGGGGTCGCGGTTGGCGTCGATCACGTACCGATGAAAGGTGGCACGCACCGTCGTCGCTTCTGGGATCAGATCCGCATAGAGCTCGTGAATATGCCAGTCGGTATCGGCCAGCAATTTTCCGTTTTCGTTCAGGCGTTGCCAGATATCCGCCGGCACATCCGTGCCGGTGTGGGGTAGCCCGAGAATGATCGGCGATGAACCTTCCTTGACGTCAAAGACACGCATCTCAAACCTCCAGCTTCGGCAGAATGCCGCCTGAAATCGTCGAGACCAGAGCGCCGGAAGCGATCAGCTCTGCCGCCGCCTTCAGGTCCGGCGCCATATAACGGTCTTCTTCCAGCGACGGGATCGTGGCGCGTAGCGCGGCAATCACCTTCTGCAATTCGGGGCTGGTTTTCAGCGGCCCACGCAACTCCACACCCTGAATGGCCGAAAGCGCCTCGATGCCAAGGATGGCGAAGAGATTGTCCGTCATCGGCAGCAGACGTCGTGCACCGTGGCAGGCCATGGACACATGGTCTTCCTGATTGGCGGAGGTCGGCGTCGAATCGACCGAGGCCGGATGCGCCATCTGCTTGTTCTCGCTCATCAGCGCGGCGGAGGTGACTTCGGCGATCATCAGGCCCGAATTCAGCCCTGGCTTCTTGGAAAGAAAGGCCGGCAGCCCATAGGAAAGGGCCGGATCGACCAGAAGCGCCACACGACGCTGGGCGATCGCGCCGATTTCGCAAATGGCAAGCGCCGTCTGATCGGCGGCAAATGCAACCGGTTCGGCGTGGAAATTGCCGCCGGAGACGACGGAATTGTCTGAAAGCACCAGCGGATTGTCGGTTACGGCATTGGCTTCGATTTCCAGTGTGCGGGCCACCTGCCGCAGAAGATCGAGGCAGGCGCCATCCACCTGCGGCTGGCAACGGATGCAATAGGGGTCCTGCACCCGCTCGTCGCCCTCGATGTGGCTGACGCGGATTTCCGAACCATCCAGCAGATTACGAAGCGCCGCTCCCGCGTCGATCTGGCCCTTATGGCCGCGCAGGCTATGAATATCGGGATGGAAAGGTGCAGACGACCCCATGGCGGCATCGGTGGAAAGCGCGCCGGTGATAAGCGCCGCCTGTGCCGCGCGATGGGCGCGGAAAAGACCGGCGAGCGCCAGCGCCGTCGAGGTCTGCGTGCCGTTGATAAGTGCAAGCCCTTCCTTGGCTGCCAGAACCACCGGGGTCAATCCGGCTTTCGCAAGTGCTTGGCCGGCGGGCAGAAGCGCTCCCTCATAAAAGGCCTCGCCTTCGCCCATCATCACGGCGGCCATATGGGCCAGCGGCGCGAGATCGCCGGAAGCGCCGACCGAACCCTTTTCGGGAATGACGGGAATGACACCCTTCTCAAGCATGGCTTCGATCAGCCGCACCAGTTCCAGCCGCACGCCGGATGCGCCGCGGCCGAGCGAAACCAGCTTCAGCGCCATGATCAGCCGCACGATATTTTCAGGAAGCGGTGCGCCGACCCCGCAGCAATGCGACAGGATGAGATTGCGCTGCAGCGTCGCCACATCGGCCGCGTCGATCTTGATGGAGGCAAGTTTGCCGAAACCGGTATTGATGCCGTAGACCGGCGCATTGCCGGCAGCAATCTCCGCGATGCGGGCTGCTGCCTTTTCAATGCCGGCATCGAAGCTGCGGTCGAGCTTTGCCGTACCGTTTTCCCAGTATATGGTGGAAAGCTCGGCAAGCGTCACGGCGCCTGGATGAAGGGTGATGGCTTTTATGGTCATGGGGAAACCTTCTGTCCCTTGAAAATACGGGCATGGAGCGGATTAAAACCGATGCGATAGACAAGCTCGGCCGGACGCTCGATATCCCAGATGGCAAAATCAGCCGATTTTCCGGCCTCCAGCGTGCCGGTTTCCGCAAGCAGGCCGAGCGCCTTTGCCGCATTGCGTGTCGTCGCCGTCAGACATTCTTCCACGGTCATGCGGAAAAGCGTGGCGCCCATATTCATGGTCAGCAGCAGGGAGGTGAGCGGCGAAGTGCCGGGATTGCAGTCCGTTGCGAGCGCAATGTCGGCTCCGGCATCGCGCAGTGCCTGTACCGGCGGCAGCTGCTTTTCGCGCAGCGCATAAAAGGCACCGGGAAGAAGCACGGCCACGGTTCCTGCTTCCGCCAGCGCCTTCGCACCGGCTTCATCAAGATATTCCAGGTGATCGGCCGACAGCGCATTATAGGATGCCGCAAGCTCGGAACCGCCAAGGTTGGAAAGCTGCTCCGCATGCAGCTTGACAGGAAGTCCGAGCTGTTTAGCGGCCTTGAAAACCCGGTCGATCTCCGCGACGGAAAAGGCGATGCCTTCGCAGAAGCCGTCAACCGCATCCGCCAGTCCTTCCGCATGCGCCTTTTCCAGCCCCGGCAGAACAATGTCGCCAATATAATCGGCGTTGCGGCCCTTATAGTCTGCAGGTGTCGCGTGCGCGGCGAGATAGCTGGTGACGATGCGCACCGGCCGTAATGTCTCAAGCCTGCGCGCAACGCGCAGCATCTTCAGTTCGGTTTCGATGTCGAGACCGTAACCGGATTTGATTTCGACCGTGGAAACGCCTTCGGAAAGAAGGGTGTCGAGACGCGGAAGCGCCTGCGCCAGCAGAACCTCTTCCGAAAGCGCGCGCGTATCGCGCACCGAAGAAACGATGCCGCCGCCCGCTTTGGCGATCTCCTCATAGGTCGCACCATTCAACCGCATCTCGAATTCCATGGCGCGATTGCCGCCGAAGACAAGATGGGTGTGGCAGTCGATCAGGGCAGGGGTGATCCAGCGGCCGCCGCAATCGGTGGTGTCATCGGCTGTCGCCAGATCGGCAGGCAGATCGCTTTCGGGACCGGCAAAGGCGATGCGGCCGTTACGCACGGCAATCACGGCGTTTTCGACGGCGCCGATGCCATCCACGTCGGGGTTGAAGGTTGCCAGCCGGGCGTTGCGCCACAAAGCCGTGGCGTTCCCCGTCGCCGTTCCGTTTGCAGATTTGTTCCCTGGCATTTGCTTTTCGCCTTTCCTTTGTGAGTTAAATGTATATACATAATAATCGGCTTGGCAAGCTGCAATTTCGTGTTTGAAATGGCCTTGCCGGACAGAACCAAAGGAGAGGGTGGCATGACGGCAATTCACGCGGGCGCAGCGCTTCTGGCGGGCGGATGGGCGAAGGATGTTCGCATCATCTGCGATGACGGCATTGTTTCATCCGTCGAAACCGGCGTTTCCCCGCAGCCGCAGGATGAGCGTCACGCCGTCATCGTTCCAGCTATGCCCAATCTCCACAGCCATGCCTTTCAGCGGGCGATGGCGGGGCTTGCCGAAATCCGCGGCCCGGGTGATGACAGTTTCTGGAGCTGGCGCACCGTCATGTATAAATTCGCGCTCTCCATGACGCCTGACCATGTCGAGGCCGTTGCCGCCCAGCTCTATATGGAAATGCTGGAGGCCGGTTTCGGAAGGGTCGGCGAATTTCACTATCTGCATAATGACAGGGACGGTTCGCATTACGGCAATATCGCCGAAATGGCCGAACGCATCGGCGCGGCCGCGTCGCAGACGGGCATCGGTCTCACCTTGCTGCCGGTCTTTTACGCTCATTCCGGTTTCGGCGGCCAGGCTCCGATCGATGGGCAGAAACGCTTCATCCATTCGCTCGACAGTTATGGAAAGCTGATGCAGGGTGCACAGGCGGTGGCAGACAAATTGCCGGGTGCGGTCCTCGGCATTGCGCCACACAGCCTGCGTGCCGTAACCGGCGACGAGCTGGCAGCCATCGAGCCGCTGGCAAAGGGTGGGCCGATCCATATTCATGTGGCGGAACAAACGAAGGAAGTGGAGGATTCACTCGCCTTTTCCGGTGCGAGACCGGTGGAATGGCTGCTTGAAAACGCGCCGGTCGATGGTCGCTGGTGCCTTATCCATGCGACACATATGACGGAAACCGAAACGCGGCATATGGCGAAAAGCGGTGCCGTGGCCGGTCTCTGCCCGATCACCGAGGCCAATCTCGGCGACGGTATCTTCCCGGCTCCGGCTTTCTTTGGCGAAAACGGCCATTACGGTGTCGGATCCGATTCCAACATTCTGATTTCCGTGCCGGAAGAATTGCGAACCCTCGAATATTCACAACGCCTCTCGCATCGGGCACGTAATGTCATCGCCGATGCTGGCCATTCCACGGGAGAAAAACTCTTCCGGCAGGCGCTCGAAGGCGGCGGCAGGGCTCTGGCGTCGCCAAATGGTCTGGAAAGCGGGAAAAGTGCGGATTTTGTCGCTCTTGATGTTTCCGCCGTTTCTTATCTTCCGATATCCCAGATTCTCGATCAGTGGATATTTGCGGGTGGTGTTGGCGTCGATTCCGTTTGGGTGCGCGGCAAAAAGCGCGTGCAAGCCGGCCGGCATATCCACCGTCGTGAAATATCCGATCGTTTCAACAAGGTCATGGCCGAACTTCTCGATAGCTGATATGGGCTCGGCAGAAACGGAAAAAAGCCAGTGGGGAAAGGCATTGCGGACGTGACGAAAGCATCGGCCGGGCAAACCCTGCACCAGCGTATCCTCAGCGACATCGAGGGCCGGATCGTTTCGGGAGAATGGCCGCCGGGCCACCGGCTGCCTTTCGAGGTAGACCTCGCCGATCAGTATCACTGTTCGCGCATGACGGTGAACAAGGTCATGGGCCAACTCGCCAAGGCCGGCTTGATCGAACGCCGCAAGAAATCCGGCAGTTTCGTTCGCCAGCCGCAGATCCAGTC
>RCUH01000690.1_pt1 | contig 31352 bp, 28 predicted proteins | sample 2166191 | NCBI WGS metagenome assembly RCUH01 (sample SAMN09932848, study PRJNA488358) | compost metagenome | feature: garden; material: soil; isolation source: compost soil in an enriched community after 214 h of incubation | place: Germany: Experimental Botanical Garden Goettingen | collected...
TGACGATGAACGGCGTCTCCAAGGCCTATGCCATGACCGGCTGGCGTATCGGCTACGCAGCCGGCCCGCTGCCGCTGATCAAGGCCATGGACATGATCCAGGGCCAGCAGACCTCGGGCGCGAGCTCCATCGCACAGTGGGCAGCTGTCGAAGCGCTGAACGGCACGCAGGATTTCATTCCGACCAATAAGAAAATCTTCGAAGGTCGTCGTGATCTCGTCGTTTCCATGCTCAACCAGGCCAAGGGCATCAATTGCCCGGCACCGGAAGGCGCGTTCTACGTCTACCCGTCCTGCGCCGGCATGATCGGCAAGACCGCGCCGTCGGGCAAGGTCATCGAGTCGGATGTGGATTTCGTCTCCGAGCTTCTGGAAGCCGAAGGCGTCGCCGTCGTGCAGGGATCGGCTTTCGGCCTCGGCCCGAACTTCCGCATTTCCTACGCCACGTCGGAAGCGCTCTTGGAAGAAGCCTGCAAGCGCATCCAGCGCTTCTGCGCCGATTGCCGCTGATCGGTTGATACAGTCTTGAAAGAAGCCCGGCAGCGATGCCGGGCTTTTTTGTTCGATGGGGCTTCCGCACGCTAGACGTCATCCTTGGGCTTGATCCGAGGATGACGGAGGAGAGGTTTCTACGCCTTGTCAGATGCCTGAAATCCAGGCGCGACGCCCGTTTTTAAAGCCCAAGAAACAGCAGCATGATGAAAGTGGCGAAAAGGATGAAATGCGTCATTCCCTCGATCGCGTTGGTTTCACCGTCATTGAGGTTGATGGCGGCGGCGATGAGGGTGATGAAGACCATGACGGTCTGAACCGGCGTCATGGCCATGATGAAGGGCTGGCCGGTATAGAGCGCGATGCCCTCCATGACAGGCACGGTCAGGATAACAGTCGAGAGCGATGCGCCCATGGCGATATTGACCACGGCCTGCATGCGGTTGCGCAATGCGGAGCGGAGCGCGGTGAGGATTTCCGGTGATGCCGAGATTGTTGCCACCACGACCGCCATCAGTGCGGGCGGTGCGCTGGTGCCCTCGAGGCTTTCGCTCAGGAAGGTCGACATGAATTCCGCCAGCACGCCGATCAGCACCACGCCGGCGATGATGAGGCCGATGGAAAGCGGAACGCTGCCTTCGTCTTCCTCCTCGGCATGACCGTGTGACGGCTGGCCGGCCGGATGCGCCTTGCGGGGATAGGCGTAGCTGAAGAAATAGCTGTGAGGGCCAACCTGCATTTTGAGGAAGAGCGCATAAAGCGCGATCATCGCGACGATGGTGAAGGCGGAATAGACGTGCCAGCTCTGCTCTGGAATGAACTCCGGCACGATCATCGAAATACCCATGGCCGTGAGGATCATCACGCCATAGGTCTTGCCGGAATCGTCATTATAGGGCTGCTCGCCGTGGCGCAGGCCACCGAGCAGGGCGGCGAGGCCCAGAATGCCGTTGATGTCGATCATGACGGCGGAATAGATCGTATCGCGCACGAGGGTGGGTGAACTGGATTCGCTCATGATGATGGCGAGGATCAGCACTTCCACGGCGACCGCCGAGAGGGTGAGGATCATCGTTCCATAGGGATCGCCGACCTTGGCGGCGAGGATTTCGGCGTGGTGGGCGACCCGCATCGAGATGAGAACGATCAGTCCGATCAGCAAGATTGCGGCAATGAGCGCCGCCGTTTTTCCGGCTTCGAATATGGCATGCTCGGTCATATAGGCGATGATTGCCGCCGGTATCGCGAGAAGCAGCAGCCGCTCCTGTTTCAGAATAGAACCCGCCATTGATTTCCCTTCCCCTGTCAGACCCAGGCTGTGACGTATCGTCCGTGAGATCAAGCAGGATTTGCGCTTGAATGCTTTTGGTAGGATAGTGGTGTTGCAGGACATGCTGCTCATGCCGCGCTGTCCCATTGGGTGCAATGCTTGAAACGCGGTTGTGGTTGCCATGTCGCCTACCGAGACAGGAGGACCATGCATGACCAAAGTGGTGTATGAAATCGTCGAACATGACGGAGGCTTCGCCTACCGCATGAACGGCGCTTATTCCGAAACATTTCCTACCTATGCCGATGCGGTCGAGGCCGCGCGCATCGTTGCCGCCGAACAGCAGGTGGGAGGCGATGACGAGGAAATCAGCTATCAGGATGAGAGCGGCCACTGGCATGAGGAATATAGCCAGGGCGGCGACCGGCCGGAAGCCGAGGTGGTCGACAAGACGTCACAGCCGGCCAGACCGTTTTGATGAGCGAGTTTTGCGGTATCGATGCTGGACTGGCGCTAGCGCCGTTTCGGCGGAGCACCCGGATCGGTTTCTTTGAGATGACCCTTGAGGCCTTCCACGAGGGCGCTGAAGACGGCACGGCATCGCGGTGAAGTCTTGAGATTTTCATGCATCGCGACCCAGGTGTGGAGCGGGATGTCGATTTTCGGAAGCACCTGCACAAGCCGAGGGTCCTTGCGCGCCAGACCGATCTGACAGACGCCGATGCCCGCGCTGGCGCGGATCATGGCAAGCTGGGCGAGGTTGCTGTCGGCGCGGATTTCGAAGGAAATTTCCTCAATATCGGGTATTTCAGGATCGAGCGAGCGCATCCGCTGGATGGCCGCCCGGATGAAAGGCGTCTTGCGGTCGAAGCCGACCATGCGGTGATGGTTCAAATCTTCCATGCTCTTCGGAGCGCCGGCTCTCGCGAGATAGTCGCGCGTCGCGTGAAATCCCAGACGGAAATTACCGATGTAACGCATGACGATCGCATCCTGCTGCGGTTCGGTCATGCGAATGGCGATATCGGCCTCGCGCCTCAAGAGGTCTTCCAGCGTATCGGAAAGCGAAAGCTCGATTTCAAGCCGCGGGTGCACCTCCTGCATGGCCGTGATGATCGGCGGCAGCATTTCCACGCCGATGATATCAGAGGCGCTGATGCGCACGGTGCCTTCGATCTTGCCGACCTCGCCGGAGGCCGCGCGCATGAGGGCTGCGGTCGTCGCCGCCAGATTTTCCGCATAGGGACGGAGCGCAAGCGCTGCTTCCGTCGGCATCAATCCATGGGGCGAACGAATGAACAGCGGAAAACCGACGGCTTCTTCCAGAGCGCCGATGTGGCGTCCCGCCGTCGGCTGGGTGATGCCGAGTTCGCGCGCGGCGGCGGAAAGCGAACCGTCGCTCAGCACGCTGAGGAAGGTGCGATAAAAATCCCAGCTGATGTCACGGCTTCTGGTCATAAGATTTTGTATAGCTGCTCCACTTATTTCGATAATTTCGTATATCGCAGAACGGGACGATACTCCAGCCCACAACATGGAGTACGGCGATGATATATGAAAACAACGCAGATACAGCGGCGAATGACCGGCCTCTGGCCCTGATTTTGGGGGTGAATGGCGGTGTCGGCAGCCAGGTCTCCAGGATGCTGCAGCAACGCGGATGGCGGGTGAGGGCAATGACGCGCCAGCAAACAGGGTCCCGGACCACTGGTGATATCGAGTTGGTGACCGGCGACGCCATGAACCGGCAGGACGTTCTGGACGCGGCAAAGGATGCGCGGCTGATCGTCCATGCGGTCAACCCTCCCGGATATCGCAACTGGGACAGGCAGGTATTGCCGATGCTGGACAATACCATCGCCGCCGCCGAGGCCTGCGGGGCGAGGATCGTCTTTCCGGGCAGCGTCTATAATTTCGGCCCGGATGCTTTTCCCCTCCTGACGGAAGAGAGCCCGCAAAAGCCCTTTACCCGCAAGGGCACGCTGCGTGTGGAAATGGAGCGGCGGCTGAAAATGGCGTCGATGCGTGGTGTGCCGGTTCTGATCGTCCGGGCGGGGGATTTCTTTGGGCCGGATGCGAGAAATAACTGGTTTTCGCAGATGCTGGTAAGGCCGGGAAAGCCGGTCCGCAGCGTCCAGAATCCCGCCGCCCCTCATGCGGGGCATCAATGGGCCTATCTGCCTGACGTGGCGGAGACGATTGGCCGGCTGCTGGCCCGGGCAGGCGAGCTTCCGGCTTTCGCCGTCTATCACATGGAAGGTTTCTGGGATTTCGATGGGCTGCAGCTGATTGACGCGATCGAGCGGGTTGTGGGGCATCCGGTCAAGCGGCGACGGCTATTCTGGCCGGGGATCAAATTGGCCGCGCCTTTCGTTCCCCTGTTCCGCGAAGTGCTGGAAATGCAATATCTCTGGCAGATGCCGATCCGGATGAGCAATCGCAAGCTGACGGATTTCCTTGGAACGGAACCCAAAACACCAATCGATGTCGCGGTATCGACGACATTGGCGAGCCTCGGCTGCCTTGAGCAGAGGCAGGACCCGACGAGCCTTCCTCATCCGGCGGATGCCGGGGGCAGGGTGTGATGGCGACGGCTGCGAATGGAATGTCGGCTCGGCGTCGCCTGTTTGCCGTAATTTCGGCAAGCGTGCCGGTGCTGATCTTCGCGCAGGTGCTGCTGGCCGGGCTGTCGCTCTATTATGATGGATCGCTGCTTTCGCTGCACAAGGGGCTCGGTTTCCTGATCGCCGTTCCGATCCTGTCGCTGATGGTCCTCGCTCTGCGATATGACGAGCTGCGGCCTAACCTTGCCCGCGCGCTGGTCCTGCTCGGTCTTTATTGTCTTCAGGTGGCGCTGATGAGCATCGGCCGGGAAACGGGCAATGGCTTTCTGCAGGCGCTGCATGTGCCCAACGCCTTCGTCATGGGCGCGTTTTCCGATTTTGCCGCACGGCAGGCGCGAAGCCTGCGCTGAAAGAAATACGCCGCACCGCTCTCAAGCAGTGCGGCGTATTTGCTTGGTCCTTTATCAGGCGAGCGCCGGATAGTCGGTATAACCCTCGGCTCCGCCGCCATAGAAGGTCGGCTGGTTCGGCTCGTTGAGCGGCGCATCGTTTTTCAGGCGGCGCACCAGATCCGGATTGGCGATGAATGCCTTGCCGAAGGCCACGGCATCGACTTTGCCGCTTTCGACGGCTTCGATGGCGCTCTCGCGGTTGTAACCATTATTGGCGATCCACAGGCCCTTGCCGCCGGCATTGCGATAGGCGGCCTTGAAGGCTGCGTAATCGAAAGGCTTGTCGCCCTGCTTGAAATCGCGCGGACCGCCGGTTGCGCCTTCAACCACATGGATGAAGGCGAGATTGCGCTTGCCGAGCTGATCCGCCACGTAATTGTAGAGCGGCTGCGGGTCGGCCTCGAAAATATCGTTGGCGGGGGTAACGGGGGAAAGGCGGATGCCGGTGCGGCCCGCGCCAATCTCTTCCGCCACCGCATCGACAACTTCCAGCAGGAAGCGGGCGCGGTTTTCGATCGAGCCGCCATACTCATCCGTGCGCTGGTTGGTGCTGGATTTCAGGAACTGCTCGATCAGGTAGCCATTGGCGGCATGGATTTCGACGCCGTCGAAACCGGCCTCCAGAGCCGCGCGTGCGCCGCTGCGGTAATCCTCGAGGATGAGGCCGATATCGTCGATGGTGAGCGCGCGGGGCTCTGAGGTTTCGGCAAAGGCGCCGGTGCCGTCATCATTGATGATATAGGTCTTCGACTTGGCGGGAATGGCGGAAGGAGCAACCGGCTGACCGCCATGCGGCTGCAGCGAGGTGTGGGAAATGCGGCCCACATGCCAGATCTGCGCGACGATCTTGCCGCCGGCCGAATGCACGCCATCGGTGACCTGTTTCCAGCCTTCGATCGCTTCCCGCTTGTAGAGACCCGGAACGTCCGCATAACCCTGACCCTGCTGGGAAATCGGCGTGCCTTCGGTGACGATCAGCCCGGCTGTGGCGCGCTGCTCGTAATAGGTGGCGTTGAGATTGTTGGGAATTGCGCCCGGCGAGCGGTTGCGGGTGAGGGGGGCCATGACGATACGGTTGGCGAGTGCGATATCGCCGGCCTGTGCCGGTTCGAAAAGACTGGTCATGCGACTTCACTTTCTGGTCGGTTGGCGAAATTGCGCGGCAGGCGCGCTATCTGGGTCGGGTGCCGGATCGAAACCTGCGTTGCAGTTCCCATCCGGCACCGCGGGGCTCAAAGCTTGGGAGGCTCAGAGATTGGCGTGCAGATAATTGCGGAAGGCGTCGATGGTTTCCTCGTTGCGCTCAAAAAACACCCATTGCCCAACCTTTTTCGACCTGATGAGGCCAGCCGCCTGCAATACCGCCAGATGCGACGAGACGGTGGATTGCGACAGGCCGCTGATCTGAAACTGGTTGGCGCACACGCCCATACTAAGCGGATGCTCCTGACAGAAGTGACTTTCCGGCCGCTTCAGCCATTCCAGAAATTTAAGCCTTGCGGGGTGCGAAAGGGCCTTGAGGATTTCCTCCGGGTTCATCTGGGTTTCTTTAATATCTGACATGAGCGATATTTATATCGGTCATTTTCGATATACAAGTCACGTCTCTGTGAGGACCGTGGGGAGTGGGCAGGCGGTTCCAAAAAAGAAGGCCGCAGGATGTCTCCGCGGCCTGACAAGTTTGAAGGTCAAAACCTCCAGAGGGGAACAGCTGTCGCGTGCCTTGGGCGAGCGTGACAGCCAGCTAAAATATGGGAGCGGCAATAATGCAAAACAAGGTTGCATCATGCGATATTTCGCCAATTTGGAGAAAATTCTTGCGGGTAAAAAAAGAGGGCCGCCGGATGGATCCAGGGCCCTTTAAGTGTGAAGGTCAAAAACCTCCAGAGGGGAACAGCTGATGCGGTGGAACTGGGAGGAAAAGCCACCGTGTGCATCAGCTGAGAGCGATATGGTGCTTTTTTGTGCACGAAACAACTCTTTTTTGTGCAGGTCAGGCATGCGTACCACGCAGCCCTCGATATTTCCGGTATATTTTATGTGCAATGCTGCCGGAGAGCGCAAGCATTCCGCTCACGCAACGCTTTGCGTAAGCTGTTGAAATTAAAGCGCGATAGCCAAGCACCGTCTATTTTAACGTCAGAAGTTCCAGTTCCGCGCCTTGGCGACGATGAAGTCGCGGAAGGCTTTCAGCTTTGCAGCGTTTTTCATCTCGTCGGGATAACAGAAGTAGGTATCGAATGACGGAATATCTGCGGCGAGCGACAGCTGGATGAGGCCGGGATCGCGCCCGACGATATAGTCAGGCAAACAGGCGATGCCGATTCCCAACAGGCAGGCGCGCTTGATCGATGTCTGGCTGTTGATCTGCAGATGCGGCGTGCGCGTATTGTCGGAAGACCGTCCGGCATTTTCCAGCCAGTTGACATCAAGGAGATAGTTGGGCGCCGGCTCGCCGAAAGAGATGATGCGGTGGTTGTCGAGATCCTCGATCGACTGCGGCTCTCCGTGACGGTTGATGTAGGACGGCGCGGCATAGACGTGCATATGCACCGTGAACAGCTTGCGCTGGATGAGGTCCGACTGCTGCGGCTGGCGCAGGCGGATGGCGCAATCGGCGTGGCGCATGTTCACGTCCAGCTCCTCATTGTCGAGGATGAGCTGGATCGACATTTCCGGGTAGAGCTGCAGGAACTCCTGCACCTTGTCCGTCAGCCAGCCCTGGCCGAGACCGACGGTCGTCGTCACGCGCAGCTTGCCGCTCGGCTTCTCCGTCGTCTCCGTCAGTTGCATCTTGACGGTTTCGAGCTTCAGCAGCACGTCATGGGCGGTGCGATAAAGCAGCTCGCCCTGTTCGGTGAGGATCAGGCCTCGGGCGTGGCGATGGAACAGCTTGACGCCGACATCCTGTTCCAGTGCGCTGACCTGACGGCTGATGGCCGACTGGGACAAATGCAGCTTGTCGGCAGCATGGGTGAAAGACCCTGCTTCGGCTGCGGCATGAAAAATGCGCAGTTTATCCCAGTCCAATGGCATTGCCATGCCTATCCTGCCTTTCGGTTATTCCGCTGCTACCGCGAGCGGTTGTTGCGCGGTGAGGTACCGTTCTGCTTCGAGGGCGGCCATGCAGCCCATGCCGGCGGCGGTGATTGCCTGGCGGTAGATGTCGTCGGTGACATCGCCGGCGGCGAAAATGCCCTCAACATCGGTTGCGGTGGAATCGGGTGCGGTCCACATATAGCCGTTGTCCTTGAGCTTCACCTTGCCTTTGAACAGTTCAACCGCCGGCGCGTGGCCGATGGCGACGAAGACGCCGTCGATCGGCGTGTCGCTGATCGCGCCGGTCTTGGTGTCACGCAACCTCACGCCCGAGACGGAGGGCGGCATTGGCGGCTTGGCGGGAGCGCCGGTGATTTCGGCGATTTCCGTGTTCCACAGGATCTTGACGTTTTCCTTCGCGAACAGCCGTTCCTGAAGGATTTTTTCCGAGCGGAAGCTGTCGCGGCGGTGCACGACGGTCACAGATTTAGCGATATGGGCGAGATAGAGCGCTTCCTCCACGGCGGAGTTACCGCCGCCGACCACGATCACATCCTTGTTGCGATAGAAGAAGCCGTCGCAGGTGGCGCAGGCGGAAACGCCGAAGCCCTGGAAATGCTGTTCGCTCTCGATACCCAGCCACTTGGCCTTGGCGCCGGTTGCGATGATCAGCGTGTCGGCGGTCCAGACCTGACCGGAATCGGTCTTGACCACGAAAGGCCGTACATTGGTTTCAACTTCGGTGACGAGGTCACTGACGATTTCCGCACCCACATGGGTCGCCTGCTTCAGCATCTGATCCATCAGCCAAGGGCCCTGGATCGGATCGGCAAAGCCCGGATAGTTCTCGACATCGGTGGTGATCATCAGCTGGCCGCCCTGTTCCATGCCGGCAATCAGCACGGGTTTCAGCATTGCGCGGGCCGCGTAGATCGCCGCGGTATAACCGGCGGGACCAGAGCCAATGATCAATACCTTGGTATGGCGGGCAGACATGGAAACATTCCTTTTTACGGTAGCGGGGCCTTTCAGCAGCAAGACCTTCCAGCCGCAACACGGCGGACAGGCCACAACCCCTTCATTGCCCGGTATTTAAGGTTGTCTAGTGTCTTTATTCAAGGGCAGCCTTGCGTTACCAACAAGGCAGTTGTGGATGCGCGCGCAATTTTGTGACCGGGCGGCGGCATAATGTTGCGAATCCCGCGCCGAATAGTACAAGGAAGTTCTCCAGCTTAACGAGGTACTGCTCCGTGACCAGCGTCGAACTCGATGCCATCGATCTGAAAATCCTGCGCGAATTGCAGCGCGACGGGCGCATGACCAATGTGGAACTGGCCGAAAGGGTCGGTATTTCCGCGCCGCCATGCCTCAGGCGGGTCCGCAAGCTGGAGGAGGCGGGCGTGATCGAGGGTTATCACGCCATGTTGAACGCCCCGAAGCTCGGTTTCGACCTCGTCGCCTTCTGCATGATCGGTCTCAAGCGCCAGTCGGACAGCAATCTGAAGGCTTTTGCGGCGGCAACCGCCGGCTGGTCGCTGGTGCGGCAGGCCTGGATGGTGTCGGGCGAAAGCGACTTCCTGCTGCATTGCGTCGCCAAGAACCTGACGGAATTTCAGGATTTCGTCATCGAGGTTCTGACGGCGGACGAAAATGTCGATACGGTGCGCACCATGCTCACCATCCGTCAGGTCAAGCGCGTCGGTCTGGTGGAAATCTGATCGGCCGGCTTTTTGTCGGCTTCGGGGGGCATTACCCCCGCCGCAACGCCTCATAGACTTCGCCGAGACTTGTCGCTTCTTTTTCCAGCGGAAAAGTGCTGCGCACATGCGCAAGTCCGGCACTTGCGTGGGCTTTGGCCAGAGCAGGATCGGCGAGATAGGTCTTTATCGCGTCTCTCAGCGAGGCGTAGTCACCCGCATCGACAACCGCCCCGGTCTCGCCCGTGACGATCATTTCCTCGTAAGCGCCGGCATTACTGGCGACAACGGCCGTCTCGGAGGCCATGGCTTCGAGCGGTGTCAGGCCGAAACCTTCATTGCGGGATGGGGCGACATAGAGCGTCAGCCGCCGGTACCAGGGCTTGATGTCGTCAACTTCGCCCTGAAATACGATGCGGTCGGCAAGGCCGGCTGCGGCGACATCGGCCTTGAGCGCATCACCGAAGGCCTTGTGTTCCGCCGTGACGCGGCCGGACACTACGGCTGTCCATTGCGGATGGTTGGGCAGAAGTTCGATCATGGCGCGCACGAATAGATCGGTGCCCTTCTGGTGGCGCACGCGTCCGAAACAGCCGATCAGATATTGGCCCGGCAGGCCGGTTGCCGCGATCGTATCTTCCGGACCGGTGGCCGGGTGGAAAAGGTCGGTATCGACGCCATGCATGACGACGCGATGGGGCACTTCCAGGAACGAGCCGGAGCGGGCGTTGGTCGCAACCACGGCATCCATCTTCGAAATCAGAAAACGGGTATAGGCGGAATGCCGCCTCTGTGCCGCGGAGGTAAAGAGCAGCTTCACCTTCATGCGCAGCACATCGCGCATCAGAAGACCCGGCAGCATTTCGAGGTTGCGGCGGGCATGCCAGATGCGCGGGCCACCCTGCGGGCCGTTTTGCCAGAGCCGCGACAGATCGCGGAAACGCACATGCGGCAGATGCGGCGGCAGGCCGGGGCCGATGGTGGCCACCTTCTGTCCCAGCCGGTTCTGCACCGGTATCAGCTGGACGATGGTGGAGGTGACGCCGGAGAGCCTGCGCTTGAAGTTCGGCGCAAGCACCTGCACATCTTTCAGACTGACGTGGGACAAGATGGGCTTCCGTCTCTACGGCTGGTTTGGAGATTCAATACGTCAAAAAGCAATGCGCCCGTGTGGGGCGCATTGCACGTCGGGGCAATCAGCCCCACTGTACCGCGAGAATCTCGTAGCCCTTGGCGCCGCCGGGCGCGTTGACTTCGATGCTGTCGCCGACTTCCTTGCCGATCAGGGCGCGGGCAATCGGCGAGGAGATGGAGATGCGGCCAGCCTTCACATCGGCTTCCTGGTCGCCGACGATCTGGTAGGTTCGTTCCTCGTCGCTATCTTCGTCGATCAGCTTGACGGTGGCGCCGAACTTGATCTTGGAACCGGACATCTTGGACAGGTCGATGACTTCCGCGCGTGCGGTCAGGTCTTCGAGTTCGGTGATGCGGCCTTCATTGTGGCTCTGGGCTTCCTTGGCAGCATGGTACTCGGCGTTTTCCGAAAGGTCGCCATGGGCGCGCGCTTCCGCAATTGCCTCGATGATACGGGGACGCTCCTCCTGCTGGCGAAAGCGCAGCTCCTCCTGCAGCTTGACGAATCCACCCTGAGTCATCGGTACTTTTTCTACCATTTTTTTATCCTTCGCATTCCGGTCGCTTTACTTGCAGACACAAAAAGAAACAGGTTCCGGAGAGGAACTCCGGAACCATGCCAAAATCATAACTGAGCCGACTATATCAGAAGACGACAGCGAAATGCCAGCAAATTTGAGGTGTGAGTATTTCCTCATTCAATCAAAGGCTTGACTGCCATTATTGACATTCTTCAATGGAACATATAGTGAACATTGCTATGAAGAAGTCGATCAGGCAACGGCTGGCCATTCTCTCCGACGCGGCGAAATATGATGCCTCCTGCGCATCGAGCGGCACGACAAAACGCAACTCCGCAGTGTCAGGCGGTCTGGGCTCCACGGAAGGGTCGGGCATCTGCCATGCCTATGCGCCGGACGGGCGCTGCATTTCGCTCCTGAAAATTCTGCTGACCAATTTCTGCATCTATGATTGCGCCTATTGCATCAACCGCTCTTCCAGCAATGTCGAGCGAGCGCGGTTTACGCCAGAAGAAGTGGTTTGGCTGACGCTGGAGTTTTATCGGCGCAACTATATCGAGGGGCTGTTCCTGTCCTCCGGCATCATCCGCTCCTCCGATCACACGATGGAAGAGATGGTGCGCGTGGCGCGTGAACTGCGCGTTACCCATGGTTTTCGCGGCTATATCCACCTGAAATCCATTCCCGAAGCATCGCCCAGGCTGATCGAGGAGGCGGGGCTTTATGCGGATCGTCTTTCGATCAATATCGAATTGCCGACCGATAGCGGCATTGGCCGTTTCGCGCCGGAAAAGCAGCCCGCCAATATTCGCCGCTCCATGGCCGATATCCGTTTGAAGATCGAGGAGGCGGGGGAGCCGACCGTCCGGACACGCAAGACCAGGCGCTTTGCGCCGGCCGGTCAGAGCACGCAGATGATCGTGGGGGCCGATGGCGCAGACGATAGCACCATTCTCTCCACCAGCGCCCGGCTTTATGGCAGCTACGGTTTGCGGCGCGTTTATTATTCGGCCTTCAGCCCCATTCCGGATTCGTCGAAGAACCTGCCGCTCATCAAGCCGCCGCTCATGCGTGAACACCGGCTTTATCAGGCCGACTGGCTGTATCGCTTTTATGGCTTCGACATCGGTGAGATAACCGCGATCGGGGGCGATGGCATGCTCGATCTCGATATCGACCCGAAGCTCGCCTGGGCGCTGAAGCATCGCGAGCGTTTCCCTGTGGACGTCAACGTGGCGGATCGGGAAATGCTGCTGCGCGTGCCCGGTTTCGGCACGAAGACGGTCGCATCCATCCTGTCGTCGCGACGGTTCCGGCGGTTGCGGCTTGAGGATATTGCCCGCTTTGGTGTTTCCCTGAAAAAGGTGAAGGCCTTCATCGTCGCAGAGGGCTGGACGCCGGGCAAGCTGACCGAGCGGCCGGATTTGCGGGCGATGTTTGCGCCGCAGCCCGAGCAATTATCGCTCCTGTGATGTACGGCCCGGTTCTGGAAGGGCGGGGTGATTTCGGCGAGTGGCGCGATGCCGCCCGCGCGGCGCTTGCCGCCGATATTCGACCTGAGATGATTGACTGGCGGTTGCGGGATGACGGGGCAGGGCTGTTGGATTTTGCCGGCGAGCCCTTGCCGGCGGCCGGTTCTGGGTACGGGCAGGTTTCCGTTCCAGCCTCGTTCGTGGCGCTGGCGCAGGCCGTCATCTGTCATGGCGATCCCGGGCGTTTTGCTCTGCTTTACCGGCTGTTGTGGCGGCTGAAGCAGGATCGCGCGCTGTTGCAGTTCAAGTCCGATCCGGATGTTTCAGAGGTCCGGCTGCTTGAGAAATCCGTCAGACGCGATTGTCACAAGATGACTGCTTTTGTCCGTTTCAAGGAAGTGCCCTTGCCTCAGGGGCAGGGCGGGCGGCGGCGGTTTATTGCCTGGTTTGAGCCTGACCATTTCATCGTCGAGCGCACGGCCGCGTTTTTCCAGCGGCGGTTTACCGACATGGACTGGCTGATCGCCACGCCGAAGGGCTCTGCACGGTGGGACGGAAACGCGCTGGAGACATCGCGGGAAGCGGCGGAAAAGCCTGATCTGACGGACGAGACGGATGAACTCTGGCGGACCTATTATGCCAATATATTCAATCCGGCCCGCCTGAAGATCAAAGCCATGACGGCGGAGATGCCAAAGAAATACTGGAAGAACCTGCCGGAAGCCGATCTCATTCCCGGTCTGATTCTCGGAGCAGAGGCGCGGGTGCTGGAGATGGCCGCCAAAGCGGCAAGCCAGCCGCAGCCGTTTCACCACCGCCTGCAGGCTGCGGCCGCTGCACGGGAGACGCCGCAACCGGCGCCGGATGGTACGCTCGCGTCGCTGGCGCGGGAGGCGGGCCATTGCACCCGCTGCCCCCTGCATTGCAACGCCACGCAGACGGTTTTCGGCTCTGGCCCAGAGGATGCGAACATCATGATCGTGGGCGAGCAGCCGGGCGATCACGAGGATCTCGCCGGCAAACCTTTCGTCGGCCCGGCCGGCCAGCTCTTTGACCGGACTCTCGCCCAAATCGGCATCGAACGCAAAAAGCTTTACGTCACCAATGCCGTCAAGCACTTCAAATACGAAACGCGCGGCAAACGGCGCATTCATCAGCGTCCGAATGCGGGCGAAGTGGAGCAATGCCGCTGGTGGCTCAATCAGGAAATCGCGCTTGTTCGGCCAAAACTGATCGTTGCCATGGGCGCAACGGCGCTTTATGCGCTGACCGGCGGCAAGGAAAAGGTCACGGAGATACGGGGGCGTCCTTTGCCAATGGAGGAGGGCCGGACGCTTTTTGTCACTGTGCACCCGTCCTATCTACTGCGCCTTGTCGATACGCAGGCGAAAGAGGCGGAGATGGCAAGATTCACAAAGGATATGCATTTTATTAGAACGTTCGAATAGATTTCTGTCTACGATTGGAGATTTATTTCAATGGGCGAATATTAACTTACAGTAGTATAATTTATTGATTATTTATATGTTATTTTTATTAAAATTTTATACTTAATATTATAATTAAGTCCTCCGAATTTATATGGACAAATCATGTTGGGTGAGCTCGACCTTACGACAGTCATATTGATGCAAAAGTGTTCCTACATCGTTGGGCTTTTGAGTTTTATCTACCTGAAAATGACCAATCGCGATTTGCGCGGTCCCATTCCTCTCGCGGCGGGTTTTGCGACGATGGCGATTGGCTCCACGCTTGCCGGTTACGGAGAATGGGGAATATTGTCGCCGGCTTTATGGCAACTGGGCAGTGTCGTTTTTGGTGTTGTGGGTTATGCGCTGATCTGGCTCGGCTTGAAGACGTTGAGCGATGGACGCGCCGTAGACCGGCGAATCCTATCCTTTGTATGTTTTATCGCCGTGCTGACGATGGTCGTCGCGCATCAGGTGGCGGACAATAATGCGCTTCGCGCGGCGCTCTTCAATGGCTGCGCGTCGCTGGCCTATATCGCCGGGGCGTTGGTGCTTTTTGCCGGATGGCGCAGGGAGCCGCTGCTTTCCCGTCTGGCGCTGGGTGCGATTACCGGCGTCTCCGGTCTCATTTCGCTGGCGGTGATGAAAAGCGTGCTTTTCCCGGCTTATGCCGCCCTCAATCTGGTCAATGCGTTTTTCTTCATCATCATGCTGAACTTTGCCATCGCCCTGTTCGTGATGATGCTGGTTGCCGAGCGGTCGGAACGGAAACTGCTGGTTCTTGCCAATACGGACCCCCTGACCGGCGTCAAGAACCGACGCTTCTTCTTCCAGGCCATGCCTGCGACGCCTCATCCCACTGACGCGGCCATGTTGCTGGATATCGACCACTTCAAGTCGATCAATGACCGTTTCGGCCACGCCGTCGGCGATAGCGTGCTGCAGGAAGTGGCGAAGCGCATCGGCGGCAGCATTCGCGGTGGGGACGTGCTGGCGCGCTACGGTGGTGAGGAATTCATCATCTACCTGCCGGGCGCCGGCGTTCACAAAGCCTGCATGATCGGCGAACGCATTCGCGATGCGATTGCGGTCAGCGAGGTCGACTGCGGCGGTCTGCGTGTCGGCGTGACGATCAGCATCGGCGTTGCCGCCACCGGCGACATGCGCTGCGATCTCCAGACGCTCGCCGAAATGGCGGATCGTGCGCTTTACCGGGCAAAGACCGAAGGGCGCAACTGTGTCCGCGAGGCGCTGGCGGCCTAGGGGCATCCTCGTTTCTGCGGCTGGCAGCTTGCGGCTCAGCCGCTCGGCGCACTCGCATCCATCGCGGCGCGATGCCGTAGGGCCTCTTTCAACAATATCTCGATCTGGGCATTGATGCTGCGCAGTTCATCGCTCGCGGTGTGGCGGATTTCATTCAAGATTGCGGGTTCGATCCGCAGCGGAAAAGCCACGCGCTCCGGGCCTGGCGGACGTCCAGCCATGATTTAACCCTGCAGCTTCAAGTTCAGGGAAATCATGCGACCGCTGGCGGGAGCGGATTTTTCAGGTGTAGGAAAAGACATCATGGGCCTCGCGTGGGAATGATGTCTTTTTGATACCCGCAACGGATTGCAGCGGGATTACGAGATGCAAAACGCCGCGGACATGGCGATCCGCGGCGTTTTGTTTTCAATCTTGCGGACTTTTTCCGCAGAAACTTAGTTGAAGTAGCTCTGCAGCGGCTTCACTTCCAGATTGCCGGCCTTCAGCGCCTTGATGGCGAGGGCTGCGGCTTCCGCACCGGCCATCGTCGTGTAGTAAGGCACCTTCTGCATCAGCGTCGCGCGGCGCAGCGACTTCGAGTCAGAGATCGCCTTGTTGCTGTCGGTGGTGTTGATGACCAGCTGGACCTGACGGTTGCGGATGGCGTCTTCGATATGCGGACGGCCTTCCTGCACCTTGTTGATCTTTTCGGCGTTGATGCCCTGTTCAGCGAGGAAACGCTGGGTGCCGCCGGTTGCCAGCACCTTGAAGCCGCTTTCCACCAGAATGCGGATGGCCGGCAGAACGCCTTCCTTGTCGTCGTCACGCACGGAAACGAAGACCGTGCCGGAGCGCGGCAGGTCGACGCCGGCGCCAAGCTGGCTCTTGGCGAAGGCAAGCGCGAAATCCGTGTCGAGGCCGATGACTTCGCCGGTCGAGCGCATTTCTGGTCCGAGCAGAATGTCGACGCCGGGGAAGCGGGCGAAGGGGAAGACCGCTTCCTTGACGGCAATGTGCTTCAGGTTGCGCGGATCAGGCTTTTGGCCATAGGCGGCAATCGCCGCATCGAGCTTTTCACCGGCCATGACGCGGGCGGCGATCTTGGCGATCGGCGCGCCGATGGTCTTCGCCACGAAAGGCACGGTACGCGAGGCGCGCGGGTTGACTTCGAGAACGTAGATCGTGCCGTCCTTGATGGCGTACTGAACGTTCATCAGGCCGCCGACGTTGAGCGCCTTGGCAAGAGCCGTCGTCTGGCGTTCCAGTTCGTCGAGCGTTTCCTTGCTCAGCGAACGCGAAGGCAGCGAGCAGGCCGAGTCGCCTGAGTGGATGCCGGCTTCTTCGATGTGTTCCATGATACCGGAGACGAAGACGTTTTCGCCATCGCACAGTGCATCGACGTCCACTTCGACGGCGTTGGTCAGGTAGCTATCGAACAGAAGCGGGTTCTTGCCGAGCAGGGTGTTGATCTGGCCGGTCTTGTCGTTCGGGTAACGCTGCTTGATGTCCTCAGGCACGAGGCCCGGAACCGTATCGAGCAGGTAGGTCTGCAGCTGGCCTTCCGAATGGATGATCTGCATGGCGCGGCCACCCAGAACGTAGGACGGACGCACGACCAGCGGGAAGCCGATTTCCGAAGCGACGAGGCGCGCCTGTTCAACCGAATAGGCGATGCCGTTGTTCGGCTGGGCGAGGTCGAGCTTCATCAGCAGCTTCTGGAAGCGGTCGCGGTCTTCGGCAAGGTCGATCATGTCAGGCGCGGTGCCGAGGATCGGGATACCGTTCTTTTCCAGCGCTTCGGCAAGCTTCAGCGGAGTCTGGCCACCGAACTGCACGATGACGCCGACCAGCTCGCCGCGTTCCTGCTCGGCGCGCATGATCTCGATCACGTCTTCGGCCGTCAGAGGCTCGAAATAGAGGCGATCGGAGGTGTCGTAGTCGGTGGAAACCGTTTCCGGGTTGCAGTTGATCATGATCGCTTCGAAGCCGGCATCCTTCAACGCGAAGGCGGCATGGCAGCAGCAATAATCGAACTCGATACCCTGGCCGATACGGTTCGGGCCACCGCCGAGAATGACGACCTTCTTGCGGTCGGAAACCTGCGCTTCAGAGCGGGCAGCACCGACGAAGGGAATTTCGTAGGTCGAATACATATAGGCGGTGGGCGAAGCGAACTCGGCCGCGCAGGTATCGATGCGCTTGAAGACCGGACGGACGTTGAGGCTGTTGCGCAGCTCCGCCACTTCCTTCGGGCGCTTGCCCGTCAGAATTGCGAGACGGGCGTCGGAAAAGCCCATGGCCTTCAGCATGCGCAGGTTCTCAGCGTCTTGCGGCAGGCCCTGCTCGCGGATACGGGCTTCCATATCCACGATGGCTTTGAACTGGGCGATGAACCAGGGGTCGATCTTCGAGTTTTCGTGAACTTCTTCCGCCGTCATGCCCATGCGAAGCGCCTGTGCGACCATGCGCAGGCGATCCGGCGTCGGCGTGCCAATGGCGGCGCGGATGGCGTTCTTGGAGCCTTCACCTTCTTCAAAGCCCGGGATTTCGATTTCGTCGAGACCCGTGAGACCGGTTTCCATGCCGCGCAGCGCCTTCTGCAGCGATTCTGCGAAGGTGCGGCCGATGGCCATGACTTCACCGACCGACTTCATGGCGGTGGTGAGGATCGGCGAGGCGCCGGGGAATTTCTCGAAGGCGAAACGCGGGATCTTGGTGACGACGTAGTCGATCGACGGTTCGAACGAGGCAGGCGTCGCGCCGCCGGTGATGTCGTTTTCCAGCTCGTCCAGCGTATAGCCGATGGCGAGCTTGGCGGCGATCTTGGCGATCGGGAAGCCGGTCGCCTTGGAAGCGAGAGCCGAAGAGCGCGAGACGCGCGGGTTCATTTCGATGACGACGAGGCGGCCGTCCTTCGGGTTGACGGCGAACTGCACGTTCGAGCCGCCGGTTTCAACGCCGATCTCGCGCAGCACCGCGATGGAGGCGTTGCGCATGATCTGGTATTCCTTGTCCGTCAGGGTCAGCGCCGGCGCAACCGTGATCGAGTCGCCGGTGTGGACGCCCATCGGATCGATGTTTTCGATGGAGCAGATGATGATGCAATTGTCCGCGGTATCGCGGACCACTTCCATCTCATATTCCTTCCAGCCGAGAACAGACTCTTCGACCAGCACTTCGGTGGTCGGCGAAGCGTCGAGGCCGCCGGAGACGATGTCGAAGAATTCCGAGCGGTTATAGGCAATGCCGCCGCCGGTGCCGCCGAGCGTGAAGGACGGGCGAATGATGGCGGGCAGGCCGACATGGTCGATGGCCTGGGCGGCGATTGCCATTGCATGGGCCATGTAACGCTGCTTGCGATCGGTTTCGCCGAGGTTCCACTGGTTTTCGAGGTCGTCCAGCGCCTTGTCGAGATCGGGGCCGGAAAGCTTGCCCTTCAGTTCAGTGCGGGCGGCTTCGTGCTTCTTGCGGTCGGCGTCCTTGATTTCGGTCGCATTGGCGAGCATGGACTTCGGCGTTTCGAGGCCGATGCGTGCCATCGCTTCGCGGAAGAGGGCGCGGTCTTCAGCCATGTCGATGGCTTCGGGCTTCGCGCCGATCATTTCTACATTGTAACGGTCGAGAACGCCCATGCGCTTGAGAGAAAGCGCGGTGTTGAGCGCGGTCTGGCCGCCCATGGTCGGCAGCAGCGCGTCCGGGCGTTCCTTGGCGATGATCTTGGCAACGACTTCCGGGGTGATCGGCTCGACGTAGGTTGCGTCGGCAAGGCCCGGATCGGTCATGATGGTGGCCGGGTTGGAGTTGACCAGAATGACCCGGTAACCCTCTTCCTTAAGCGCCTTGCAGGCCTGCGTGCCGGAATAGTCGAATTCACATGCCTGGCCGATGACAATCGGTCCCGCGCCGATGATGAGGATGGACTTGATATCTTGGCGCTTCGGCATGGGCTCTCTCGTTCCGCTTTTTGGTTGCGCAAAACACCAGCCAGGGTGAAGGATCACCGGCCGGGGCGCGCAATTCAAAGTTTTCAGGCTAGAAGCGGCTTATAGGCAAATGTTTTTGAGAACGGAACCCCATAAATTCCGGAATCGACAGAAACTCTTAACGGGCTGGGGCAAGGGCCGCAAAACGGGCCTGCACCGCTGCATTATAAGAGCGGCTGACGGGGATTTCCGAACCGTCCCTTGTCATGAGAAGCAGACGGCCCGCCTGTTTACGCAGCGCGACGACATCGGCATCGGCGATCCAGTGCGACCGGTGTACCTGCAAGCCCTGCGTCTCGCCAATCTCTTTCAGAGCATCGGCAAAACGCAGCAGAACGAGCTGACGCCCGCGCGTGGTGACGATCTGCGTATAATGGTCCTGCACCGAAAGCCGCAGCAATTCTCCGCGCTTTTGCGGTGGCAGCCGCTCCAGCAGCGGCGCGACGCCTTTCACCTCACGCTTGGTATCATCGTCTGTGTCCGTAACGGCGTTGGCCGTTGTTTCGAGCGACTGGCCGGTGGTGAGATAACTCAGCAGGCAGAAGATGGCACAGAGAGGCAGGGCCGACAGGCTGCTTTCTAAAAAGGGGCCGAAACCCATTTCCTTACCTGAAAATACCCGGTTCGTGACGGTAAGCATGAGCCCGATCGGCAGGGTGGCCGTCAGCGAACCGATCATCATGCGCGTCAGCATGTTTTCGATGCTGCCGGCAAGGATGCTGTTGGCGATGATGGAAAAGGATATGGCGAATGTCCAGGCGACGGCCTGTATGATTGTCCAGTAAAGCAGCCGGTCGGCGAAACTCATGGTTTCGCTCGTCCCGAAAGGCCCGGTCACGATGAAGATCGCCAGCACGGCGAGAAATGTCAGCCACAGCCTGCGCGATTGCAGGACGGCGTGCATTTCACGAAGCGTGGATTGCAGATACGGGTGATCCACGAAGTTTTCCTGCGGTTGGCGTCAATCCGTTTTTCTTGAGCGCATGTTTTGCCGAAATTGCCGGTGATTTCAACCGAGCCGAAACAGCAACCATGTCATTCCAGCCTTTGTTAGACGCACCGCTCGCCGTGCAATTCCATGTCGCCACCGTCGTGCCCGCCGCCATTCTCGGCGCCTTCATCTTCCTGCGCCCCAAGGGCACAGCCATCCACCGGCTGCTCGGCAAGATCTGGGTCATGCTGATGGTCACGACGTCCGTTTCGACGTTCTTCATCCATGAATTGAGGGTGTTTTACGGTTTCAGCCCGATCCATCTTCTCTCCGCCTTTACGATATATGGCTGTCTGCAATCGGTCTATTTCGCCCGGCGCGGCAATATCAGGCACCATATGCGCATCATGCAGAGCGTTTATATCGGCGGCATCGTTGTTGCCGGAGGCTTCACCTTCGTTCCCGGACGTCTCATGCATGAGGTTGCTTTTGGTGATGGCAAAGCCGGTTTTGCGGCCCTTTCCGCCGGCGCTCTCGTGTTTGCCTTCCTGTTTCTGACCGTATTGAAACAAAGACGCAGAGCCGCTTGAGAGACTCCGTTCGCCGCCTCTGCTTTCTTCCGGAACAAGATGTATTATAGTGCCGTTATATGGCAGCTTGTTAAGGCGGTATCCGCCGGGAGAATAGCATGGAATGGAGAGGGCGCCGCCAGTCGGACAATATCGAGGATCGGCGTGGCATGTCGGCGGGGTCGGGGCCAGGCGGTAACGATCCTTTTTCCCGTGGCGGAATGCGCGTGCCGATCGGGCGTCGCGGTGGCGGCATCGGTATCGGCGGCATTGTAGTCATCCTGCTGATCAGCTGGGTGCTTGGCATCAACCCGCTGACGCTGCTTACGGGTGGCGACATCTCGATGGACGGCGGTGGCACGACGCAACAATCCGGCACCCAGCAATCCGGCACACGCCCGCAGGGCGAATCGTCGGACGAGACGACGGCTTTCGTGCGCACCGTGCTGGCTGAGACGGAAGATACCTGGAGCGGCATCTTCCAGTCCGCCGGGGAGACCTATCAGAAACCGACGCTGGTTCTGTTCTCCGGGCAGGTGTCATCCGCCTGTGGTTATGCCTCTGCCGCCAGCGGCCCGTTCTATTGCCCGGGTGACCGCAAGGTCTATCTCGACACCAGTTTCTTCAATGAACTGGACAAGCGTTTCGGTGCGGCCGGCGATTTCGCACAGGCTTACGTGATTGCACATGAGGTGGGCCACCACATCCAGAACCTGACCGGCGTTCTGCCGGAATTCAACCGCCGCCGCCAGTCCATGAGCCAGGTGGACGCGAACAAGATGTCGGTGCGAGTCGAGCTTCAGGCTGATTGTTATGCCGGCATCTGGGGCAAGTTTACCGAACAGAAGGGCATTCTCGAAACCGGCGACCTCGAGGAAGCGCTGAATGCCGCCCACCAGATTGGCGACGATACGCTGCAGAAGCAGACTCAAGGCTATGTTGTGCCTGATAGTTTCAACCACGGCACCTCGGCACAGCGCGCGGAATGGTTCAAGCGCGGTTTCCAGAGCGGCCGTGTCGAGGATTGCGATACGTTCTCGGCGAATATCTAAGGAGAGGGGGCTTTTCAGCCCCCTTTTCATTCAACGCATCAAAAGCGCTACGGCATACATGCCGAGGGCGAAGATGGTGTGGGCCACGAGGTTGAGGACGCGAACCTTCGTGGGGTTCGGCGTTTTCGATGCGGCCCAGCCAATGCCGAGACCCGGCTGCAGCAGGAACCAGCCCGCGCCCACCGTTATGATGCCGATGATCCACGGCTCAATGAAGGACGGGTTTGCAAACCACGCGGCCGGGACCACCAGCGCAAGAATGATGCCATAGAGAATGCCGACGGCGTAATGCGAAATCCAGCCGAGCGCGAGCTCATGCTCGTAAGGTGCCGCCGTGGCGATGCTGTCGTGAAATATCCTGCCCTTCGGCACATGCCAGAACCAGCGGCCGACCGGCGCCCAGTTGGGGGCGGACTGGCCAAAAAACCGGTGCAGTATGATTGCCCATATATCCATAAACACGGTACCGCCAATGCCCATGGCAATGCCGCGCCAAATCAAATCCAGCATAGATCCCTCCGCAAATCATGATCGATCAAGCTCTAGCGGATCGGGCCGGTAGAGAGAACCGGGTATCGTTCGCGCGGCAAATAAAAATGGCCGGATCGCTCCGGCCATGAAAGAGGTTGAAACCTCTCCTCCGTCATGCCGGTCCCCGGAACAAGCCCGAGGATGATCCGGCATCCAGCCACGGCGCGTCTGCGCCGTGGGGAATGAGTCTTTCGCGATCAAGGACTTGATCGCGCTGGACCCCGGATCAAGTCCGGGGTGACGGCGTTTGTATGCTTTGCCTCCGCCAAACGATCAGGCGGTTCCTTAAGCAGCACGCCCATATTCCGCCTGCCGCCGCGTGGCCGTGGCGAGCTGGAACTGTGCGAGCAGATCGTTAAGCGCCGCCGCTTCGGACGCCAGCCCATGACTTGCCGCCGTCTGTTCCTCGACCATCGCGGCATTCTGCTGCGTGCCCTGATCGATGGTGTTGATGGCGGTGTTGATTTCCTGAAGCCCGGTCGACTGCTCGCGCGACGAGGTCACGATGGCGTCGATATGACGGTTGATCTCCTGCACTTCGCGGACGATGGTTTCCAGCGCCTTGCCGGCATTGCCGACGAGATCGACGCCGGACTGCACCTGCGATGTCGAGGCGTTGATCAGCGTCTTGATTTCCTTCGCGGCATTGGCGGAGCGCTGGGCAAGCTCGCGCACTTCCTGTGCGACGACGGCAAAACCCTTGCCCGCCTCACCGGCGCGGGCGGCTTCCACACCGGCATTCAGCGCAAGCAGGTTGGTCTGGAAGGCGATCTCGTCGATCACGCCGATGATGTTGCTGATCTCCGATGATGATTTTTCAATGCCTTCCATGGCGCACACGGCATCTTCCACGATGACGCCTGACTGTTCGGCATTGTTGCGGGCGCGATCGACCAGACGGCCGACTTCTTCCGCACGGCGGGCGGAATCCTTCACCGTCGTGGTGATTTCCTCAAGCGCCGCCGCCGTTTCTTCCACGGAGGCTGCCTGCTGTTCGGTGCGCCGTGCGAGATCATCCGCCGACTGGCGAATTTCTCCGGCGCCGGCATCGATGGCGCGGGCATTCTGGCCGACGGTGCTGAGCGCTGCGTTCAGCTTGGCGACGGAATTGTTGAAATCGTCGCGCAGGCGGTCGATGCGGGTCACGAAGGGCGTGTCGATGCGATAGTTGAGATCGCCGTTCGAAAGATGAGCCAGTCCCTTGGCAAGCGAATCGACCGCGAACTGGATGTCCGCCGCGTCTTTTGCCGCCAGTCTCTCGCGGTCGCTGCGTTCCTGTTCGGAAAGCGTGCGGTTCTGCTCGGCATCGCCTTCGAGGCGCAGACGTTCCATGGCGTTCGACCGGAACACGGCAACCGCTGCCGCCATCGAGCCGATCTGGTCGGTGCGCTCCTGACCGGGAATGGCGACATCGAGATTGCCGGCTGCAAGGCCTTCCATGGCCGAGGTCATCTGCGTGACGGGGCGGACGATGAAGCGTGAAAGGACGGTTGCGAGAAGTCCGATCATGATCGTGGCTGCGAGGATCGTGGCGATGGTTGCCGCCAACCGGAACTGGCCGATTGCGCTGTAGGCAACATCGGAATCGACGACGAAACCGAGATACCAGTCAACCGAGGGCAGGCCGGCGACCGGAATGAAGCTGGTGATCTTGCCCTTGCCGTCGATCTCGGTCTGGGAAATGGCGGAGGAAATAGCCGGTGTGTCGACCTTGAAGAGGTCGGCCAGCGGCTTGTCGACGAATTTCGGATCGGGATGGATGAGGATCTTGCCATCCTTGCTGACGAGGAAAGCGTATCCATCCGTGCCGGCATCCACCGACTTGATCATCTTCACCAGCGAATCCAGCGAGAAGTCACTGCCCGTCACGCCGGCAAGCTTGCCATCGATGGAAACGGGAATGGCGGCGGTGATGATGAGGCCGCCGGTCGATGCATCATTATAGGGTTCGGTCAGGACGGTCTTGCCGGCTTTCACCGCATCCAGATACCACGGGCGTTTGCGAGGATCATAACCCTCAGGCAGTGGTGTTTTCGGGAAGGTGGTGAAGCTGCCGGTGTCGGCATTGCCGAAATAGGTCGACATGAACTGGGCGGTGAGAACGTCGTTTTCCAGAAACCGCAGCTTGGCCTCGTCATCAGGTAGCTTGGCGAGCGTCTTTGCCACCGTTTCGGTCAGCATGATACGGCCATTCAGCCAGTTGGCGATGCTTTGCGCGGCCTGCTTGCCGGAAGAATCGATATTCTCCGCCACCGCTTCCGTCGTGACCCGGTGCTGAAGACTGTCGATGTAGAAAGAGAAACCGGCAAAGGCGGCGACGACAAGTGACGACGCCGCAACGAGAATGCGCGTCATGAGATTGGTTTTTTTGGGCAAGCTACACGTCCTTGAAACCGGGTGAACCCGTTCGGCTCATCTTGGAAAATGGTGGGAAAGACATGCCTCAAAGGCGGGAATATTCTGCGTCATGCAGCTTGTGGTTTAGAAGAACTACGCGATATTCTAATAAGTAAAGCGAAATGGTAAAATTCAGCTAAATTTGTCTTATGTCAGTCGGGCTCGGCCGCGGCGCGCCAGATTGCCGTTTTGCGTAAATTTTGATCATCGATCTGCAAAGGTTGCGTGCAGGAAGGGAATATTTTATTCATCACCATGCTGCCGTTGCGCAATTCGCGGGCAACGGCCAAGGTTCAGGTGAATTACAATGTCTTCGTCGGTTGTTGCAGGAACCGTTCCGTCCGGATCGGGGTCGTGGTTTTCGCATTTCAAGGCTACGCTTGTGCTGGGAATTCCGCTCATCGGCGCTCAGCTCGCGCAGCTTGGCATCCACACCACTGACATGATCATCGTCGGCCAGCTTGGCGCCGAAAAACTGGCGGCCATGGTGCTGGCCGGGCAGTTCTTCTTTGTCGTCTTCATTTTCGGCTCTGGTTTTTCCGTCGCCGTGGTGCCGATGGTGGCGCAGGCCTACGGGCAGGGTGATGCGACGGCGGCCCGTCGCTCACTTCGCATGGGCATGTGGGTGGCGATTGCCTACTGGTTGCTTGCCCTGCCGATCTTCTTTAATGCGGAGCGCATTCTCGTTTCGCTCGGGCAGAACCCCAATGTTGCGGCGCTGACCGGGCATTATCTCGCCATCGCCAAGTTCGGCCTCCTGCCGGCGCTGTTGTTTTACGTGCTGCGCAGTCTCGTCAGCGCCATCGGGCGTGCGGGCATCATTCTTTATGTCACCATCATCATGCTCGTGATGAACGGCGTGCTGGCCTATATGCTGGTATTCGGCCATTTCGGATTGCCGGCGATGGGCATGAATGGTGCGGCTGTCGTTGCCGTCATCGTCAATGCCTTCAGCTTCATTTTCATCGTCGCCTATGTGCAGACGCGCGAGGAAACGAGGAAATACGAGCTGTTCGTGCGCTTCTGGCGGCCGGACTGGCACGCGCTTTTTGAAGTGCTGCGGCTTGGTCTGCCGATCAGCATCACCATTCTCGCCGAAGTGACGCTGTTTGCCGCCGCCTCGATCCTGATGGGGCAAATCGGTACCGTGCAGCTTGCGGCGCATGGCATTGCCCTGCAGCTTGCTTCCATCGCCTTCATGATCCCGCTCGGCCTGTCGCAGGCGGCGACCGTGCGGGTGGGCATCGCCCGCGGTCAGGGCGATTTCAAGAATCTCATCCGCGCCGCCATCATGATTTATGCGATCGCCTGCGGTATTGCGATTTGCGGTGGCATCCTGTTTGCGGCCGTGCCGGAATTTCTGGCGAAGTGGTTCCTGGATGCGAAATTGCCCGAGGCGGCGGAAGTGCTTGCCTATGCCAGCAGCCTCGTGGTGATCGCCGGTATATTCCAGCTGGTCGACGGCATTCAGGCTGTGACGGCAGGTCTGCTGCGCGGATTGAAGGATGCGCGCATTCCGGCGATGCTGGCGCTGATTTCCTATTGGCCGATCGGGTTGGCGCTTGCCTGGATCATGGCTTTTCCGCTCGGCTTTGGCGGACGCGGCGTCTGGTTCGGTTTCGTGATCGGTCTTTCGACGGCGGCTGTTCTGCTCACCATTCGCTTCGTGCTTCTGGTGAAGCGTGAAATGCAAACGGCCCGCTGAAAAGCGGGCCGCATAATCTTTCCTGATCTCCGGAGGTATCAGCGCTCGGCGAGCGCTGCCTCACCCTTGTTCTCGCGCAGCAGGTTGACGAAGCGGCGGAAGAGGTAATGGCTGTCCTGCGGGCCGGGCGATGCTTCCGGATGGTGCTGGACGGAGAAGACCGGCTTGCCGACGATGCGCAGGCCGCAATTGGTGCCGTCGAACAGCGAGATATGGGTCTCTTCGACGCCTTCGGGCAGCGACTTGGTATCGACCGCAAAGCCGTGGTTCATGGAGACGATTTCCACCTTGCCTGTCGTGAAGTCCTTGACCGGATGGTTCGCGCCGTGGTGGCCCTGATGCATCTTTTCGGTCTTGGCGCCGACGGCGAGGCCGAGCATCTGGTGACCAAGGCAGATGCCGAAGATCGGCAGATCGCTTTTGATGAGGTTCTGGATAACAGGCACGGCATATTCGCCCGTTGCGGCCGGGTCTCCCGGGCCGTTGGACAGGAACACGCCATCCGGCTTCAGCGCCAGAATGTCTTCGGCCGAAGTCTGGGCAGGAACGACGGTGACCTTGCAATCCAGACCGGCAAAGAGGCGCAGGATGTTGCGCTTGACGCCGAAATCGACGCAGACGACGTGATACTTGGCATCGGCTTCACCGAGCGTGCCGTAACCCTTGTTCCAGACCCAGGGGGTTTCAGTCCAGGTGGAGGACTGGCCGGAGGTCGCTTCGATGGCGAGATCGAGACCAACGAGGCCGCTCCACGCCTTGGCTTCCGCCTTCAGCGCTTCGATGTCGAAGACACCGTTCGGGTCATGGGCGATGACAGCGTTCGGCGCGCCGTTTTCGCGAATCCATGCCGTCAGCGCGCGCGTGTCGATGCCGCAAAGGCCGATGACGCCGCGGGCCTTCAGCCAGGCATCCAGATGCTTGGCGGCGCGGAAGTTCGAGGGATCGGTGATGTCGGCCTTGAAGATGACGCCGACAGCGCCGCGGCGGGCGGCAGGCGTCAGGTCTTCAATGTCTTCCTCATTGGTGCCGACATTGCCGATATGCGGGAAGGTGAAGGTGACGATCTGGCCGAGATAGGAAGGGTCGGTGAGGATTTCCTCGTAACCCGTGAGCGCCGTGTTGAAGCAGACTTCGGCCTGAACCTTGCCGGTTGCGCCGATGCCTGTTCCCTCGATCACTGTGCCATCGGCAAGAACAAGCATTGCGGTCGGTTTGCGGGTAGTCCAGGGCGCTGTCTCGGTCATCTCGTTCCGTTTCTGCCGCTTCGCACCCCGCCTCTTGAAAGGCAGGGGGTAAGGGGCCATTTTTGTCGCAGGCTTCGTGACATAAAGGGGCGCGCGATAAAGCTCGCGTTCCGACCCTTCGTTAAAATCTCGTGCAGGTGCCGGAAAATAACGAAAGCAGCCCAAGCGGTCAACCGCAGGTCCAAGATTTACGCGGATTTAAGCTGTCGTAGATTCAATGGCTTATGCAATTGATTTGCTTGAGCGTGTTTGCTCGTTTATGTCGTTGCGAAAAATAAGGCGGAAAGTTTGCCGATCAGGAAGCTGCGGAACGGGCTTTCCCAAGGAGAAGAAAAATGCTGCGCGACGTGTTCGCTAATACTTTGAAAGATGCGCTGAAGGCTCGTGACGCCCGACGTACATCGACCGTGCGTCTCATCCAGACGGCCATCAAGGATCGCGATATCGCCAATCGCGGCGTGGGCAAGGACCCCGTCAGCGATGAAGATATCATGCAGATCCTGACCAAGATGGTAAAGCAGCGGGAAGAATCCGCCACCATCTACGAAGGTGCCGGCCGTCCCGAGCTTGCCGCTCAGGAGCGCGAGGAAATCGTCATCATCAAGGAATTCATGCCGGAAGAAATCCCGGCCGAGAAGGTGCGCGAACTCTGCCAGGCCGTCATCACGGAGACCGGCGCTTCCGGTCTGCGCGACATGGGCAAGTGCATGAATGCGCTGAAGGAGCGTTATCCGGGCCAGATCGACTTCGCGAAGGCCTCCGGTGTTGTGAAGGATTTGTTGAAGTAGGTTTTGCCGATTCAGAAAAACCAAAAGCAGGGCAGCCTTGGCTGCCCTGCTTTTTTTGTCGACGAAGTTCCACTCCGATGGACCGAAGTGTTGTCATGCGCAGGTATCAAGGGCGGCGTAAAAGCCCGCTCGGCTGCGGCATAAAAATCGGGCAGTCCGGGTAAAACAAAAGGGGCGATCGCAATTGCCCATTTGTTTTGTCACATCCAAAGGCTTGTTCGCCGGCGGGACATTAACAACGGAGTAGCTTGTGAATTTCAGTCTCGATGCAGCATCGGTAGCCGATATATCTGCTCTTCAAAATATGATGCAATTATATACGCATGACTTCTCCGAATTTTGGGCGGGGACGTCGCGAGGAGAGCTTGGCCAAAATGGCAGATTTCCCGATTATCCGCTCGAACCGTATTTTGAGCGCCCCCGGTGGTCAGCTTTCCTGTTCAATGCAGACCATAGGCCTGTTGGATTTGCACTCATAAATGATGAGAGCCACTCGACGTTACCGACCGAATATTCCGTCGGAGAGTTTTTCATCGTGCGGAAGTATCGTGGACAGGGGCTTGGTCTGATTGCGGCGCAGAGACTCTTTCAGCAGCATCCGGGAGCCTGGGAAGTTGCCGTCGCCAGAAAAAACACCAAGGCGCTGAGATTCTGGCAAGGAGCGATCTGCAAATGTGCCTCTGCGGGCAGCGTTTCCGAGCTGGACTGGGACCGCCCCGAATGGAATGGTGCCATCATCCGGTTTCATGTCTCCGCATAGGAAGGCGTCTGAAGCTGCTTTTTAAAGAGGCGATGGCGAATGCAGCCCACTCTACGGTAGCACCGTGTCTCGCCAGAGCAGAAGTATAGCAAAAAGTAAAGGCAGGGCAGATGTGGGCTGCCCTGCCTTTTTTCTGTCGACGAAAACGCATTCCGGCGGATCAGAATGCTCTCAAGCGCAGGCGTTTTTTCGGGGGACGTGCCTGCGGGCGTCGGCAGATTCCTGCGAAAATTCATCGCTCTGTCTGTAAGGATGTTTTTACATCGCCGCTGCGTGGCACTCAAATTACAAAAACATAATTTTTGGTGATGTTGCAGCGCCACAAATTTGCCCGAAGCAGGCGCAAAGGGCGTTACCACGCTTAGCCCTGCCGCTTTTTCTGCTCATGCACATAGTGGCGCAGGACGGCATTCATGCGGGTCTGATAACCTTTCCCGGTGGCCTTGAAGAAATCCACGACATCCTGATCGACGCGAATGGAAATTGACTGTTTGGGAGTAGGGAAAACCACTTCGGCCTTCGACCAGTCGATATCCTCAAAGCCGGCCCAATCTGGATCGTCGCGCGTGGCGCGGTCGATATCCTCGTCGGTCAGGGCATCGACGCGTTTCCAGTCCGTTCGGTCGTCGCCCTTGGCGATCTTCTTTTGGATTTCATCCGGGGAATAGCTGACGGTACGTTCTTCGCTCATTTTGTCTCGCCGCTCTTGCCGATATGATCCGGCACACGTCTCCACGCATCGTATACACAATTGCGATCAATGTGTCCGTTTCCGGACATATGGCCAGAACCCGGCTCTCTCCGTTTTGGTCAGATCTCTTTTCCAGATGGGGCATCGACAGAACTTTTGCCGCTCTCAGAAAGTCGATCCCGTGTTTCTCGATATTGATCAACCGCTTGTTTTCATCCCATTCAAAGGAGATGAAATCCTTCATCACGATTTCCATGCGCTACCTACAACTGATGTCAGTTCATAGGCACTCATGCGCCGAGTATGTATATACACTCGTATATTCTTCTGTATATACACCGATGTCAATTCCGCCTGTGAATAGTGGGTATTGTTTATCTCTCCATTTTGTATTGCGGCTGTTATGCGCTTATATGAAAGACTGGCCTCGAACAGGTAACCCATGCGCTTTTCCAATTCTTTCCTCGATGAGATACGCGACCGCGTGCACATCTCCGATGTGATCGGTCGACGTGTGTCCTGGGACAAGAAGAAGACCAACACGTCGCGTGGGGATTATTGGGCCTGCTGCCCGTTCCATGGCGAGAAAAGCCCGAGCTTTCACTGCGAGGACCGTAAGGGCCGCTACCATTGCTTTGGCTGTGGTGTTTCGGGCGACCATTTCCGTTTTCTGACGGAGCTTGAGGGTCTGAGTTTTCCGGAGGCCGTGCAGCAGATCGCCGATATGGCCGGCATTTCCATGCCGCAGCCCGATCCGCAGGCGGAAAAGCGCGAGCGCGAGCGGACCTCTCTTCAGGACGTCATGGAAATGGCGACCCTGTTCTTTCAGGACCAGCTGCAGACGGCGCTTGGCGCGCGGGCGCGGGCTTACCTGCGCGATCGCGGGTTGACCGGGCGCACCATCGAGACCTTTCGGCTCGGTTATGCGCCGGATAGCCGTAATGCGCTGAAAGAGCATCTGGCAAGCAAGGGCGTGTCGAAGGAACAGATGGAGGCCTGCGGGCTGGTGGTGCATGAGAACGTACCGGTCTCCTATGACCGGTTTCGCGATCGCATCATGTTCCCGATCCTGTCCTCGCGGGGAAAGGTGATCGCCTTTGGCGGTCGCGCGATGGCTTCGGATGCGGTGGCGAAATATCTGAACTCCAACGAGACTGAGCTCTTTCACAAGGGCAATGTTCTCTACAATTTTGCCCGCGCCCGGCGTGCGTCGCAAGCGGCAGGCGGTTCTGTCATTGCCGTCGAAGGTTATATGGACGTCATCGCGCTTTATCAGGCGGGTGTCGAAAATGCCGTCGCGCCGCTCGGCACGGCGCTGACGGAAAGCCAGCTCGATCTCCTCTGGAA
>RCUH01000696.1_pt1 | contig 31257 bp, 28 predicted proteins | sample 2166191 | NCBI WGS metagenome assembly RCUH01 (sample SAMN09932848, study PRJNA488358) | compost metagenome | feature: garden; material: soil; isolation source: compost soil in an enriched community after 214 h of incubation | place: Germany: Experimental Botanical Garden Goettingen | collected...
GCTGAGGCTAAAGGCTGCCGCACACACAGCGGACTTGGCATGTTCATCTATCAAGGAGCGTATGCTTTTGAATATTGGACGGGGCTTGCGGCTCCGGTTGATACGATGCGTGAGGCAGTACTTCGCAGTTTACAGGGTATACTTTAACTAAAGAATATGAATATTGGCCAAGAGTAACGGCCATCTAAGGAGTTTGAACAACACATGCTTACAGGCAAACAAAAACGTTATTTGCGCAGTCAAGCGCACCATTTGCAGCCCATCTTTCAAGTTGGAAAAGGCGGCACAAATGAACAAATTATCCGCCATATTACCGATGCGATTGAGACCCGGGAGCTGATCAAGTTATCCGTTCTTAATAATTGTCTGGATGACCCCAAGCAAATTGGTGCAGAGCTGGCGGCAGATTCAGGTGCTGAGCTGGTCCAGGTAATCGGTAGAACCATCGTGCTTTATAAAGAATCACGCGAGAATAAACAAATCGAGCTTCCCAAGAATTAATGCGGAAGGATGGTTAGATCATGAGAAAAATCGGGATCATGGGCGGAGCGTTCGATCCGATTCATGTCGGCCATCTGCTCGTTGCCGAAGCAGCCAGGGACCAGTTCGGACTTGAAGAGGTCTGGTTCATGCCCTCTCATCTTCCGCCGCATAAGCGGCAGGCCGGAGTGAGCGGGCAGATGAGACTTGAGATGGTTGCCGAAGCGATCGCGGGCAATCCCGCTTTCAAGCCGCTGGATATCGAACTTGTACGCGGCGGGATTTCATATACGATCGATACCATGAAGGAACTTAAGGGGTTGCATCCGGATATCGAGTTTTATTTCATTATCGGTGCGGATATGATCAATTATCTTCCGAAGTGGGAAGGCATAGAAGATTTGGTGAACATGGTCAAATTTATCGGCCTGCAGAGACCGGGAAGCATGCTTGATCTGGATACGCTGCCTCAGTTTATTGAAGATGCCGTTCTTTTGGCCGAGATGCCGCTTGTGGATATTTCCTCCAGTCTTATCCGTAGACGAATGGCCAAAGGGCAGTCGATTCGCTATATGGTACCTGAAAGTGTATATGAATACATGATAAGGAGCGGGATCTATGCGGTACAGCCGGGATGAATTAATCAAGGCGGTATCCGGACAAATGCCGGAGAAGCGCTGGAAGCACACGGAAGGCGTCATGAAATCAGCTGTAGAACTTGCTGAGCGGTATGGAGCAGATCCGCAAAAGGCGGATCTGGCGGCGCTTATGCATGATGTGGCCAAGTTCTGGCCTATTGATCAGCAGGAGCAGGTTATTCGTGAGAATCAGTTGAATCAGGACCTGCTTGGAAATGACAAGCAGCTGTGGCATGCTGAGGTAGGCGCGTTTGTTGCCAAGCGGGATTATGGGATTGAAGATGAAGAAATTCTGGATGCGATTCGCTATCATACATCAGGCCGGATTGGAATGACAATGCTTGACAAGGTTATTTGTCTGGCTGATTATATCGAACCCGGGAGGGATTATCCGGGTGTGAATAATATAAGAGAACTGGCAAATCATAGCCTTGAAGAAGGACTGATCGCCGGGCTGGATTCCACGATCCATTTTCTTCTGGAGAAGAGGAAGGTGATCTATCCGCTTACCGTTCTTTCGCGTAATGATCTGATTCGGCAAATCAAGTGAAGATTAGACACTAAGCTCACTTTTACTATTAGGAGGTAAATGAATGACAGTAAGTCCAAATGAACTGCTTAACATAACTATAGAGGCCGCTGATGACAAGAAGGCCGCCAACATTGTAGCTCTGGATTTGAAGGGAATTTCCCTGATCGCAGACTATTTCGTCATTTGTCACGGGAATTCGGATACTCAGGTTCAATCCATTGCAACAGAGATCCGCAAACGCGCTCAAGAAGCGGGTACAACGATTCGTGGAATTGAAGGCATGGATTCCGCCCGCTGGGTATTAATGGATCTTGGTGATGTGGTCGTACACATCTTCCACCGCGATGAACGTGAATATTATAATATTGAGCGTCTGTGGTCAGATGCTAAAGTGGTGGAGACGGTATGAGTCTGATTGCGGGTACGATTGTCTCTCTGATGATTGACAGGGAGGTTTCGCCCTATGGTTTCTTTCTAAGTTATGGTTCTGAGGATGTTCTGCTGCATTACACGGAGCTGACCCGCAAGGTTGAGCCCGGTGATACCGTTGATGTATTCCTGTTCTATGATACAGAGGATCGGCTTGCTGCCACAATGAAGACGCCTTACCTGACACTTGGAGAATTGGCTTTGCTTGAAGTTGCCGATGTTCATCCGAGGCTGGGATGCTTTCTTGAAATGGGACTAGGTCGGCAGCTGCTGCTTCCGATTCGAGAGCTGCCTGAGCTTAAGGAGCTTCATCCTCAGGTAGGAGACCATGTCTATGTAATCATGGAGCACGATAAACAAGGCAGACTCAAAGCGAAGCTGGCAGGTGAACAGGAGCTTGCTCCGCTGGCTTTTCACGCGCCTACGACTTGGAATAATCAATGGCTGGAAGCTATAGTGTACAAGCCGCTGCAAATGGGAACGTTCGTCGTCGTTCAGGGCGGCGTTCTTGGATTTGGCGCGATCGGGATGATCCACTCCTCCGAACGCAGCAGGCTGCTGCGCCTTGGGGAGCGTGTGAACGTGCGTGTGGCTCATATTCGGGAGGATGGACGGGTGAACCTGTCTATGGCCCCGCGCAAAGAAATCGGCCGCAATGAGGATGCCGACCGGATACTCGAATACCTGGAAAGTCGGCCAGGCGGAGGCATGCCTTACTCTGATGCAACCCCGCCGGATGTCATCAAGCAGCGTTTCGGGATAAGCAAGTCTGCATTCAAACGCGCCATGGGCAAGCTGATGAAAGAAGGAAAGATCCGTCAGGAAGAGAACTGGACTTATCTCATCAAGGAAACTGCAGCTAATGACACAAGTGACGGAGACGGACTAGCCTAAGCTCCTATGGAAAGCGGTGTTGATTGATGGCTTCATATCGCAAATTCGCGTATGTATACGATGAACTGATGGAAGATATGCCCTACCCGGACTGGATTCGGTTCGCAAGGACAGCCTGGGATAAGCTGGGGATGCCGAGGACGGTGGTCGAGCTTGGCTGTGGAACCGGAAGTATAACCATTCCGCTTGTTAACTCGGGTTTTGATGTAACGGGGATGGACTTGTCTCCGGATATGCTGGCGGTTGCCCGCCGCAAGATGGAGCAGACCCCGCGCGGAAACAGGCTGTTCCGGGATGGATCAGTTCGCTGGGTTCAGCAGGATATGAGAGAGTGGGAGATGCCGGAGCCCGTAGATTCCGTAATCTCTTTCTGTGACTGTATCAATTATCTGCTGGAGCCGGAGGATCTCACACGGACATTTAGACGTACTTTTGATGGGCTGAAACAGGGTGGAACATTTCTCTTTGACGTTCATCATCCGAACACCTTGAAGCGGTATGAGGAAGACCAGCCATTCATTTGGGACGAGAAATCCGTCTCATATATCTGGACGTGCGAGAGAGATGCACGCCGTAATGAGATCGAGCACCATCTGACGATATTTGCGCGTGAACAGGAGCAGGGCTCTGATATGTACCGCAGATTTGAAGAAACGCATATTCAGCGGGCCTATGATCCGAATTGGATCAAGTTAGAGCTTACGAAATGCGGCTTTTCACAGGTGAACTGTTATGCTGATTTCGAGTGGGTGGAGGCCGATGATGATGCGGCAAGGTTATTTTTTGTGGCAGTAAAATAATTCAAATATTGAACAGCCGGTCATCTTCGGGATGACCGGCTGTTTGTTTAGAGCTCCTTTCCAATATATTCAGCTAATTGTTGAATAGTGTCTTCATTCCTGCGGTAATACGTCCATTGGCCTATGCGTCTGGCTTCCAGCAGACCTGAACGTTGAAGAAGGGACAAGTACTGGGACGTAGTGGACTGGGACATGCCCGCCTTCTCCTGAATCTTGCCGACGCAGATCGCATCTTTGAAGCCATGCTCATCTGCGAGGGGAGCCGCGCTCGGGAAATTCAGCTCCGGTTCTTTAAGCCACAGCAAGATCTGCAGCCGGGTTTCGTTCGCTAGTGCTTTAAAAATAGTCAAGTAATCCATGGCTTCATTATATTTGTTCTTCCTGACTTGTCAAAGTATTTCCTCAAAGCATCGTCACCTGATGTTAACAAAAGTCATAGAAATTCATGAAATGAACTCATTATTAAATGAAACCCCCTATATTAAATAGGTAAATAGCTATATAATTAGGAGAATAGTAGCAAAATTTACCTGATTTATAGAAACAAAGTCAACCGCGTTTAGGCACAAAGGGGTGTTATTTACAAAATTATTAATTGCTTTCTCAGGCATCCGCCACTCAGGCTCAACATTCTCTAGTATACTTACTACTAATCTTCTGAGGTGAACGTTCTTGAAATTGTCTTTAGGTTCAAAAATGGTACTAGGCTTTATCCTTACGTCTGCAATCACTTATGGAACAAGTGCTTTTTTTATTTTTTTCCTCAAATCATACCTCGCATCATCTCTGCAGGATTGGCTGTATATCACCATTATCTTGTTACTTGGGGTACTATGGAGCGGAATTATCGGATGGGTGGTCTCCAAATGGTTGACTAAACCGATTGTCCAGCTGGCAGGTGCTGCCAAGGAAGCTTCGCAGGGGAATCTACTCGTGCAGCTGCCGCAGCGCAAGTCGGAGGATGAGATTAAAATTCTGTATGATGCCTTCAGTGGGATGGTCTATAACATTAAAGATATCATTCATGATATTTCTTCAAGCTCACAGATCACTTCCAAGAATGCCGAGACTTTAGGTGAAGCCATTACAATGGCTACCACTCAGATCGAATCCATGTCTGTAGTGGTTGACGACATCTATCACGGAGTTGAGAAGCAGAAGCTATCGTCTGAGCAATCGCTGAAGACCGCGGATGAGATGCTGCATGAATTTCAGACCATGAAGTCGAAGTCGGCGCAAATGCTGGAGTTGTCTAGTTCAATGTCTGGGTCCGTGGAAGATACCAAGAAGATATTGTCGCAGTTGACCGAAGGAATGAGGAATTTAACAGCCTCCTATACGGTATCGAAAGAGACGGTCGCGGGACTGGAACAGGAAGCGCGTGATATTGAGGCGATAACCAGTACCGTCAAAGAAATCTCCGAGCAGACGCATCTTCTTGCACTTAATGCATCTATCGAGGCTTCAAGAGCGGGTGAACACGGCTATGGATTTGCAGTCGTGGCTCAGGAGATCAGGAAGCTGGCCGGGCAAAGTTCGGATTCTGTGCTTCAGATTACAGAATTAATCAGCCGTGTTCAGGCAAAGGTAAATGAGACAGTAGAGCTCCTTGGTGAACAGACCTCCCTCGTGAATCAAGAATCGGAACATACTTTATCGGCAGCCAAGACCCTCGACCAATTGTTTGTGATTGCTGACCGGTTTGTGGAAGCCATCAAATTGATAGAATCAACTGTCTCCGCACAGACCCAGCGGGTGGAGCGCACCTATCAGAGTGCGAATGATATTCTTGTTATGACGAGCACTTTCTCTGAGGGGGCTAAGCAAATATCCAATACAGCTCATGAAGAGACAGCGATTATGGAGGAGATCACCTCTTCATCAGAAGAATTGATGATTTTGACCAACAAGCTGTTCGAGAAAACGAAAGTATTTAAAGTCTAGCCATATTAAGACACAGTTAGAAAAATGACATGCAGGCGGGTTTAACTGCGTCTTATATAGATAGCAATCTACAGAGTGGGGAATTATCATCTGACGAGGGCACCTGGCATTGACTATAAGCTAAGATATGAATATAATAATTGTTAATAAAATTGGATACTTAAGCTATGATGAGGACCAGTAATTCAGACCTAATCACACAGAGAGCCGGTGGGGGTGCGAACCGGTTGATAAGACTGTAATGAACTCGCCTCGGAGTCATGATGCAAGCCGGGAATCTGGGTAGATCACTGCCTTTATTCTGGTGAACATACATCGTTACACCCGCGTTAAGGGTGCTAAAGTGAGCGCAGAACAAAGCATGTTGACGCGCTAACTAGGGTGGTACCACGGGAATATTCCTCTCGTCCCTAGCGGTAATAACGCTATGGATCGAGAGGTTTTTTTGTGACAATTACTAACTAATAAATACCCGAAATTGAAATTCAGATGTACAGATGTGCAATCCAAGGAGGATCTTATTTCATGACAGAGAAAAATGGTAATACTCACGTCTATCATCCGCAGGCGATTGAGCCGAAATGGCAGGCTTACTGGGATGAACACCAGACGTTCAAGACAAGGGAGGATGCTGGCAAGCCCAAGTTCTATGCACTGGATATGTTCCCTTATCCTTCAGGTGCTGGTCTTCACGTAGGTCACCCGGAAGGCTACACTGCCACAGATATCGTCTCCCGTTACAAGCGGATGCGCGGATATAACGTGCTTCATCCGATGGGCTGGGATGCTTTCGGTCTTCCTGCTGAGCAGCATGCGCTGGATACGGGTGAACATCCCCGCCATATTACCGTGAAGAATATCAACAATTTCCGCCGCCAAATTAAGTCGCTTGGCTTCTCCTACGATTGGGATCGGGAGATCAGTACGACGGACCCTGAATATTATAAATGGACACAATGGATTTTTATCCAGCTCTATAACAAAGGTCTTGCTTACGTCGCAGAAGTACCGGTGAACTGGTGCCCTGCACTTGGAACTGTCCTTGCGAATGAAGAAGTCATTGACGGGCTGAGCGAGCGCGGAGGACATCCGGTCATTCGCAAGCCGATGCGTCAATGGGTACTTAGAATTACTGAATATGCTGAGCGTTTGCTTGAAGATCTGGAAGAGCTTGACTGGTCAGAAAGTATTAAAGACATGCAGCGCAACTGGATTGGTAAATCGGAGGGTGCGGAAGTCGATTTCGCAATTGAAGGCCAGACCGAGTCTCTGACCGTGTTCACAACCCGTCCGGATACCTTGTTTGGGGCCAGCTATGCAGTTCTTGCCCCAGAGCATGCACTTGTTGAGGTGATTACAACCGAAGACCGCCGCGAGGCTGTGAAGGCGTATCAGGAACAGGCTGCCCGCAAGAGTGATCTGGAACGTACAGATCTTGCAAAAGAGAAATCAGGAGTGTTCACAGGGGCTTATGCGATTAATCCGGTCAATGGTGCCAAGGTGCCAATCTGGATTGCCGATTATGTACTTGCAGGCTACGGTACAGGTGCAATTATGGCTGTTCCGGCTCATGATGAGCGCGATTATGAATTTGCGAAGCAATTTGATCTGCCTATTCTTGAGGTTGTATCAGGCGGAGACATCAGCAAGGAAGCCTATGCCGGTGACGGTGCGCATGTCAATTCCGATTTCCTGAATGGACTGAATAACGAAGAAGCGATTAAGAAAGCCATCTCATGGCTGGAAGAGCAGGGGAAAGGTAAAGGCAAAGTCACATACCGTCTGCGTGACTGGCTGTTCAGCCGTCAGCGCTACTGGGGTGAGCCAATTCCAATTCTGCATCTGGAAGACGGAACCATGAAGCCGGTTCCTGTGGACCAGCTTCCACTTGTTCTGCCGGACGTGGATCAGATCAAGCCATCAGGAACAGGGGAATCACCACTGGCCAATGTGACCGAGTGGGTGAATACTACAGATCCAGAGACAGGTCTGCCAGCCCGCCGGGAGACCAACACGATGCCGCAGTGGGCAGGAAGCTGCTGGTACTACCTTCGGTTCATAGATCCGCACAATGATAATGAACTGTGCTCACCAGAGAAGCAGAAGGAATGGCTGCCGGTTGATCTGTACATTGGGGGTGCGGAGCACGCTGTATTGCACTTGCTGTATGCCCGGTTCTGGCACAAAGTTCTCTATGATCTTGGTGTGGTATCTACTAAAGAACCATTCCATAAGCTGGTTAACCAAGGTATGATTCTTGGAACGAATAATGAGAAGATGAGTAAATCCCGGGGGAACGTCATTAACCCGGATGAAATTGTGAATGAATATGGGGCAGATACACTCCGTATTTACGAAATGTTCATGGGTCCGCTTGAAGCTACTAAGCCTTGGAACGCAAGCGGGGTCGAAGGTACTTACCGGTTCTTGTCCCGCGTATGGCGTCTGTTCATCGGAGAGGATGGCGGACTGAGTTCGAAGATCGTGGATGGAGAGGGCAGCGAGGAATTCAAACGCACTTGGCATAAAACGATCAAGAAAGTAACAGAGGACCTTGATGGACTCCGCTTTAATACCGCCATCAGCCAGCTGATGATTTTCATCAATGAAGCCTATAAGACAGATGTCGTCCCTAAAGAAGCGGCAGCGAACTTCATACAGCTGTTGTCACCGCTTGCTCCACATATTGCGGAGGAATTGTGGCAGCGTCTTGGCCATGAAGAGAGTGTAACCTATGTGGCATGGCCGTCTTATGACGAGGCTTGGACTGTGGACGCAGAGGTGGAGATTGTTGTCCAGGTTAACGGCAAGATCGTCGAACGTGCCAAAATTGCCAAAGATTTGGATCAGGCTGCCATGCAGGAGCTCACTCTAGAGCTTCCTAACGTGAAGCGGGCGATCGAAGGTAAGTCGGTCCGTAAAGTGATCGCCGTACCTGGCAAGCTTGTAAATATTGTTGTCGGTTAATCATCCCGATCCTCCAGCTGGCTAAAGCTCGCATCGAGTTTAGCCAAGTCATGTTCATGCTTATGGGCAGTGGTCTGGATTAATTCTGGGAATACCGAAATTAAATGCTGCTTGAGTACGGAAAGGCCTTCCGCAGTTACACCTCCGGGAACTGCTACTCGCTGCTGGAGTTGTTCCAGTGAGAAGCCACCCTCGGTGAGAAGGCGTCCTGTACCAAGCAGCATTTCTGCGCCCAGATGTACAGCGGTTGTCCGCTGAAGTCCGGTTAGTTCTGCTGCAGAATCCGCCCACAGTCCAAGAATAAAGGCTAGGAAGGCCGGTCCGCAGCTCGAGATATCTGAGGCCGCGCGGACATGGGCTTCATCAATCAATACCGGGGTGCCTACCGAAGAGATCAGCTGTTCAAGCAGCAGTCTGTCTTCTGGGAGAATACGCTGGCCGTACATGCATAGTGAAGCGCCGCTCAGAACGGCGTGGGTGATACTCGGCACGACTTTGGCCACTTTGCATGGAAGAATGCCTTCGAGGTGACTAATTTGAACCGGGCTTGTTATGGACACAACAATTTGCTTTGGGTTCAGGGATTCATGAATTTCGCTGAGGACCTGATGGAACTCCAGGGGTTTCACGCAGAGAAATATAATATCGCTTTGAAGCACAGTCTGAACATTACTGCTGACGGCCTTAAGACCTGGATACTTGGCCGACAGTCGTTCAGTTCTGGCCAGCGTACGGCTGCTTGCTGTAATCTGCCGAGGCTGCAGTGCTCCGGAACGTAGAAATGACTCAATTAGAAGACTTCCCATACTTCCTGTTCCGATAAATCCTATTCTCATCACTGAGATCTCTCCTTCTGCGCGAAGGCGCGGCTTCGTCGTTTACAATGTATGCAGCTCAGATAGATATTCATGACAATGAATTTATAGATTTGAGATTGGGGCTGGGTGAATGTATAGAAAGTGGGTTGGAACGGCCGTTATATCAGCGGCGATAGGTGCAGGTCTAATGCTGCTTGCAGTAGGAGCAAGGCCGCCCGCGGGTCTTGATGGCTGGGTCCCCGTAAATACCCAGGTAGCCAAGGCAATGGAATCACATGAAGGGTCGCAGATGACTTCGAATGATCAGGCAAAGGCCAATGCAACTAAGAGCAGCAGCGCTGACGGGCGTTCAGCGGGAACTAAGACAGAGGCAGTTGTAAGCCAGTCCTCTGCAACTAAGAGCAGCAGTTCGGGTTCTAGAGAGCCTTCTGAACCGGCAGGATCCATTAACATAAATACCGCAGGGCTTGAGGAGCTTCAGAATATACCGGGTATTGGAGCTAAGAAGGCGGCTGCCATTGTGGACTACCGTAATCAGCACGGTGCCTTCAGTATGGTGTCCGATCTAACCAAGATCAAAGGAATCGGTCCAAAAATGCTTGAGAAAATGAAGCCTTTCATCGGGCTTTAGAAAGGAGAGGGGAAGATGAACCCGGATAAACGGAAAGATTGGGATACTTACTTCATGGATATCGCTTATATGGTATCCACCCGTTCACGCTGCAGCAGACGTCATGTAGGTTCAGTTCTTGTTCAAGGCAAAAAGCTGCTGGGGACAGCTTATAATGGCGCTCCCTCGGGAGTCCCTGATTGTTCTGAGGCCGGCTGCATGATAGCTGAGGAATATGAACTTGTTACTGAGAATGGCCAGGAGGAGCGGATGATTAAGAAGCAGCGCTGTGTTCGGACGATTCATGCTGAGCAGAATTTGCTGCTTTTTACAGATCGGATTGACCGGGAAGGGTCTAGTGTATATGTGACTGATGAGCCATGTTGGACGTGTGCTAATATGCTCGCGAACAGTGGAATTACCTTGATCGTATACCACCGCCCATACCCGAAAGATTCTGCTAAAGTTAAAGCCATGATGAGTCAAAAAGGGATCACGTTCAGGCAGCTGGAAACCTATTCGCCGCCTCCGGAGACGGTCCAGAAGGTGCAGGATTAGCGGTCACAAATGATAGACGATAATCAAAAGATTTTTGCTGAGGAAGAACCTCCGCTTGCGAATGAAGCAAGAGGGGGTTCTTTTTTATTTCTCTAATAAGTAGCCAGGGTGAAAGAAGTGAGGATGATGAATCGTAGACCGCTGACAATTGCGGCCATGTTGTGGATCATGGGGAGTATAATGGCAAGTCAATTTCAAGGATGGCCTTTTTGGTTCTTTTGGACAGGCGGGTCCTTAGCATTCCCTCTCATAGGTCAACTGGGTAAGTGCACCTGGAAGAGAACGCTTATATACTGGCTTATTTTCTCAGCATCAGCCCAGTACTGGAATTATAACGAGATCAGGAATGTGAGCACGATTACTAGTATTTTGAACGCAAATTCTGTAACAGCAGAAGAATCTGTAATCAGCAGGGCAACGGGAGTTATCATCTCTGCACCAGAGACGGATGGGGACAGAACGGACTTTAGGATCAGGCTTACCCGCCTCTCTATAGATAGACCTGGACAGAATTCTCTGACTGAGAACGATCTGCATGATGAAATAGTGATAGTGCAGGTTCGCTTGCTAAGTGAAGGTGAACTCATAACTTCCCAAGGGTGGACACGCGGACAGAATGTAATGTTGAACAATGTGAGTCTGGTTGCTCCTGCTCCAGCCCGAAATTTTGGGGGATTTGATTACAGCAAGTATTTGCACAGGGAACATATTCATTGGCTATTGAAAGTCAAGGGGGCAGCAAATGTTCAGACAACAGAGGCCAATTGGAACTTTACTACCATAATGGCCTGGAACGACCAGCTAAGAAGTACACTCGCGAGCCGTATCGGTCAACTGTTTGAAGAGCCGAGTGCCGGTTTCATGAAAGGTTTGTTAATAGGTGTAACCGATGATCTTGACCCGGAGACATACAGCAGCTTCTCCCAGCTGGGATTAACCCACATTCTTGCTATTTCTGGAAGTCACGTCGCCATTAATATGGGTATCTTGTTCTGGATGCTAAGACGATTCAAAGTTAGCAAAGAGAAAGCTTATCTCGTTGTCCTGATATTTATTCCATTCTATGTATTATTAACAGGGCTGACCCCTTCCGTAGTCCGCTCCGGAATGATGTCGATGCTTGGTGTCTACCTGCTCCGGAAGGGGCTTTTTAAGGATCCTTTGAACATTTTAGCGGCGACAGCCCTCTTAATGCTGATGTGGGAGCCTTACTATTTGTACAATGTTAGTTTTCAGCTATCCTTTATCGTCACCGCTGGACTAATCCTTCTTGTGCCGCTCGTGAATCCATTATTAACCTTTCTCCCAGGAAAAATAAGAACTGCCGCGGCCATGACTATAGTGGCCCAGATTGTATCGTTCCCCTTAACGATCTATTACTTTAATCAATTCTCCTTGCTGTCACTTGCAGCCAATTTCATCATTGTCCCCATTGTGGGCGTATTTTCTTTATCTGCCGGAACTGCTGCTCTTCTGCTCAGCTTTGTGTGGCTGCAATTAGGCAAGTGGATCGCTTATCCCGCCCAAATCATGAACGAGCTTACTTTTATGGCAGCGTCCTGGATGAATAATCGAAGCGGATTTATGACGATCTGGAAATCACCTGCAACAGGATGGATAGCTGCATACTATATTGTTATATGCTGTTTTTTGTACTTGGGTAGACGAAGAGCAGAGACTGAACATCCAGCAGTTAGTTATTTTGCCACCGATGAGACACAGCCTCTTACACCGGATATGTCACCTATGTCCCGAGTCAGCGGTCCAAGTCGTCGTAGGCTTAGGCTGTACTCTGTCGGGCAGCTTCTAAGCTGCTGCGGCTTGGTGGGATTGCTATATACCGGATATCAGCCGGAGAATCCCAATAACATCGGAACTGTCCAGTTCCTTGATGTAGGTCAGGGGGACTGTGCGCTTATTACAACACCTGAAGGCAGGAACATACTGGTGGATGGAGGAGGGACCGTCACATTTGGTAAGCCAAAGGAGGCGTGGAGGAATAAGAAAGAACCTTACGAGGTCGGTGCGAAGGTGGTGGTACCTTTATTGAAGAAAAGAGGCATTCATCAAATTGACGCTATTATCTTGACGCATGGGGATCAGGATCATGCAGGGGGACTTCAGGCTGTACTCGATTCTATCCCGGTAAACGCATTATTCATAAATGGAACGCTTACGGATACCAAGACCATCAAGAATCTTGTACATACCGCCCTTGACAAGAAGATTAAGCTTTACTCCATATCGGGAGGAATGCAGATTAAGCCGGACAGCCGCACGGTACTGACTTTTCTGGCGCCTGTTAAGCCTTTAGAGCCAGAAGAGGAGCAGGCTCCTTTTATCCAGGAGCAAAACCATTTATCGATTGCATTTCTTATGGAGATGGACGGTACCCGCTTTTTGTTCACAGGGGATATGGATACGGCCTCAGAGCAGGACGTGACCCAGAAGCTAGGTTCCTCAAAGGACCTGGGCTCACCTGACGTTCTAAAAATTGCCCATCATGGAAGCCATACATCGACCTCTGAGGCCTGGCTCGACTTCTGGAAGCCAAAATCCGCCGTCATTTCTGTTGGTGTGTCGAACAGCTACGGTCATCCACATACCGATACTCTGGAAAAATTGAAGAAGCGGGGGATTAACATTCACCGCACAGATGAGATGGGTGAGATTCAAATGCAGGTACATATGGGGAGCATAGTCACAAGGCATAAACTTCAATAGAAGGACTAAAGTCTCCTTAAGTTTATGGCATAAACAACCAGTATTTTTCCATATTATTTCTGCGTTAAAATGAAAAAAGACAAGATGTCATTGCAACATATTACTGAAATGTAACGTCTGTATAGTTGCAAGGAAGGGGGATCCTTTGTGGTCGAGCAGGGACTCATCAGAGCCGCTCAATCAGGCGATCGCGACGCTCTAATTACCCTATTGCGAGAGATAGAACAACAGGTGTATCGCACAGCCTATTATATTCTAAATAATGAGCAGGATGCCCACGATGCCGCCCAGGAAGCACTCATTCGTGTTTATACCAAAATTGATTCCTATGAAGAGAAGGCTCAGTTCAAAACCTGGGTTCAGCGGATTGTAACCAATATATGTATCGACAAGTTCCGTCGTAACAAACCTACCGTATCCATCGATGAACATGAGATGGTATTTCAGGGTAAGGAGAACGTGGAGCGGCAGGTGATGTCGACTTATTTGGCACAAGATATCCAAGAAGCAATCAATCGGCTTCCGGATCATCATCGCTCGGTTGTCGTCCTGAGATATGTTCAGGACTTATCCTATAGTGAAATTGCCGATTGTCTAGACCTCCCGCTCAATACTGTTAAATCCTATTTATTTCGAGCAAGGCAACAGCTTCAAAACTTACTACAAGATTATCAGAAAGGTGGTGTATCAGGATGAAATGCCCGGAAGCGATGGAATGGATGCATCGTTATTTGGACGGGGATCTGAGTGTAGAAGAAAGCGATCTGCTGATCGAGCATCTTCGCAGCTGTGATGATTGCGCTGAAGCGTTCGGGTTACTGAAACATTTGTCGGACAATCTCTATCAGCTTCCGGATGTAACTCCGAAGTTTAGTATTGTCGACTCGATTCTCCCAAGGCTTAAAGAGATTGATAGAGCCCGTGCTGAAGAGGGAAGTGCACTTGAGGTGACTGAGCGGGCGGTTCCGTTGATGAGAACAGTTCCGAATAAGGCCAAGCAACCACAGCGAAGCTCATTCTGGCGGAGCAGGTCTTCAAGATCTTGGGTCGGCGGAGTTGCGGCAGCAGCCGTAATATTAGGTTTCTTTATTTATCAATACGAGCCCAAGACCGTGCCTAACGCTGAGATTGCTTCAACTGGAACTTCTTCTTCTCAGTTGGAGAAGTCGATTACCGAAGATTCTAACGCAGCAGGTTCAGCTGCTTCGGATAAAGTGAGTCCTTCTGCTAATCAAGAACAGACTACGAAGTCTGATAATGGAGCGGCTCCCTTAGCGGATAATGAGCAGGGGAACTCGAAGACAGACTTGCAGGCAGACGCTCCTAAGAAGAAGAGCGATGAGAAGACGGATGATGCTGTTGTTTCTCCGAAGGGGGAAGGCAGCTCGGATCAATCATCTGTATCTAAAAAGGAGACCCAGCAGAGTCCAAAGAAAGAATCGGCTTCTATCCACGACAAGACTGCACCAGCTGCGGACACGGATTCTTCCTCAGAGAGTAACGCACCATCCTCAGAGAAAGTAAATCAGAAGAAACAGGCAGATTCACAGGGGGGCCTGGAGAATCGGATAACTGAAGTTCCTGATGATAAGGCTTCGGCAACTGGCCCTGTAACGAAACCTGACAACTCTTTCATGGGAATAACCAGCTTCAAGCCAATCAAAGTGTCCCCGGATGGGAAATATACAGCGGAAGTGGAACAGAGTCACCTGAAAGTATATGTCAATGACGGACAGAGTCGGACACTTCTGTCAGACATTACGCTAAATGGAGATTGGGTGAAGGGGGAATGGTCCGAGGACAGCAAAGTCTTTAATTATCAGACCTCCAAGGATGAGATCATTAAAGATTACTCCTTCAATGCCGAGGATTCGGATAAGGGGAATTCCACCAATTCGTCACAATAGGAACCTTTTCAGACCTATCTGAATAGGTTATATAATAAGTAACGAGCAATGAGTTTCCTGATCGTCTATGACCGCCGGGCAGTGAGTTTCTAGAGCTTTCTTGCCTGACGTTTATATAGATGTTCCGGGACAAAGAGACCTTAGTGCCTATGGTGCGGGTCTCTTTGTTGTTTTATCGCAAGGGTAAGGCTGGAAGATCACTCGGGCAAGCATAGACTTTGAATCAAGTTTTACATACAATATAGATGGTATGGCAGGAGGGATAGAACTTTGGACATCAAGGCAGCAATCAAAGAAATTAAGAGGGGGCAAGTATCCCCTTTATATTTATGTTATGGCTCGGAGAAGTATCAGATTCAGGAATTCATTCAGCTGATTCAAAGTCAGATTGTCGATCCAGAGAATCGTGACTTTGCGGTGGTTCATTATGATTTGACGGATACCCCGATTGAGACGGTAGTAGAAGAGGCAGAGACGCTGCCATTTCTTGTGGAACGCAAGCTGATTCTGGTTCGTGACAGCTCGTTATTCTCAGCGGCTAAGGAGAGCGGTAAGATTGAGCATAAAGTCGATCAACTGCTTACATACCTGGATAATCCGGCTGAGCATAGTGTAGTTGTGTTTATGGTAAATGGTGAGAAGCTGGATGAACGGAAGAAGACCGTCAAAGCGATGAAGGCGAAAGGACAAGTGCTCTCGTTCATGCCGCTTGGTGGCAATGAACTCATTCAGTGGGTGATCAAGCAGGCCGCCAGCCGTGATTGCACCATGGATGAGACAGCGGCCGGGGCACTTCTGGCCAGTGCGGGGGTGCAGATGGCTGCGCTGTCTGCCGAGGTGAACAAGCTGTGTCTGTATGCCGGAGCTGGAGGTACCATTACGGCTGAGGCGATTAATCAGCTCGTTGCACGCACGACAGAACAGAATGTGTTTGGAATGGTCGAGGATATTGCCAATCTTAAGCTGGAACAAGCTCTGTCCACCTTCTATGAGCTGCTTAAGCAGCGTGAGGAACCGATTAAGATCGCCGCTCTTATTGCCCGGCAGTTCCGGATTATGCTTCAGGTAAAGGAACTTGGCGGGCAGAGTTATTCCCAGCAGCAGATTGCTTCACAGCTGGGACTGCATCCTTATGCGGTTAAAATTGCAGGCGAGCAGGCAAGAAAGTTCGAGGTGAGCCGGCTCAGACATTCCTTATCGGAGTTAGCCGAGCTGGATTTTCGGATGAAGAGCGGCCGAATTGATAAGGTGCTGGGGCTGGAGATGTTCCTATTGGGACTCGGCGCATAATAGAGAGAAGGGCTTTGGCGATTAGGCCATAGCCTTTCTTCGTGATTCCTAGAAAATCAAAAAACGGGCACTTCCCCAAAGGGAAGCACCCGTTTCATGCATTTGACATATAATAGCGCCTTACGCTTGCTTTGTAAGAGCGTTCAATTTTTTTGCCAAGCGAGATTTCTTACGAGCAGCTGCATTTTTATGGATCAAACCTTTCGTTACGGCTTTATCCAATTTCTTGGAAGCTGCGGCGAAAGCGGCTTTAGCTGTATCCACTTCGTTGTTAGCCAGTGCGGAATCAGCGGCTTTAACAACCGTACGAAGAGCAGACTTTTGAGAAGCGTTCAGCGCGCGGCGTTTGTCATTAGTTTTCACACGTTTAATGGCGGATTTAATGTTAGGCATTGCATTCACCTCCTGTAAAGCATCTATCGAAAATTCACAACTTAAAATATTTTAGCATGGGCCCCTATAAAAAGCAATAAATTCATCGTAAAACATCTATAGTATAATCTGCGCGCCTCTCCCGCACAATAAAGGAAACAGCGGATAAGGAGGTTATAGGAATGACGTTGGATCTTAGTCAATATATGATACGAACGGATTTAGCCGTAGAAGCGAAGGAACTGGCTGAACGTGTACACGGTGCCCCAATTCCCGGATTGAATGAGGATATCACGGAGGATGACGGTATCAAGGTGACCAGGCTGGATGTCCTTAATGAGTCGGCTTCCATGCAGATTGGAAGAGTTCAAGGCCATTATGTAACGATAGAGGTGCCTGCTCTAAGGAATCAGGATACGGGGCTGCAGGAAAGGGTAGCCGCAACTTTTGTAACAGAGTTCACAGGCTTCTTAAATAAAATCGGGATCACGGATGAGAAGAAGGTGTTGATTGTCGGGCTTGGGAACTGGAACGTCACGCCCGATGCGCTGGGGCCGCTTGTCGTTGAGAACGCCTTGGTCACCCGCCATTTTTTCCAGCTTGCTCCGGATCAGGTTGCTCCGGGTTATCGTGAGGTTAGCGCCATAGCTCCCGGGGTGCTCGGAATTACGGGAATTGAGTCCAGTGAGATTGTTCAGAGTATCGTCCAGCGGACGAAGCCAGATGTCATTATCGCGATTGATGCTCTTGCCTCAAAGTCCCTGGATCGTCTGAACACAACGATACAGATTGCAGATATCGGCATTCATCCGGGCTCAGGTATTGGGAACAAGCGGCGTGGATTGACCAAAGAAATTCTGGGTGTGCCTTGCATTGCTATAGGTGTTCCCACGGTTTGCTACGCATCCACGATTGTGAATAATACGTTCGATCTTCTTATGAAGCATTTTGATCAGGAGCATGGAGGCTCCGGGAGCAGTCAGACGAAGCAGATTATGGGGCTCATTACTGACTTAAGCGAACAGGAAAGACTCGGTCTGGTAAAAGAAGTTCTGGAACCGCTCGGTCATGACGTCATCGTGACTCCAAAAGAGATTGACGAATTCATCGAAGATATCGCCAATATTATTGCCAGTGGGTTAAATGCTTCGCTGCATAAGGCGGTCAATGCTGACAATGTTGGCTCGTACACCCACTGAAGACAGAATCAATCCTATGAAGTTCGCAATCTAGCGGACTTCTCTTTTTTTATGAGATTAAGGTTCTACCTTTTTAGCCCGGTTCATAGATTTGAAATATAAGAGTGAATAACTCAACCGGCTAAGAGGAGGACAAGGCGACAATGAAATCATTCAGAACTTGGAATGTTGCAAGATGGAGACAGAAAATGATGCAGGTGCTCGCAATGGGCCGTACTTTTATGCTGCTCATGGTGTTGTCGATAGTGTTTTTTATTCTACTGGGCATAGGCGGGCTGGCTGAACGAAGCTTGAATACTTCTCCCGTCTCCTCTATGAAAGGGCTCGCGGCCTCGCTGTCAAGCCGTTTCTTCGTAGATATGGTAGGCATGGAGGTTCCCCATCTTGGTAATGGACAAGGCCCGTCAGCACTTTCTGGTAAGAACATGACGAATTTCGTATTCCAGCTGCTGACCAATGTGAATCCCTCTGATCCCAAAAGCTTGCTGGCTCGTGAAGTTCCGGGCCTTGGAGCGAACAGTCCAGTTCTTCTGCGCACGGGTTCAGGCAACAAGGCTGTGGATGCTCCTGAGGATTATAATCCGGCTGCAGATAAGCCCGCATCAGACAAACCGAAATCAGAAGATGCGAAGCTCGACAAGGATAGCGCACCGAACACCGCGGAGAAAGGCGGAGGGACTGATAAGAGTCAGAGTGTGAAGCCAGGCTCCAAGAAGGTAGTTATGATCTATCATTCTCACCCTCAAGAATCTTATAACCCGCTGCTTGGATCATCCGGGGACAATCCGAGCTCGGCGAATTTCTCCAAGAATGTCGGAGTTGTCGGAAGCATGGTAAGCAAGGAACTTGAGCGAAAAGGGCTATCCACGCTTCATACACTTGCCGATTATGCCTCTACCGTCAAAAATTACAATTATAACTACTCGTACAAGTACTCAAGGGCTACCGTAAAAGAGGCGCTGAGCCAGAATCAGGATCTATCGTACTTCATTGATATCCATAGAGATTCCCAGCGCTATAAAAAGACAACGGCGACATTGAACGGAGTGACCTACGCCCAAGTCTACTTTATTATCGGCCACGCCAATCCGAATTGGCGGAAGAATGAAGCATTTGCAAGCCGTATCCACAGCCGGCTGGAAAAGGCCTATCCCGGAATTTCCCGCGGGATTTGGGGGAAGACTTCTGCCCAAGGCAACGGGGAATATAATCAATCCTTCTCTGCTAACAGTGTGCTGATTGAGGTTGGTGGAATTGACAATACTAAAGAAGAGCTGGAGCGCACATCCAAAATCCTTGCGGATATGATTGCTGAAGTATACTGGAGCGATCAAAAAGCCAAAAAGGTGGATGAGCCGAAAGAGAACAAACCGAAGAATACGGCCCAAACGGATAAATCGACGACCCCACATGCTTAAATAGAGGGGCTGATGATGTAAGTAGAGGAGGCAGTGGTCATGAAACGAATGTTTAGAAAAACTTTGCTGTATGGTATTCTGCTTGTCGCAGGAGCCACCATTGGCCTTCAGCTTGCAGATACAGCCCCGGCGAATTCGGCCGCAGGTGCAGTCATGTACCCTGCTCAGCAGTATATTCAGCAGGGAGGGGCTCCTCTACCCGCTAACTCTTTGCAGGCGAATCCACAGCAGGGAAGTGTACAGCAGGGTTATCCACAGCAGCTTGTGCAGGGAGAAGGCAACGCCAATTTAAATAATCCAAACGCAGCTGCATATCAGGCACAGAGCGGGCAATATGCCCAGTCGGGTCAGTCCCAGCAGTTCATACAGCAGCCTGTCCAGACACAGACTGTTCCTGAAGTCCTTCAGACTCCAGGGAATATCCTGCTTCCCGCTCCTCCCAAGTCGCCGATAGACCATCTTGCAGACCGTACAGGTGAGCTGCTGCAGCAAGCATCCCAAAATGGAATCAAATGGGTAGTATCCCTGTTTGGTTCCTTTACAAACTAGGTTCAAAAGCAGGCTGATCTCTCATTCCTGAAACGCAGTCTTTAATTCATCCCGCGTAGCTGATATAATGAGTTGATTGTAATTCAGGTTCATTGGTGGGGGTAAGGCATGACGGATATTAGAGCAAGACAGGAGAAAATCAGAAATTTCAGTATTATTGCACATATAGACCATGGTAAATCAACGCTCGCAGACCGTATTCTAGAATTTACGGGAGCATTATCATCCCGAGAAATGCAGGAGCAGGTTCTGGACCAGATGGATCTGGAACGTGAGCGCGGGATCACCATCAAGTTGCAGGCGGTTAGATTAACGTACAAGGCTGATGATGGTGAAGAGTACCTGCTGAATCTGATCGATACACCAGGACACGTCGATTTCACATATGAAGTATCACGAAGCCTTGCGGCTTGTGAGGGTGCTCTTCTTGTTGTTGATGCCGCGCAAGGGATTGAAGCCCAGACTTTGGCGAATGTGTACTTGGCACTTGATAATAATCTTGAGATTCTCCCGGTTATTAATAAGATCGATCTTCCGAGCGCAGACCCGGATCGGGTTAAGCAGGAGATTGAGGACGTTATTGGACTGGATGCCAGCGAGGCAGTACATGCTTCAGCTAAGGCAGGAATCGGGATTAAAGAGATTTTGGAGCAGGTGGTAAGCAAGGTGCCAGCTCCAACAGGTGATCCGGATCAGCCGCTGAAAGCTCTGATCTTTGACTCTCACTATGATCCATACAAAGGAATTATTGTGTATGTCCGTGTTATTGACGGGAAGATCAAAGCAGGCTCCAAGATTAAAATGATGGCGACTGAGAAAACGTTTGAAGTTATTGAAGTGGGCGCCTTCATGCCGCGAATGAGCATTGTGGACGAGCTTAACGTCGGGGATGTAGGCTTCATTGTTGCTGGGATCAAATCTGTGGGCGATACCCGTGTGGGTGATACGGTAACTGATGCGAAGAACCCAACGCCAGAGCCGCTCCCAGGTTACCGCAAAATCAATCCAATGGTATACTGCGGTCTGTATCCGATTGAGACTTCAGATTATAACGACCTGCGCGAAGCGCTTGAGAAGCTTCAGCTGAACGATGCTTCACTGAGCTTTGAGCCCGAGACTTCCAGTGCGCTTGGATTCGGATTCCGATGCGGATTCCTTGGACTTCTGCACATGGACGTTATTCAGGAGCGTATTGAACGTGAATTTAATATACCTTTGATTACAACCGCACCGAGCGTTATCTACAAAGTCACACTGACCAATGGAGAAGTGGTTACCATTGATAACCCTTCACATTATCCTGAAGTGGGTAAGATCGATAAGGTGGAGGAGCCTTACGTTAAGGCAAGCATCATAGTGCCTAACGATTATGTAGGTACGGTTATGGAACTGTGTCAGAACAAACGCGGTGAATTCGGTAACATGGAGTATCTGGATACTACGCGTGTCACGATCACCTATAATATTCCATTGTCCGAGATCGTATACGATTTCTTTGATCAATTGAAATCCGGTACCAAAGGATATGCTTCATTTGACTACGAGTTGACAGGCTACCGTCCTTCCAACCTCGTGAAGATGGAGATCCTGCTTAACGGGGAACAGGTGGATGCATTCTCCTTCATTGTTCACCGTGACAGAGCCTTCCACAGGGGACGGCTGATCTGCCAGAAGCTTCAGAAGCTTATCCCGCGGCAAATGTTCGAGGTGCCTATTCAGGCTTCGATTGGTACAAAAGTTGTTGCCCGTGAGACGGTAAAGGCGATGCGTAAGAACGTACTTGCCAAATGTTACGGCGGAGATATATCCCGTAAGCGGAAGCTTCTTGAGAAGCAGAAGGAAGGGAAGAAGCGCATGAAGCAAGTCGGCAGCGTTGAGGTGCCGCAGGAAGCGTTCATGGCTGTTCTGAAGATTGACGAAGATTAAGCGGAATTACGGAGAAAAGGAAAGCTGCGGCATATTCAGAGATGACAAAGAGAATTTTAATAAACAGATTAAGCGAGGGAAATGTCTTTCCAGCCGCTTCTTGTCCGTCCTTTGCCTGATTAGATTAAGTAGTGGCAAAGGACTCCCAAAGGCGGACGTAAACTCTTACAAGACATTTTCCCTCCTACCTGATCTGATTATTAAAATAATAAAGACTTTGTCAGAACGCTGAAGGAAAGCCGCGAGGCTTTCCTTTTTCCGTAAGGGAAGCGGGTAGGACTAGAAGAACAATCGTTATGAATACTATCGATTGCTGAACTAGAGGGATTTGAAAGAAGTATAAGTTACCTACAGGCGAAATGCTTAGAGGTAGGGAGGGTAACAGCATGCATAACACAGTTAACTTAAAGGTAGGCGAGGCTGCCAATCTGCAAACAGCAGGGGGAGAAGCGCCCAAGGCCATTTATATACACATTCCATTTTGTACAAATAAATGTTTTTATTGTGATTTTAATTCCTATGTCCTCAAAGATCAGCCTGTTATGGAATATTTGAAGGCACTGGATCATGAGATGGAGCTCACCGCGGAGCAGACTCCCCCAGGGGTAATTAATACGATCTTTGTTGGGGGCGGAACGCCAACTGTACTAACACCCAAAGAAATGGAATTCTTTCTTGCTTCTGTCCGTCGGCATTTTCCCCACTGGGCGGAGGATATTGAATTTACTATGGAAGCGAATCCGGGTACAACCGATTTAGAGAAGCTTGCCGTCATGAAGGATGGCGGTGTGAACCGGGTCAGTTTTGGCGTACAGGCATTCCAGAATGAACTTTTGGGACGTATCGGGCGTATTCATAATACAGATGATGTCTACCGCAGTCTGGAGAATGCCCAGAAGGCAGGAATCAGCAATATGTCCATTGATTTGATGTTCGGACTGCCCAATCAGACTGTTGAAATGCTGGATCAAAGCATCACCAAGGCTTTGGCACTTGGGCTCCCACATTACTCAATCTACAGTCTTAAGGTAGAGGAGAACACGCTCTTCCATACGATGTACCAGAAGAATGAGCTTCCACTACCGGATGAGGAAGATGAGCTGCAGATGTATCTGCTGCTCATGTCCCGAATGAAAGAGGCCGGCTATAAGCAGTATGAGATTAGCAACTTCGCTAAACCCGGCTACGAAAGCAGACATAATATGACCTACTGGCGTAATGAGGATTACTATGGCCTTGGGGCAGGAGCTCACGGTTACGTGGGCGGGCAGCGTCATATTAACATCAAAGGCGTCAATCCTTATAATGAAGCTGCTTCAGCTGGACTGCCCCGTCTTGATCAATTCGAGGTCACGACTGAAGAAGCAATGGAAGACTTCGTTATGGTTGGGCTTCGCGTTCTAGATGGTATACAGAGCAAGCATTTCCTTGAGCAGTTCGGAGTCTCTATAGAGGAGAAGTTTAAAGCCCCTTTGGATAAGATGCTCCAGGCAGGTCTGCTTGAACGGACTTCTGCAGCCGAGGGATACAAGCTTAGCGAGAAGGGGATTTTGTTCGGGAATGAAGTTTTTGCTGAATTCATCGGCTTCCTGACCGGTAAGGACGACTAAGAATTACTTTAGGTTAAATTTGCTGTAACCGCCGTCAAGCGTCTGCATAACCTGTTTAAATATAGTTATTTTTATATTGAAACCTTATACGACTTGGTGTATATTTATTCATATTATATACAACTCAGGGAGGCAGTATAATGGCTGTGGTATGCAGACAGGCGGCATTATCAGATGTTGGACCGCTTTTTGAAATGATAGAAGAATATGCACGCCGGGGAATTATGCTGCCACGCTCACGCAAGGTTCTGGAACAGCAAATCAACGATTTTGTTGTTGCGGAAGTGGATGGAGTCGTTGTTGGATGCGGGTCCCTTTGCCTTCTGGGACAAGATCTGGTGGAGGTACGCTCCCTGGGGATTTCCGAAGGATATCAAGGGATGGGAATCGGTTCGATGATTATTGACGAGCTGATCAAACAGGCAAGAGAGCGGAAGATTCCAAAGATCATGGCGCTGACCTATGAGGTGTCGTTCTTTAAGAAAAACGGTTTTACCGTTGTAGATAAAGAGATTTTCCCGGAGAAAGTTTGGACGGATTGTGTGATCTGCCCGAAGCAGCATGCGTGTGATGAAATAGCTGTTCTGAAGATGTTGAACTGACTTTGATTTTAAATTACAGATCCTCAATAACTTGGTTATAGACCACTAACCTTATTAGTACATTCATGTAGCTAATTTGCGGGAGTGGTTTTATTGTTTTACGAACCTCGCGCCTCCTTCTGTGAAAGATGATCTACGAAATTTTTGTTATATCAAAAAAACATTCCCTAAATTGGTACTTTTATCCTATAATTATATGATGGTAAAACTATCTATTAGACAGAATGGGGAAAAGAAATGAAGAAAGTAGTATTGTTGGTTTTATTTTTATCAATTATTTTACCTGCTACAGTATTTGGAGCGGAACAGGGGATCAACGTCTATATTGACGGAGTAAAGCTGCAATTTACCAGCAAACCGATTCAAGAGAATGGAACCACGCTCGTTCCCTTGAGGACAATTTTTGAAGGTTTGGGTGCGAATGTGAAGTGGGATTCAAAAACTCAAACCGTAAAAGCTTCTAAAAACGGTGTCAATATTGAAATTAAATTAGGACAAAAGTTTGCCACTAGAGATGGCAAAAAAATTCCATTAACAACAAAGCCGCGTTCTATTATGGGAGTAACTTATGTCCCTCTTCGTTTTATCGGTGAGTCGTTTGGTAATACTATTGAGGTAAAAGGTAAGGAGATAAATATCATTTCTCCAGAACCTCCTTCTTTTGAATATGAGACAAAAGACAACTCCACACAGACTGGTACAACGCCGAATCAGGCAACCACGACAGCGCAGCCTAGTTCAAATGTTTCTGTGCAGGAGATCGGCAAGCTATCAAATCGTGTGGTGTACATAGAAACGTATGATGCCTCCAACAAGCCGCTCGCGTCTGGCAGTGGTATTGTTGTGAGTAGTGATGGCAAGATACTGACTAACTTCCACGTGATCGATGGTGCTTCTTCAGTAAAGATTGAATTTAATGACCAACGTTCATTTACAACGTCTACTTTGCTGGCAAAGGATGAAACTCTTGATTTGGCTTTATTGAAAATTCCTGTTTCTAATTTGGCCTACGTAAATATAGGTGATTCTACTAGTCTTCAATTAGGAGAGGAAGTTGTTGCTATTGGCTCTCCTTTGGGCTATAAAAATACGTTGACTAGCGGGGTAGTTAGTCAAACCTCAAGAAAAGTGGATGGCCAAAACTTCATTCAAATCTCCACTCCTATTGATCATGGGAGCAGTGGAGGAGCTTTATTTAACATGAAGGGTGAGTTGGTAGGTGTAACCTCAGCGGGCATTCAAAGTTCGGCCAATATTAACCTGGCTATTCCGTCCAGTGATGTGAAAGTTTTTCTTTCTAAGCCCCAAACAGAACAGAGTTTAAGTTCCTTAGTGCAGTCAAAGCCTAGTACAAACGTTACTGCTGTGAATAGTGAGGGTGCCAAAACTCTGGCAAAATATTTAAACGACAATTATGGCGGACTATCATACGACGGTCTTGATATGGATTTCGAATGGTTTGTGGTACCTTCTGAGGACCGAAAGATGTATCTCATCGGTGGGACGATGGAGGATGGACAGCAATGGGCAGATTGGGTTGATAAGCAGGATGATAACGAAGACGCCATACCAAGTTTAGTTCTATATCTATCTAACGAATTACGTAATAATCTAAATGTATCGGATACATTCTTTTCATTATACCTAGATGTTTATGTGGATAAATATCCAAGCAGTTTTCCAGCCGAGTCTATTACCAAAGAGGGGAGCGGTTACCACCTGGTCTACAATTTTATAATTGGCTCGGTGGACTATGATTCAGGATATTTATATTACACCATAGACCCTGTTAACAACAAAGATTATCAAAAAGTAAAAATTAAATAAATCGGCAATAAAACACACCATCATTTATTAGCTTAAAGGCCGATAAAATAGTGGTTCGAAGATACCGAACTGACTTGACAATGTCTAGGTTGGTTTGGTATTTTTGTATTACCGATTAGCACTCGTTAGAAGTGAGTGCTAACGATGAAGCGGTGACTGAATAGAATGTACGATAAAGTCCGCTAGGAGGGATATCATGTTAACGGAACGGCAAAGAATGATTTTGACTGCTATTGTAGATGACTATATCCGTTCGGCTGAGCCTGTAGGCTCACGAAGCATTTCCAAGCGTGGCGATGTCGGTTACAGTCCGGCTACAATCCGAAATGAAATGTCCGATTTAGAGGAGCTTGGGTTCCTGGAACAGCCTCACACTTCTGCGGGGCGGATACCTTCACATAAAGGTTATAGATATTACGTGGATCACCTTGTTCCACCGGAAGCTATTGCGTCTGAGGAATTAATGCAGCTTAAGACATTTTATGCTGAAAAGCTGAATGTTGTTGAGCAGGTCATTCAACATGCGGGCACGATTCTCTCACATATGACGAATTACACTTCCATCCTACTCGGACCGGAGGTTTTTCATACTTCACTCCGCCACTTTCAGCTGCTTCCTCTTAATGAGGATACGGCGGTTGCAATTGTGGTGACGAATACAGGACAGGTAGAGAATAAGACTGTGTCTATTCCTGCTGGAGTGTCTGTATCGGAGATGGAGAAAGTAGTTAATCTTCTGAACCGCAAGCTGGCAGGTGTGCCTATTTTCAAGCTGAAATCCGCACTTTATACCGAGCTCGGTCAGGAACTGCAGCGTCATGTATCCCACTTTGAGGAAGTGATGACGGTTCTGGATCAGGCCCTGGGTAGTGGTAATGAAGGTCAGCGTGTATTCCTGAGCGGGACAACAAATATGTTAACCCAGCCAGAATTCCGCGACGTGGACAAAGTGAAGAGCATCCTTGATTTGCTTGAGGAGACTCCGACTTTAATGAAGATGCTGGTGTCAGCTTCTTCAGGATCGGGTATTCAGGTTCGTATAGGAACTGAAAATGACCATGCCGCCTTTGCCAATTGCAGCTTGATTACAGCTACTTATGCCGTCGAAGGTGAAGCACTCGGAACTATAGGTATATTAGGCCCAACCCGAATGGAATATGCCAGAGTCATTGGCATCCTGAACATTTTGTCGAAAGATATGACGAAGTTTCTGTCCAAACATTAAATTGAATGAATAACTGTAATTTTCGTATTTTAAGGAGGTGAAGACATCTTGAAGGAACAACAACCTATTCAAGAGGAACTCAACAATGAGGTAAAGGAAGATAACATGAACCCTTCTAATGATAAAGTTAATGTACCGAACGACGATATTCTGGAGGCGGAAGAAGTTAACCCTGCAGGTGTTGGTGATCGTGCAGAATCCGCCGGTTCTGAAGAGTCGGCTGAACTGGAACAGCTTCGCAATGAGGTGCAGGAGCATCAGCAGCGGTTCCTGCGTTCACAAGCTGATTTCGACAACTTCCGCAGACGTACGCTGAAAGAGAAAGAGGAGCTTGCGAAGTATGCCTCCGCCAAGCTGATTACCGAGCTTTTGCCGGTAGTAGATAACCTGGATCGTGCCCTTGCGGCAGTTCAGGAGAATGCGGAAGCGGAATCGTTCTCCAAGGGGGTAGATATGATCTTCCGTCAATTGGAGGGCATTCTGTCAGCAGAAGGGCTTACTCCCATGAATTCAGTGGGCCAGCCATTTAACCCGGAATACCACCAAGCGATCATGCAGGTAGAATCGGACGATTATGAAGAAGGCATCGTTGTAGAGGAAGTGCAGAAAGGTTATCTGCTCAAAGATAAAGTCCTGCGCCCTGCAATGGTTAAAGTAAGCGGCTAAATCACACACATAAGCAAATAGAACATAGCATCCTTAAGGAGGAAATAAACTTATGAGTAAAGTTATTGGTATCGACCTTGGAACAACTAACTCTTGTGTAGCAGTTATGGAAGGCGGCGAAGCCGTTGTTATTCCTAACCCGGAGGGTGCGCGCACAACTCCTTCCGTGGTAGGTTTTAAGAAAGATGGAGAGCGTGTGGTGGGTGAAACAGCCAAGCGTCAAGCCATCACGAATCCAGACCGTACAATCATCTCGATCAAGAGACATATTGGTACGAACCACAAAGAATCGATTGATGGCAAAGATTTCACGCCGCAAGAGATTTCCGCAATTATTTTGCAAAAATTGAAAGCTGATGCTGAAGCATACCTTGGACAACCGGTAACTCAAGCTGTTATCACGGTTCCTGCTTACTTCAACGACAGCCAGCGTCAAGCAACCAAGGATGCGGGTAAAATCGCGGGTCTTGAAGTTCTTCGTATTGTGAACGAGCCAACGGCAGCAGCTCTTGCTTACGGTCTTGAGAAATCCGAAGATCAGACGATCCTGGTCTATGACCTTGGTGGCGGTACTTTCGACGTATCTATCCTTGAACTGGGTGATGGATTCTTCGAAGTTAAAGCAACAAGCGGGGACAACCGTCTTGGTGGTGATGACTTTGACCAAGTTATCATTGATTACCTCGTTGCTGAATTCAAGAAAGATCAAGGTATTGATCTGAGCAAGGATAAAGCGGCTGTACAACGTCTGAAAGATGCAGCTGAGAAAGCTAAGAAAGAATTGTCCGGCGTTCTTACGACAACGATCTCTTTGCCATTCATCACTGTAGCTGACGGAGTGCCTCAGCACTTGGAAGTTAACCTGACTCGTGCGAAGTTCGAAGAACTGTCTGCTGATTTGGTAGAGAGAACACTTGGACCTACTCGCCGTGCGCTTAGCGATGCAGGTATGACACCTGCGGATATCGACAAAATTGTCCTTGTCGGCGGTTCTACTCGTATTCCTGCCGTTCAGGAAGCGATTAAGAAATTGACTGGCAAAGAACCTCATAAAGGCGTTAACCCGGACGAAGTAGTTGCCCTTGGTGCTGCCGTGCAAGCTGGCGTACTTACAGGTGACGTCAAAGACGTAGTTCTTCTCGACGTAACTCCACTCTCCCTGGGTATCGAAACTGCAGGCGGCGTATTTACGAAGATGATCGAACGCAACACTACGATCCCTACAAGTAAATCCCAAGTGTTCTCCACTTATGCGGATAACCAGCCTAGCGTAGAAATTCACGTGCTTCAAGGTGAACGCGAAATGGCTGCAGGTAACAAAACACTTGGACGCTTCATGCTGGGAGATATTCCTCCGGCTCCGCGCGGTGTGCCTCAGATCGAAGTTACTTTCGACATCGATGCGAATGGTATCGTGAACGTATCTGCAACTGACAAAGGAACGAACAAGAGCCAGAAGATCACCATCACTTCTTCCAGCGGTCTGAGCGATGCAGAGGTTGAACAAATGATGAAGGATGCAGAACTGCACGCAGAAGAAGACAAGAAGCGTAAAGAGCTGGTTGAAGCGAAGAACGCTGGCGACCAACTCGTATATTCTGTTGACAAAACCATCAAAGACCTTGGTGAAAAAGCAGATGCTGGTGAAGTTGAAAAGGCAAATGCGGCTAAAGACGAGCTGAAAAAAGCGCTTGAAGGTGAAAACCTTGAAGAAATTAAAGCTGCTACCGAGAAATTGACCGAGATTGTTCAGCAGCTTTCTGTTAAACTGTATGAGCAGGCTGCACAAGCTCAGCAAGCTGAAGGCGCTGAAGGTGCTTCTGCTGGCGGAGCGGCAGGTAAAGATAACATCGTTGATGCTGATTATGAAGTGGTTGACGAAGATAAGAAAAACTAATTCACCATATGATTGGTGTTATAGCTTAAATTAGGTTACAGGGAAGGTCAAAGCGCATAGGCATCCCGCGCTTTGGCTTTCCTTTTGCCTAACTAAGTCACTTTGCAGTGCTAGCCATAAAGATATGGGGGGTGGAACAATTGGCTGAGAAACGCGATTACTATGAGGTCTTGGGCCTCGGTAAAAGTGCTTCTGACGAAGAGATTAAGAAAGCCTATCGAAAGCTTGCACGTCAATATCATCCTGACGTAAATAAAGCTGCCGACGCTGAATCGAAATTTAAAGAAGTGAAGGAAGCTTATGATGTCCTCAGTGATTCGCAGCAGCGGGCCCGCTACGATCAATATGGACATATTGATCCGAACCAAGGCATGGGTGGAGGATTCTCTGGTGACTTCGGCAGTGGCGGTTTAGGTGATATCTTTGATATGTTCTTTGGTGGCGGAGGGGGAAGAAGAGATCCGAATGCCCCGCAGCGCGGGAATGACCTGCAGTACACGATGACGGTTGAATTTAAGGAAGCCGTATTCGGTAAAGAATCTGACATTACGATTCCACGTACGGAATCCTGTGATACCTGCTTCGGTTCAGGCGCCAAGCCTGGAACCAAGCCGGAGACTTGTTCCGTCTGTCATGGTTCCGGACAACAGGAAGTGGTTCAGAATACGCCATTTGGCCGTATGGTGAATCGTCGTCCGTGCAGTAATTGCGGTGGTGCAGGCAAGATTATCAAAGAGAAATGTCCAACCTGTCACGGTAACGGTCAAGTGAAAAAACAGCGCAAAATTCACGTGCGTATTCCTGCTGGTGTCGATGATGGCGCTCAGCTTCGGATGTCTGGAGAAGGTGAAGGCGGTCTACGCGGTGGTCCGGCCGGCGATCTCTATATCGTGATCCGCGTCAAGCCACATGACTTCTTCGAACGTGAAGGAGACGACATTTACTGTGAAATTCCGCTTACTTTCGCACAGGCCGCACTCGGCGATGAAATCGAAATTCCAACACTCACGGAGAAAGTAAAGCTTAAAATCCCGGCAGGCACTCAGACCGGTACTTATTTCCGTTTGAAGGGAAAAGGAGTACCCCGGCTGCGCGGAATGGGACAGGGCGACCAGCATGTTAAGGTCGTCGTAGTTACCCCAAGCAAACTTACTGATGATCAGAAAGATCTGCTCCGTCAATTCTCAGCACTTGAGGGCGAGCACACGCATGAGAATGAGCAATCGTTCTTTGATCGTGTGAAGCGGGCCTTTCGTGGAGATTAACGTGGAGCTTTAATTAGAGAAGAAGCTGTTCTACAAGTCGCAAGACTGTAGGATAGCTTCTTTTTCTATTCACCTGAACAATTCAGGCATACAGAAAGCCCCCCGCCATC